>Ga0209580_10000154_pt1 | contig 47936 bp, 41 predicted proteins | sample Coa_R1_5_FD_187153 | JGI IMG/M metagenome (GOLD analysis project Ga0209580, IMG submission 187153) | Surface soil microbial communities from Centralia Pennsylvania, which are recovering from an underground coalmine fire - Coalmine... | ecosystem: Environmental > Terrestrial > Soil >... | reverse complement strand
TGTTTCCTTCCGCCGCCACGGCGGGGGTTGCGGGACTCCCACGTGTTCGAGAGCCTGCCGCGCGGCCACGGGGATCAACTGGTCGAGTGTCACCCTGCCAAACACCTGATACACGCGCTCACTGTGTCCCGCGACCGGAGGCGCCACCAACATGGCGTTCGTAGCCGAATGCAATTCGAAATGCTTATCGGGATGCGCCAAGGCGTAATGCGTGACCAGCGATGCAATATGGGAGAGTTCGGTCGACTCCGCTTTAAGAAACTTTTTCCGGGCTGGAACATTAAAGAAGAGATCGCGCACGGTGATCGAAGTTCCCAGCGGCAGTCCGGCTTCCTCCACGCGCGCCATTCTCCCGCCGTTGATCTCGATCACAGTACCCGCAGGCTCATCTGCTGCCCGGGTCTCTAGGCGAAGGCGCGACACTGAGGCGATCGAAGGCAGCGCCTCGCCGCGGAACCCGAGAGTCGCGACGCTCAACAAGTCTTCGGCATTCTTGATTTTGGAAGTTGCGTGTCGCTCGAACGCCAGCATGGCGTCGTCGCGCACCATGCCGCAGCCGTTGTCGGTGATCTGTATGAGCTTCTTCCCGCCCGCTTCGACGCTGATCTTGATGCGCGTGGCCCCGGCGTCAAGGGAGTTCTCGAGCATTTCCTTAACGACGGACGCAGGACGCTCCACCACCTCGCCGGCGGCGATCTGGTTGGCAACGGTTTCGGAGAGTACGTGGATGCGGCCCATGGGTCAGAGGTCAGGGATCAGGGATCAGTGGTCAGTTTCGCAGATGGCATGGAAAAAACAAAGGATGGAACCCAACATACGTCCCAATTGGCGTAGGTGTTCAAACTGAACCAACTACGACCACGAGGGCTGAAGCCCGGCTCATTCGAAATGCTTTTGCGCGGCCCTTGAAGGGCCGCTCTTCCACGGCGCAGCGTTCTGCTCGGCTGCATGCTGCTCCGACTCTCTTGAATCTCGAGGTGAATCGTCCGACATGGAGGTTCCTTGAAACGCCACGCCTCCTGGATGCACTATCCCTCCGACAGCCTCGGAGGACCCATGAATCGTTACTGGCCTGCTTTGCTGGTTGCTCTGGCAATTGTTCTCATTCTCGCCTGCCCGCACAATCCCCCCAACTACCCGACCGGCACGATCGAACTTCACTACTATGCGCCAGGGCCGTGGCCCGTCACGTCCAGCGAGAGTGCGACTCCGTGCGATTCTCAAGGCCATAAGTGCGTATTCTTCTATCCCAGCAACCTGGGCGCGAATGGATTCCTCCACCCGATCCTCACCTGGGGAAATGGCAGCTTTGGCACGCCTCAGCAGGCCGCGTATTTCCTCCGGCATATGGCTTCGTGGGGGTTCGTCATTGTAGCTAGCGAAGATCCTATGACCGGTCCCGGACAAACCATTCTGGACGCCACGAAATACATGGTCGCCGCCAACTCCGATTCCACCAGCCCGTTTTTTCACAAGCTCAACGTCAACCAGGTCGGTTCTTTCGGACATTCCCAGGGCGCGACCGGAGCCGTCAACGCGCTGCTCAAGTCCAACGGGCTGATCAAGACCGTGCTGCCCATCGAAATCCCGGCTCAGATCTACGGCAATTCCACCAATTTCTTCAACCCCGCCAACCTGACTGGATCAATCTTCTTCGTCGACGGCTCCGCCGATTTCGTCTCGCCTCCCCTGCAAGGGAACAACGTCACCGGACTGCAGTCGATCGACGCCTACTACCAGGCTGTGCCCAACTCCGTCGCGAAGGTCAAGGGCACGCTGATCGGACCAAGCCACAACGATCTCGGCGGTCAGCCCGACTGCTCACAAGCGCCGTTTCCTTGCGTCAATGGCGTCTACGGATATCTGGGATATCCGACCGCGTGGTTCATGGATCGTCTTCAGGGCGACACCTACGCCCACGGCGCCTTCGTGAACTCCACCGGCGAAATGTTTTCCGAGACCACCAATTGGCAATACGTGGCCAGCAACATCCCGTAGCGCGTCCCGATCCAGCGAATTTATTCCACTCCTCTTGCTAACCGAGAGGAGCGGAGTTTAGTCTAACTCGGTAACCGAGAGGAGACCGAGTTGAGCAAGCCTTCCGATCTGGTCCAGGGGACACTGGACATGCTGATCCTGAAAATCCTGGCGCTGGAACCGCACAACGGGTGGGCGATCAGCCAGCGCTTGCAACAGATCTCCAGCGATGTTCTGGGAGTCAGCGACGGGTCGTTGTATCCTGCGCTCCACAAACTGGAACGGCGCGGTTGGATTACCGCTCAGTGGAAGTCGAGTGGAAATAATCGCCGCGCAAAGTTCTATTCCCTAACGCGGCTCGGGCGGAAGCAACTGGAAAAAGAGACGGCGAACTGGAACCGGATCTCGACGGCGATCTCCGGCATTGTAAAGCTCAAGGAGGCGTGAACATGAGCTTCGAACAATGGTTGTATACGCTCCCTGTGCGCTGGCGTGACCGCTTTCGCGGCAAACATGTGGATCAGGAGCTAAGAGAAGAACTGCGCGACCATCTTGAGCGGCAAATTCAGGTCAACCTTGAGAAGGGCATGTCGATGGAGGACGCGCGCTACGAAGCGTCGCGGGCACTCGGTGGCGTTACGCAGATCGAACAGCAGTGCCGCGATGCACGCGGCCACAGCTTTATCGAAAATGCCATCCAGGACTTGCGCTATGGATTCCGTCAACTGTTCCGCAATCCGGGTTTTTCTATTGTCACTATTCTGTGCCTAACCCTGGGCATCGGAGCCAATGCCGCGGTGTTCAGTTGGGTGGAAGGAATCTTATTTCGCCCCTACCCGGCGGTCGCTCATCAGGAACAGTTGCTCGCTCTGGGAGGAACGGCGCGTGGAGTGCCCGGAGGAGAGCCCACTTCGTGGCCGGATTTCCTCGACCTGCAGAGAAACTGCACGCTGTGTGACGCGATGTTCGTGACCAAAATTACCGGCACCACGCTCAGCATCGGCGACCACGCGGAAACCGCGACCGGCAGCATTGTCTCGGCGAATTATTTCGACGCGATCGGCGTCCATCCCATTCTTGGACGCGGCTTCGAACCTGGCGAAGATGTCAGCAGCAATTCCCATCCCCTCGTGGTGATCAGCTATGACCTTTGGCAGAAGCGGTTTAAAGCGGACCCGCAAATCGTCGGCAAGATGCAGCGGCTCAACAACGTCCCGCACACCATCATTGGTGTGATGCCTGAAGGCTTTTATGGAACGTTCGTGGGCTGGGCGATGAATTTCTGGGTCCCGGCCTCGATGGAAGAAACGTTCGAAAGTGGTGGATACAAACTCGAAGACCGCGGAGCGCGCTGGATCGAAGGTTATGTACGACTCAAGCCCGGAGTCAGTCGCGAGCAGGCACAAGATGAAGTCTCGGCGATTGCCACACGACTGGAGGCCAACTACCCCGCCACCAACCGGGGACGCGGTATCAAGCTATGGCCACTGTGGCAAACACCATTCAACAATGCGCGCACTCTGCTGCCCACCCTCCAGATCATGACGGCGGTGGTGGCATTTGTTCTTCTCATCGCCTGCGCGAATGTCGGCAACCTGCTGCTGGTGCGGTCATTCGCGCGCCGCCATGAAATGAGCGTTCGCATGGCCATTGGCGCCAACGGCCGACGTTTGTTAAAGCAACTTCTGACGGAAGGCCTGATCCTCGCGGCGCTCGGTGCGGCCGGAGGACTCTTGGTGGCGTACTGGTGCCGGCATGCCCTCGCGTTGCTGTTCCCGCGGCGCTCGGGAACGATGATGTACCTTCCCGGCCAAATCGATTGGCATGTGATGCTGCTCAGCACCGGCATTTGCGTTTTGGCCACGCTGGTTCTCGGGCTGGTTCCCGCATTTCAGGCGCGCGGCATCGATCTTGCCGGAGCTCTGAAGGCGGAATCTTCGAATGTAACCATGGCTCGCAGAAGGGCGTGGATGCGATCCGGCTTGGTCGTGTTTCAAGTCTGCCTGAGTTTCATATTGTTGGCCGGAGCCGTTTTATTACTCGAGAGTCTCGAGAAGATTCGAACCGCCAGTCCGGGCTTTTCGACGAGTCGGGTTGTGGAAACGGGCGTGTCTGTGGTGGCCGCGGGATATGACGCTCAACGGTCCAAAACTTTTCAGGATGAACTCATTGAACGCGTCAGGGCTCTGCCCGGAGTGGAATCCGCTGCGTACGCCCGCGTGACACCGCTGGGCTACGGCTCATTCTCTTCAACGCCCATTGCGGTGGACGGCTATCAACCTTCTCCCGATGAGCAGCCGTCCATTGACTACAACGAGGTCGGCCCGGCCTACTTTGCCACCTTGGGAATCCCTCTAGCCTCGGGTCGCGAATTCACCCGTGGGGACGACGAAAACGCCCCCTTGGTCGCGATCGTGAATCGCACCATGCAGTCGCGCTACTGGGGCGGCCAGGATCCCATCGGACGGCGCCTCCAAGTGAAAGGTAAGTGGGCAATCGTCGTCGGTGTGGCTGCCGACTCCAAGTATGAGAGCATGCGCGAGGATCCAAAACCATTCTTCTACGTCCCGCTTTTGCAGGATTTCGTGCGCGGGCCGCGTTTGAATGTTCGCACCACGGAACCTCTGCAGAGTATTTCGGCCGCGCTGCTCCGCGAAGTGCATTCCTTGGACGCGAACCTCGCCCTTTACGAGACGATTACGCTTCAGGAACAGGTGGACCGTTCTACCTCGCCGCAACTTGTAGCCGTGACCCTGGTTTCTATCCTGGCAGGATTGGCGCTTCTGCTCGCAGCGATCGGCCTTTACGGTGTGATGTCTTACGCGGTGGCGCAGAGTATGCGCGAACTCGGACTGCGCATCGCCCTTGGGGCGGGCTCAGCCGATCTGCTTCGTCTCGTCATCTCGCGTGGACTGAGGTTAACTGGCGGAGGCGTCTTCCTTGGCGCACTTGCAGGACTTGTCCTGACGCGGTTACTCGGAAAGCTTCTCTATAACGTCAGCCCCTACGACCCGCGGGCATTTGGGGCGGCGTTGGCGGTGATGACCATCACCACGCTCGCAGCTTGTTTCTTTCCGGGCTGGCGCGCTACCCGTGCCGACCCGGCTCGTGCCTTGCGGGATTGATCGTGTAACGGATTCGACGGCACTACTTCGCGTCCGCCACTTTCTCCCGCTCTTCGTTGTACGTCCCAAACTGTTTCGCAACCGTTTTGAGAGTCGGATAGAACTGCACGAACGTGTGCTCCACCGCCGCGTGCGCGTCGTGGCAGGCCCAACATGCGTTGCCGTGCGCCATGGCACCCGATGATTTGCTGTCGGCTGCGAACCCGTAATACGCCCACTTGTCTGGATTGCGGGTTGAGTCTTTGACCTCGACTGCCAGGCCCATCAGGTCGGTCTGGTAATGGCCCTTCTGATTGATCGAGCTGCGGCTCGCGGCGTCGCGCTCATCGATCACAAACATGCTCTGCTCGGGCCATTTGCCGGACTTCGCAAACTCGTCGTACGCCCAGCGCTGCACGAAAACGTTGGTGAACATCTCGTGACTGCCGGGCTCAGGACTGTAGTTCATGCCGTATCCGGCGGAGAGAAACATCCATTCGCGGTAGTCGGTGGGCCGCAGAAGCTGGCCCTTCTCATCATACTGTGGCTTCGGCATCTTTTCTTCGGGAGCAGCGGCCAGCACAGTCAGGCAAACCATCCCGAACACGACCAGACAGAGAATTTTCTTCATTGAGGCCTCCCCATGTGAGTGGCAGCTTAGCTTAAAGCGCCAGTCTTGTCTTGAACGGATTAAACATCGAGAGCTCTTTGGTTTCTGATGTAGTCCATAGCGATGTCATCCTGAGCCGTGTCTTTTGCGGCGAAGGACCTATGTAACGCTGGCAGCAGCGGCGCAGCGAGAAAGTTCATAGGTCCTTCGCGGCAAAGAACGCCGCTCAGGATGACACCGTAAGAGGACTACACAATTACCTAAACGGTTCTGGCACCGAAACAGTGAAGGGTTGTTGACCATTCCCTGCCGGCCACGTCTGAACATTCGTGCCCCAGTCTGCCCAGCCCGGCAAGATCCTGCGCGGTGGAGAATTCTACTCGCCGGTTCAGGCTCGCCTGAGCGCGAACGAGGTTGTGCTCTCGGAACTTTGCCAGCCTGTCGCCCGCTCGGTCCCCCGGCACGAGCATGAACTTGCCTACGTAACCATCGTGCTGCACGGCCATTATCGGGAAGGAGATCGCGGCAAACTCGACGAACTCCCGCCGCTTACCGCGGTCTTCAATCCTGTGGGCGTGGCACATTCCACGGTGATCGGCCCGGCGGGAGCATCGATGTTCACCATCGAATTCCGCACTGACAGCCTGCGAGAACTTGGCCTGCAACTCCCCGATCACACAACTTTTGATGGTGGCGTGGGGACCATGCTCTGGCCCGGGCTACGGCTGTTTTCCTCCTTCAAGAATCAGGGCGCAGACTCTCTCATGCTGGAAGCGCACGTGTTTGAGTTGCTGGGAGCGGTCACGCGCCTGGATCCATCGCCGGAGAAGACGCCGCCGCGATGGTTGCAGCGCGTGAAAGATCGCCTGCACGCGGAATTCGGCGAGCGACTGCGTATGCGCGATCTCGCGCGTGAAGCCGGAGTCCATCCCGTCCACCTCGCCCGGGCGTTTCGTAAGTTCGAGAAGCGCACTCCCGGCGAGTATCAGCAGCACTTGCAGATTCGCGCCGCGTGCGATTTGTTACGGAAGCCCGAGTGGCCGCTGGCGGAGATCGCCGCCGAATGCGGTTTCGCCGATCAAAGCCACTTCACGCGCGCGTTCCGCCGCATGGCCGCCACAACTCCATTGCGGTTCCGGCAAGCGGTGGCTTCAAAAACCATGGCGGCGTGAGATACGCGTGAAATGAAAGGCGCTCCGGGATCGGAACGCCTGGTCACGAATGATTCTAGCGATTACTTCACAACGACGAGCGTGAAACTGGTCTGACGAGTGAGCGACCCGGACGTCCCCGTCACTGTAATCGTGTAACTACCAGTTGGGGTCCCGGGATCCTTGGGGCCGCCGCTAGAACCCCCGCAAGAGCCCAGCCAGACTGTTGAGAACCCCAAAACCATCAGAAGTCCGAGGAAACGCACGCTCCGAAGCGAGCGTTTGCGCGAAGACGCGACGAACACGATTCCGAGAAGTCCTGGCAACAGGGTCGCATAGAGGATGCGCGAACCGCGGTCGAAGGGCCGCTCGAGCCGAGCGATTGGAGCTTTGGTAGTTACAACAAAACTGGCGGGCTGGGTGCTAGCGACTGCCGACGCAGGACCGGTGCAGGTCGATTCCGAGACGCTGTCGGTACAGGTGTAGGTTACCGGGCCGGCGAACCCATTGAACGCAGTTAGATTCACGGTCGCGGTGACGCTCGAACCCTGGGCAACCTGGTAGCTGCCTACCGTGGGCGCGAGCGTGAAGCCGGGGGCCGTGCTCATAGCTTGCGCCAGGGCGAATCCGTCGACCGAACCCAGCCCGGTGACCTGGTCGTAGCCGGTACCCGCGGAGAAGCCGAACTGCAAAGGCGCAGATGTTGGGCAACTCGGCGATCCCGAGGTACAAGGCACAATGTTGTTCCCAGTGGTTACGTCGTGAAAGACAGCGGAATTGCCCGCTAACCCATATAGCGTGGGGTTCACCGGAGCAATGCCAGTTGGAGGCGTGTTGCCGAGGTATTGATTGACCAACGCAAGAATAGCCGAGAAGGTCGGCGTGACTGCCGAAGTCCCACCTACTCCGGTGAAAGTACCACCTGCGCCGGTTCGAAATCCCGAAGTGCAGGTGGCTACGATGCCTCCATTCCCGTCGTCCTCGGTACAGAATAAATAGGGGTCGTGATCGGCGGAAGCGCTGAGCGCTATGTCAGGAACGTCTCGTTTCCCGTCAGCGGGGACGCCGGTACCCGTTTGCCAAGTCGGCTTCGTGAAGAAGATACTCGCGCCACCACCCGAAGCTGCCAACCCGCGACCATTCGCGAGTGAAATGGCAGTATCGTTCCAAGCTGTCTCCCCAATGTAGGTCTGAGCTGAGGAAAGGGTGTCTGATGTCGTACCAGCCGCCAACCAGTACGGTGGATTTCCGCCGGGAGGATTATTGGTGGTGTTGGTGGGGCTGTCGGCGGAGAATTCCGTGCCTCCCGCGCTGGTGACTTCGGGAAGTGAACCGGGAGCATCCACTGCGAACCCTTGTGTCGCAGTCGTACCGGAGTCACAATCGGCTGCCCCAGCATCGCCCGCGGGCGCAACGATCGTCTGCCCTTGCGTTTGAGCCTGCTTGGCCAACACTTCCAGCGTGCCATTCAGGCCAGCGAACGCGGACCCCAGTCCCGATTCGCAGAAGCCGTAGCTCGTGCTGATGAAGGGAGCGACATTGTGCTGCACTGCGTAAGTGAGGGCATTCCAAACGCTGTTGCTTCTGGCTGTACCACATGCATCGCCAGAGTTCAGGCCAGCGTATACGAAGATGATGCTGGCGCCCTTCGCGACGCCGCCGGACCATTCGATATCCAGATCAGACTCCTGTTCATCTCCTGCACAACGGGTGCCTGTTCCTCCCGCCAGAGTCATGGTCACAGTGGTCGGCGAAAGACCCGCGGCGCTACGGAAGTTATTCAGATCAGATGTATTGACGGAGCTCTGACCAATGACCGCGATCTTCTGCCCCGTTCCATCAGATCCAGCCGTATACAGCGCCTTCAAATCGTAGATGGTGGCAAAATCTGCAGGCGTCAGGTAGTGATTGCCGCTGATATAAGAGGTTAGATGCGGTTGCACCTTGGCTCGAGGCTTCGGCGCGAAGTTGTGCAGACCGGCGATGTTCACCAATGATCCAGCAAGAGCCGGGGGCAACAACGGATCGGCGGCATTGGCCAGATGCACCACACCGTCCACAAGATAGTGATGTATCTGAACGCCGAACGCGGATTCCACTTGCGCCACGGTGCCGTCAAAAGAGATTTCGTTCCGGCCGTTGGCGACCTTGATATTGTTGAAACCTTCTGATTGCAGCCACGCAGTGACCTTGTTCAGATCGTTCCAACTCATCCCAAAGCGTTGGCCAAATTGTTTCGGGGTCAGATATTTGTGGTAGTTCGGGGAAGAGCGATCTCCGAGTTCGGCAAGGAACTGGTCCAAATCTTTCTGCTGCGCCTCGGACGGATGAAAGGCGAGCGTGACGCCCTGCATCAGCCGGTTGCCATCCGCGCGTCCGAGGTCGTTCTCAGGCTTCGCGAACCCGTGCACGTTGCCCCTAAGGGCTACCTTTGGACCTGCGTTCAGCGGACCGTTGATCCGGTCCTGAGCGGCCGCAGCGCCGATCATTGAGAAGACAACCGCAGTGCACAACACACACACCACACCCCGACCGCTCTTTACCATAAGCTTTCCCCTAGGTTTTAGTTGCATGGATAAGGTTGAAGCCTAAGATTATCGGCTTATCTGTCGTTCGATCAAGTATCAGAGGTGAAGGTTGTATGGCGTTCAGCGGTTGACAAACTTTGACGTTGCAAAATCCATGTAGTTCCTGCAAAACACGGATCAATCGGCTAGGAAAACCGGATTCTGACCTGTACTTCCGGGTAAACTTCCTGCGTTTTCGGCATACTGCTGCCGTATACTGCCCTTCGCAAAACGAGCATGTCCGCGGCTGGCATCTCAAAAACTCGTCTCGCCTATATCGACTGGATGCGGGGACTCGCCTGCCTCCTAATGTTCCAGACTCACTGTTATGACTCGTGGCTCGGCGGGTTGGCGCGGCAGAGCCGATTCTTCATGGTTTCGCAGTTGTTAGGAACTTTTCCGGCGCCCCTGTTTCTCTTTCTGGCGGGAATCTCGTTTGCCCTGGTGACCAACAAACTCTTGCAGAAGAATCTTTCGCCCACGCAGATCGCGCGCAGCACGATCCGCCGCGGCGCAGAAATCTTCGGTTTCGGCCTGCTGTTCCGCCTGCAGGAATACCTGATCTCCTGGGGCTGGGCCCCGAAGAGCGACCTGCTGCGGGTCGATATTCTTAACACCATCGGCCTCTCCATGATGCTGATGGGCGTGCTCTGCTGGCTGGTCCTGTCAGTGTCGATTCGTAGAGGGAACATGTGGGGACAGCCGCCCCCGGCTGTCCGGCCGGGCGAAGCCCGGCAGGAGGCCGCCGGCACCCGGAGAAGCCGTTTCAGTCTGATTTTGTCAGCAGTTGCAACCGCCCTAGTGATCTCGGCACTGACCCCGCTCCTCTGGACCACCTGGCGCCCCCGCTTCCTTCCCTGGCCGCTCGAGTCGTACATCAACGGCGTTCACAATCTCGGCACACCGCAAGCCTGGCTCTTCCCCATCTTTCCCTGGACCGCCTTCGCGTTCGCAGGTCTCTCCGTTGGACTCATCCTGCAAAGCCCCTGGACGCGTGCCCGCGAGGCCCGAGTATTCCTCTCTCTCGGAATCGTCGGTGTTGTCCTGATCGAATTCTCGCGCTGGATCGACGCGCTGCCACGACAGCTTTATCCGGTCTACGATTACTGGCACACGAGTCCAGAATTCTTCCTGATCCGAGTGGGAATGCTGCTGCTGATTCTGACGGGAACCTACGCCTGGTGCCGCTGGGGGCTGGCGCAATGGGGATTCAGCCCTCTGATCCAGTTAGGCCAGGCTTCATTGCTCGTGTATTGGGTCCACATCGAATTCGTATACGGACGCGTGTCGATTCTGGCCAAGCACGCGCAAACGATCGGCGGGGCGACTGTGGGGTTGGTGATCATCTTCCTGGCGATGCTGGCCTTGGCTTACATCCGCACGCACGCCAAGGGCTGGATGAAAGCTCCGGCGGTCAAGCAGGAAGTTCGAGTGTCATCCTGAGCGGCGTATTTTGCCGCGAAGGACCTGTGCACTGTGCCGGCGCCGCAATCTTCGGACGCGACCTCTAATTCGCAACCTGCTTCACGAACTCCACCACTTCCCTCTCCGCCCAGCGTCCGTCGTAGCCGTTGCCGTCCGGTTCGCCGATGAAGGAACAATGCCCGCCGTCCGCAGTCTCGACGTAGGTGAGGTTGGGATTTCCCGCGATCTTTCTCAAAGTCTCGGGCCGCACGCGAATGAAAGGATCATTGGCAGCATGAATGATCAATCCCGGAACGGCGATCCGGTCGACGACGCTGGTGGCGGCAGCGCGGGCATAATAATCGTCGGCCCCGGCGAATCCGCAGTAGTAAGCGGTCACGCGATCATCGAATAAACGCAGGCTGGTGACGCCGCGCAGCCGCCGAACATCGAAATCCTTCGGGAATAATTTCGCCTTCGCCCGCAGGCGACGGTACAGCTGCAGCAGGAAGTACCATTCATAGAGGCGGTTCGCGGGCTCATGCAGAGCATCGGCCGACGCGGCCAAATCCATTGCCGGACACACCGCTGCCACCGCCTTGAACTGCGGCGGCCCCTGGCTGCCCCACTCACCCGCGCATTTGAGAACGAGATTGCCGCCCATTGAGAAGCCGATCAGGGCGAAGCGCGATAAGCCGTCATTTTCGATTACGCTTCTGGCGACCGCAGCGACGTCTCCCGACAAACTGGAGTTGTAGAGCGTCGGTGCGCAGTAGTCCATGCCGCCGCAATTGCGCTGGTTCATCCGAACGACGTTCATTCCGGCGGCTAATCCGTTGCGCGCGACGCCGGTCATGTACTGCGACTCCGACGATCCCTCGAGTCCGTGAACGACGATCAGGGTCATGGCCTGCTGTCGATTTTCGGCTTGCCAGTGGCACCAGCAACGGACCTTGATCCCGGGCGCGACTTCAATCAGCCGTTCCTCTGCCGCAGGCAGATGAATCCGCCGCGACATCAGGAAGCTGGCCAGCGTCTGCACGTGACCGCCGCCGAGCCATCGCCGCGGATGGAATGGCGAGCTTAGCCGCCAGGGATTCCGTCGCTGATCGTTGGAATGTTCCTCGGGCTGAGGCAGTGAAATTTGCGAACTCCCCACAAATTGATTCTAATAGAGAGCGGAGTCCTGAAATGCCCATTTACGAATACATCTGTAAGGAATGCCATCACCAGTTCGAGGCTCTCGTCTACGGCAAGGAAAAGGCCGAGTGCCCAAAGTGCCACACCAAGAAGCTCGAACCTCAACTCTCGGTTTTCGCAGTCTCCGCCAAGAGCGGGAGCAGTTCCACGAACGCTGCCGGAACTTGCGGATCATGCGGAGATCCTCGCGGCCCGGGCGCCTGCTCGCTCGGCGACATGAACTAAGCGGTCAGTAAGCCATCGTCCAGATGCAGGATTTTTCCGCCTGCCCGCAAAACCATTTCCCAACGACGCAGCATCAAGATCAGAAACGCACGTTCGGAGGACCTATGAAACCGTTCCTCGTCCTGATCGCGGTGAGTGGCTCCCTGTTCGCACAATCACAAACAAAGCGTCCCTCAGCAGAAATCAGAGGCACCGTTATCGATCGGAACGGCAGTCCGGTCTCCGCCGTCACGGTTTACGCCGTCCAACAAGGCCTGATGCTCGACGACGTCACGCCCCGCTCGGTGAACACCGACAGCAATGGAGCCTTCGATTTTCGCGGCGGACTTCAGTTCGGAACCTACAAGCTCTACTCACGAAAGGACGCCGATGGCTATCTCAATCCACTAGACGCTTTCTATGGGGACGGGGACAGCACAGTGGAAGTAGCTCTGAGCCCGAAACGTCCCTCTTCTACCGTAACGGTGAAGCTTGGCAGGCAGGCGGCCGTAATCTCCGGAAAGGTTTTCGACGTCGAATCAGGCACGCCCCTCAAGGCATACCTGACCCTGATGGATGGCGAGGGCAATGGACACTCCGTGGTAGTCGACGGCGATTACAACCTGGAGGTGCCTTCGGAAAAGAGTGTCACATTAATGGTGACGGTGCTTGGAACACGCCGCCCGGTCATTCCGGTGTCTTCCCTGCGGTTGGAACCAGGCCAGCGCATCTTTATGGACATTCCGATTTCTGCGGCTGAGAAGTGAGGGAATATCGGGGAGGGCGGGAGAAGGCCGAACGGTGCACCAACGTTGAAGCAATTGGAGTATGCCTCAATCACGCGCCGCAGGCAAGCATAATCCTCCCACCGCCCTCGCCGACTGCATACATTTTCACTTTACCCGCAGATTCCATGTCATCCTGAGCGGCGTTGTTGGCCGCGAAGGACCTATGGACTCCTCTCGCTGTGCCAGGCTCCCAGCGAGTTGCATAGATCCCTCGCCGCAAAAGACGCGGCTCAGGATGACATTGTTACTGAATTACAGCAAAAACAATACTGCTTCAGGCAAAAGGATCGGTGTCCGCGCTACGGCCATAGATCACCGGCAGGGGCACTTCCAGCAGTCGCAAATACACCGATAGCTGCCCGCGATGGTGGTACCAGTGATTCAGCATGATCGTCCGTAAAATTCCCGACCGGGGCTGGTTGAAAAGTTCACGATCCCCTTTCATCAGCCGGAATGTCCCGGCTGCATGCTCCTCCGTCATTCGTTGCAGGTTTTGATCGGCATCGCAAACGCTCTGCTCGAAGGATGCGAGAATCTCTGCAAGACTGTTCGGCTGCGGAGGAACGAAAGATCCTTTCAGGACGTCGAAGCTGTCCTGCTGCGCCATGCTGGAAATTCGCCCCGGAATGGCCGCAACATGCCCGGCCAGCTGACCGAGCGTCATGGACTTCGTATGCGGCTTCCACGTCAGTTTGTCGGCCGGGACGCAATCGAGCAAGCGTTTCGTAATCACCACTTCCGCACGAAACTCATGCAGCATGGGAGTCACAATATTTGTCGGGCTAACCATGGTTGCCATCTGTATATCTCCTTAAAGTAGCTCAAAAGTAGCGCCGGCATCCTGCCGGCTGTGGCGGGGGCATCTTGCCCCCGCACTTGCCAGGATCTATTTCGCAATCAGCTTTCCCACATCCACCATCTTACCGTCACTGTAGCGGTCATGGTGCCGCACCCACGCCATCTCATGCGGCTTCATTCCTTCCTCGTGGCGGCCCATTGCCGTGAGGTCGATCCAGTTGTACATCGGCAGCAGAATGTCGAGCCCGCGCGCGTACGTCGAGTACGTGTGGAATATTTCTCCGTCCTTCTGGATGAACGCGCTCGCTCCCGGAGCTTCTTCCCCGTAAGCCGGGATCGTCCCGAAGTTGTAGAGTGGATTTCCGCCGGAAGCCTGTTCCTTGGTGAAGGACACGTTGTAGTCATAGTTGAAGTCGGTTCCGTTCGACGAGACCCACTTGAACTTCCACCCCATGCGCTTCTTGAACGCCTCGATTTCCGCCAGCGTCGCACGAGAGACCACGGCAAACGACGTATCCCGCTGCGCCATATGTATCGTGAAGGCGTCGAAGGCATCGGCAAGGAACGAACAGCTCGGACAACCTTCTTTCCAGCCCGGCCCGAACATGAAGTGGTAAATCAGCAATTGGCTGCGCCCGTCGAATAAATCCGCGAGGGTCTCTTTGCCGTTCGCGCCGTCAAACGCGTATTTCTTTTCGATCTTCTCCCAGGGCAATTCGCGCCGCAGCCGGCTCAGTTCGTCGCGCTGGCGCGTGAACTCTTTTTCCTTGGCCAGAAATTTCTTTCGCGCGGCAAGCCACTCGTCATGGGATACAACTTTTCCCGTAGTCTTCTCGATCGTTGCTGTCGTCATCGTCTACTCCTTTTGCTTCGAATCGCTTTTCTCACCTTTCTTCTTGCGAAGAACTCTTACGACCAGCGCCGTCAACCCTCCGGTTGAAACGACGCTACCCACGACCACTCCTGCGCTGGCTATACATGCTGGACACATATTTCCTCCTGAAGCAGACTCATGTGGGGACAGCCACCTTCGGCTGTCCCGCGAAGTCAAGCGAGCGCCGGTGGACCCGAACCCCTGTACTCACTTCTTCCGCTCGGCCCGCTCCTTGATCCGCCGATTGATGTTGGTCCATCCCGGCGTGACGCCGCGGCGGTGCTCTTCCTGAATCACTCCGAAGGCTCTGTGATGGAACTTGATAACGGTCTCGCCGTTCTCTTCGCTCAGCCGATACTGCACGTTCGACACAACCGCGTTCGACATGAACAGCGGCCCGGTAATCTCCAGCAGCGTCGGACGCTTGATCGCCTGCACATGCCCCCACAGGTGGCCGTTGCCATCGCCCAGATCGCGGAACCATCTCCCGCCAGGCCAGGGTTCGATCTTCATCGGCATCTTGCCTTGCTCACTCTCATTCTCGGGACCAATCTGCTCGAGCAGCGCTTCGAATGTTGTCTGCAGGGACGCGTTGACGTGGATCTCCTGCGTGATTGTCAGGGTCAGACTCTCAATTCCCGGAATCGTTGGACTGATACTCATGCTTCCTCCTCAAAAGTTGTGAGTTGTTCTTGCCCAAGGCGCAATAGCCGTGTCTCTCATGACTGAATCAGTTGCGAGCCCTACTGTCGGATCAATCGCCACTGCGGATCAAACAAGACTTATTGCCGAATCAACCGAGACCACGCCAGATCAACCGAGACTTGCTGCCAAGTCAACCCGGATCCACTGCCGGATCAACCGAGACTACCGCCGAACCGACCGTGACCCACTGCCGGATCAACCGTGGAAGAGCGGCCCTTTAAGGGCCGCGTTAAGCGCCCGAGAGCATCGGGGCTTTAGCCCCTGCGCTCACTCACCCTTGAGACTCTTCTCTTTCGCCTCGGCCCGCTCTTTGACCCGTAAAAGCTGATGCGCCCACAGCCGCTCAAACATCTTCGTCCACTCATACAATGGACGGATCTCATCCGCATTGGTCCTGTACATCATATGCCGCCCATTGCGCCTGACCCGCACTAGGCCCACATCCCGCAGGACCTTCAGGTGTTTCGAAACTGAAGGTTGCTCAAGCCCCATTCGCACGACCAGATCCCCGACGGGAAGCTCAGCTACGGCCAGATACTCCAGAATTTCGCGGCGTCGCGGCTCCGCCACCGCGTTGAAGGCATCCGAAGTTGTCGCTGCTCTTGCCATCGATGAAGGAAATATATATTCCTATATGGGAATATGTCAAGCGAAAAAATCAACTTCCCAAAAAGATCTGCATGACAGCCCTAGAATGTTGCAAGGCCCAGTTATTCCAAGAAATCGCGGGAGACTTCACATGCTGGAGCGAATCGCTGAAGGACGTACCGACCTGGTGTTCGAATATGTGGCCCAGGGAAATCCGGCCAGCTCCAAAGCCCAGGACGGAGCCTCCCTCATCCAATGGTGCGCTTATTATGGCGACGTCTCCGCTATACGATTTCTGCTCGCACATGGCGAATCGCTGCAATCGTTGGGCAACGATATGGGACTCAATGCCGCCGCTTTTCACGGCCACTGGCGGCTCTGCCAGTTTCTACTGGAGAACGGCGCCGACGCGAACGTGCGGGAAGCCGAAACGGGAGAGACGCCGTTGCACGCCGCACTCTCGTCTCACCGCGCGTCCCAGCATCTAGTCGTGAAGGTGCTGCTGGAAGCGGGCGCTGATCCGAATCTTCCAACGAAGCTCTTGGCCGAGAGCGGAGCTTTCATGCGCGATTGCCGCACCCGGGGAGAGACTCCACTCCACCGCGCCGCCGCGTTCGCCAGCGCCGAGACTATTCAGCTTCTGCTGGATGCGGGAGCCAAGCTAGACGCCAAAGACGCAAATGGTGATTCGCCCCTAAGCTGGGCCAGTTGGCATCTGCGTCCCGACGCAATTTTGAGGAAGCTGTTGTACAACGGCTTCAGGATCCATCCCTCCCGCCGCACCATGGACGAATATCTGCTAGGAGCGCCACTAAGGGCGAGCGAATAGTGCTCGTGTGGGGACGGACGCCTTCGTCCGTCCCGCGGCCCAGAGGTATCGGGCCGCAGGTCTTGACTTGAGTCGAATCCTCAATCAGTCCCAAAATGGGAAACTCGTTTGACTCGACAGCGCGTTTTTCTTGACCTCCGCATCTCGATTGTTTCACTCTAACAAGTTAACGACTGAGATCTCCCGATCCAGTCGACGCATAAGTGCTTGTGGCTCAAGATTTTACCCGCAAGCGATTGCAGCCCAAGATATTGCGCGACGTTCCCCGCTAACTCCATAATTCCAATACACCGCGGGAGGGGGCTAACCAATCAGTAAATAACCCAAGAGCAATTTCTCCGCTCGCTGCTACACTCCCTCTATCTCTATGCACGTCAAGATTCTCGGCTCAGCCGGTGGCGGAGGCTTTCCCCAATGGAATTGCGCCTGCCCCAACTGTCGCTCGTTGCGAGCCCGGACCTTCCGCGGGAAGGCTCGAACGCAGGCGCAAGTCGCCATCAGTTCTGATTCGGAACACTGGTTTCTGCTTGGTGCCTCGCCCGACCTGCGCGCTCAAATCGAGTCGACTCCTGAACTTCATCCTCGAGCCACGAACGACGCAACTCGGCATTCCCCGATCTGCGGCGCGGTTCTGCTGAACGCTGACCTCGACCACGTTCTCGGATTACTGCTGATGCGCGAACTGCAACCGCTGAGTGCTCACGCGACTCTATCTGTCCGGCGAATCCTGACCGAAGACAACTCCATGTTCGTCATGCTGAATCGGGTTGATGGCCAATTGAAGTGGACCGAGATCTCTACCGGTGAAACGTTTTCGCTATTAACAGCACTCGGCGAAGATTCCGGATTGCGCTGCCGAGCGCTGTCACTCGGCAGACACTATCCTCCTTATGTCTCGCGGCGCCGCCAAGCTGATCTCGTGCGCCAGGAAGCGTCGTTGGGCGTGATCGTCGAAGCGCCATCCGGCAAACGGCTCGCTTACATGCCCGCAGTTCCGCAGATCGATAATGTCTTGCTGAAGGAAGCCGATTCCGCCGATGTCCTGCTCTTCGACGGCACATTCTGGAGCGACGACGAGCTCATCCGCATTCAGGGAAGCGGAGCAACCGCTTTGGAGATGGGACACGTTCCAGTTTCTTCGCCAACAGGAAGTCTCGCGCAGTTGGCGCATCTGAAGTGTCCACGTAAAATCTATATACACATCAACAACACGAATCCCATGCTGGACGAGGCTTCGGACGAACACCGCGAGGTACGCGACGCAGGCTGGGAGATCGCGGAGGATGGATGGCAGTTCGAACTGTAGACGAGAAGGCGGACGTACTGCTGTCGTTCGACGAACTGCGAGCGCAGTTACGGACTGTAGGTGAGGAACGTTATCACCACAAACATCCGTTTCATCTCATGATGCACGAAGGCCGCCTGAGCCGCGGCCAACTGCAGGCTTGGACGTTGAATCGCTACTACTACCAGAGCATGATCCCGGTCAAAGATTCCATCATCCTGTCGCGCGGGCCCGATGCGGCGTTCCGTCGCGCGTGGCGCAAGCGGGTAATCGATCATGATGGCGATGCGAGCAGCGAAGGCGGCATCAAGCGCTGGCTGAAACTCGCCGAGGCGACGGGATTGAACGCAGAACAAGTTCAGGCCGGAACTGGAATTCTTCCGGCGACACGGTTTGCGGTAAACGAGTACCTGAACATCGTCCGCGGCCGCAGTGTGTTGGAGGCGGTTGCATCGTCGCTGACGGAATTGTTTTCGCGCGACCTGATCTCCCTGCGGATGGAAAAACTTCGTCAGCATTATCCGTGGCTTGCAGGAGGCTTGGACTATTTTCAGGCGCGTTTGACACAGGCTCCCGAAGACGCGAAGTTTGCCATCGAATATGTGTATGAGAATGCCAAGACGCGCGAGCAGCAGGAACTGGCGACGCAGGCCCTGCGCGACAAGTGCGACATTCTCTGGGCACAACTCGATGCACTTTACTTTGCCTACGTGCAGCCCGCTTGGCCTCCGCCCGGCGCGTTTCAGATAGAGGAGAAGTGATCATGGCTCCTCCGACAGATGCGAGCCAGCCACGACTCACCACCGGATGCCGCTGGGGCGGAACCGAAGAGGACCGCATGATTCTGTTCCCCGAAGGCGCGATGAAATTGATGGGTACCGGACGGCAAGTGCTGGAGCGCTGCGATGGCCAGCGCACATTCGGAGAAATCCTTACGGAGTTGCAGACAGAGTTCGACAAGACCGATCCGGAAAAGATTCGCGCGGACATCAGCATATTTTTGGAGCAGTTGCAGAAGAAGAGGATCGTCGATTACTAAGCTTCGACTCCTCGCCATAAAGACGTTGCTTGCAACGTCTCTGCTTGCGGTGTATCGACCGACGGCTTCTGTGCAGCTATCAGAGACGTAGCCAGCTACGTCTCTACGAAGTGAATCATGGTTTCCAATCCTCTAGCGCTGATTGCCGAAGTTACGCATCGATGCCCGCTGCACTGCGTCTACTGCTCTAACCCCACAGAGTTGGCCGCAGTGAGCAGCGAACTGTCGACCGAGGAGTGGGTCAGCGTCTTCCAGCAAGCCGGCAAACTTGGGATGCTGCATGCACACTTCACCGGAGGCGAACCGCTGGCCCGCACCGACCTTACCGAACTGATCGCGGCCGCGCGCGCGGCGGGACTTTATACGAATCTCATCACCTCGGGCATCGGACTCAATGCGCAGCGACTGCAGATCTTGGTTGAGGCGGGACTTGATCACATACAGGTCAGCTTTCAGGACTCGCGGGAAAATGCGGCGAACTGGATCGCGGGTGCCAAGGCACACGCGCACAAGATCGAACTGTCACGCGCGATTCGGCAGCACAAGATTGCATTCACCGTAAATCTGGTCGTGCACCGTCAGAACCTGGATCATCTCGAGGAGATGATTTCCTTCATCGAGCAGTTGCACCCGGAGCGCGTCGAGATTGCGCATACGCAGTACTACGGTTGGGCGCTCTCAAATCGGGCTGCGCTGATGCCGACGCGCGCACAGCTTGAAACGGCGGTAGCAATCATCAGCGAGGCCGAGAGGCGGCTGGCAGGCCGGATGCGAATCGATTCGGTTGTTCCCGACTACTATGCGAAATATCCCAAGGCGTGCATGGGAGGCTGGGGAAGAAGATTGATGCTGGTCAATCCATCGGGCAAGGTACTGCCGTGCCACGCGGCGGAAGTGCTGCCTGGGCTGTTTTTCGAGAATGTTCGCGAGAAATCGCTGGAGTGGATCTGGCAGGAGTCGGAATCGTTTCGCAAGTTTCGTGGTGAAGAGTGGATGCCGGAACCTTGCCGGAGTTGCGACAAACGTGGGGAAGATTTCGGAGGCTGTCGCTGCCAGGCTTTCCTGCTAACGGGCAACCCAGCAGCGACGGATCCGACATGTTCGCTTGCGCCAGAGCATGGGATTGTTGAATCGGCAGTGGAAGAGGCGAACTCAGCGGCAGACATTGCAAAGCCGGCGCAGGCCTCGTCGTTCGTTCAGTTGCAGAAGCTCACGAATGATCTTTGGAGCTACCGCACGAATCCGGAGTAGAGGGGTGATTACAGATTTTAGATTGAAGATTTCAGATTAGCAGCCCCCAGGTTTCAATCTGAAATCTGCAATCTGAAATCTACAATCTGAAGTTAAGCCTTACCAGCGAATTCCTATCGTAATGGGCCGCAGGTCAGTCGTGATGTTGTTGTGCTTGCCGTGCAGGTAGCGGAATTCGGCGTAAAAGTCCATGTTGGGGCGAATCTTGCGGGTGATGCCGCCACCAAAGTTGTAGCCGAACTCGTTCTGGCTGGAGTGGAGGAAGTTGCCGTTGATCGGGAGACTGCTGTCGAAGCAGTGTCCCCACCAGGTGAAGAATCCGTTGCACGCGGAACCTGGAAGCGCGGCGGAAGAGTCCAGCTTGCCGGAACGATGCAAGAACGACGGACCGAATACCAGGTAGCCGCCCCAATTCTTGGATGCAGGAATATTAATGATCGGATCCAGCATCAGCGAATACACGTGATCGGTTGCCCCAGGGGCTTGCGCCAACTCAAGGGCCGAAGTACGCAGCGGCAAGTTATCGAACTGGAAGTCGAGCCGAAGACCGAAATACCTGCTGTAATTGCGAGCGGCCCCGGCGGCTGCGATGCCGCCTCCGCCGCGGACGTACGTATTCGTGGTGCCGTTGGGGAGACTGGCTCCGCCGCCCACGTTAAAGGTCCATTTCTTATAGTCACGAGGCTTGGTTCGCGGACGGGTTGTCTCTTCGGGAGAAGCCTCCTGGCTGCTCGACTGATCCGGTTGCTGTTGGGTTTGCGGTTGGGCCGCGGGTGGTTGCTGCGCGGAAGGCTGTTGGGCGTGGACGACTGCGATTCCCATCGGAACGGTGATTAGAATTGCGAGAAAGCGGAGTCCGGGAATCGTGGCGAGCTTTCGAATCATTCATTCTCCTCCCGCTGCCGGGCTGCGGACGCGAGCGCTCGAATCTACCCGTCAACGACAGGCGCTTGAGAAAGAGCGTGTCCGCGATGGTCCCGCCGTGATTACACTCGCAGCAGGCAGGCTCCATATTACCAACTTTGATGCGGAGTTCGCCCGCGCTGCCGCCCGCTGGGCCGAGGCCGAAAAACTGCAGGCGCAGGCGGAACTTATCGATGATCAGGCGCGTACCCATGGGTCATGATAAGTACGAGTCGGGAATCCAACGCTCCGCAGTGGCTGCTTCTGGTTGGAGCCACCTTTTTTATTGTGGTCCTGGCGGTCTCGGCCTATTGGGAGGCTGACATCCGCTGGCTTCACTTCTTTCAAGCCTGGATGTACCTCGCCACAATCGTGTTGAGCTTTCGTAGAACGCGATGGGGCTACTTCATCGGAATCTCGGCCGCAGGATTGTGGGACTATACGAACATCTTTGCCACTACCTTCCTGTACAACGGGCTGCAACGGCTCTCGGAATGGATTCACACGGGACATTTGCAGAGACCGGACTTGCTCATAGCGATCCCGGCGTGGTTGGCGAACTTCGCGGTGATCGTTGGCTGTGTCTGGGGCTATCTCCGGTTGCGGGGCAAATCGTGGAGTGATGCCGGAAGATTCGTGCTGATGTTCGCGCTCACAACGGGATTCTTCGCTCTCGATATGTATCTGTTCCAGCCACGCTATCTGGGAATCTTCCCACGACTGTTACACCCACGCTTGCCGTAGGGTTGATCAATTCGACTTCAATTGCTCTGACAGGCTCCGAAAAACGGCTGGCAGCCAGGCATTCCACTGGTTCCAGTCGTGACCTCCGCGAACGGTGTGAAACTCGAACCTGAAATGCCGTTGCGCGAGGAGTGCGGCAAACTCGCGGTTTGCAGGTAGAAGCCCCTCTTGCTCGCCACAGGTGAGGAAGAAGAATGGCGCGGCTTCGGGATTTGCACTACGGACCAAGGCGAAAGGATCGTTGTCACGCCGGGCCTGGCTTCCGGATGGTCCAAAGATAGAATTGTAGTGACGCGATTGTTGGAGCCGCTTGATGGAAAAGGCTCGTCGAGGTACGTCGATCGCGGAACTAAGTCCGCCGACGAAGGCAAAGAGGTCAGGGTGGCGCAATGCGATCTTTACCGCTCCAAAACCGCCCATGGAGATGCCGATGATGGCGCGGTTTGCGCGACCGGGGGCCGCGGGAAATCTGCTTTCCACATCGGAGATCAGATCATGCGTGATGTAGTCCTCGAATCGATCTTGTGGCGGATTAACAGCGTTGGTGTAGTAAGAGGATTCGCCCTCCGGCAGGACCAAGAGCAGGCCTTGCTCTGCAAAACTCGCGACGTCGGAGTAGTTTGACCAGTCGCGAAATCCTCCGCCGCCGCCGTGCAACAGGTACACCACTGGCAGTTTTCGGCCAGATGTCTCCAAGGGAGAGATGACTCTGTATTCCATGTCGTGGCCCAGCGCGGCGCTGCGGAAGGTGATGTCACTCAAGGTGACCTTCGCCGTGAGACGTGGATGATCAGAGGGCGTCGCGTTACCGCTCTTTCTGCAGCCTACGGTAAGCGCCAGCACCAGACTGAGTAGCACTCGGGTGCAGTAAGGGCGGAGGTCACGCATGTCGGCTGCGATCATAGTTGAAGGGCAAGGGGATCAGCATTCCTCCGTTGCAGTTCAGACTCCGGTTCGTTAACACCGTCACGAGTCGGGCAGTTCGTTTTTGCAGTTTTCGGGAACTGCCGCGCACACGTATGATGATGGATTCAACTTAACCGCGAGCAGGAATCCTTGGCGAAGCAGACCTCAGAACCGGCAAGCACAGCGGTCGAAAGGCAGGGCTCAGCTGTCTGCAGAATCGCTCTGATTGGCTTTGGGACGGTCGGCCGTTCGGTGGCGAAGATCCTGTGCGAGAGCGGAAATCCATCGCTTCGGCTGACTCATATTTGCAATCGCAACGTTCAGAGGAAGAAGCAGGACTGGGTTCCGGCAGAAGTAGTTTGGACCGACGACGTCGATTCGGTGCTGAAGTCGGACGCGGACATTGTGATCGAACTCATCGGGGGATTGAATCCCGCCGAGCAGATCCTGCGCAAGGCGCTCGAATCGGGGAAGTCTGTGGTTACGGCAAACAAGCAGCTGATCGCACGCTGCGGGCCCGATCTGCTGCAATTGGCCGCGAGTAAAGGATGCCAGCTTGAGTTTGGCGCCTCGGTAGCTGGAGGTGTTCCAGTGATTCCCGCGTTGCGCACAGGGCTGTGCGGAGACCGACTGCATGGCATCGCCGGGATTTTGAATGGAACCTGCAACTACATCCTGAGCCGGATCGAGAATGCGAGAGTCCCGTTCAGCGAGGCGCTGGAAGAGGCGCAGGCCCGAGGATACGCTGAGGCCGATGCGTCGGAGGATCTGGACGGCGGTGATGCGCGCGCCAAGCTGGCGATTCTGGCGCTGGCAGGATTGCGTACACGGGTCGAGCCGGAATCCATTCGCGCGCGGACGATCCGGCCGGTGGATGCCGTCGATTTCGACTATGCCGCGGACCTCGGGTGCACGATCCGGCAGATTTCGCGGGCTGACTTGAAGGAAGGCACTTTGTTCGCGGATGTCGGCCCGTGCCTGGTTCCATCGGACTCGCCATTCGGGCGCGTGCAGAGAAACCTCAATTTAGTCCTCACGTCGGGGCAGTATGGCGGAGATATGGCTTTCCTGGGAGCGGGCGCCGGTGGTGATCCTACGGCGGTGGCCGTGGTTTCGGACGTCATGTTCGTGGCTCAGGGACTTGCTGGTGGCAAGAGAGACGTAGCGAGCGACGTCTCAACGCCGGGGATCAGCAGTGATTTTGAGACACCTTGGTATCTGCGATTCTTTGTTCGGGATCAACCTGGGATTGTGGCGCGGCTGGCGCAGATTCTGGCCGATCACCACCTTAACATCGATTCTCTGCTGCAGAAGCCGGGATTTGAGAAGGCTTCATTGCCGTTTGTGATCACGCTGGAGCCGTGCCATGACTCGCAGTTGCATCCGGCGCTGGAAAGGATGGCAGGGCTGGATTTCGCAGTCCGGCCATGCCTCTGCCTGCCAATTCTTCGCTGATTTTTGAGGGAAATACAGCGCCGGCGTGTTTGACCGGCGCTGAGTGAGCTAATTCCAGAAGGGGTTGTTAAGCCCGGCGGGCTTGAGGGCGCTATCGGCTTGCGTTTCCGTTCCCGATTCATCGGAGATCTTCTCATCGATGAAGCGGGAGGGTGGTGGAAGCCGCTCTTCGCTCACCGGCGGAACGTTCTTGCCGGGTGTTGGAGTATAAGGGAGGTTCGATTTCATGGGTTACTCCTCTGTAGCGTTTATGATCTATGTTCATTAAACACCTGCGACGGCCTGGGACAGGCGCAATAATTTTGATGACAGCCATCAAAAAAATGCATGGTGATTTGGGAGTCGTGGTCGGTGCGGGATGCAAACCCCGAAGTCAAAATCCCCATCCTGTCGCAAAACCGCGACCAGGATGGGGCACCCTCGGGATTTGATGTGTTGGCGGGCAGCTCTTTACTCGTAAATCTCTTATAGGACTTGATCATGAAATATCGTAAGTTGGGACGGACTCACTTTGAAGTCAGCGAAATGGGGGATGGACTTTGGGGGATGAGTGGGTGGACTGGGTCCGACGATCGGGAGTCTCGATCATCGATGCAAATGGCAGTCGAGCTTGGCTGCAACTTCTTCGACACAGCATGGGCTTACGGCGGCGGAAAGAGTGATGGGCTGCTGGGCGAGGCCATGCAGCAGAATTCCGGGAAGCGGCTGTATGCAGCCTCGAAGATTCCTCCGGCCAATGATCGCTGGCCGGCTTTGCCGGAGTACAAGTATCGCGATGTCTTTTCCGCCGAGCATGTTTTCAAGTATGCGGATCTTATCCGCAAGAAACTCCGCGTCGACAGCATTGATGTGTTGCAGTTTCACGTTTGGGACGACAGTTGGGCCGATGAGGCAGAGTTTCGATCGACCGTCGAAAAGTTGAAGAAGGATGGATGGATCAAGTTCTTTGGGCTGAGCATCAATCGGTGGGAACCCGAGAACGGCCTCAAGGCTCTGCGGATGGGGTTGGTCGACGTCGTGCAGGTCATTTATAACATCTTCGATCAGGCGCCGGAGGATGAACTCTTTCCCCTTTGCCAGGAACTCAATATCGGCGTGATCGCGCGGGTGCCGTTCGATGAGGGCAGCCTGGGCGGGAAGATGACGCTGGAAACGCGCTTTCCGAAGGGCGACTGGCGGGCGGGATATTTTGGTCCGGAGAATCTGCCCAGAACGATTGAGCGCGTTGAGAAGTTGAAGAAGGTCCTACCCTCCGGGATGTCGCTGCCGGAGATGGCGCTACGGTTTATCTTGTCGCATCCGGCGGTGAGCACGACCATTCCCGGAATGCGGAAGGCAGATCATGTGCGGCAGAACATCGCTGCGAGCGATGCGGGGTCTTTGGACAAGGGATTGCTCGCGGAGTTGAAGAAGCATCGGTGGAACCGGAAACCGCAGAGGTGGTCGGATTAGCGAGTAAGACCGGTCGAGCTGCCGCTCGACGGACAGCCGAAGGCGGCTGTCCCCACATGATAGTAGACTTGAGTGTTTGCGGTTGTTGATATTATGGCCAATTTCGGCACATCCCTTGTGCCGTTCCTGCTTGGCTTCTCGAAAGCGAGTAGACCCTTTGTTGAGAATAGTGGCGGCCTGGTGGATCTCAACTGTCGTCTTCCTGACGCCGGTATGCGCCCAGAATCCGCGGGGATCGCTTCGAGGGGAAATCCTGGATTCGACGGGCGCGCGGGTGGCGTCGGCGCAAGTGCTCGTGCAAGCCGTGGATTCGTCGTTTCAGCGCCAGGCTGAGACGGAAGATCGGGGCGAATTTCGGGTCGATGATCTGCCGCCGGGAACCTACCGCTTGACGGTCAATGCCGCAGGATTCGCCAAGGCGCAGGCGGACGTCTCCGTGGCCCTAGATTCGGTGCGCGAGGTGACGGTAACGCTGCGCGCCGTGGGGTCTTCGGAAACGGTCAGTGTGCGCGGCGAGACTTCTTCGATCACCACGCAACCGATCGATCTGGCCAGCGTGGTACATCAGGGAGTGATCAGCAGTCAGGACTTGCAGACGCTTCCCCTTGCCAGCCGCAGCTTTGCCAACATCGCGTATCTTGCTCCGGGGACACAGCCGGTGGAACCCTCCGATCCGACGAAGGCCCGGATTACCGCTGTCTCGACGGGAGGAAGCTCCGGGCTGAACAACGACATTTCGGTGGACGGGGCCGACAACTCCGACGATTGGATCGGCGGGTTCTTACAGAATTTCTCACCCGACGTCATTCAGGAATTTGCAGTGCGCACGGCGAACCAGGACGCTGACAGCGGAGGGACCACCGCTGGCTCGGTGGTAATTACAACCAAGCGGGGGAACAACGAGTGGCATGGGAGCGGGGCATTTTACGAACGCGCGTCGGAGCTCAATTCACGGTTCCCGATTGAGAATCCGGCCAGGACCTGTGACGCGGGGAGTTGCGTGGAGAATCCGAAGCAGCCGTTTTCCCGGCAGAATTATGTCGGGACGCTGGGCGGGCCGCTGGTGCGGGACAAGGCGTGGTTCTTCTCGTCGTTGGAATATGTGCGCGAAAACGCGAGCATTGCCTATAGTCCGGCGAGTGTTCCGCAGTTCGATGCGCTGTCACAATTGGCATCGGACGGGCTGATTCCTGGAGTCTCCTCGATCGCGGTCCCGAAGACGGTTCCCATTCCCTTTCGCGATTATCTGGGGTCGGTGCGATTCGATTGGGCGCAGTCCTCGAGATCGCAATGGTTCCTGCGAATGTCGGAAGACAGTTATCTGACGCACAATAACCTGGTGCAGCAGGCCACGCTGCCTTCCACGGGGCTCACGACGCATAACAATTATTGGAATGGCGTGGTGAGCAACAGTTTCGCATTCAGCCCGACATGGCTGGGAACGTTTGTATTCGATACGGGCGCGTTGCATCTTACGCAGGCGCGGAATTCGACGTTGGGCTTTGCATTGCAGTTTCCGTTTAGCGCCACGTCGCTGACAGTTTCGGGATTCGAAACCTTCGGAGACAATCAGTTCGCTACGCCGATTACTCTGTTCCCGTCTCTGCGCAATCAGGAGAAATATCAGCTTCGCTACGACGTCAGCCACGCCACCGGCGATCACTCGTTCAAGTTCGGGGTGAATTTCATTCATGAGCCGGTGCTCGGCGGCGCGTTTCCGGGAAATCAGGAGACGCTGTACTCGTTCCCGCAGAATCCGAGTTTTTATGTGGCGAATCCGGGCCAGTTCCCTCTTGACTATGCGGATGGGGCTTCGACGACTCCGGCAAGCGATGGGAATTTCTCGCAGAATGTCCAGCGGTTCGGGCTCTACGCGGAGGATTCGTGGCGCGCGACGCGGCACCTGACCGTGAATTACGGGTTGCGGTGGCAAACTACTTTTGGGCTTTTTGCGGGATCGGGCCACAGCCAAGTGCTCAATCCGGCGTTCGTCACGCTCAGTGCATTACAGGTTCCTTTCGCGAGTGGCGTACCCCACGACTATCGCAAGCAGCTTGGCCCACGTCTTGGAATCGCTTACTCGCCAGGAAGTAACGGGAATACGGTAATTCGTGCCGGCTTCGGTTTGTTATACAACGACCTCGCACAGAACGGATGGGCGACCGCCTTTCAGGGAGTGAACGCGACGAATGTGGCTACAGGACCATGCGCGCTCAGTGGAAGTAATGGAGGCTATTCGCTCGTGGGCGCGGGATGCCTGCAGGGAGGCGGTGGAGCGACAGGAAATCTGATCGATGCGAACTACAAGACTCCGTATGGAATCCACGTGACTGGCGGGGTGCAACATGCGCTGGGCCGGAACTGGACGATCAGCGCGGACTTCACGCATGAGCAGGGCAATCACGGCTATCGCGGATACAGTTTTACCAGCGGCGAGAACTTGTTCACGCCGCTGATTCCGGCGTCGGATGGATCGTACATCGCCCATCAGCAGAGCGTGCTGCCGAACCTGAATCTGTTCAAGTCAGACAACCGATCGAGCTACAACGCGCTGATGATCGTGGCGCAGGGCAACGTCAATCGCCGGTTGAATCTGATCGCGCACTACACGCTTTCGAGGGCTAAGACCTGGGGCTGCGTGCTGGGTGAGTTGTGGGATTACGTGAATGGCGTATGCGATCCGATGAATCCGTTTGGCCCGGGAGACTACGGGCCGTCGGGGGAAGATGCGACTCATCGCTTTGTGCTCGCGGGAACGCTGCATCTGCCGGGCGGCGTGGAAGTGACGACGATGATACAAGCGGAATCGGCGCGGCCGATTACTCTGACTACTCCAGCGGGCGATCGAGCCGTGATTAATGGCGTGAAGACTTCGCTGGATCAATTCCGGGGAACGCCATTCATTCAGGCGGATTTTCGAGTGAGTCGGCCGGTTCACTTTGGAGAACGGTGGGAAATTCGGCCGTTCGCGGAATTCTTCAATGTCTTCAACCGTAATAATCCGGGCGCGAATTATGTGACGAATATCTCGGCGCTACCCAATCCGGTGAACGATTTGAGCAACGCTACTGCGATCTGCACGGATCCGAATTGCAGCGCGATGGTTCCGATCAGGAATCCGCAGAAGCAGTTGCTGTTTCCGGCGGGGGCGCTGGGAGATTTCTTTGGGCCGGGGACTACAGTGGGGATTCCGTTTGCGGCGCAGTTGGGCGTGCGGGTGAATTTCTAGCTGCAAGTACTGGCGGCCCCGGAGGGGCTCGAACCCCCAACCCTTGGTTCCGAAGACCAATGCTCTATCCAATTGAGCTACGGGGCCGCGATAGACTCTCCGCGCATTGAGAGCCTGAAATGTGCGCGCCGGGCTTCGCCCTGGCTTGGACGGCCGAGGCGGCCGTCGCCACATGGACATGAACTTGGGCCTAAGGCGGCTGTCGCCACACACTTTTTCAAACCAAAGAAAATGGGGTGGGAAACGGGAATCGAACCCGCAACCGCCGGAGCCACAGTCCGGTGCTCTGCCAGTTGAGCTATTCCCACCGCAGGAACTTCATTATAGCAATTGAGGAACGGGAACGGCGGGGACGGGCGTCGGATCTCAGACCTCGGACCTCAGACTTCAAAATTCCCAGGTCGCAATTAGAACCAGCCGTGCCGGCGTGCGATTTGAACGCTCAACACGACTAGGGAGATTCCGAACAAGAGGAGGGTGATGTTTCGCGCTTTGCGCAGGCGGGGGAGTTTTTCTGGAGGGACTGTTGTCGACATCATGTCGATTAGGAATGCGCCTATGAAGAGATCGATGGCGGTGAAGACCGTCCAGCCCACGGGAGGATATTAGAACACGGCGGGCCTGCGAATTCCCGTTCACAATTCGGGGTTTACAGCATCTTTGGTGCGCCGGGCTTCGCCCTGGCTTGGACGGCCGAGGCGGCCGTCGCCACATGAGTTGTGGGGGCTTCGGCTGCCTCGCCCTGGATCCCTTCTAGATTCGGCCGACGCCTACGTATTCGAATCCGAGGGCGCGGAGGCGGGTGGAGTCGAGCAGGTTTTTGGTGTCTACGATTACGGGCTTCTTCAGTAGGTGCTTGATGCGGTCGAAGTCAAGGGCGCGGAACTCGGGCCATCCGGTGCCGACGACCAGAGCGTCGGAACCTTCGGCGGCGGCGTAGGCGGAATCACAATAGCGAACGCCTCCGCCGAGGTGTGTCTTGGCTTCGGGAATCGCGACGGGATCGTAGGCGCGGACGCGAGCTCCCTTGGAAACCAGGCCCTCGGCAAGGCGTAGAGAGGACGATCCAGCAACGGAATTCGTGTTCGGTTTGAACGCGAGTCCGAGGATACCGACGTCTTTGTTCTCCACGGAATTCAGCGCGGCAGAAATTTTGTCGACCAGGCGATCGGCCAGCAGTCCATTGACATCGCGAGCCGCATTCAGAACTTTCAACGAGACACCCTGTTGCTGCGCGAGCTGCATGAGAGAGTCCATATCGGACTCGGCGAATACGCCGCCCATGCCGGCTCCGGGCTGGAGGCAACGGGGAGCAATCTTTTTGTCGAGGCCGAGGGCGAGGGCAAGGTTGACGGCATCGGCATTCACGCGCTCACAGAGGGTAGCCACTTCGTTGATGAACGAGATCTTGGTCGCGACGAAAGCGGTCGCCGCTTCACGCACTAATTCGGCGGTGGCCTGATTGGTCACGATGACCGGGACGCCGCGCATCACGAGGGGATGGAAGATCTGCTTCAAAACTTGCACCGCCTCGCTCGAGCTCGATCCCAGAATCAGGCGGTCAGGCCAGTTGAAGTCTTCCACGGCACAACCGTCTGTGAAGAACATCGGCTGGGACACGATGGTGGCCTGCAGCCCAATATCCTTGATGCTTTTCTCAAGCGCACTAGCCGTGCCGACAGGAACCGGAGTGACAATGATCAGGATTGGAGGCTTGGGCGCGAGGCGCGTGATGCGAATGGCAATGTCGTTGAGATTTTCGGCTTTATCTTCCGCCAGGAAAATGACGCCGGTCCTTCGGGCGAATGATTCGATATCGGTGGAATAGGCGAGGCGTCCGGCACGAACGTTGCGGCGGATGATCTCTTTCAGATTCTTCTCGAAGAACGGGATATTGCCCTGAGCCATCTCAACCATGCGGGAGCGGTCCGGGTGGCAACAAGAAACGGGAGTGCCGAAGTCCGCGAGGCAGGCCGAAATCACCGTCCCGAGATACCCTGAACCGTAAACCCCGATCTGCATGTGATGTCTCCCCGTTCGATGGCCGGAAAACCCGCGTCAGAGTTGGCGTTTGGCGGAATTCCGGACACTCGCCCTACTCTTTATCTACAGGCGCGCACTGAGGTTTTCAACGCACGGGAGTGAGATGTACCTAGGGCCATGTACGCATGGCGGGAGTAACCCGGGCGAGCGAACGAGAGTACTCTATCGCGAAACCAGGCGTCGTCCGAGTTGGACAGGAGCGAGGTCGAGCCAGCAGTTGGGTGAAGCTTCGCGGACAAAAGTCAATCTTTCCAGCAGGATGCGCCGGCTGCCGGAGTAGTTCTGCCAGCGCTGGCGGGCGATCTCGAAGGCAACCTGAGCGGGCTGCTCGGCGCCCATCTTCACAATGGTCAGGTGCGGGATGTATGGCCACTCTTCCCTACATTGCAGTTCCGCCGTGTTCAGCTTGCGATGCAGGTCGGACATGTGTCCGGCTGCGGTCTCGACGCGGATGAAGACGGTAGGCGTTACCGGGATGAAGGTTTCGACCGCGCCTAAGGAAACTTCGAAGGGCTCTTCTTCGCCGCAGATTCTCTCCAAGACCTGAAGGGCGGCACTCTCGGAGCCGCGTAATGTGCGAGGTGGCAGGATCGACAGGTGGGCCGCCATGTGGGGAAGGTCCGGATGCAGTTCCCGCCGAAGATTCTCCACGAACTCGCCAGCCGGGCTTCTTAAGTAAGCCACCAGCGCATAACGCCCCGTTTGCATAACTGGAGAGAAATTATAGCGCGTTGACCCGGAGGGTTGGCGTGTTTGTTCACTCGACCATTATGGCCGGAGGTTCTGCCATCACGGAAGAGTGGTACGTACTTCCACAATAGATTTACTCTGGGAGGCAAATTCGACAAAGGAGTACCCGATGAAACGGAGAGAATTCATTCGCAATATTGCAGCGGCAGGAGCCGGTGCCCTGGTGTTCAGTTCCACTCCCAGAATCTTTGCCCAGTCAGTGCCCGGACGGATTGAAATCCTGATGGACGAACCTCTCGGTACGATCTCGCCGAACATCTACGGCCATTTCGCGGAGAATCTCAGCGGAGTGATCTACGACGGGATCTGGGTGGGGGAGAATTCGAAGGTGCCCAACGTTGGCGGCATTCGCAAGGAATTGATCGAGGAAATGAAGAAGATCAATCCCGCGATTGTTCGCTTTCCAGGAGGCTGCTTCGCAGACAGCTATGACTGGCGCGACGGAATCGGCCCAGTGGACAAGCGCCCGCGCCGCACGAATTTCTGGAACGGTGGCGAGAAGCCTGGGGCTCCCGACGCACACCGCTACGATCTCAATCGCTTCGGCACCAACGAGTTTGTGCAGTTCTGCCGGGCGATCGGAGCTCAACCTTATCTCGCGGCGAACCTGCGCAGCCTTCCCGCCCAGGAGTTCAATCGGTGGATTGAATACTGCAACTCCCCCGCGGGCAGCACAACACTGGCCGACATGCGCGCGGCCGCAGGATTCAAAGATCCTTTCAACGTTCACTACTGGGGCGTCGGGAATGAGTCCTGGGGATGTGGTGGGAACTTCACTCCTCAGGAGTACGCCGTGGAATATCGCAGGTTCACCGCGTGGGCGCCGGGATATCCCGGGGCAGACCTGTCCTTTGTTGCATCTGGACCCAATGACGATAAATGGGACTGGACGCGCGGATTTCTGGAAGAGATTGTGCGGAAGGGGAAGAACGAAGTCCGCGGAATTTTCGGCCTGGCGCTGCACTACTACGCCTGGAACCTGAGCCGAGTAAAGACATCCGACTGGAATAAAGGAAAAGGCGATGCGGTCAACTTCGACGAAGTGGACTGGTACGAATTGCTGCGCCAGGGCGATGTCATGGAATCGTTGATCAAGGGACACTGGCTCGCCATGGGCGAATTCGATCCCGAGCATCACATCAAGCTGGTGGTGGACGAATGGGGCCCGTGGTATAAGCCCGGCAGCGAACTTACGCCCGGAGATCAACTCGAGCAGTTGCCGACTCTGCGGGATGCGGTCTTCAGCGGGATGACTCTGGATACCTTTAACCGGCATCCGGAGAAGGTGGGCATCGGTTGCTGCGCACAATTGATCAACTGCCTGAACAGTCTCTATCTGGCGCATGAAGATCGATTCTGCGTCACCCCGGTCGGGCATGCTTTCGATATGTATGCGGCACATCAGGGAGGAACAGGCCTGAGAACCGAGTTTTCTGTGCCGGCCGTTCACTATGACCGCGACGGGCAGGCGGCAAGCTTCTGGGGACTGCAAGGTTCGGCATCCCTGCACGGGAAAGAGCTGGTGCTGACGGCGGTCAATCCGGATGTCAAGAATCCGATCGAGGCGCAGATTGCGATCCGCGGCGCGCGGGTGAAGGGTGGAAGCGCGACAGTGCTTGCCGCGTCTGACATTCATGCTCACAACACGTTTGAGCAGCGGCAGGCGATCGTTCCTACATCGGCGCAGATGGAGATCAAGGGCGATGCGCCGATGTTCCGCTTCCCTGCTGCGAGCGTGGTGAAGCTCACTGTGACTCTCGCGTGAGATGAACTGACCCGGACGATGCTCGGCGCCCGAGTGGAACAAAGTGACGGCGCGATTCGGAGACGCAGACGACTTCGTCCGTGCCTTCCTCCAACGAACCGCCGCTGCTCAAACTGCGGACATACGCGTTGGTTGATCCCATCGGACGCGCGTTTTCTTAATACCGTTGGCCAGCAACAACCCGACCACCAACACCGGCTTGAGCGTCGGAGGTCAACTGTTGCTGGGCATCGCCGTAGCGTGATCAAGAATTATGTTCCAATCAGCCCCGCAGGTACTTCTCAGTCGCGATCAATGGGAAGACTCTGTCGGCATCATCCTGCAAAACTGATACAAGATCCACGCGCTAGCGCGGAAGATTCCAAGAACAATCCCAAGAAGGCCGGTGGAAAACACTCCCTTGGGTCTTAGGCGGGCATAGACTGCGTTCATACTCCATGCCGGCCCGGTATAGATTGTTCCCGAACGAGCCAAACCAATGCGGTTTCTCACGGGAGGCTCGTAGACAATTTTTTCGATTCCTCCATTGAAGAACTTGGCCAGCATGATGACACGAGCGCTGTACAAAGCCTGCGCTCGCCTGGGGAGAACGCTTCGTGAACGGAAGTTCTGAATCATGGAAGCTGCCTCAGCCGCATGCCGGAATGCCGCTGTAACTCCGTTGGCTGTAATGGGGTCAACCATCGACGCGGTCTCGCCGACCATCACCCAATTCGGCCCCGCGCTCTTCAAGTGGGCCCGGCAGCGAAAAGACGTCACATTTAACTTCCTGTTGTTCAGCGTGTTCAGCAGCAGCTCAAAACATGGGAACTTCATAAGTTGCCGCCTAAAGATGTCCTCGACGGTCAGCCCCTCGGCCCGCATCGCCTTCATCGCACTTCCGGTTAGAACGTAGCCAACACTGACGACGTTGGATTGAATCGGAATCTCCCAAATCCAGTCGAGGTAGTCCGAGCGATCTGGATCCATATAGAGCGTCGTTCCATCAACGGACTCTGCAACGGAGAAGTAAGTCCAAAGAGCAACTTTCGGAGGACCCGAGATGATTGCCGGTATGTTGAACTCGCGCGCAATGAGCGAAGCTCCCAACCCGGATGCGTCGATGAACCAAGGGGAGGCGAAGCGCGAGCCCCTAGCAGTAACTGCCGAACGGATTCTCATTCCTTCGCTCTCGACTCTGACAACTCTATCGTGCAGCAATTCAACGCCTTGTTCTCGCGCGAGGTTCAACAACTCCTGATCGAGCTTCAGCCGGTCGACATGCAGCGTCCGGAGTTCGACATGAAACGGTTTTTCGCCGAGCCACAGAGGGGGAATATATTGCTCGGAGCAACCATCGCGCAGTTTGAGAGTTACGTGCCGCTTCCACGTCGCGACACCCGAGCGGACAACTTGTTCCATCGGCAATCCCAGCCCGCATAACAAGTCAGGAGCGGACCAGTCCAGGGATTCGCCCACGGACTGCTTAACTGACTCGTTAGGTTCGATGCAGATGACCTTGAAGCCCTCCTTAGCCAAATGTATGGATGCCGCTTTTCCGGCCAGACCACCTCCGATCACGGTTACGTCGGGACATTGTGATGGGGGCGAGTTCGTCATTCGCGCTAGGAATAATAACGATTATTGCGGAGAGTACTCGGAAGAGTGATGTTGACCGGAATGAGATCGATGGCTGAACATCCAGTTACAGATTTCACGAAGCACGGCGGTCAAGGGCTGTCAAAGTGCGCTCGATTTGCCATAGATGACGACGCTGATGGGCGGCCAAAATTCCCAATGCGCCGTAGAGACGGTAGCTTGCGTGAGTGCAGGCTGGAGATTGAATACTGACTTGGTCAATCGCAAGTCCAATAGTCGATCGAATGAGGTTCGCCAGTTGGGTTTGCGAATCCAGAAAACCGTTCCACGCTGGCACAAAATCATGGGTCTGGGGCACGAGGCAAGCGATGACTTTATGTCGAAACCGATATGGTGGTTCGAGCGCGCGAATCAACAATCCCGCCAGGCGGCCGGTTCGAAGTGCCCGGGGAACCGTGAGTTTCGGAGCTATAGCGATGGCTGCTGACATCAAAGGAGCGAATGTCCGAGTTGTCAGTGCAACGTGGTCAAGACATTCGGCCACGGACCAGGAATCCGGCTGCACGCGGCGTGACAACTCTTGGTTCGATCGTACCGAGACTAGGTTGATTGCGCGGTCGGTTACGCTCTGATACTGCTGCAATAGGCAGGCCAACTGAGTTACAGCGGATGATTCACAATTCCCATCTTCCGCAGATACGCCATCCCCCGCCTTTGACCACGATTCCCTAGGCTGGAGGCTGCCAGGGAAGAACGCGTATGGCGAGACACTCCTTCCTGCAAGCTTGGCTAATCTCGACGTCATAGTCGACTCCCCGGTTCTCAGGAAGCGAACGATTTATGAATGGACAGCCGGCCGAACCATTTGTCTCGACCACCGCAACCGCTTCTGTCGTGTCCACAGCACAACGACCCAAGCGCAGTTGGTTGACGAACGGTACCTGCGAAATCAGGCTCAGACAATAATGCAAAAGAACTAGACACAACAGGTAGAGGTCAACTGTCTTTACAGCGTCTCGGCCGGGCGAGATCAATCGGGTTGCCGAATCTCTTCTATAGAGAATTGACAAAATTCGTTTCGCGCCGTTCTACATCGAGACAGGCGTCCTCACAATCCGAGACTTAACCAATCATGACTCTCGGCCCTGACCCGTCACACGAGGAGTAGCCTTTGCTCAGGTCCAGATAGAGTCAACGTAGGTTAGTGTCTTTGTACTATTGCCGCGTCCTGACTGGGCCAGTATCTTCCTCTCCAACTTTTTTCGTTCCGAACGTGCGATCGCAATGGGGAAATACAAATCATAAGGTCTGTGGGCATAGGACGTGGGAGTGTGAAATGAAACTGGGCACGACGGTGAATCTCTGCGTGGCAATTCTTTTTTCCAGTGTTGTCCTTGCACAGCAATCTCCTCCAGTACAGCGTGCCCTGCCTCAAACGGCGGAGAAGAAGGAGGCGCCGCCTTCGCCGAAGCACAAGATAGGCCCGCTCGAAGTATCGGTGAACTGGCGAACACGGGCCGAGGGCTGGAATTGGTTTCAAGGCACGACCGGAAACAGCGATTACGGGTTGTGGGACTCTTTGCTGCGAGTGGGGATTGGGCAAACTGGAGAACGATTCGATTGGTTCATTGAAGGAGAACAACCCTCCATCCTCGGGCTGCCGAACGATGCCGTTGTGGCAGCTCCCCAGGGTCAGTTGGGCTTGGGTGGAACATATTATGCAGCAAATAACAATCACACGAATGTCGCCAATGGATTCATCAAACAGGCCTTCGTGAATTTCAGGCAACTTGGACCCGTTGGCTTGAAAGTGGGCCGCTTCGAGTTTTTTGACGGAATGGAAGTGAAGCCGAAAGATCCCTTCCTGGCAACGGTGATTCAGAGCCGCATTTCCAGCCGCCTGATTTCCAACTTCACCTTTGCAGCGGTCCAGAGGAGCTTCGACGGAGTTCAACTGTCCGCAACTTCCGGGCAGAACAACATGACCTTCTTCGGCGCTCGGCCCACGCAAGGAGTGTTCCAAGTCAAGGGAATGGATGAACTGGATGTAGACACCTACTATGGCGCCTACACCCGATCTGTTGCCGCCAAACAGAGCGCGGGCGAGTTACGTGTATTTGCCCTGGGCTACATCGATCACCGCACGCACGTGTTGAAGACCGACAACCGGCCTTCCGCGGTTCGCTCGACGGACTTGGGCAAAATCGAGATCGCCACTTGGGGCGCGGACTACGTGCACGTCTTCAACACAGCCGATGCCGGGAAGTTCGATTTTCTGGTCTGGGGCGCGTTACAGACTGGTTCCTGGGGAGCTCTGACGCAACGTGCCGGATCGTTCGTAGGCGAAGGTGGATGGCAGCCACCGGTCAAAGTGCTGAAGCCCTGGGTCAGCGTCGGCTACTCGTACGGGAGCGGCGACGGAAACGCCAATGATGCCCACCACGGCACCTACTTTCAAGTATTGCCGACGCCACGCCAGTACGCTCGCTTCCCCTTTTACAACATGATGAATAACGAGGACTGGTATGGCACGGTAAACCTGAAGCCCGTCTCCAAACTGACTGTGCGGAGCGAAGTCCATGCTCTGCGACTGGCCAGCGCGTCGGATTTTTGGTATTTGGGTGGCGGCGCATTTCAGCCCAAGACCTTTGGCTACACCGGGCGTCCGAGCAATTCGAACCGCGGCTTGGCCAATGTCTTGGATCTGAGCGCAGACTACCAGTTCACCAAGTCTTTCGGAGCGACCCTTTACTACGGCCATGCCTGGGGCAAGGGCGTAATCTCGGCGATTTATCCGAAGGAGAAGAATGGCCAACTGATATTCCTGGAGACCAACTTTCAGTTCTGAAATGTTGAAGCGTTTCTCGAGGGATATGGGCTGCTTAATACAAAACTACTATTGAACTTTGGGACCCCAGAATGTGATCGTAATCACACTTTTGTCGGCTTCCTTTTCATGGAGGAGATCGATCATGGCGGTTTCAACACCTAACATACATGCGTTGGCTGACTCGTCATCATCGGAGCACGCTGGACTTTATGAAAAGCTCAACACCCGCTGGCACAAGCCCGCGTTGCTGACTTTCATGGCCATCGTCATCGCCCATTGGGGGGAACATCTCTTTCAGGCCTACCAGATCTATGTAATGCATTGGCCTCGTCCAAAGGCGCTGGGTATGTTGGGGCTCGTATACCCCTGGCTCGTACAGTCGGAGACGTTGCATTACGGCTATGCCTTGATCATGCTTATCGGCCTGTGGGTCTTGCGGAAGGGTTTCACCGGGGTTTCCCACACCTGGTGGATGGTCGCGTTCTGGATCCAGTTCTGGCACCACATTGAGCATGGCGTTTTGCAGTACCAAGCAATTACGGGCCATTATTGGTTTCATTCGCCTGTCCCTACCAGCTTCGCGCAGTTGTGGATTCCCCGGGTCGAGCTTCATCTGCTCTACAACACCATCGTCTTCATCCCGATGGTCATGGGAATGTATTACCACATGTTTCCGCCTGAGGGCGAAGAGCAGCACGCCAAATGCACCTGCGCATGGCATGCGGAAGAGATGCCAAGTGCAGCAGCGGCTGCTTAATTCGGGCGCGACTCGGAACACCTGGACGAGAGGCAAACCCTTCGAGAGCAGGCGGTCGGCCCACCTGAGTCCGAAGGGCCGTCGCGTGTCCAGAGGATCGATCTTCACTGTCGGCTTGTTTCTAATGTTGGGCTGCCATCGGCAGGCCGCTTCAGGCCCGGCTGTTCTCATGACCTACCAGATCACTCCCCAGCCGGAGCGCGTCGGTAGCACGGAAATCAGCCTTCTTTTGCGGGACGGCAAATCCAAACCACTTACAGGCGTGCACATCAAGCTGGAGGCAAACATGTCGCATCCGGGCATGGCACCAGTGTTTGGCGAATCCATCGAGATCGGTGAGGGACGTTATCGAGGAAAAATCGGCTTCACGATGCCGGGCGACTGGATCGTGCTGGTGCATATGACACTTCCGGACCAAAAGAAGGTCGAACGCCAGATCGACGTCAAGGGGGTCGAGACGAAGTAATTGGCAACCGGACCTTACAATCAGACTCTGGATGCTTCCGAGTCGATAAGCTTTGACCTGATGCGTGTTCGTGTTGTCGGCAGCCTTCTCCACTGGCGGCATGCACGAACTCTTTTGCAGATCCCTCTCCTGGTTGTTGGCATCATCATGATCCTCCACGGACTTCTGGGGCCCACTCTAGCGCCGAAGAATCTTGCCACCACCCTGACGTGGGTGCACTTTCGCGGAGTGCTGGTCCTAGTGATCCTCTGTGCCGGGAATCTCTTCTGCCTGGCTTGCCCTTTTATGCTCGTTCGCAATATGGCGCGGCGTTTTTTCAAGCCCTTTGCGAATTGGCCGCGAAGACTGCGGAACAAGTGGCTGTCAGTGGGGCTGTTCGTTCTCATCTTGTTCCTCTACGAACTGTTTGATCTGTGGTCGTCACCATGGTGGACCGCCTGGCTGATCCTTACCTACTTTGCCGCCATTCTCGTGATCGACGGCATTTTCAAGCACGCCTCATTCTGCAAGTTTGTTTGCCCTCTCGGGCAGTTCAACTTTGCGGCGTCACTGTTGTCTCCGCTGGAAATAAAGGTACGAGACCAGAACGTCTGTACAAGCTGCATCACCAAAGATTGCATTCGCGGGAAGCGAGGACCAGGAGCCGAGCTCGTGGTGATTCAGCGCGGTTGTGAGCTTGCGCTCTTCCAGCCACTCAAGATGGGCAACATGGATTGCACATTCTGCCTGGATTGCGTCCATGCTTGTCCGCACGACAATGTGGGCATCCTGAGCCGGGTTCCCGCGGAAGAATTGATGGTTGATCCGCAGCGCTCTGGTATCGGGTTGTTTTCGCGACGCAAAGACCTGGCCGCTTTGGCCATCGTATTCACGTTCGGTGCGCTACTGAATGCATTTGGCATGGTCAGTCCCGTCTATGTGGTCGAAAAATGGCTGGCGGGTTTGATGCACGTGAGCCACGAAACACCAGTTCTCGGAGTCATTTTCGCGTTCTTTTTGATGGTGGAGCCGCTGGTTTTGCTGGGTCTAGCAGCCTGGTTGGCCCGCAGTTGGGGCAATATCAGGCGTGCGCTCCTGCCAACGGCTGTGCGTTATAGCTACGCTCTGGTTCCCTTGGGGTTTGGAATGTGGCTCGCCCATTATGGATTTCATTTGTTCACCGGCGTCCTTACGTTTATCCCGGTCACGCAGAGCGCGCTTGCGAATTTGGGATTGAATTTCATGGGCGATCCACGTTGGGCCTGGACTGGCATTCCCGTCCGGTTTGTCCAACCAATCGAGCTGTGCTTTATTGGGCTCGGTTTTGCCGGATCGCTCCTCGTGGCTTATCGCTTGTCGGAGAACGATTCACCCGATCATGCGCTGCGCCCTTTTCTGCCGTGGGCCGCAGTGCTTTTACTCATTGGTCTTGCGGCGGTTTGGCTGGTGTTTCAGCCGATGGAAATGCGCGCGACGCTGATGATGAGTTAGGCTGTGTGCCTGATCTGTTTGAACGCATGTCGAATCTAGCGACCTTCGAAGGAGCAAACTGGAGCCGGGCCGCCTTGATCGGGGTTCTTTGCCTGACCATGGTCGTTCCAGCCACGGCACACAACGGGCCCCCTTTCCCTATTGTGGAAAACAGGAGGGTAGGCCCGTTCATCATTGCGCTGTGGACGCATCCCGATCTGGGTACAGGAACGTTCTTTGTCATCGTCGACCCAGCCCCGGGCGTGACGATGCCCAAAGATGTCAAAGTGAAGATCGCGGTGCAGCCTGAAACGGGCCGGCTTCCAGAAGCGGTCTATGATATGTGGCGCGACCGCGTGCGTGATCATGTGCAATTCGATAACACTCAAGTAGAGTTCGATAAACAGGAATACTGGCGCGTTCGACTTGTACTGGAAAGCTCGATTGGGGGCGGAGAAATATTCTCCCGAGTGGAGCCCACACCGACCGGACTCGGGAAATGGGACCTGCTGCTTTACGCGTTCCCGTTCGCATTCGTAATCTTCATGTGGTTCCGAGGGGTGTCAAAGCATCGAAAACGCCTGCGCAAAAACGCAAAAAAGGCGCCGGCCGCAGTGGCGGGATTAACTGAGCCGCCGGCAAACGGCGTAACGGAACGGGCACAGTCTTGACTAGTCGCGACGAACTCAAACCGAACAACCGTCTATTCCAGTCGACACCACATGGTTGCTAAAAGCCAAATATCGCTGGGCGCGGTTGCGGTAGCGCTGGCCGTGCTGACCGGGTGCCATTCTGCGGCTCGAACGCCCCTGCCGGGGTCGGAGCTCTACGACAAGGCTGTTTCGACGTTCTATGTGGGGCTGGCGGCTCTCCAGGTTGGTGATGATGTCCGCGCAGAGGAGAAGCTCGCGGAGTTCGCCAAACTCGTGCCCGGCGAGCCTGCAGGATGGGCGAACTGGTCGGTATTGGCATTGCGCCAGAGAAACTATGACGCGGCATCGCAGAGGCTGGAACGAGCTCGCAACCTTACCCCACAAAACGATCACATTGAGTACTTGAGCGGCCTGATGGAAAGCGAACGTGGTCGCTCCTCGCAGGCAATTGCAGATCTGCGCAAGGCCTTTCACGACAATCCGGAGAATCTGCGCGCCGCCTACCAGCTCGCCCAGGAAATCGAACGTCAGGGAGACGCAAGCAGCGACGCAGAATTTCAGCAAGTCATCCAGATGATTCTGGCGGCGCGGCCTGACAATCTGGCCGCGTTGCTGGAATTGAGCCGCATTGCCGCCAAACGTGGAGATCGTCCGACCTTACAATCTGCCCTGGCTGAAATCAGCAAACGCTCGATGGATTGGCCGCGCGAGGTCCAACAGCAGCTTGCCGCCCTGCAGACTGCCGTGGCTGACTCGGACCTGCGTGCCGCTGCCACTCGGACAGTTTTTCTGCGAAACGTCTTGATGCGAGTCCCGGAATATCGTCAGAGCCTCTTCGCGATCAAAGCTCCACCAGGTGACGAGGCGGAGCCCTTCGCCCACTTTTTGCGAATGCAGTCTCCGGTCTTTGTTACTGCGCCTGAAGACAAATCGCTTTCATTTGCGCCGGAGTCGCTCGCGAGTCCGAACGGCACACACTGGAATTGGATCGGAGCCATCTCGCTGGGAGTATCAGGCGCTCCTGTGGTTGCAAAGGCAAACGGCTACGAAGTGCAGTTGGCCACGCACGCAACGTTCCCGTTCCCAGGGGGCGATTCTCACGCTCCGCCGCTTCCCGAAAGCATCTTACCCATCGACTACAACTACGACTTCAAGACTGACCTGGCTCTTGCAGGGGAAGGCGGATTTCGCCTGCTACGTCAAGACAGCCCGAACAAATTCACCGATGTAACAGCGGCGACAAAACTGCCGAAGGCTATTTTCAACGCGAAGTACTTGGGGGCGTGGGCCGTGGACATCGAAGCCGATGGTGATCTGGATATCGTGCTCGGAACAACCAGCGGCGTCCCGTCGGTGCTCAGGAATAACGGCGACGGCACTTTTGTTGTGATTCATCCCTTCGCAGGCGTATCAGGTTTGCGTGGATTTGCCTGGGGTGATTTCGACGGCGACGGGAATCCCGACGCGGCGATCATCGACGGGGCAAACCATCTTCATGTGTTTACCAATGAACGATCGGGACAATTCCGCGAGCGCTCCCTTCCGCCCAATCTGCCTGCCGTTAGGGCAGTTGCAGTGGCCGACGTGAACAACGACGGCCTTCTGGATCTGCTGGCGGTCGAATCCGACGGCTCCATTGTGCGGCTGTCGGATAAGAACGAAGGCCAAGCTTGGGACGTTGCCGTCATTGCAAATGTGCCGGATGCGGCGAAACGGCTTGCAGGTGAGGTGCGTCTGCGCATCGCAGATCTCGATAACAACGGAGCTCTCGATTTATTGCTTGCCACCTGCACCACGACAGCCGGCTTGGACTCTGCTGGCGCGTTGATCTGGCTCGGCGATGGTCATGGCCAGTTCGCTTTGATCGGCGCCCAGGGACCCGGTCGGGTTTTCGATGCCGCGGATGTGAAAACCACAGGTCGTCTGGATCTCCTCGGACTAACTGCTGACGGCCAAACGATTCGTGCCGTCAATCACGGATCGAAAGACTACCACTGGCTGGTCGTACGTCCGCACGCCAAGCAAGCCACGGGTGACCAGCGCATCAATCCATTTGGCATCGGTGGCGAAATAGAAGTTCGCGCGGGTCTGCTCGTGCAAAAGCAGCCCATCACCGGTCCACAACTGCATTTTGGGCTCGGTGAACAAACACAGGCGGACATCGTACGGGTCATCTGGCCAAATGGCGCAGTGCGCGCCGAATTCGCTCAACGCTCCGATCAGGAGATCGTCACCGAGCAGCGACTCAAAGGTTCCTGTCCGTATCTATTCGCCTATAACGGCAAGGCGGTTGAGTTCGTGAAGGACGTTGTTCCTTGGAGTTCCGCAATTGGCTTGCGCATCAATACGCTTGGTACTGCTCAAGTGGAAGCGACCGAAGAGTGGTACAAGATACGACGCGATCAACTCGTTCCGAACGAAGGCATCTACGACTTGCGTTTCACCGCCGAATATTGGGAAACCTATTATTACGATTATCTGGCCCTGATGGTCGTTGACCATCCCGACGGAACTGAGATATTCGACGACGAGCGTTTTGTGATCCCGCCAGCGAAGCTCGCCATCACCGCGACGGGACCACTTCACAAGATCGTCCGCGCAGTTGACGACAATGGTGCCGATGTCACGGACATAGTGAGGGACTTGGACGAGAGCTATCTGGACACCTTCGGCCGAGGACAGTATCAGGGCGTAACTCGCGAGCATTATGTTGAAGTCGATCTAGGCAACGATGTGCCTCAGAGCGGGCCGATGTACCTGATCGCGCAGGGTTGGATGCACCCAACCGACTCCTCCGTGAACGTGGCTATGGGGCAGGGCCATCACGAAGTGGCTCGTGGACTAAGCCTCGAGGTGCCCGACGGAAAAGGTGGGTGGGCCACGGCCCAGGCCAACCTGGGCTTTCCGGCTGGCCGAAAGAAGATCGTCCTCTTCAATCTGACCAACGTTTTCCGTGCGAACACGCCGCGGCGGGTGCGACTGCGGACCAATCTGGAAGTCTTTTGGGACTCGATCGAGTGGGCAGTCGGGATTCCGGACGCAAGAGTGAACATCACTCGGTTACCGCCACTGACCGCCGATTTGCACTATCGTGGTTATTCGGTTATCCAGCAGCCGAATCTATCCTCGCCCGAAATTCCCGACTACAACCGGCTGGAAGGAAGCAAGCAGCGCTGGCGAGATCTCACGGGCTATTACACGCGATACGGCGACGTGCGCGAACTTCTGGCGCACGTGGATGATCGCTACGTCATCATGAACAGTGGCGACGAAATGTCGCTCCGGTTTGCCGAGCAGCCCGCGCCTCTGCCTGGGTGGGTGCGAGATTACATCATTGTGGGCGACGGCTGGATCAAGGATGGAGACTACAACTCGACGTTCGGCAAGACCGTGTTGCCTCTGCCATACCACGCTAAAAACCTGTACGTAACGCCACCGACAACGCTGGAGGACGAGTGGGTGTATCGCCAGCATCCCGAGGATTGGCAGAATTATCAGACCCGCTATGTATTCGACAGGATATTTACGAACGCGCTGAGAGATACCAAGTGACACTGCGAGTTAAAAGAATCGCTCTGGCGATATTCTTCGTTGGCCTGCTAGCAACGCCGGCTGCGATGCGGTGGTGGTCTGCCCGGCACAACCGGGACGCCGCGCTGGATGCGAATACCGCACTGGCGCGTCACGGATTCTATCTGCAGGAAGTCTCGCATGCGGCAGGTGTCACCTTTGTCCATCAGGGGCCGACTCTCGACCACAAACTAGACTCGATCATGCCGCAAGTCGCGTCTATGGGTGCGGCGGCTTCCATCGTGGATTTTGATCGCGACGGCTGGCCCGACATTTATGTGACCAACAGCGCGATTGGCAGCAAGAACGCGCTTTATCATAACAATCACGACGGAACCTTTACCGATGTTGCAGAGCAAATGGGCATCGCCGACGTCAATCAGCCGGGCACCGGGGTCTCCATGGGCGCCGTCTGGGGCGACTACGACAATGACGGGTACGAAGATCTGTTCTTGTACAAGTGGGGGAAGCCGGAACTCTTTCACAACGAGCATGGCCGCGGCTTCACCCGCGTGACAGATACTTCGGGATTGCCCCCGTGGGTAAACGCCAATACCGCTGTCTGGCTCGACTATGACGGCGACGGCAAGTTGGATCTGTTCATTGGCGGTTACTATTCCGAGAAGATCGACCTCTGGCACCTCAAGAATACCCAGATCATGCCGGAGAGCTTCGAGTACGCGAAGAACGGTGGCCGAAAGTATCTGCTTCACAATTTGGGTGACGGCAAGTTTGAAGATGTTACTGAAAAAGTTGGGATTGACAGTCACCGCTGGGCGCTGGCAGCTGCTGCTGCCGATCTGCGAGGCACCGGGCATCCCGATCTTTTCGTTGCGAATGATTATGGCGTTTCCGAGTTGTACTTCAATGATGGCACGCGCTTCCGCGAAGTCGGCGAGCAAACGGGAGTCGGCTTCGCTCCCAAGAGTGGCATGAATGCGACATTCGGCGACATTTTGAATCGTGGCGAGTATTCGGTATACGTGAGCAACATTTCTGAAAACGGAGTGCTTATTCAAGGGAACAATCTATGGGTTCCGAAAGAGGGGACGTCGCAAAACAGCCTCCAGTTTGAGAATCTGGCACGCGATTTGGGCATCGAACTCGGCGGCTGGAGTTTTGGTGCTCAGTTCGGCGACTTGAATAATGATGGCACGCTTGACTTGTTCCTTACCAACGGCTACGTCTCCCTCGATCCCAACCGTGATTACTGGTACGACTTTTCAAAAATTGCCGGCGGCCATACGTCGATACTCTCGGATGCCCGCAACTGGCCTGCGATGGATGGACGCAGCCTCTCCGGCTATCAGCACAAAGACGTATGGTTGAACGATGGTGCTGGGCACTTCGTGGACGTGGCGCAGTCGGCTGGTGTTACTGACACGCATGACGGGCGTGCGGTGGCTCTGGCGGATTTATGGAACCGCGGCGTTCTTGACGTAGTCGTCGCCAATCAGCGTGGGCCGCTGCTGATCTACAAGAACACGGTTGCTCCTGAGAATAAGTGGATCGAGTTCCAACTGCAGGGGAGCGGCAGCAATCGGAGCGCGATTGGCGCGGAGATCACGCTGTTTTGGAATGGCCAGCGCCAAGTGCAAGAAGTCTCGGGCGGAAGCGGATTCTGCGCGCAGAACGACCGGCGTGTGCACTTCGGCTTGGGGAAAAATCCTCAAATCGAAAGAGCGCTGATTCGCTGGCCGTCGGGCAAGACTCAGACGCTCAACAATCTTTCTGCTGATCAGTTGTACACAATTCAAGAACCCTTATGAGCCAGACCGCACTACCCGTAGCCATGCCGCCACAGCACGCGTCCAAACGGGCGCTCATTGACAGCCGTTACGTCGCGCCACTTTTCATTACATGCATTCTGCTGGTCGGGCAACTGACATTTGGAATTCTCGAAAGCTATCCCAGGACTCTGCTGGCGATCGGAACGAGCATCGCAGCAGAACTAGTACTGGGACGCCTGATCCTCAACAAGTGGCTGCATCCAGCCAGTTCCTATATTTCTGGGATTAGCGTCGGCATTCTGCTGCGCTCGCCTGCGTACTGGCCCTATGCGCTCTGCAGTTTGATCTCGATCACGTCGAAATACGTGCTGCGAGTAAAGGATCGCCACCTCTGGAATCCATCCAACTTCGGTGTCTCCGTGATGCTTTTTCTCGCGCCTGCGACCGTGGCGAGCTTGAGCATTCAATGGGGTAATTATCTTTTGCCCATGGTCGTGATCTGGATCTTGGGCTTTCTGATCGTATGGCGCGTCCGCCGATTGCATATTACGGCGACCTACGTTGCGTCATTCTTTGTATTCGCCTTTCTGCGAAGCTGGGTTCTGCACGAGCCGTGGCAATCAGAAGTTGCACCCATTACCGGACCCATGTACCAGCTTTTCATCTTTTTTATGATTACAGATCCGAAAACCACAGTTCGCTCGAAGCGCGGGCAGTGTCTGGTGGCCTTCCTGGTCGCCGTTGTGGAAACCGTTCTGCGCTTCTTCCAGAGCGTGTACGCGCCGTTCTATGCGCTTTTTATCGTTGGCCCTATTGCCAACGCGGTCGAGATATGGATGGACTCGCGGCGCAACCTTTCCCCAACGGAGGCGGTGGCGAAAGGTTAATAAGCCAGATCCGTCACAGACTTATGTTGAACGCTTCCCGAACGACTCGGCTGGGATTTCTGATGGCCGCTGGGTGTGCTCTGCTTGCGAGCTGCAATGGTTCACCTGAGACGAAGCCATTGAGTTCCACGGCGAAATCCCCGGCGGAATCAGTCCGGCCCGCAGCGGCCGTTCCGGCCACGACTGCGCAAACGGCAAACAGAGGCGTGGGTGCGAAAGCGGGCGCCGAGCCTGCGCGGCCCTCCGGCCCGATCCAGTTTACGGATGTCACTGCACAAGCCGGTATCCATTTCAAATACAACAGCGGCGCGTTTGGCCAGAAGCTTCTTCCTGAGACGATGGGGCCCGGAGTCTGCGTTCTCGATTATGACAATGATGGTTGGCAGGACATTCTG
>Ga0209580_10000153_pt1 | contig 47983 bp, 43 predicted proteins | sample Coa_R1_5_FD_187153 | JGI IMG/M metagenome (GOLD analysis project Ga0209580, IMG submission 187153) | Surface soil microbial communities from Centralia Pennsylvania, which are recovering from an underground coalmine fire - Coalmine... | ecosystem: Environmental > Terrestrial > Soil >... | reverse complement strand
GGCGCAAGCGCTCTCGCCAGTCCCAATCTGGGGGATCGTTCTCGGGACGATTATCGTCGCCGGGCTCCTCTACTTACTCGTGCACGGTCAGGACGGCGGATACTATCGGTATCCTTACTACGGCGAAGGGAATTATATACTTGACAAACCCAGGCCGGTTCAGTAGTCTGGAACCGGAGGGGATCGCCCATGGACATAACCCTGGACTCCATCGCCAAGAACTTCAGCGACGAGGACAAGGCCCGCGAATTGATGGAGCATTTGCGATGGCCCGATGGAAAACCGATTTGCCCCCACTGTGGTGCCGTGGAGAAGGTCTATCGGCTGACACCGAAGGCAGGATCCAAAACGCGCAAAGGTCTGTTGAAGTGCGGCGCGTGTCGCAAGCAGTTCACGGTGACAGTCGGAACCATCTTCGAGGATAGCCACATTCCCCTCAGCAAGTGGCTCATGGCGATCCAACTCCTGTGTGCGTCCAAGAAGGGCATGAGTGCCCACCAGTTGCACCGGATGCTTGGGATGACCTACAAGAGTGCGTGGTTCATGGCGCACCGCATCCGGTACGCGATGACGCAGCCGCCACTCTCCGAGAAACTGAGGGGCATTATCGAGGTTGACGAGACGTATATAGGAGGAAAGGGTCAGAGGCCCGGCCGCAACCTTGCAAAGGCCCCGGTCGTCACCCTAATTGAACGCGGCGGGCCGGCACGATCACATCATGTCGACCACGTAACAACAAAGAACCTCCGGGAAATCCTTACAACGCAGGTGGATCGCGGGGCCAAATTAGTGTCGGACGATTTCCAGTCCTATCGGCCGCTGAAGAAAGAGTTTCCCAAACACCGTATCGTGAAGCACAGTACGGGACGATACGTTCACGGATGGGCACATACCAATACGGTCGAAGGATTCTATGCCATTCTGAAGCGGGGCATCAATGGCGTCTACCATCACGTCAGCAAGAAGCACTTGCACCGCTACTTGAGCGAGTTCGACTTCCGCTACAATCGGCGCGCGATAAAGGACGGAGAGCGGGCGTCACAAGCCGTTCTCGGGGCCGAGGGGAAGCGGCTCATGTACAGTGACCCAACCCGCAAATCTGTTCGGTAGCGCGTTCGGGGAGCAAACGCACGCTCGATAATGACGAGATTTGGCCTAAAGAATGAGCAGAAAAGTTCACATTTGCCTTTCGTATGAGTCTAAATCGCGCTATTTCGAGTGGAATCCTCGTTTCTCTATAAATCGCGGGTTGACCGCGCGACTTAACTTGGGTAAGATAAGTGCGCGGAACTCAGGGCACCGGTCTAGGGTTCGGGTTCACGCCCGATCTCCGTTGACGCCGGCTCACCTGAGTTTCTGCATTTGCTATCTCTCTTTATCTGGTTTCCAGAACCACTCGCTGAACTTTGGGCAGAATCTCGTCAGCGTTTTCTTGTGAAACCCTTTCCAGAAACTCGGCGCTCTATCGCGGACTCCGAACGCGCGAAGTCCATTGTAAAGGTGATCTGCCGTGTGGTCCTTTAAACGGCTCCGCTCTGTTTGAGGACCGCTTGAGACGAGTGTACGGTAGACACAACCAGTCAGTAGATCAGCCAACTGAAGGCACTGGTGCGCATCCTTCCATGACTCGGTTATTTGGAACTCCTTGATCCACGGCTCGGAGCCTTGGTAGTTTCTCGTGAATCTATCCTTTAGATGATCGAGAAGATCATAACCATGCAAGACGTGGAGGGCATCGAGGTATAGGGTCGCGCCCCGGACGTCGCGCATTTCAGGATGAAGTAACATTTCGGTCCACTTCTTGTAGGCACGTCGTTTCTTGAGGGCGGGAGGTTCGAACGGATCCCCGAAGAAACGCGCATCCCAACCCGACGAACCCACCACGATGCTGCGGAAGTAACAGTTGTGCCTGAAAAAGATTTCGATCCAATCAAGCGCCACGTTGCGATCGTGATGTGATTTGAACTTCGCAAGATGAGTCTCCTTGTATCGCGCGTTGTACCGTAGTGACACGTTGAGATACTTGTGTTTTTCTTTCACACCGCACAGATCGGAATGAAGTGGCCCGTGGTCCGGTACGAACAGTATGCCGATGATAAGCCACGGGCTGTCGGCGTGCGTGCCAGATTCATCGACGTAGATGCGCGGTGCAGGAAGGCGGTCGACGACTTGGGCGCTGCCCGATTGCTCAGCCTCTTGCGCCTTTGGTATGCTAGGCGTTAAATCAAGGTGCGGGCGGCGAGGTTCGGACTCGCACGGGGAAGATCCCCAATGGGTTCCAGGCCCATCCCGTCTGCCAGATTCCGGCACGCCCGCACTTCTCCTTATCTGCCGACCTTATCGTCGGCATAACCGGAGCCCTTCCACTCAGCCAACCCGATCTTTGAACCGCGCTTCTCGAAAATACCCTGGTTCCTGTTGATGCTGGAGCGCACTGTGTTGGCGATAATATCGGGCTGCTTCGTCGAGTTGATGCGAACATTTCTGACCTTCAACAGGTCCCAAATCTCGCGGGCCTTGAGGAACCGATGTTGCGGTTGCTCCCTCAATACCTCGATGACGTGCTCCTTCAACGTCGTGCCGCCGTTTTTGGACGCCCTGGCAGCTACGTCGCTTGAGGGCAAGCGATTCTTACCCCCCGAGAAAAGTTCCATCGCGACACGTAGTTCATCGGCACTTTGGCAAACGATCTCCAAATTAAAATCCTTGGGGCGCAAGATGTACGGCATTTTCCTATCCCTCCGTTTCTTGACAAAAGGATATAAGACCATATACTAAGACATGCGGGAAAGGTTGTCGGCCGCCCAGTCCCTCGCTGGCACGGCAGACGTTCGCCGGTGTCACACGACCGACAACCTGTTACGGTCCCGCACGGCCTAGCGTATTACGCGACGACCCCCTCGCACGGGGTCGTTCGCGCTTTCTAGCACCTACACTAAACCACACGCGCTCGTTCGAGTCAAGAAGAAAACGCACCTTGTTCTCGGTTTGGGACAAGTGGGATGGTTTGGGAACGAGACGGAACCAACGGGCACAGTGAGCATTAGTGGGTCTTTAGTAGGTTCTTGTAGAGTATTGTGGGAAGTAGTAGGCTGGCGTTAGAGGAGATGTGGGAATGCCGAAATCAAAATCTGCGGGAGCGCGAAGCAAACCTGTATCTCTCCACGGCCTTACTTTCGAGGACGCATTGAGTGAGCTATTGAAGGTGAAGCCTCCCAAGAAGGCCACAAAGAAGAAGCGGGCCAAGAAGAAGTCCTGACCCGCTCCGACCGTCCGCTTATCCGGAAACCGGGCGGGGTTGTGCCTCGATCGCCTTGAGAATCTTTTCCAGTAGTGCTTCAATCGCTGCCAGTCGCTCGTTGACCGCCCTGAGTTGCTCTACCGCTTGAACCTCGGCTGTCTTAAGTCCCTTGATCGGGTCCATCCGCCACACCGCCTCCCGCCGTTCTAAGGTTTGGCGGCAGTATATGCTTGGCGCTTGGGTTTGTCAAAGATACAATTCCCACGGCGAATATTACGGACGGTACTACCGTCCGCAATACCGGCCGTATACCGGTTACTATGTCGCATCCGCACCGATCATCACGGTCGCACCGGCGATTGTCGGCGTCGTGCTTGGGGTGGTCGTCGTCAACAACCTACAGTACATCCTGACACGTGACGCCTACGGGCATCTGTATCGTTATCCCTACTACGGTCCGTACCGCCAAGTCTACTATCGGCCGTCGTATCAGCGGTACACGGGTGCCTTCCAGAACGCTCCGGTGCGGCAGGGCGATCAGCGCTGGGACAGTGACAGAAGAAATCTAGCACCGGCCTCTCAGCGACCGCAGCACGAGTGGCAACCGGGCCCGACCTACCAGCAACAACAACGGCCGACCAACCAGCAACAACAACGGCCGACCAACCAGCAGCAGCAGCGGCAGCCCAATCCGGGCCAGAATGGTGGTGGCCGGGGCAACTCGGGTGGCCCGCGCAACCCCCAGCAGCAGTGCGGACACCCCAACGAACCGCCCTGCCCCAACAACCAGCCGCATCCGTAAGAATCCAGCATCCCGATAACCGGTTCTGAGTGGAGCCCCGCCCGCGCGGGTGGGGCTCCACGGATCATTTCTTAACGGAAGGCATCGGTCTGTAGCCTAGTCACCTCGGCCCGTTCCCGTCCGGCCCGACCGGCGGCATGAACGACAGCATGCGCCGCTCCGCCGCCTCGCGCTCCAGATTGCCGATCTGAGGCCCGGTGTGTATCGGGAGCGAGTGGGGTTCATCGCCGGAAGTGACGCGGCCGCTCGGGGACGAGATCACCCCGCTGGGATTCCGCGCGTTCGCATTCCGGGGCGCCGAAGTGACCATTCCGGCGGATGCCTGGGATATCGATGCCGAGAGTCCACCGGCGATCCCGCCGGGCGAACTGGAAGGGATGCGGCGGCGGGGAGAAGAGATCTTGGAGCGGCAAACGCGTTTCATCGTCGAGTTCGCCGGGGCATTCCAGAATGTCGATCTTGCGAGAGCGCTCGGCGGGCCGGCCTCAGGAGGCTCTCCCCCGGGCGTTTGAGGTCGGGTTAGTTCGTGGTACGCCCCCACAAGTCTCCCACCGTGAAGCCGTTGGGCAACGGGTCATCGGGGTCGACGACGTATTGAGCAAAACCGGTGATCCACGCGGTGCCGGAAAGCAGGGGAATCACCGCCCGGTAGGGACCGACGGTGGTCTCTTCTATCAGCCGGCCGGTAAACGTGGTGCCCAGAATCCCTTCGTGCACGAAGTCCTCGTGTAGGCCCAGCTTGCCCTTCGCGTGCAGCGCGGCCATCCGGGCGCACGTCCCCGTTCCGCATGGCGACCGGTCCAAGGTCCCTGTCCAGGACTCCGGACGAGTCCAGTCCAGCGTGCCTGTGGAGACGATGACGGCGTTCTTCGCCGTGGCGTCTGGACGGGTTGACGGCCCGGTCAACTCGGCAATTGTGACGCCCGCGATCTTCGGATTGTCGGGGTGCACCACGGGCAGCTGCTCTCTCGTCGCCGCCTTGATCATCTCGCCGATGCGGACGATATCGCGGCCTTCGTCCGGCGAAATGCGCAGTCCGACCTGAGACGCGTCGGCGATGACGTAGAACATCCCGCCGTACGCGACGTCGACTGTCACGGTGCCCAACTGGGACACTTCCACCTCCGCGTCGAGGTGCACCGCAAACGCGGGCACGTTTCGGAACGTCACCCGTGTCACTTTGCCCTGACTCACGTCGGCCCGCACCGAGATCAAGCCGGCTGGGGTTTCGAGCGTCAGGTGGGTCACCGGTTCGGCCGCCGGAACCATCCCCGTCTCGATCAGAGCGGTCACGACGCAGATCGTGTTGCTCCCAGACATGGGAGGGTATTCGGTTTGCTCCATGATCACAAAGCCGGCCTGCGCATCCGGATGGGTCGTCGGGAAAACGATGTTGCAGTTGGCGGCCGGGTAGCCGCGCGGCTCTCGCAGCATACGCTTGCGAAGATCGTCGGCGTAGGTCTCCAGGTAGGTCTTCTTGTCAAACATCGTCCTCCCCGGGACGTTAAGCACGCCCCCCACAATCACACGGCCGGGTTCACCGCATGCATGAAGATCGACAGCGTGGATCATCGAAGAAAAACGCATTCCGTCCCCCACCCCCGAGTGTTCAAACTGTCCCGGTTGCGATGCGGAAATCTTTTTGGCCGCCAGGTACGGGTTCGGGATGCGCGCGACACTTCCCACGATGCGGAGATAGGGCGCTCCGCCGCCCACGCGAATCTAGTCTAAAGGAACCGCCCCGTGTAGGCTCGAAGCCCCAGCGCCGCGAAGAAGAGAGCGGCAGCATTTTGGTGCGGGAGGGAAGGCGGAATGCGACGTGCGAAGCCGGCGCGGCTCGTTCTGTGCGTCTTCGCCATGGCCGGGGCCGCCGCCGTGGGCGTCGGCTCACAGGCTGTCGCGGCCGGCGATCCCGCGGCGAAGGCGGAGGCAATCGCCGCGTTTCAAAAGCTCAATACCGTGCCGAGCTACCGGATCAAGTGGACGTCGCCGGAAGGGGTGGGCGTCGCGGAAATTGTCCAGCCGGACAAGCGGCACTTTACCGGCAAGGGCGACAAGGGGTCGGTGGAGATATTCCAGATCGGCGCCGATCGCGCCATCCGTTACGACGTCCCGGGCATGCCGAGCGGGTGGCGGTGCGGCAAGAGCCAGACGATCAGCACATACTTCGACATCGACAAGATGCGGAGCGACACGACCGTTGAGGCGGTTCGCAAACCGGACACGGTCATCGACGGCATGCCGGTCCATGTCTACGCCAACGCGAACTCCGGCGAGGAACTGTACGTCGGCGCACAGACCGGCTTGCCGCGCCGCTACTACAGCTCGGACAAACGTGTGACGGCGGATTTCTACGATTACGGGGCGCCCATCACGATCACGCCGCCCCCATGCGGATAGGATGCGCCGCCCGCGATGCTAGAGTTCCCTCAGCCGAACGCGTCTTCATTATCTATTCGTCTCCGTGAATTGTTGTTCACGCGGGCAAAAACCGGGAACACCTGGGAGTCGGGCCGACGTTGTAACTCGTAGCATAGGTGTCGAGGTACCCATGTCTGTGAAACCTCTCACCCCGCAGCTGGTCAGGGCGGCTGCCGGCGTCGTCGCCGTGAGCATGCTCATGAGCGCAGGCGCGGTGCCGTCCGCCGTGCGCAGCGCGGGACCCAATATGAGCACGGCGCCTGCGGGTGCCGCCGCACCCGCGCCATCCGCGACGGGGCCGAAGAGGCCTGTCCTCGTCGCCGTGGGCGCGCAGGTGTCCGGCACCGTTTTGAAGATCGACGTCGCGGAGCGCGGTCACGTGACCGCCGGCGCGGTTCTCGCCGAATTGAACCCGGCGTACTACCGCATGGCGGCCGGGCAGGCCCGGAGCCGTCTTGCGGCGCTGCGGTCGCAAATCGCCGTGTCGCGCGCCGCGCTGGCTTCCGGACAGCGGCGGGCCGCGTCGGGCGTGACCGCGGCCGTGGACAGTGTCGGGACGATGCCGCCCGTTCCAGCGCTGCCGCCGGTGGTCGTTCCGCAAGTTGACGCCGCGACCAAGGCGCAATTGGCGCAGGCGCGGCGCCAGATCGTGGCGGCGCGGTCCGAAGTCCTGAAGGACGCCCAATCGGAAGCCGCGTCGGCCGGGCAGACGCTCGGTCGAGATCAGGCGCTGCTCGCCCAGGGGCTCATCGCGCCCCGCCAACTGGAGACCGATCGCGCGGCGTACAGCGCGGCGCAGGCTCAAGTGGCGGTGGCCCAGTCGGCGCTGCACCAATCGCAATCCGGCTCGCCGGGGGCTGCCGGGAGCATCGCGCAGGTGCAGGTGGCGATCGCCGCCGCCCAGCGCAATGTAAGGACGGCGCAGGCCGACGCCGCCGCGGCGAAGCGGATCGTCGATCGTGACACAGGCCTCGCGGCGCAGGGCGCCGTGGCGGTCCGCCAGATCAGCGCCGATGAGGTGACGAGGGACGCGGCGGACGCACGCGCGAAGGCGGCCGCCGCCGAACTCCAGCGCGCACAAGCACAGCTTGTGGCGGCAAAGGCCGAGGCCGTCGCGGCCGATGCCAGCCGCCGCCAGGCCGAGGTATTGCGCCGGGCCCAAGCGGCCCGTGCACAGCACGCGGCGCAGACGAGGGTCCTGGCGCAGCAGGCCGCCTCGAACATCGCCACGGCCGCGCAGCGGGCGCAGGCGCTGGCGTCCCTTGAGACAGAAGCGGTGACCGCGGAAGCCGACGTGCAGCGTGCCGAAGCGGACCTCGCGGAAACAGTCGTCCGCGCCCCGGCCGACGGATGGGTCGATAAGACCCTCGCATCGCCGGGCCGGAACGTGCGGGCGGACGATGCGGTCGCGGTGATTGCCGTCAATCCCAACCGGCCCCCGCATCCGGCCGCCGCGTCCGCTGCTTCCGCTCCGGCCGCGCAGGATCGCGCGCGTCTCGCGCAGATCGCCTCGAGCGAGCACGAAGTCCTCGCCGAACTCAACGCCGAAGCAGCGAGCATCTCAGCGATCACCGCCGCTGGCATTCCGGAAGTGCCGCCGGTCCCCGGGGCCGCGTTGTCGCCCGTGCCCTATCCAGCGTACCAGTCGAATGGCACGCTCCCGACACTGCTCAACGGCCGCATGCCGTGGCCGGTCGCGGGCGCCGTTACCTCCGGCTTTGGATGGCGGATCCACCCGATCTTCGATACACCCGAGTTTCACACCGGCGTGGACATCGCCGCCTCGATGGGGACGCCGATCGAGGCGCCCGCCGCCGGGACCGTCATCTTCGCCGGTTCCCTTCCGGCCAACGGGACGCTTGTCATTCTCGACCACGGCAGCGGCATCACGACGACGTACTCGCATCTGTCCGCGTGTCGGGTGTACGTCGGGGAACACGTGCAGCGCGGCCAAATCATCGCGCAGGTCGGCAGCACGGGGTGGAGCACCGGTCCGCATTTGTTCTTCGAGATCCGCAAAGACGGGCATGCAATCGATCCCCTGAGCAACTAAGCCGAACCACGAGGGGGCGCATGGGCCGCGAGTGGTTCCACAACCTCCGCGCGGGCGGCATTCCCCGCGTGCTCTCCGCCGGTATTAGCGCGCGCGTGTTTCCGGGCACGTACGTGATGCTCTCCGTTGTCGAGATCGAGCCGTGGTCGGAGTCGCCGGTGCACGCGCACCCGAACGAGCAGTGGGGTGTGTGTCTCGAAGGGGAGTGGATCCGGATCCAGGACGGCGTCGAGTATCCGGTCAAGGCCGGCGATTTTTGGGAAACGCCGCCGAACGTGCCGCACGGCGGGCGTGCCCTCGGCGGGCGCTGCGTGGTGCTCGATATTTTTGCCCCGCCGCGCGATGACTACCGCCGCGCCGGGTCGGGGTACGGCGACGCCGCCGTCGCCGAGGCGGAGGTTCACCGACCGTAGCACCGAACTTGCGTGTCCATGCCTCACGACGCGCTGGAGGCGCGGGTCCGCGAGACCATCCGCCGCTACGGGATGCTGGCCCGCGCCGAGCGTGTGGTCGCCGCGGTCTCCGGCGGTCCGGATTCCACCGCGCTGCTGTCGGTGCTCGCCTCGCTGCGCGGCGAACTCGCCCTTGACATTCATGTGGCGCACCTGAACCACGCGCTCCGGCCCGAGGCCGCCGCCGACGCGGCGGCGGTGGCGCGGACGGCCGGCGTCTACGGCTTCGGCTACCATGAAACGACCGAAGACGTCCGGGCGGCCGCGGCGCGCGAACACCGCTCGCTCGAGGACGCGGCGCGCCGGACGCGCTACGCGTTTCTCGCGGGCGTGGCGCGGAACATTCAGGCGCAGGTCATCGCAACGGGGCATACGCTCGACGATCAGGCCGAGACGGTCCTCATGCGCCTCCTGCGCGGGACGGGGCCGCGGGGCCTGACCGGGATCCCTCCGGTCCGGCCGCACGACGGTCTGCGGGTGATTCGCCCGCTGATCGAGACGTCGCGCGCCGACATCACGGCGTACCTGTCACGGCACGGCCTGGAGGCCCGCGACGATTCGACCAACCGCGACGTGGCGATGCTCCGCAATCGAGTGCGCGTGGTCCTCCTGCCAATCCTTGAAGGGTATAATCCCGATGTGCGGCGCGCGCTCGCGCGGCTCGCGGAAGTGGTGCGCGACGAACTGGATGCCGTGGACGCGTTGAGCGCGGCCGAAGTCGACGCGGTGCTGCACGGGACCAATGCCTCGGTCCGCATCCCCCCCGAGGCATTCGCCGGCCTCCCGGTGGCCCTGCAACGGCGGGCGCTGCGCGAGGCGATCCGGCGGGTGCGCGGGAACGACGCCCAAATCGCGTTCGTTCATATAGAAGAAGCGCGTCGCGGCGTGCTTTCCGGCCGCCCCGGCGGGGTGTACGAAGCGCCGGGCGGGGTCCGGATCGTCCGTCGGACGGACGCGATCGAGGTGACGAACGCTCCGAACGGCGGGCGCGGCCGCTCGTCCGAGAGGCCGGCGGATGAACGGAGCGGTACAAACGGATAAATATGGGGGGATCAGCGTTCGGAATACCGAGGTGACAGGGTGTGTTATAATTTGTTGAAGTCGCGGCACGCACAGGCTTCCGGGCGGATGGGACCGGCGGGCCGGCTTCAGCGCGGAGGTCCCCGCGGTGTTTAATAAGTACGTTCGCAATTTATTGGTCTGGGCACTCATCCTGGTGGTGGTGCTCTATCTGGTGCTTCCTCTCTACCACCAGCGCGCGCCGCGCGAAGAGATCTCGTACAGCGAGTTCATCGACAAGGCCCGCAGCGGCCAGGTCTCGCAGGTCACGGTCAGCGACGAGAGCGTGTCCGGATCGCTCAAGGACGGGCGGTCGTTCCGGACCTACATCCCGTCCGGCGACGCGTCGTACATCGACCTGCTGCAGTCCAAGGGCGTCACGATTACCGTGGAGCCGCGCTCGCGAACCTCCATGTGGCCGAATCTGCTGACGACCATGCTGCCCTTTATCGTCCTCGTCGGGCTCTGGATGCTGATGCTGCGGCAGGCGCAGTCGGGGTCCAACCAGGCGATGTCGTTCGGCAAAAGCCGGGCGCGGCTGCACACCGAGGCGAAGACGCGCGTGACGTTCGATGACGTCGCGGGCGTGGACGAGGCCAAGGAGGAGCTCGAGGAGATCATCGAGTTTCTCCGCCACCCCAAAAAGTTCCAGGCGCTCGGCGCGAAGATTCCCCGCGGTGTGCTGCTCGTCGGTCCGCCCGGCAGCGGCAAGACGCTCCTGGCGAAGGCGATCGCCGGCGAGGCCGCGGTGCCGTTCTTCTCCATCTCCGGCAGCGAGTTCGTGGAGATGTTCGTCGGCGTGGGCGCGAGCCGCGTCCGTGACCTGTTCGAGCAGGCCAAGAAGTCGGCGCCGTGTCTCGTGTTCATCGACGAGATCGACGCGGTGGGCCGCCAGCGCGGGGCCGGCTTGGGCGGCGGGCACGACGAGCGCGAGCAGACGCTGAACCAACTGCTCGTGGAGATGGACGGCTTCGATCCGAACGCCGGCATCATCGTGATCGCCGCGACGAACCGTCCGGATATTCTGGATCCGGCGCTCCTGCGCCCGGGGCGGTTCGACCGCCGGATCGTCGTGGACAACCCGGACGCGAAGGGACGGCGGGCGATTCTCGACGTCCACGTGCGGGGCAAGCCTGTGAGCGAAGACGTGACGCTCGACGTGCTGGCGCGCCGGACCCCCGGCTTCAGCGGGGCGGACCTGGCGAACATGGTGAACGAAGGGGCGCTCCTCGCGGCCCGGCGCGGCAAGAAGCGCATCGGGCGGTCGGAGCTGGATGAGGCGATCGAGCGGGTGATCGCGGGCCCGCAGCGGAAGAGCCGCATCCTGTCGCCGAAGGAGCGTGAACTCACCGCCTACCACGAGGCGGGGCACGCGCTGCTGGGCAAGCTGCTGCCGCAGGCCAACCCGCCGCACAAGGTGACGATCCTGCCGCGCGGGATGGCGCTCGGGTATACGCTGCCGCTGCCGCAGGAAGAGAAGTACACGCTCACGCGCGGCGAGATCCTGGCCAACATCACGGCGATCCTCGGCGGACGCGTGGCGGAGGAGATCGTGTTCGGCGAGATCACGACCGGGGCCGCGAACGACTTCGAGAAGGCGACCGACCTCGCCCGGAAGATGGTGACCGAGTTTGGAATGTCGGACAAGCTCGGCCCGCTGACGCTGGGCGCCAAGCATGGGCCGGTCTTCCTGGGGCGGGATTTGGTCGAGAGCCGCAATTACTCCGAAGAGATCGCGTACGAGATCGACAAAGAGGTGCGCCGGATCATCGACGAGTGTTACGGCCGTGCCCGCCAGGTGCTGACGGAGCACAAAGCGGTGCTGGAGCGTATCTCACGGGCGCTGCTCGAGCGGGAGTCGCTCGACAGCGACGAACTCGACCTCCTGATCGCCGGCCAGCCGCTGCCCCCGGATATGCCGGAAACGCCGGCTCCGCTGCCCGGTGTCGCGCAGGAGGTCAAGTCGTTCCCGCGCACGGACGGAAAGCCTGTGACGGGTCCCCTGAAGCCGGAGGCGACCGGCTAGTTTCGGACCGCGGTCGCGCCGAACGTGTGGAGAGGAGGAGCCGCGCCGGCTCCTCCTTTTTCATTGGGGTAGTCGCCGGAGAGCGCGCGAGGAACGGGCGTGAGCCGCGCGGAAGTTCGTGCGGGTCCTTCCGCCACCGGACACCGCCGATGATCGAGATCCCCGAACCGCCGGTCGAATCGCGCGTCGACGTGGCGCCCGCAGCCACGGCGCTCGTCATCGTGGACATGCAGAACGATTTCGTAGACGCGGCCGGCAGCCTCTGCGTCGCCGGGGCGGCAGAGACCGTCCCGCCGATCGTCCGCCTCAGGGACCTCGCGCGGGCGCGGCGGATGCTCGTCGTGTACACACAGGACTGGCATGCCGAGGACGATCCCGAATTTGCGATCTGGGGCCGGCACGCCGTCGCAGGCACGTGGGGCGCCGACATCGTCCCGGCGCTCGCGCCGGGGCCGCGCGACCTGGTGATGCGCAAGCTCCGGTACGACGCGTTCTACGACACGCCGCTCGAGCACGAGCTGCGGCGCAGGGGGATCGACACGCTGATCATCACGGGCACCGTCAGCAACATCTGCGTCCTGCACACCGCCGGCAGCGCGGTGCTGCGGTGGTTCCGCGTGATCGTCCCGGTGGATGCGGTGTCCGCGCTGACCGCGTTCGACCAGCGCGCGGCGTTCCGGCAGATCGCGTTTCTCTATCGCGGGACGCTCGTCCCAAGCGCGGGCGTTGCGGTGAAGGCCGCGTAGGGTGGCGAGGGCCGAGCGGCCGCCGGCCGCACCCCAACGCCCGCGCGGGCGGCCGAAGGGCCTGGCCCGGGGATGGGGCCACCGCCGCAACTGGGTGCCCGTCGCGGCGTACGTCGGATTCGTCGTCCTGGTCGGCGCCGGCCTCTTCGCGTGGGACCGCGCCTACGAGGCGCGGCAGCAGGCGTTGTTTGCCCCGGCGGCGCCGGACGTCGTGGTGCGCAATCTCATCGAGAGCGTCGTCGGACGCGGCACGGTGACGGACGTCAAGCTCGACCAGAGGGCCGGGACCCTCAACGTGACGGTAAAGGACGTGCTGGTGAAGCCCGGCCAGTCGCTCGACGAGAAGAAAAAGAACCTCTCGACCGAAGGCACGCTCGCGATTCAGTTCGTCGAGAGCCGGTTCCGCTTCAAAGTGATGACGGTGCACCTGGTCCAGGACGGCACAGTCCTGGCGACGGTGACCGCCTCGGGCCAGAGCGCGCCGAAGACGGAGTACGCACCCGACTTGAAGTAGCTAGAACGCGAAGACCGCCCGCACCTGGGCGTCCACCGGCATCGTCCCGGGCAGCACCGGCGTCGCCGGGGCCGCCTGTATCACGCCGACCGCCTGCCGCGGATAGACGAACGCCGACGTCTGCTCGATTCTGACAAGCCGGACGCCGCCGACGCCGGCGGCGGACGCGATCGCGTTCGCGGTGGCCTGCGCGTTCTGCACGGCGATTCGAAGCGCCTGTGCGCGGGACGCGGTCGGGTCGCGCAGACTCCAGTTGAGACTGTCGACCCCGTCGGCGCCCGCACCGACGCCCGCGTCGATGACCTGGCCCACCCGGCTGATGTCGTCCACGGTGACGACGACTCGGTTCACCGCCTGGTAGCCGACAATCGGGCCGGTGCCGCCCGACTCAGGCCGGTGCTGCGGATAGAGCGACACCGTGCTCGTCCGGATCTCGGTTTGCGGAATCCCGGCGGCGACGATCGCGCGCACGATCTGAGCCATCGTGCTGGCGCTCTGTTGCTGCGCGTCCCGCGCCGTGGGACGCTGGACGATCACGGACAGCGCGACGGTCGCCCTGTCGGGCGTGACATCCACGGTGCCCTCGCCGGTGACCACGATCGTGCGCTCGCGTACCATGGGCCCTCCGCCCGGCGCAGGCGGCGCCTGTGCCGACTGACTGTAGGCGGCGCCCGCCCACGTCGCCGTTATAGCGACGAGTCCCGCCGCGAGCCATTCCAGCCACCGCATTCGCATTCGCATCGCGCACGCCTCCGATGTGAAACGCATCGACGATCTTAGCGGCTAAACGCCGCGGATGGCGCGGCGGTTCCGAAGGGCCTTAAGGGGCCTTCGGCCGGCGGCATGCGCCTGCGTCGCAGGAACCCCTCGTGCCGGACAGAAGCAAGCGTGGTCCTCGCCGGCAGTCGCGCCTCTGGGCCCACGGCGTGACCCAGGACGCCAGCGACCCGGCTCCGACGGAGGGCACATGTTCGCGCTGAACTTCTACTCCCCACTGCTCGCTGCTGCGCTTCGCGATGGAACCAAGACCCTTACCGTCCGGTTGGGCGATAAACGGAACAAATACCAGGACGGTCAGATCGTGTGGGTGACCGTGGGGCAGAAGCACGGCACGCGCCAAAAGGTCTTCACCGCCGTCATCGACGGCGTGGAGACCAAACTCGCCCGTGACGTGACGCCTCGTGAGATCAACAAGGACAACCCCGCGGCGCGGCAGCACAGCGACCTGCTGGAGTTCCTTTCGACGATCTACGGCCGGCGGGTCGGGCTCGAGGACACGGTGACGGTGATCCATTTTTCGCGCATCGCCAACGCCAAGGAGGAATAGGCGCGCCACTCCCCCTCATCGAATGCGTGCCCAACGTGAGCGAAGGCCGGCGGGCGGCTGTGATCGCCCGGCTCGCCGGTGCGGCGCGCGCGGTCCGAGACGCGCGCTTGCTCGATGTGTCCTCCGACCCCGATCACAACCGCAGCGTGCTGACGCTGGTGGGGACCCCCGATGCGGTATTGGGGGCCGCGTGCGCCCTTGCGGCCGAGGCGGTGGCGGCCGTCGACCTGAACGAGCATGAGGGCGTCCACCCGCGCATCGGCGCGATCGATGTCGTGCCGTTCGTTCCGCTCTACCACGCCTCGATGGCCGGCTGCGTCGCGCTTGCGCAGCGTTTCGCCGAGTACGCCGCGGGGTCCCTCGGTCTGCCGGTGTACCTGTACGCGGAAGCGGCCCGCGACCCCGCGCGCCGCGGACTCGCGGTGATCCGCCACGGCGGGTTCGAGGAGTTGCGCGAGGCGATCGGCACCCCGGCGCGCCGCCCCGATGTGGGGCCCGCCCGAGTGCACCCGACGGCGGGGGCGGTCGCCGTCGGCGCGCGGGACGTGCTCATCGCGATGAACGTCGACCTCACCGGCGCCGACGCGCCCGTCGCACGGTCGATCGCGGGCGCGGTCCGCGAGTCGTCGGGCGGTCTGCCGGCGCTCCAGGCGATGGGGGTGTGGCTGCCGCGCCGCGGGCTGGCTCAGGTATCGATGAACCTTCTCGATTACCGACGGACGTCTCCGCTGGCGGCCTTCCAACGCGTTCGCGATGAAGCACACCGCCGCGGTGCCGCGGTGGCGGCGGGCGAATTGATTGGCTGCGCCCCGAGGGAGGCGCTGCCGGCGGATCCAGCCGCGGCGCTTCAGCTTCGGACGTTCGAACCGAGGCAGATCTTGGATCCGGAGCGACTCGCCGCAGCGTTCGATGCTCCCGAGCGCGGGGCTTCCGGACCGCCGCCCGGTCCGGCGAGTTTGTGATGCCGCGCCCGCCGGATCGCCCGCCTTCGCCGGGCCGGGTGGCTGCGCACCCGGGCGACGCCGCCGCGCCGCGCGCGCAGGGAAGAGCGCCGGCGCCGCTTCGGTGCGGCGGGACGGTGTTCGAATTCGGGTCCCGGACGTTCCTTGTTGGCATTATCAACATGACGCCGGACTCGTTTGCCGGCGACGGACTGAACGGCGACGCCGGCGCCGCCGAGGCGTTGGGCCGCCGGTGGAAGGACGAGGGCGCCGACCTGCTCGATGTCGGCGGGCGCTCGACGCGGCCCGGCGCGGCGCCGGTCCCGGTGGACGAAGAGCTGCGGCGCACGCTTCCCGCCGTCCGCCGCCTGGTACCGCTCGGCCTGCCGGTAAGCGTCGATACCTCGTCGGCGCGTGTCGCGGCCGCCGCGCTCGATGCGGGCGCCGCGATGATCAACGACGTCACGGCGTTTACGGGGGATGCCGGCATGGCGTCCGTCGTGGCGCGCGCCGGCGTGCCGGCGGTCTTGATGGACGGCCGCAACCGCCGTGAGGCGGCCGACGTCATGGCGGAGGTACGCCTCTATCTTGCGGAGCGCCTCCGCGCCGCGGACGCGGCGGGGATCGACGTCTCGCGAATCGTGGTGGATCCGGGATACGGGTTCGGCGTGACGCTTGGACAGAACATGGAGATGCTGCGGCGGCTACGGGAGTTGACGGTGCTCGGCCGGCCGATTCTCATTGGTACCTCCCGAAAAGGGAGCATCGGCCGGATCTTGAACCTTCCGGCACACGATCGGTTGGAAGGTACCGCCGCGACCATCGTCGTGGCCATCGCCAACGGCGCCGACTTCGTCCGCGTGCACGACGTGCTGGCGATGGGCCGCGTCGCCCGGATGACGGACGCCATCGTCCGCGGCCTGCCGCCGCACCTCCGTGGCCGCGATGGCTGACCACGCGTTTGGCGGCGCAAAGGAGCTCCCGGCCGTCTCAAGAGGCCCCGGACGCCTGCCCGACCGCATCGTGTTGAGCGGCCTTGCCTTTTACGCGCACCACGGCGTAAGCGCGGAAGAACAGGAGCGCGGCCAGGTCTTCACGGTGGATCTTGCCGTGGAGGCGGACCTGCACCGTGCCGGGCACACCGATGCCCTCGCCGACACGCTCGACTACCGGATCCTATACGCCCGCGTTCGGGAGGCGATGACGTCGACCCGGTACCATCTGCTCGAAGCTGTCGCGGAGGCGATCGCGCATGCGCTGCTTGATGTGGAGCGCGTCCACGCCGTCACGGTGCGCGTGCATAAGCCGCACGTCCGGCTCGGCGGCCCGCTCGAGAGCGCGGCGGTCGAAGTGACACGGCGCCGGATGATGCGCGGGGAACCGTCGTAGGAATGGCGGTCGCGTATCTCGGCCTGGGCTCCAACCAGGGCGACCGCGCCGGCTACCTGCGCGAGGCGCTCCGCCGTCTTGAAGCCCCGGACCTTCGTGTGACCGGACGTTCGCCCATCTACGAGTCGGTCCCGTGGGGACGGACCGGACAGCCGACGTTCCTCAATCAAGCGGTCGCGGTCGAGACGCCCCTGGCGCCGCGCGCGCTGCTGGAACGGGCGCACGCCGTGGAGGCGGCCCTCGGCCGCGCCCGCGTGGAGCGCTTGGGGCCGCGCACCATCGACGTGGATATTCTGCTCTACGGCGATGCGGTGGTCCGCGAGCCCGACCTCGTTGTCCCGCATCCCGAACTGGCCCGGCGCGCGTTTGTGCTCGTGCCGCTTGCCGAACTGGCCCCCGGCCTGCGGCTGCCGGACGGCGCGACCGTCGATGCGCTGCTGGCCGCGTGCCCCGACCGCGACACCGTATGGCCGTGGGACGAGAGCGAGACCGGCCCGATCGGCCGCGAAGTCCGATGGTTCTCGACGATGACGTCGACCAGCGAATGGGCGCACAGCCTGTCGGAGGGCGGCGTCGCGGAGGGCACGGTGGTCGTCGCCGAGACGCAAACCGCCGGGCGAGGGCGTCTGGGCCGCCGCTGGGCGTCGCCGGCGGGCGGGCTGTGGTTTTCGGTGATCATGCGGCCGCGTATCCCCGTGGACCAGTTTCCGCTGATCGGTCTCGCCGCATGTGTCGCGGTCGCGCGCGCGATTATGGAGACGACGGGGCTGCGCACACGCCTCAAGTGGCCCAACGACATCCTCGTCGAGGGCCGCAAGGTGGCCGGGCTGCTGCTCGAGACCGGTCCCCTCGGGACCGCAGTGCGCGACGACGTTGATAGAGTGGTGCTCACGGCGCCCGCCACGCAGGCTCCCGCTCCGCCGCGGCCCGTGTGGCTGGTGCTTGGGGTCGGCATCAACGCTAACGTGGCGTTGGAAACCCTCCCACCACGGCTTCAGTATCCCGCGACGTCGCTCATGGCCGAACTCGGCCGCCCCGTGGAGCGCGGGCGGCTCCTGCGTGCGGTGCTCGGCCCCTTGGGGCGCGATTACGCAGAGCTGCAGTCGGCCGGCGGAGCCGGCATACTGCGGCGGTGGCGCGCGTGGTCTGAGACGCTCGGCCGGTTGGTCCGCGTGGCGCTGGCGCCCACGGGCGCGGGCCCTTCGCCGATCGTCGAAGGGATCGCCTACGACGTCGATGACACGGGAGCGTTGCTCGTACGAACACGCGACGGGACGGAGGTGCGCGTCGTCGCCGGCGACGTCACGAGCCAGATGACGACCGGGGACGCGCCGTGACGGCGCCGTCCATCACGAACGTCCCCGGCATCGCGGTCGGGCAGGCCACGGACGTGGCGCATCTCACCGGCTGCACCGTGGTGCTGTGCGAGGCCGGCGCGGTCGGCGGCGTGGCGGTCCTCGGCGGAGCGCCGGGCACGCGCGAGACCGATCTGCTCCGCCCGGACGCCGTGGTGGACCGGGTGCACGCGGTGCTGCTGTCGGGGGGCAGCGCGTTCGGCTTGGCCGCCGCCGACGGCGTGGTCCGCGTGCTCGAACATCGAGGCATCGGGTTCGACACGGCCGCGGCCCGCGTGCCCATCGTTCCGGCGGCCGTGTTGTACGATCTGGCCATCGGCGAGGCCGCGGTTCGGCCGGACGCGGCGATGGGGGAGGCGGCCTGCCGCGACGCGCGGTCCGGACCGATTGAGGAAGGCAACGCGGGCGCCGGTACCGGCGCAACGGTGGGCAAACTACTGGGGGCCCAAAGCCGCATGAAGGCCGGCGTCGGCACGTGGAGTATGCGGCTGCCGTCGGGCGTCACTGTAGGCGCGCTCGTGGCCACCAACGCGTTTGGCGACGTGGTGGATCCCCGCACCGGCGCGATCGTCGCCGGTGCGCGCGACCCCGGCACCGGAGGCTTTCTGGGCACCGCGGCGCGTCTTGTGGCCGGAATCGTGCCGGCCCGGCGGACGCTCGAGCATACGACGATCGGCGTCGTTGCGACGGACGCGCCGGTGACGAAGGCCGACGCGGCGCGGCTGGCCGTCGCGGCGCACACCGGGCTTGCGCGGGCCGTCTCGCCGTCCCACACGTCCGCGGACGGCGACACGTTCTTCGCGCTCGGCACCGCCGGGAACCGGTCCGGGTCGAGCGGCGTAGAGGCGCGCCTGGCGCTTGAAGCCGCGGTAGCGGCGGTCGTCGTCGAAGCGGTGCTGCGGTCTGTGCGTCTCGCGCGCAGCGCGGGCGGCGCGCCGGGACTCGCGGGCTAGCGGGGACAGGAGAGCCGCTCCGGCAGGTCAAACACGCACCATGATGGAGCCATTCCGATGAAGCGCGTGGTGAGCGTGAGCCTCGGAAGCAGCAAACGCGACCATCGGGTGGAGACCGTCATTCTCGGTGAACCGTTCGTCATCGAGCGGATCGGCACGAACGGGGACATGGGGCGGTTCGCCGCCCTTGTCCGCGAACTGGACGGGCACGTCGATGCGATCGGCATGGGGGGAATCGACCTCGACCTGCGCGCCGGCGCCCGCCGCTACCGCATCCGGGACGCGACGCGCCTCATCCGCGACGTGCGGCGGACGCCCGTCGTGGACGGGGGCGGAATCAAGGCGTCGTGGGAAAAGTACCTCATCCTTGAATACCTGCCGCAGACCGAGGGCATTTCGTTTTCCGGCCGGAGGGTGCTGCTGGTCAGCAGCGTTGACCGGTACGGCATGGCCGAGGCTTTCACCGAGGCGGGGGCCGTCACGCTCTTCGGCGACTTCTACTTCGCGCTCGGCCTCCCGATCCCGATGCGCCGGCTCGGCACCGTCCGGCTGCTCGCCGCGTGCCTCTTGCCGGTGATCACACGCCTTCCTTTTCAGTGGCTGTACCCGACCGGGGAGAAGCAGGAACGGGTGACGCCCAAGTATCCGGCGCTCTTTGCCTGGGCCGAGGTAGTCGCGGGCGACTTTCACTTCATCCGGCGGTATATGCCCGACAAGCTCGCCGGCAAGACGATCCTGACGCAGACGATCACGGCGGACGACCGCGAGGCGCTGCGCCGCCGCGGCGTGTCGCGGCTCATCACCGCGGCCCCGGAGATGGAGGGGCGGTCGTTCGCCACCAACGTCCTCGAGGGCATCGTCGTCGCCCTCTCCGGTGCGCGGACCGATACGATGCCGCCGTCTGAGATCATCGACTGGCTGCTGCGGGCCGGCATCCGCCCGCGGGTGGAGAGCCTGGCGCCCGGCGAGACACCGCGCGCGGCCGGGGCGGTGTCGTGAGCGGCGCCCCCTCGCGCCGGGCTGTGGCCGGCGGGCCTTCGGCCGCGCCGGGGCGGTTCGCGTTCGTCATCCATCCGCTGTACGTGCGGCAGTACGCGCAAAAGTTTCCGATCACACGGTTCCTGCCCGGCCGGCTCGTCGAGCGCGCCTTTCGCGCCGTGCCGCCGTTCGAAGCGTCGCACATCACCGGCATCGTTTCCGCCACGGGGGCCCGGGCCGAGGGCTGGTTCATCGCCCTACCGTGGACCCCGCGGGTCTTGCTCGACGCGCCGGTGCCGCTCGTGTATCGTCGGCTCGTCCAGGCCGGGCGGATCGCGGAGCGCCTCGGCGCCGGTATTCTGGGACTCGGCGCCTTCACGAAGATCGTGGGAGACCGCGGCCTAACCGTGGCCCGCGAACTCGCGATCGGCGTGACCACGGGCAACAGCCTCACCGCCGCGACCGCTGTCGAAGGGGCGCTGGCCGCGGCGGAGCGGATGGAGATCGATCCCCGCCGCGCGCGCGTCGCGGTGCTCGGAGCCACGGGTTCGATCGGCGCCGTCTGCTGCCGGCTGCTGGCGCCCCAAGTCGCGGGGCTCGTGCTGGCGGCCCGGCACCGCGGCCGGCTGGACGCGCTCGCGGCGCGCCTCCGGACGGAAGCCTCCGCCGACGTCGAGGTGACCGCAGACGTCCGCGACGCCGTGTCGTCCGCGGAAATTGTGCTGACGGTCACGTCCGCGACGGACGTGCTCGTGGAGCCGGAAGACCTCCGGCCGGGCGCGGTTGTGTGCGACGTGGCGCGCCCCCGTAACGTGTCGCAACTGGTGTACGAGCGCCGGCGCGACGTGCTCGTGATCGACGGCGGCGTGATCGACGTGCCGGGGCCGGTCGACTTCGGACTGGACTTCGGATTTCCGCCCGGCAGCTGCGAGGCCTGCATGGCCGAGACGATGCTGCTCGCGCTCGAGCACCGGTACGAGGACTACACGCTGGGGGCGGAGGTCGAGGTCGAACGGGTGCGGGAAATCCATGCGCTGATGCACCGGCACGGGTTCCGGTTGTCCGGGCTGCGCCGGTTCGAACGGCGGATCGGCGACGACGAGGTCGACGCGATCCGGCGCGCCGCGCGCGGCGCCGTCGGGGCGGTCCGCGCGCGCCCGGTCGACGCGCCGGCGGGGTGATCCCTTTTGACAAACGCATTCCGGCTTCTGTATACTCGTCCCCGCAGGCCGAGACTGAGGAGATTCCTCGGTCTCGTCCGCTTGTTGCGGGAAAACATCATCCGGCGCGCCGCCGACGGATCCGGGGATGCATCGATGTCGCCGGCGCGTTCAGATCGTAGACTCCACCAGGTGAGCTGAGCCGCATGGACGAGAAAGAGACGATTCTGACCCCCCAAGGACTGCGCAAACTGGAGGAGGAGCTGGGCCACCTCAAAACGGTGAAGCGCAAAGAGGTCGCCGAGCGTATCAAGCAGGCAAAAGACTTCGGGGATCTCTCCGAAAATTCCGAGTACGAAGACGCGAAGAACGAACAGGCCTTTACGGAAGGACGCATCCTCACCCTCGAAGGGATGTTGCGGAACGCCCGAGTGATCGATAACCACGACGTTCGTTCGGACGTGGTGTCGATCGGCAGCACCTTGAAGCTCATGGACGAAGACGGCGAGGAACTCACCTTCACGATCGTGGGGTCACCCGAAGCCGACCCCGCCCACGACAAGATCAGCAACGAGTCGCCGGTCGGCCGCGCCGTCCTGGGGAGGCGGAAGGGTGACACCGTGACCGTCCAGGCGCCGGCGGGTGCCATCAAGTACACGATCAAAGGGATCAGGCGCTAGCCGCGGGATCCCCGCTCTCCGGCGCCGGGCGGTCGCCCGGCGCCGTTGTCGTTGGCTCATACGCGGCAGACCCCCACGGCGTGGACGGGCGTGCCGGGACCCATCTACAGGTCTCGCGCCGCCCCGCGGGCCCCGGCAACCCGATGTCACGAAACGGCAACCCGGAGCCGCCAAGTGGTAGGACCAGCCGTCTGCGCTTTGGGCTATCGGGGAAAAATACGAGTGCACAAACGGTGCCTGCGCACGAAGGACGGCGTCGTCCGGCACGAGCGTGGCGAGAAGCGGCAGGAGTCCGAACACAGGCGAAGAAAAGGACGCACAAGCGGTTTTGGGATGCACCGAAAAATTTTGATTGAGGAATCTTCACCGAAGCCGCGGCGTATCACTGGTGGGAACCGTGGGAAGGGGGGAGATCCTTCCCAGACTCTGCCGGACTCCCGGACGCTTTTCGGCTGCGGCGGCACCGCACCGGGGCCTAACGTGAACACCGAGACGGCGCGAATCGTACACACTAGCAAGAGGATGATGCTGACGACGCGGCATAGGACACACTCGAGGCTCTGGCAGAGAGGGGGTCAGCCGCAGGATGTTTGAACGGTTTACTGAGCGTGCACGCCGCGTCATCATCCTGGCGCAGGAAGAGGCCAAGCGGCTCAACCACAGCGCGGTCGGCACGGAGCACATCCTCCTGGGCATCATCCGCGAAGGGGAAGGCGTAGCCAGCAAGGTCCTCGAGTCGCTCAACATCAACCCCGAGCGCGTCCGCGCCGAGATCGAGAGCGCGATCGGCCGCGGCGAACGCACGCCGTACGAGGAAGTCGCGTTCACCCCGCGGGCCAAGAAAGTTCTCGAACTCGCGCTGGACGAGGCCCGCCGGCTGGGTCACAACTACATCGGGACGGAACACCTCCTCCTCGGCCTGATCCGCGAAGGCGAAGGCGTGGCCGCCCGGGTGCTCGAGGCGATGGGCGCCGATCTCGAGCGCGTCCGCTCCCAAGTCGTCTACCTCCTCGGCGAGGAAGGCACCGCCTCGTACACCAAGCAGGCCAGCAAGACGCCGACCCTGGACGAGTTCGGCCGCGACCTCACCAAACTCGCGCGCGAGAACAAGCTCGACCCGGTGATCGGCCGTGAGCGCGAGATCGAGCGCGTCATTCAGGTGCTGTCCCGCCGGACGAAGAACAATCCCGCGCTGATCGGCGAGCCGGGCGTCGGCAAGACCGCGATCACCGAGGGCCTCGCGCAGCGCATCGTCCGGGGTGACGTGCCGGAAGTGCTGCGGAGCAAGCGCGTCGTGCAGCTCGACCTGGCGGCGCTCGTCGCGGGCACCAAGTACCGCGGCGAGTTCGAAGAGCGCATGAAGAAGGTTATGGAGGAAATCCGTAAGGCGCAGGGCGAGGTCATTCTCTTCGTGGACGAGCTCCACACCCTCGTCGGCGCCGGCGCGGCGGAAGGCGCGATCGACGCGAGCAACATCCTCAAGCCGTCGCTCTCGCGCGGCGAACTGCAGTGCATCGGCGCCACGACCCTCGACGAGTACCGCAAGTACGTCGAGCGGGACGCGGCGCTCGAGCGGCGCTTCGCGCCGATCCTCGTGTCGGAGCCGAACGTCGAGCAGGCCGTGGAGATCCTGCGCGGCCTCCGGGAGCGGTACGAGGCGCACCACGGCGTCAAGATCGGCGACGACGCGCTGGTGGCCGCGGCGCAGCTCGCGGACAAGTATATCTCCGACCGCTTCCTGCCGGACAAGGCGATCGATCTGATGGACGAGGCGGCGAGCAAGATCCGCCTGCAGGCCAGCTTCCTGCCGCAAGAAGTGCGGCAGGCCATGGAAAAGGCCGACCGCGCCCGCCGCGAAAAGGAAGACGCGATCAAGAACCAGGACTTCGAGAAAGCCGCGGGACTGCGCGACAAGGAAAAGGTGCTGCGGCAAAAACTCGAAGAACTGGAGAGCTCCTGGAAGACCGACAAGGGCCGGGACATCACGACGGTGACGGCGGACGACATCGCCGACATCGTGTCGAGCTGGACCGGCATTCCGGTGATGCGCCTCGTCGAAGAGGAGACGGAAAAGCTCCTCAAGATGGAGGACCAGATCCACAAGCGGATCGTGGGCCAGGAAGAGGCCGTCACCGCGGTCTCCCGGGCCGTCCGCCGCGCGCGGGCCGGACTCAAAGATGCCCGCCGCCCGATCGGATCGTTCATCTTCCTCGGGCCGACCGGCGTCGGCAAGACCGAACTGACGCTCGCGCTCGCGGAGTTTCTCTTCGGCGACGAGAACGCCGTCGTGCGGATCGACATGTCGGAATACACCGAGCGGCACACGGTGTCCCGGCTGGTCGGCGCGCCTCCCGGCTACGTCGGCTACGAGGAAGGCGGTCAGCTCACCGAGCAGGTGCGCCGCCGCCCGTACTCGGTGGTGCTCCTCGACGAGATCGAGAAGGCGCACCCGGAGATCTTCAACGTCCTCCTTCAGATTCTCGAGGACGGGCGCCTCACGGACGCGCAGGGCCGCACGGTCGACTTTAAGAACTGCGTCGTGATCATGACGAGCAACGTCGGCGCCCCGCAGATCCAGCGGGAAGGCGCGGGCCTCGGCTTCCGCGGCACGGTGGATGTCGACCTCGACGCGCAGCGCCAGTACGACAAGATGAAGGCGCACGTCATGGACGAACTGCGGCGGACGTTCCGGCCGGAGTTCCTCAACCGGGTGGACGAAATCATCGTGTTCCGGCCGCTGTCCCGCGGTCAGATCACCGCGATCGTCGACATCCTGATGGACCGGGTGCGGCGCGAGATCCGGGGCCAGGGGATGGACCTCGCCCTCACCTCAGCGGCGCGGGAAGTGCTGGCCAAGGAAGGCTTCGATCCCCAGTACGGGGCGCGGCCGCTGCGGCGGGCGATTCAGCGCCTCGTGGAAGATCCGCTCTCGGACGCGATGCTGCGCGGGCGCTTCAGCCACGGCGATGAAATCGTGATCGACGCGCACGACAACGAGCTGGTCTTCGAGAAGAAGCGCGAGCCCGTGACGGTGGAGAAGGGGTCGTAGTCCCCTCAGAGAGTCTCGCGGGCGGCAGGTGATGGCGACGGCCCGGGCAGAACGCCCGGGCCGTCGCCTATCCGGCGTTGGTACACGGCGGGACACGGCCGCCGGACGGCCGGCTTCGCGGGAGGACGAAATGCCCGAGCGCGCCATGTGGGTGTGTCAGGAGTGCGGCTACGAGTCCACCAAGTGGCTCGGCCGCTGCCCAGGCTGCGGCGCGTGGAACACCCTCGTCGAGGAACGCGCGGCGCCGGCCGCCGGACTGCGGCGCGCCCCGGTGAGGGGCTCCGGCCGTCCGGGCGGCGCCTCAGCCGCGGACGACGGTACTGGGGCCGCGGCGGCGGTCCCGATTTCGGACGTCTCGCTCGAAGAAGCCGTTCGTCAAAGCACCGGGCTCGCCGAATTCGACCGCGTGCTCGGCGGCGGCATCGTCCCCGGATCGCTCATCCTGATCGGCGGGGACCCCGGGGTCGGGAAGTCGACGCTCGCGCTCGCCGTCGCGCATCGCATGGCCGCGCGCGCCACACGCGGGCCCGATGCCGGCGCCTCCGATGCGCGCGCGGTGCTCTACGTCTCAGGCGAAGAGTCGGTGCGCCAGACGAAGATGCGGGCCGCGCGGCTCGGCGTCGATGCATCCAACCTGCTCGTGCTGTCGGAAACGGACCTCGATCACATCGCCGTCCAGATCGACCGGATCCGCCCGTCGGTCGTGGTCATCGATTCGATTCAGACCGCGTATCGGGCCGACATCACCGCCGCGCCCGGCAGCGTCGCGCAGATCCGCGAGTGCACCGGGGACCTGCTGCGGATCGCCAAGGCGGACGGCGGGCCGGCCGTGCTCGTGATCGGCCACGTGACGAAGGAGGGGGCGATCGCGGGACCGCGCGTGCTCGAGCACATGGTGGACACCGTCCTCTATTTCGAAGGCGAACGGCACCACGCGTACCGCGTGCTGCGCGCGACGAAGAACCGGTTCGGCTCCACCAACGAGATCGGCGTGTTCGCCATGACGGGCCGCGGCCTGAGCGAGGTGGCCGATCCCTCCGCGCTGTTTCTGGCCGAGCGCCCGGCCGGCGCGTCAGGCTCCGCGGTGGTGTGCGCCGTCGAAGGCACGCGGCCGCTGCTGCTCGAGGTGCAGGGCCTCGTCTCCCGGACCCCGTTCGGCATGCCCCGGCGCACCGCCGCGGGCGTCGATTACAACCGTCTCCTCCTGCTGCTCGCGGTGCTTGAAAAACGCGCCGGGCTGCACCTATCCGACCACGACGTCTACGTCAGCGTGGCAGGCGGCGTGCGGGTCGATGAACCCGCGGCGGACCTCGGAGTGGCGCTCGCCGTCGCCAGCAGCCATCGTGACCGGCCGGTCGACGCGGCGGCGGTCGCGGTCGGCGAAGTCGGACTCGGCGGGGAGGTGCGCGCCGTCAGCCAGATCGACCGGCGAATCGCGGAAGCCGCGAAACTGGGATTCCGGCGGGTCGTGGCGCCGCGCGCCAATCTCGCGGGTCTCGACGACGCGCCCGGCGGCGTCGAGCTGACGGCGGTGGATCACGTCGCCGAGGCGCTGGAGCGCTGCCTCGGCTGACAGACCGCGGGCCGCCGGCGGCGCCGGCAGCACGGGCGTCGCGGGCCCCGCGCTACTTTAGCGCGTTACTTTAAATTGAAGATGCCGAGTGTCTTGATCCGGCTGTGTTCCTTTTTCCGGATGGCCTCGAGGTCCAGATCGAGGAGATTGCACAGCGCCGCGATGTAGAAGAGGTCCGACCCGATCTCGCTTTCGACCGCTTCCGCGCACCGTTCGCACAACTTCCCGTCGAGGTGGGTCTGGAGATACTGGCGGATGTCGGACAGTCCCACGTCGGTGGGGAACTGCTGCTTCGTTGCGGTCACCGAAATGCATCCGCAGGTGGTGACCGCTTTGGCGATCGCCCGGTTCACGCGGGCGGTGGATTCCTGGAGTTTCGTGAGGACATCGAGCACGCTGCGATGGCGGAGCAGATATTCGTCGACCTGTGCCTGGAATGTGGGACTCGTTTCTTTCATGAACGGCGCCACCCCCCGGGCTGAAACGCGCTGTAATTATAGGCGCGCCGTCGCGAGAGTGTCAAGAAATTGCAGCGCCGCGTGTTATGATAACGGCGAGATGCGCCGGCCGATGTGTGGCGTCCTCACCGTGACTGCGCGGACCGTCGCGGCCCGCGGGTCGCCGGCGACCGCGGTCCGCGTGATCGTCGCGCGATCGACGTTTTTCCGTTTTCGACACGGCGCGCCGTGATGAATGCCGCGCGAGTGGCGGCGGTCGTTCCCGCCGCTGGACGCGGCGAGCGGTTCGGCGGCAACGGTCCGAAGGCGCTCGTCGCGCTGCGCGGCCGTCCGCTGGTGGAATATGCGCTGGCCGCGCTCGGCGCGGCATCGTCCGTCGGCGCGATTGTCGTGGCGGCGCCCGCGGATGCGCTCGACAGGGTGGAGCAGGCGGCCCGCCGGGCGGCCGGCGCGAAGATCACCGCGGTAGTGCCGGGCGGGTCCGACCGTCAGGCTTCTGTCGCGCGGGGGCTCGCCGCGCTGCCGCCGGCATATGACATCGTGCTCGTGCACGACGGCGCCCGTCCTCTCACGCCCGTGCCGCTCATCGATGCGGTCGCGGCGGCGGCCGCCGCGTATGGCGCGGCGACGGCCGCGGTGGCGGTCGACGAGACGGTGAAGCGCGGCGCGGACGGTTGGGTGCGCTCGACGGTCGACCGCGACGGACTCTACCGGATTCAGACACCGCAGGGGTTCCAGCGGACGGTGCTGGACGCCGCGCACCGCGAGGCGGAGCGCACCGGGTTTCGCGGCACCGACGATGCCGCGCTCGTCGAGCGCCTCGGGCGGCCTGTGCGGCTCGTGCCCGGTTCTCCGCTCAACCTCAAGGTCACCGTCCCGGACGACCTGCAGCTGGCGGAGGCGCTGCTGCGCGGCGAGGAGCCGGGACCCGCGGGCGCCCCGCGCGTGGGCCTCGGATTTGACGCGCACCGGCTGGTGTCCGGCCGTCCGCTCATCCTGGGGGGGGTCGCCGTTCCGTATTCGCGAGGCCTCGACGGCCACTCCGACGCCGACGTCGTCGCCCACGCGGTCATGGACGCGCTGCTCGGCGCCGCCGGGTGCGGTGACATCGGCCGGCTCTTTCCCCCCGACGATCCCGCCTACCGCGGCGCGGACAGCATGCGCCTCTTGGGCCGCGTCCGGGCGCTGCTCGCCGAACACGGCTGGCGCGCCGCGCACGTCGATGTGGTGGTGATGGCCGAGTCCCCGCGGCTCGCGCCGTACACCGACGCCATGCGCGCGGCCATCGCGGAGGCGCTCGGCCTCGACCGCGCCCGGATCAACATCAAGGCGACGACACTTGAGGGCATGGGTGCGCTCGGCCGCCAGGAAGGCATCGCCGCCCAGGCCGTCGCGACCCTGGAGCCCGCGGCGGGCCGGCCGTCCGAGCGGCGATGAAACGCCCGGCGCGCGTCCGGCGCGACGTGCCGGGGCGGTGGATCGGGGGCCGCTTCGTCCGGCCCCAGCGGAACCTTCTGCCCATTCTGATCGAGGAGGCGGTCACCGAGGAGCCGGTCACCGTGGAGCCTATGCCCGGCAAGCCGGCGTCGAGCCCCGCGGGTTTCTGGCGGGGATCGGAGTTCCACCGAATCGTGCGCCTGTTCGGCCGCCGCTTCGAGCGGAACGTCATCTACGTGCGGGTGTTGAGCGAGCGGGGGCAGGTCTTCGAGTTGCGGCGCACCCTTGAGATGGATTCGTGGACCTGGCGCGGCCGCTGGCGATGGGAGCTCGTCGCCATTATCCGCCTGGCGTCCGTGCGGCGCCTCCCCGCCGATCCCCATCAGTGGATCTGGCCGGCGGGAGTTCGTGAGCGGTGATCGAGGCCCCGCGGCCGCGGGGTCCGGGAAGACGGGCGGCCGCGCCGCGCTGCGTGTCTACAGCACGCTGAGCCGGCGGAAGCAGCCGTTCGAGACGGTCCATCCCGGGGAAGTCCGCATGTACGTGTGCGGACCAAACGTGTACGGGCCGTCGCATGTCGGCCATGCCATGTCGTACGCGGTGTTCGACGTCGTGCGACGGTACCTCGCGTACCGGGGTTATCGTGTCCGCTACGTGCAGAACTTCACCGACATCGAGGACCGGATTATTGAGACGGCGGCGGCGGAGCACACCACGATCGAATCGCTCGCCGAACGGTACATCGCCCGTTTTCTCGCTGAAATGGACGGCCTCGGCGTGCACCACGCCGACGTCTACGCGCGCGCCACGCAGGCGATTCCGAACATGGTCGAGATCATTCGGGCACTCGAGGCCCGCGGGCTCGCCTATGCGGCGGGGGGCGACGTGTTCTTCCGGGTGACGGCGTTTCCCGGCTACGGCCGGCTCTCCGGCCGCACCCTCGACGAGATGATGGCCGGCGCGCGCGTCGAGGTGGATCCCCGCAAAGAGCATCCGATGGACTTCGTGCTGTGGAAGGCCGCGAAGCCCGGCCAGCCGGCGTGGGACAGTCCGTGGGGGCGGGGGCGGCCCGGCTGGCACATCGAGTGCTCCGCGATGTCGATCGAGCATCTCGGCCTGCAGCTCGACATCCACGGCGGCGGGCAGGACGTGATCTTTCCCCATCACGAGAACGAGATCGCGCAGTCCGAGGGCTACACCGGCCGTCCGTTCGTCCGCTACTGGATGCACAACGGCCTTCTGCGGCTCGTGGGAGGGCCGGAGAAGATGACGCGCCATCTCGGCGGGATCATCACCATCCGCGAGGCGCTCGACCGCTACCATCCCGATACGCTGCGGTTGTTCTTCCTCTCGTCCCACTATCGAAACCCGCTCACGTGGACCGACGACGCCCTTGCCGCCGCTGCGGGGGGCGCGGAGCGCCTCCGGACCGCGCGGCAGAACGCGGAAGATCTGCTGGCCGCGCTGGATCCGGCGGGCGCGGCTCCGCCGGCCCGGGCCGGGGCCCCGACGCCGGTGCGCGTGGTCGCCCCCGACCCTCCTGACCGGCAGGGAGCAGCCCTCACATCGGGATGTGCGCGGCCGGCCGGGCGGGCGCCGAGCTCGGGCGCCGAGGGAGTCCTGGGCGCGCTCGCGGAGACGACCGTGGCCGCGCGGTCGGCTTTCGAAGTCGCGATGGACGACGACTTCAATACACCGGAGGCGCTCGCGGCGCTGTTCGACTTGGTGGCCGCGCTCAACCGGGTGACCGACGCGGCGGCGCGCCGCAACGCGCCGCCCGCTCCTGAGGCCGCCGGCACGGTGCGCGCGGCGCTGGCGACACTTGTCGAGTTGTCGGACATCCTCGGGCTGCGCTTGGAGACATCGCTCACGCCCGTCCAATCGGCCGCGCTGCGCGACCTGGCGGTCCGTCTCTCCCAGGAGCGTCCGGATCTGTTCAAACCGGAGGAGCGGCCCGACGGCGAAGCGGCCGCCCAGGCCGGCCCCGCGCTCGTGGAGTACATCGCGCGCGGCCGCATCGAGGCACGGCGGCGCAAGGATTGGGCGACCGGCGACCGCGTGAGGGCGAGTCTGTCCGAACTCGGCATCTTGCTCGAGGATACACCGTCCGGTTTCAAGTGGCGGGTTCGCTGACGCGCCCGGACACGGGTTCCGCCGAACCGGCGCTCGTCGGGCGGCATGCCGTCCTCGAAGCGCTGCGGGCCGGCCGGCCGGTCTCGCGCATTTTCGTCTCACGCTCCGGGCACGGCGGCGGATTGCGGGACATCGTTGACGCGGCGCGGCGGCGGGGCGTCCCGGTGCAGACGGTCGACCCGCGCCGGCTCGAAGCGCTGGCCCGCGGGCTGGTCCATCAGGGCGTGGCCGCGATCACCGCGGCGCAGCCGCTCGCCGGCCTCGACCAGGTGTTGGACGTGGCGCGCCGGCGCGGTGAGCCGCCATTCCTCATCCTCCTCGATGGTGTCGAAGATCCGCACAACCTGGGGGCGGTGGTCCGGACCGCGGAAGCGGCGGGCGCCCACGGGGTCGTCGTGCCGCGCCGCCGGGCCGCGGGCCTCACACCGGCGGTCGCACGGGCCGCGGCGGGGGCGACCGCGCATCTCCCTGTCGCCGGGGTCGGCAACATGGTCGCGGCGATCGAAGAGCTGAAGCGGGCCGGCGTGTGGGTGGTCGGCGCCGACCCCGAGGCGGGGGAGCGTTATGACGCCGGCGCGCTCGCGCCGCCCATCGCGCTGGTGGTGGGGGCCGAGGGCCGCGGCCTGCACCGGCTCGTGCGCGAACGGTGCGACCGTCTCGTGAGCATCCCGCTCCATGGACGCGTGCGCTCGCTCAACGTGTCGGTGGCGGCGGCGCTGCTCCTGTACGAAGTAGCGCGGAACCGCCCCCACGGCGGCGGGCGCCCGGCGGCCCACGCGGACGAGCGCCCCGAAACACTCGGCCGCGCGTCCCCCGCGCGCCGGCCGCGGGCCGCGCATCACGCGTCCGACTGCGACGTCACGGTGTGAGAATGGTTTCTCGCCGCGCATCATCGCTGTGTGCGCGCACCGCGATGCGCACAACACGAAGATGGGCCGCGAATGTATTGACTCCGAGGTCTCCAGTTGTATAATTGGTTTAACTTGCGGCAACAGCCAGAAGCGAAGCCCAGGGGGGAGCACGCCGGTCGTCCGACACAACCGGATATCCGGTGCCTCGACCTTCCACGTGGTAATCAGCCAGCGCATACGGTTGTATCCCACATTCGAGCGGGACGATACGGGCGGAGGCGAGACTTGTGGTAGTTGCGCGCAAGGTGGCGGCGGTCGTACCGAGTTATCAGGATATGGGAGATGAACAGCTCGTCGATTGCGCGAAGAGCGGCGATGAATTCGCCTCGGAATACCTGATCAATAAGTACCGCAACTTCGTCCGCGTCAAAGCCAAGGCGTACTTCCTCATCGGGGCCGACCGCGAAGACATCATTCAGGAAGGGATGATCGGCCTCTACAAGGCGATCCGGGATTTCCGGCGGGAGAAGCTATCGTCGTTCCGCGCGTTCGCGGAACTCTGCATCACCCGGCAGATCATCACCGCCATCAAGACCGCCACCCGTCAGAAGCACATCCCGCTCAACTCCTACATCTCGCTCAACAAGCCGATCTACGACGAAGACTCCGACCGGACGCTGCTCGACGTGATCAGCAGCATCAAGGTGTCCGACCCGGAGGAGCTCGTCATCAACCAGGAAGCCTCCCAGACGATGCGGGAGCGCATCCGCAAGAACTTGAGCGACCTGGAGTGCCGCGTGCTCACCGCGTATCTGGAGGGGAAGTCCTACCAGGAGATGGCGACGGAACTGCACCGGCATGTGAAGTCGATCGACAACGCGCTGCAGCGGGTGAAGCGCAAGCTCGAGCGCAATTTGGAGGGCGAGGAAGACTAGGATATAACCACACGCCGCGGCCGGAAGCCCGGCCGGGGGCGCCAATAGGAGACGGCAGAGACGATGACTCCCCTGAGCCATCGTCTTTGCATTTGGGTACACAAGCGTCGGGCCCAACCGGGGACCACTGGAGAGGTAGCCGTTGCCGCAGGCAATCAGAAATATCGCGATCATCGCACACGTCGACCACGGCAAGACCACCCTCGTCGACGCCATGCTGAGGCAGAGCGGCGCGTTTCGCCCCAACGAGGTCTTGGTGGACCGCGTCATGGACTCGAACGAGTTGGAACGCGAGCGCGGGATCACCATTCTGGCCAAGAACACCGCCGTCTTTTACCGTGACACCAAAATCAACATCGTAGATACGCCCGGCCACAGCGACTTTGGCGGCGAGGTGGAGCGGGCGCTGAAGATGGTGGACGGCGTGATGCTGCTCGTGGACGCCAGCGAAGGCCCTCTCCCACAGACCCGGTACGTGCTCAGCAAGGCTCTCGAAGCCGGCCTGCCGCCGATCCTTGTCGTCAACAAGATCGATCGCGCCGACGCCCGGCCGCAGCAGGTCCTGAACGAAGTGTACGACCTGTTCATCGATCTGGACGCCAAGGAGGAGCAGCTGAATTTCCCGGTCCTCTATACCGACGCCCGAGCCGGCACCGCCTCCCCCCGCATGGCCGGCCCCGGATCGGATCTGCGTCCTCTGTTCGAGGCGATTCTCGCGACGGTCCCGCCGCCCGGCGGAGACGCCGCGGCCCCGCTGCAGGTCCTGGTCGCCAATCTCGACTACAGCGACTATCTGGGCCGGATCGCCATCGCCCGCGTGTTCAACGGCACGCTCAGGACCGGCGAAGAGGTCGGCATTGTGAAGATCGACGGCACGCTGTTCAGGACGCGCATCACGAAGTTGTTCTCGTTCAGCGGGCTCAAGCGGATGGACGTTACGTGCACGGACCTGGGGGACGTCGTCGCGGTCGCCGGGGTCGAAGGTATCGCCATCGGCGACACCATCACCGATGCCGACGCGCCCGCCCCTCTGCCCCGCATCGTGATCGATGAGCCCACGATCGCGATGGAGTTCACGGTCAACACCTCCCCCTTTGCCGGACGCGACGGCACGTATGTGACCTCACGCAACCTCCGCGACCGCCTGGACAAGGAGCTCCTGACCAACGTCGCGCTCCGGGTGGAAGAGACCGGCGGCGCCGACGCCTTCACGGTCATGGGGCGGGGCGAGCTCCAACTCGCGATCCTGATCGAGATGATGCGCAGGGAAGGGTACGAGCTCATGGTGGGCAAGCCGGAGATCGTGACCAAGACACGCGACGGCAAGCTCATGGAGCCCGTGGAGCGCCTCACCATCGACGTGCCGGAGCATTTTGTCGGGGTGGTGGTGGAGAAGCTCGGCGCTCGCAAGGCACAGATGACCAACATGCGCAACCACGGCTCGGGCCGGGTGGGCCTGGAATTTCGGGTCCCCAGCCGGGGACTGATCGGCCTGCGGAGCGAGCTGCTCACCGACACCCGCGGCACCATCGTCATGAATGCGCTGTTCGACGGCTACACCGAATGGACAGGCGAGATTCGCGGGCGGCCCACGGGCGCGCTGGTCGCCGACCGGGCCGGCGTTACGACGTCGTACGCCCTCTACAATCTGCAGGAACGCGGGGAACTCTTTGTCGGCCCCGGTGTCGAGGTCTACGCCGGTATGATCGTCGGCGAAAATTCCCGTGACAACGACCTCGACGTCAATGTCGTGCGGGAGAAGAAGCTGACCAACGTACGGTCGTCCACGGCGGACATCGCCGTCCGCCTCGTCCCATTCCGGGCGTTGAACCTGGAACAGGCGATCGAGTTTATCGCTGACGATGAGTACGTGGAGATCACGCCGCGTTCGCTGCGGCTGCGGAAGAAGATCTTGGAATCAAACCGGCGGCCGAGGAAGCACGCGATCCCCGCGGCCGCACTGCACGGGACCCCGGCGCCCGGTTCGAGCGCGTGAGTCAAACCGAAGAGCGCCCGGAGAACCGCCGGGAATTAACCGCCGATCTGAGACATGATGCGCTGGCGGGGGATGACCTGCCGCGCCAGGCCGTGGCCCCAGGGCTTGCGGTAGGCCGCCGCTGCGAACCGCTCCCGCAGGTCCTCGTATGAGACGCCGGCGCGCAGCGGGGTGCGGAGGTCAGCCTCGTCGTCGCGCAGCAGGCATAGGCGCAGGCGCCCTTCGGCGGTGAGCCGAAGCCGCCCGCACTGCGCGCAGAACGGCTGGCTGACCGGACTGATGAACCCCAGCGTCCCGCGCGCTCCCTCCAGCCGGTACGTGCGCGCCGGGTCGTAGCCCGTCGTGTCGACGGGGTGGAGGGGACCAAGGGCCGCTTCGATCTTGCTCATCGTTTCGGACGACGGGACGTAGGCGCTGGTCTGGAATCCCGCGACGCTGCCGAACGGCATCATCTCGATGTAGCGGACGTCCCAACCCCGGTCGAGCGTCAGCCGCGCGAGATCGGCCGCGGCCCCATCGTTGAATCCCCGCACGACAACGGCGTTGACTTTGATGGGCGCCAAACCGGCCGCCTCGGCGGCATCGAGACCGGCCAGGACGTCCTCGAGACGTCCCCAGCGCGTGATGCGGCGGAATTGCTCCGGATCCAGCGTATCCAGACTCACGTTCACCCGGCGCAGCCCCGCCTCGGCGAGCGGCCGCGCCAGCCGCCCGAGGAGCACGCCGTTCGTCGTCATCGCCACATCGTCGAACGCGCCGAGCGCGGCGATTCGCCCTACCAGATCGACGAGCCCGCTCCTGACCGTCGGCTCACCGCCGGTCAGGCGCACTTTCCGTACGCCGAGGTCCGCGGCGACGCGGAGCACCAGCAAGATCTCGTCGTCGTTCAGCAGCTCGTCGCTCGGCGTGAACTGCATGGCCTCCGGCATGCAGTAGACGCACCGGAGGTTGCACCGGTCCGTCAGCGACACCCGGAGGTCACGAATCTCCCGTCCGTACTGGTCCTTCATCACATGGATTATAGCAAACGGCGTGGAGGAGCGCCGGGCGCATGATGCGAAGGGGCCCGCCGTCACAATGGATGCCGCCGGATCGCGTCAGACCATTGCGGTCGGTCAACGGGCGTCGCTCACGCGGACGATCACCGACACCGACATCAGCTCGTTCGCGGCCCTCACGGGGGACCGCAATCCCCTTCATCTCGATGACGCCTTCGCGGCCCGCAGCCGTTTTGGGCGGCGGGTCGCGCATGGGCTCCTCTGCGCCGGGCTAATTTCCGCGGTGCTGGGCACCAAGCTTCCGGGTGCGGGGGCGATCTATCTTCAGCAAAGCCTCCGTTTTCTTCGGCCCGTTTTCCCCGGCGACACCGTGACGGCGACGGTCGAGGTGACGGCCTGCCGCGAGGACCGCCGGACGGCCACGCTGCGCACGACATGCGCCGACGAGAACGGCCGGATCGTCCTCGAGGGTGAGGCGGTCGTGCTCCTGGACCCACCGCCACGCCTCTGATAGACTACGGGTGTTCTCGCGGCGCCCCCGTAGCTCAACTCGGTAGAGCACCTCACTTGTAATGAGGGGGTTACCAGTTCAAATCTGGTCGGGGGCTCCACTCTCATCTCTGCCGCGCGCGCCGAAAACCAGACGTATCAAGCAATTCCGATCGATTGGGCCGGCTCTCGGGTGGATGCGGTGGGTCGTGCGGGGTCGGCCAATGTGCCCCTGTTCGTAGGCAGATTGTAGGCTCGCAGGCGCGGGATCGGGTGCCCGTAGACGTCGAGTGTGAAGGCAGCGCTGTGGTGGCCCGCATGCTCCTTCACGTACACGGGGTTGGCTCCGGCGGGCGAGTACAGGCTATTGCTATTTGGCGTTGAAGCCCATGGCCGCTAGTCTGATCCGTTCACTGCGGATCAGGTCCTCTGGAGATGTACCCGATGGAATCTTTCGAGATTCGGACCGAAGACTTTCAGCAGGACGTGAGGATCATTCGCCTTCACGGCGAAGTTGATCTTGCCACCGCACCGATGGTTCGAAACGCTCTGCGGTCGGCTATCCAGAGCGGTCGGCATGTCGTTGTGGACCTCGCACCAGTGACGTACATTGATCTGAGCGGGTTTCGCGAGCTAGTCGATGCTAAGGAAGCACTCTGTGATCGGCAAGCGTTGGCCGTGACAGCATCGTCCCCTCTTGTGCACAAGGTCATCGCGGTTATTGAATTAGGTACCATCCTTTCAGTGTTCCATTCTCCCGAGGACGCATTCAACTTCGTTCGATCTCACCGCCGGCCTGGTTGAGCACTCTACGATGCCGGCTTCGCGTGGAGGAATGATGGCCTGGACGGTCTCCATCAATCTAGAAACCCACCCTGATACTCTTAGGGTCGCACGCCGAATGATCTACGCCACCGTCAAGCAGGAGGGCCTGTCCGAAGAAAAGGCACGGGAGTTGGAACTCGCGACCGGCGAGGCGCTAGGTAACGCTCGGTATCATGCATACACAAATGGCGTCGGCCCAGTCACCGTGGATCTCACATCCCAGATCGAGGCGTTTGTGGTCACGATCCACAACGCAGGCGCACCGGTGTCTCCTCCGGAGGTTCCGACATCACTTCCGCACTATCAGGAGGCGGGTCATCTACCAAGTGACGTACAAAATATAGTCCGCGCCGGCCATTCAAAGAGTAGGGAGGCGGCTGAGGCGCAATCCTGGGCATGTTGGTGGACGTTTCGATAGCACTTCACCAACCGCCACTTCCGTATTATCGACCGCCACAAACGGCGTTGCCGCGGACGTCGAATGCTCGCCGCCGAAATTTGGGGATAGATTATTATGTTTGGGGAAAGAGACCCCAGTTTCACGGGGGCCACTGAGGGGGGAATGGACGAGCTACTCGTTTCGCCCGCCGAGCAGCAGGACACCGCAATACAGCGGCGGGACTCTCCGGTCGCCGGGCATCGGCGTGTCTGGCAGCGTCTGCTCATGGTCCCGGGAGAACGAACCGTGGGCCGGGCCGCCGTTTCGTTCATATTGCTTGCCTGCGCGTTCCTCTTGATGCCGCTGATGTCATTCCAATCCCTAGGCGCGGCGCTCGGATGGTGGGGGCTTTTCGCCGCCGCCGCGCTTCTGATCGGTTCGGCAAGCGACGGCCGCGTGCGGCGGCAGCGCGCCGACCGCGCTCGCCTCCATCTCGCCGCCATCGTGGAATCGTCGGACGACGCCATCTTTGCCAAGTCGCTCGATGCGATTATCCAGACCTGGAACGCGGGCGCGGAGCGCATCTACGGTTACACGGCCGACGAGGTGATTGGCCGCCCCGTCACGATGTTGGCGCCTCCGGATCACTCGGATGAAATTCTCGAGATTATGCGGCGCCTGACCGCCGGCGAAGTCGTTCGGCATTACGAGACGGTGCGAATGAAGAAGGACGGCACTCGATTCGAGGTGTCGCTGACCATCTCGCCTGTCAAGGATGGGTCAGGCCGAATCATCGGCGCCTCGACGGTAGCCCGTGATGTTACCGACCGAAAGCGCGTGGAGCGGCAGCAGCGGCTCTTGGCCGCAATTGTGGAATCGTCCGAGGACGCGATCTATCGCAAGTCCCTCCGCGGCATGATCCAGTCGTGGAACGAAGCGGCCGCGCGAATATATGGCTACGGGGCCGACGAGGTGGTCGGACAGCCGGTGACGATGCTTGTGCCGCCGGAGCGCATGGCCGACGAGCGGGAGATCCTGACCCGGCTGGCACGTGGAGAGCGGGTTGAGCGGTACGAAACGGAGCGCCGGCGAAAGGACGGCAGCCGCTTCGACGCGCAACTGACGATCTCCCCAATCCACGACGATCAAGGCCGCGTGGTCGCGGCCTCGAGCAGTACACAGGACATCACCGAACGGAAGCGTGCCGAGCGCCGGCAGCGGTTCCTGGCGGACGCCAGCGCGGCGCTGGTTCGGTCCTTGGACGTTGCGCCGACCATCGATGCGCTGGCCCATCTGGCCGTCCCGGCACTCGCGGATTGTTGCACCGTTCACTTGGTAGAGGACGATGGGAGTCTCCGTCACATCGTCACCGTTCACCGAGACCCCGCCAAGGCCGCGTTGGCGAGGACGTGGGCGGAGCAGCGTCCTTCCGACCCGGACGCGCCGTACGTCCTTCCGCACGTAATCCGCACCGGTACGTCCCTGTTGTACGTCGACGCCGGGCAGGCCCTCTCACCCGCCGGCGCGCCACAAGACGCAGAGTTGTCGGGCCTCATGAGTAGTCTCGGCATCCGGTCGGTCATCATCGCTCCGCTGATGGCCCGCGGCCGCACACTCGGCGCCATCACCTTGATGACGGCGGAGTCGGATCGCCGCTACGATCAGGCGGACGTCGCGCTGGCCGAGGACCTCGGCCAGCGGGTTGCGCTTGCCGTCGACAACGCTCAATTGCACGAGGCGCAGACGGAAGCCCGGCGCCACGCGGAGCGCGCGGCGCGCCGAATCGCGCAACTCCAGGCGTTTACGGCCGCCCTGTCCGAATCCGTGACGCCGGCCGACGTTGCCGCGGTCACACTTCGTCACGCCGTGGACGAATTTGGCGCCGGCGCGGCGGCGCTGACGGCCGCGGATGGCCGTGATGAGCGGCCCAAGACGATCGGCGTCGTAGGCCATTCCGCGGCGTTGACGGAGCGCTGGTGGCGTGAACCGCACCGGATAACCGCGCTCCGGGACGCGATGGAGACGGCCGAGGTGGTGTGGTTCCCGTCCTGGGCGGCCTTCAAGGAGCGGTACCCCGCGCTGGAGCCTCCTCGGGACCCCGTGCTGTACGGTGCCCGGGCCGCGGTACCGCTCATGCTGCACGGGCAGGCGGTTGGCGTGCTGTACATGAACTTCGCGGAAGTGCGGCAGTTCGATGCTGATGAGCTGCGTTTCATGCTCACGCTGGGACGCCAGTGCGCGCAGGCCATTGAGCGGGCGCGTCTGTACGCCCATGAACACCAAGTCGCCGCCACGCTGCAGCAGGCGCTGCTGCCCACGGCCCTGCCGCAGATTCCCGGCATCGACGTCGACGCCGTGTATCGGGCGGGAATGCCGGAGTCCGACGTGGGCGGCGACTGGTACGACGCGCTGGTGCTCCCGGATGGCCGCGTGATGTTGACCATTGGCGATGTGGTCGGACGCGGGCTGCGGGCCGCCGTCACGATGGGGCAGATACGTCAGGCGGTGCGCGCGGCCGCGCTGGAAGGCCGTGCCCCCGCGGCAGTGCTGGCACTCGCCAGCCGCCTGCTGCGGGCTGCGGTGGCGGACCAGGAAATGACCACCGCGATTCTGGGCGTGTTGGATCCCGTGGACTCCACCTTCACGTATGCGGCGGCAGGTCATCCGCCGCCGTTGCTGGTCGTCGACGGCCGGGCCGAGACCCTTCCGTCCGGCGGGCTGCCGCTTGGGTTCCTCGGGGAGAACACGGCGCCACAGTGGACCGTGCAACTTCCACCCGGGGCGCTCTTGGTCTTGTACACAGACGGATTGACGGAGGCGCGGCGAGATCCCGAGGCCGGCCATGTGGCGCTCGAGGCGGCGGCCGCACGCGTGTGGCATGACCCGGATCCGCGAGCCGCACATGCCCTCGTCGACCGGATTGGCCTTGGCACCGCACCGGACGACGTCGCGGTCGTTACAGTCCGCCTGGCCGCCACCGCTCTTGACCGTTTGGACATGACCGTGAAGGCCGAGCCCGACAGCCTCGCCCCGGTTCGGCAGGCCCTGCGGCGCCTGGCTCGTGCTTCGCGTCTTGACGACAACCGTGCGTTCGCGCTCGCGGTGGCCGTCGGCGAAGCGGTGAACAACGCCATCGAGCACGCCTATGGTCTGACATCCGGCACCGTCACGGTGCGCGCCTGGCGCGATGCAGACCTACTGCGCGTGGAAGTCACGGACGCGGGGCGCTGGCGCGACCCGGTACCGGGAAGCCGGGGGGGACGAGGTTTCGACGTCATGCGGGCCTTTGTCGAATCGCTGGAGATCGCGCCCACGGCGGGCGGCACGCGGGTCTCCTTCACGATCGCCCTCCAGGATTTGCACAGCACCGAGCACGCCGCCGTGCCGTCGTTTGGGCGCGCATTGGTGGAGAGGCCGCGTGCGGACGGGCCGCCTCGTGACGCTTTGCCTATCGGCACCGACGACTTTGCGGTCCGCCTTCAGGACGGCGTGCCGGTGGTGACCATAGCCGGAGACGTGGATCTTACGAATCGCGACCGGTTCGCCGGCGCGCTGGACCGTGCCGCGGCGCACGGAGCGGGACCAGTGGTGCTGACGTGGTCGCGGCCGGGCTACTTCGACAGCCACGGCATCCGCGCGCTGCTCCAGGCCGCCAGGCGGTTGACCACCGTCCGCCGCGTGCTGTTCCTGGCGGTTCCTCTGGACTGGCCGCTGCGCCGTTTACTTGCGAATGCCGGAGTCGGCGGCGACGTGCGGCTCTTCGAATCGACGGAAGTGGCGGTCGCGGCGGCTCTCGCGTGGCCGATGCCGTCAGAGTCGCGGCACAGAGCATGATTGCACGCTTTGTAGCGGGTGTGGCGGCCGTTGTGCTTGCGGCGGCTCCCGTGCTTATCGCGGACGGAGCGGACCATACGGTGGGGACGGCGGCGGTTCGCATCCACGGAAAGATTAGGCAGGTATTGACCGACGCAAACGGCATGACGCTGTACTATCTGGCGACGGACGCGCCCGTCCGCAGCACCTGCACAGGTGAATGCGCCCGGGTGTGGCCGCCCTTCATCAGCGCTGCGGCCGTGACGTCGGACGGGGCCCTCCGCGGGAGGGTGCGTCTCGTGAACACAGACAACGGCTCCCAGGTGAGCTACAACGGCCACTTGCTCTACAGGTACTCCGGCGACACCGCACCTGGGCAGGCGAATGGCGATGGCGTGGGGGGCCGCTGGTGGGTTGCAGATACCGAGTTGCAGGCCGGCGCGTCGAGCGGCGCGGTCGTGGCGCCAGGCGCCGTTGAACATCGGGAAGGCGGGGGCAGCGAGAGCGGCATGGGTGGCGGCATGGGCGGCCGGTAAAGGAGGCAAGCCGCTTCTGTGACTTAGCCCTCCTGGGCGCGTCCGACCCGCACCCCGCTCTCGCCTAAATACGAAAGGGACGGCGTCCCGTTCCCTTCGCACACCGTGCTTGCCGGTGAATCAGTGGCCGCGATCGTAGAGCCGGCCGCGGTCCCACGGATATACCGCCTGCCAGGGCCGATCCGGCATGGCGCGTGAGAACCGCCGGTTCGTGACACACCATGTGTCGTACTGCCGGACGCGGCCATAGCGGCCGTGCATATCCGCCTGCATGTAGCAGCGGCTGGTGTACATGGGAGTGGCGCTCGTACCAGTTCATGAAGTGCCGGTCGTTCTGAGCATGCGCCGACGCCGACGTGCCGCCGACCACGGCGCATGCCGCGAGCACGAGCAAGCACCGTTTCAGCCAAGTGGAGAGGGCGAGGGGCATCTGGTCACCTCCTTTCGTCAATGCTGGGGCGGGCGTTCTTGTGGAGATCCCAGCGGGGATTCCGCGTGGACACGCATCCCGCCGGCAGGCGCCGGTCAAGGACCCCCTCGTTACCCGTGGAAGAGTACGCGCACCATGACGCAGCCGACCCGCGCGGTTGTCTCCGGGACCGCGGCGCCCGAAGTCGTGGGCGTTCTGTGGGAGGCCGCGGCGCAAGACTTCCGGTTCACGTTCGTCGGCGAGTCCGCCGAGCGGGCCTTCGGGTATCCCGCGCGGTGGTGGCTCGACGATCCCGAGTTTTGGACGGCCATTGTTCACCCGGATGACCGGGACCGCGTTGTGGCGGTCATGCGGGAGGCGACGCGCACCGCCGGCGGCCATACCCTGGACTATCGGATCATCGCCGGGGACGGCCGCCCCCTATGGATCCGCAACGTGTTTCGGGTGGGCGCCGGCGCCGGCGGGGCGGCGCGCATCTGGGGCGTGATGATCGATGCGACGTCGCTCATGGGCGCCGGCCGGCGCGAGGCCGAGCAGATCGAGGCGGAACGCGGGGCGCCCGGGCTCGCCGAGCAAGAAGCCGGCGAGGTGCTCCGCCTGCGGGCGGAGGACCGGGTCCTCACGGCGATCGCGTCCGCGACGGCCGGAGAACCGCACATCGACCGGATCCTCTCAATCACGCTCGACCACCTGCGCGAGATCATCTCCTTCACGGGCGGCTCCGTGGCGCTCGTGGAGGGGGACGACCTCGTCGTGCGGGCGGCGGCGGGCCCGTTTGCCGGCGAAGCGCTGTGGCAGCGGCTGCCCCGCGGCCGGGGCCGCCTGTGGGGCGTCGTCGAGACAGGGCGGCCGTTCCTTTCCCACGATCTGCGCGCCGAGGGGCTCGCGCCGACCACGCCGATCAACTCCTACCTCGCGGTGCCGCTCATCTGGCGCGGGCGTGCCTTTGGGACGCTTGAAGTCGATTCCACGCAATCTCACGCGTTCAAAGAGGGCGATCAAGTGCTGCTCGAGCGAGTGGCCCGGGTCTTAAGCGGCGCGATCGAACTCGCGGTCAGGTATGGGCGCGAGACGGAAGCGCTGGCCCGGGTCGAGTCGCTCGCACGGCATCTGGCCCGCCTGCAGGCGGTGACGGCGGGCCTGTCCGGCGCCCTCACGCCTGCACAGATCGCCGAAGTCATCGTCGACCAGGGGATTTCGGCGGCGGGCGCTCAGGCGGGATCGCTGTCGATCACCCGCGACGGCGGCAAGACGCTTGAACTGGTTCGCGCGGTCGGCTACCCTGACGACTTCACGACCGAATGGGCAAAGGTCCCGACCGAACTGCGCCCCGCCGCGGCCGAAGCCCTCCGCCGCGGCACGCCCATTTTCTTTTCCGATGCGGAGGCGATGAGAGCGGCGCTCTACCGCCCGGTCACCGGAGCGTACGGGATCCTGCCGTACCCCGGCGCGCGGGCGCTCGTGCCGCTGCGCGGTCCGCGCGGCACCCTCGGCGTGCTGTCCTTCGCGTTCCCCGGAGCCCGCGGCTTCTCCGACGAGGACCGCGCGTTCATCGGGACGCTCGGCGATCAATGCGCGCAGGCCCTCGATCGCGCGGCGCAGTACGAGCGGGAGCATCACGTGGCGGAAACACTCCAGCGCGCGCTGCTCCCTCAGAACCTGCCGGAACTTCCGGGACTCGCGCTGCGCGCGGCGTACCGGCCGGGCGGGCAACTGGAAGTCGGCGGAGATTGGTACGATGGGTTCGTCCTGCCGGACGGTGGGGTGGCCGTGGTCATCGGCGATGTCGTCGGCCGCGGCCTCGACGCGGCCGTCGTGATGGGCCAGGTGCGTCAGGCGATCCGCGCCGTGGCCCTGTCGGGCGAAGGGCCGGCGACGATTCTCGAGCAGGCGGGGACGCTCCTGTCGCTCACGCACGGCGGGGAGGGCATGGCGACCGCCGTGGTCGGGATCATCGATCAGGACGCCGCTTCGTTCACGTATGCTTCGGCCGGGCATCCGCCGCCCGTTCTCGCCTCGGCCGGGGGCCGCATCCAGCGTCTCACCGAAGGCGGACCTCCTCTCGGTGTGCTCGCCCCGGCGGCGTACCGCGAGTCGACTATGCCGCTGCCCCTGGGCGGACTGGTCGTGTTGTACACGGACGGGCTGATTGAGTCCACGCGCGATGCCGTCGCGGCGGAAGACACATTGTTGCGCGCGATCGCCGCCGAAACGGCGGAGCCGTCAGCCGATCGGGCAGGCGCGATCCTGGCCCGCGCCGCCGCCGCGCACCCGCTGGTGGACGACCTGGCCGTCGTGACCGTGAGCGTGGCGCCCGACTTCCTCGAGCGATTCGACGTGGCACTGCCCTCGGAACCCACGGCGCCGGCCCGCGTCCGGCCTGCGCTTCGGCGGGTCGCGCGGCACGCCGGCCTTGACGAGGACTTGACGATGGCGCTCCTGGTCGCCGCCGGTGAGGCGATGTCCAACGCCGTCCTGCACGCCTACACGGACCAGCACGGCACGATTCAGGTGCGCGCCTGGGGGGAGGGACGCGCGGTCACCGTCGAGGTTGAGGATTACGGCCGGTGGCGCGAGTCGCGGCGCGACCGCGGCCGCGGCCTCGCGGTGATGCGCCGCCTCGTCGACGACTGCCGGATCCAGAGTGGACCCGCGGGGACGATCGTGCGTCTCACCGTCAACACGCCGTCGCGCGCCGTCGGAGCCGCCCGGACATAGCCTCGCTTTGCCGCCGCGGCGCCAAGCCGCCGCCTTCCGATTCCGCGCGGCGCGAGACGGCGGGCCCAGGCAGGTTCGCCTCGGCGCTCCGGCGAAAGCGCCTCGCGGTTCACCCCCGTCCGGCGTCGCGTACGTTCGCGTGCGGCCTGACGGCACCTTCGAAGGGGGGATGCGAATGCGACGTCTTGTCGCGGTCGGCGCCGCGATTCTGTTGGTCGGCGTGTGGGCCGCGCTGCCGGGCCGCTCCGCGCCCGTCTATCTTCCCCAGCAGACGGTCGTCATTGCGAGGGACATCTCAAGCGTGGTCTCGCTCGATCCGCAGGTCTCCTACGAGATCGGGGATCCGGATCTGCTGTCCTACTCGAACCTCGTTCAGTTCAGGCACGGCGACCTGACGCATCCGCAGCCGAGCGTCGCGTCGTCGTGGACATCCAGCGCGGATGCGAAGACGTACACGTTTCATCTCCGGCCCGGCATCAAGTTTGCCGGCGGGAACGTGTTGACTTCGGCCGACGTGGTCTATACGTTCGAACGGGCCGTCAACATCCCCAAGGATCCGGCGTCGTGGCTGATCACGCAGATGGGCATCGACCCCAAGAACGTCGATCAAGTGGTGAAGGCCCCGGATCCGCAGACGGTGGTCGTTTCGCTGCCCGAGCCGTTCAGCCCCGGCGCGTTCCTGTCGATCATGGCGAACACGGTCGCCGGCATCGTCGACAGCAAGACCGTGCGCCAGCACGTCACGAACAACGACTGGGGCACCGGCTGGTTGGTCGACCACTCGGCGGGCAGCGGGCCGTATCAGATCGCACGGTGGGAGCGTCTCGTGACGATCGAGCTCGTCCCGAACCCGAACTACAATCTTGGGCCGGCGCCGGCGATCAAGCGGATCGTGTGGCCCAACATCCAGGAGAATACCGTCCAGCGCAACATGCTCGCCCGGGGCGACGCGGACATCGCCCGCGACCTCTCCGCCTCGCAACTGGCCGCGCTGAAGCGCGAGGCGGGATTTTACGTCGCACAGATTCCAGACCTTGGTGAAGAGTACCTCGGCATGGATGTCAAGAACGTCCCCGCGCTCGGCAAGGCGCAGGTCAGGCAGGCCGTCAAATATGCCCTCGATTACGATGGCATCGTGCGGGAACTGCTGAACGGCAACGGCCTGCCGCTCCAGAGCATCGTGCCGAAAGGCCTGTTTGGCTACGATCCGGCGATGCCGTACAAGCATGATCCGGCGAAGGCCAAGGCACTGCTCACCGAGGCCGGATTCGGCGGCGGTTTCTCCGTGACCATGCTGGCGCCGAGCGGGACCGCCGCCGGAGGCGTGTCGTCCGGCGACCTCGCGTCGAAGATCAAAAACGACCTCGAGGCCGTCGGCATCCACGTCAGCATCCGCGAGGTCGCGGGCTCGGAAATGTACCAAACGTACCGCGCACAGAAGTCGGAGATGGTGCTCGCCAACTGGTACGTGGATTATCCGGACCCCGACGACTTCTCCAAGCCGTTTGGGGACTACAAGCAGAAGTCGCTCTGTTGGCGCCTGCAGTACTATAATGATCCGCTGGCCGCGCTCGTGGACCAGGCGGGCGGGTTGGAGAACACCCCGCAGCGCGGCGCGCTCTATAAGCGCATCAACGACATGATGAACCAGGACGGGCCGTTCGCGCTGCTCTACCAACCGATGGTCTCGTATGCGGTGTCCAAGCGGATCCAGCACTTTGTGTTCGACCCGGTGAACGACATCGACTTTTCGCAGATGACGAAGCAGTAGGCCGTCACCAGGCAGGGCCCGCGGCGGGGCCGCCGCGGGCCCGGGCCGCGGCGCCATGACCCTGCTCCAGTACCTCGTTCGGCGCGCCGGTTTGACCGCGTTTGTCATTTTCGGCATCACGCTTGTCACGTTTGTCCTCACGCACGTCGTGCCGGCCGACCCCGTCGTCTCGTACCTCGGCGATCACGCGCCGCAGGATCTGGTGGTCACAGCGCGGCATCAACTCGGACTCGACCGTCCGCTCCCGGCGCAGTACGGGATTTACCTCCGCCAACTCGTCCGGGGAAATCTTGGAATTTCCATCATGGACAATCGCCCCGTGAGCGCGGACCTCCGGCAGTACCTCCCCGCCACCGTCGAGCTGGCCACGGCGGCAATGGTCGTCGCGATCGCCATCGGCGTGCCGGCCGGGATTGCCTCGGCGGTCTACAAGGATGCCTGGCCCGATCACGTGGCCCGGATTTTCGCGCTGGCGGGCACCTCGCTCCCGATTTTTTACCTGGCGCTGCTGCTCCTCGGCGTGCTCTACGTCCGGCTGGGCGTGCTGCCCGGGCCCGGGCAGCTCGGCATCTATACAACCCCGCCACAGCCGGTTACGGGCATGGTCGTGGTTGACGCGCTGCTTACCGGAGACTGGCTGGCGCTGCGCGACGCGCTGCAGCATCTGATCCTTCCCGCCGCCGTTCTCGGCTACTATCAGACCGGGCTGATCACGCGGATGACGCGCGGCAGCCTCCTCGAGGTGCTGCGGCAGGACTACGTCCGCACCGCGCGCGCGAAGGGTGTCTCCGAGCGCGGAGTTGTGCTGCGTCATGCGCTTCGCAACGCGCTGCTGCCCACGGTCACCGTCGTGGGCCTTGCCTTCGGCGGCCTGCTGTCGGGTGCCGTGCTCACCGAAACGATCTTCGCCTGGCCCGGGATCGGCCGGTACGCCACCAACTCCGTCACGAACGTGGACATCCCGGCGGTTCTCGGCGTGACGCTGGTGATCGCTGTGATCTACTCAGTTGCAAACCTCGCCGTCGACGTGCTCTACGCGTATCTCGACCCGCAGATCCGTTACACCTGACCTTCGTGTCCCACCTTCCGTCAGTCAGAAGCGCCGAGGCCCTCAAGGACGCACCGCCGCCGGGCGCGTTCTTGCGGTGGGATCGCCGGGCCGGCGAGCAGTCGTCCGCGCGGCTGGTGTGGACGGCGTTTCGGCGCAGCCCGCTCGCGCTCGCTGGTTTGGTGATCGTCGCCGCGTTTGTGGGTATCGCGGTCCTCGCGCCCGTGCTCGCGATCCAAAACCCGCTCGCGCAGGACCTCAACCGCCGGCTGTTGGCCCCAAGCGAGACGCACCCGTTCGGTCTCGATTCGCTCGGCCGCGACGTGCTGAGCCGGGTCGTCTACGGCGCGAGGATCTCGGTGGTATCCGGGGTATCCGTGGTGACCGCCGCCATCTTCTTCGGGACTACCGCGGGCACCGCCGCGGGGTGGCACGGAGGATGGTGGG
>Ga0209580_10000152_pt1 | contig 48154 bp, 40 predicted proteins | sample Coa_R1_5_FD_187153 | JGI IMG/M metagenome (GOLD analysis project Ga0209580, IMG submission 187153) | Surface soil microbial communities from Centralia Pennsylvania, which are recovering from an underground coalmine fire - Coalmine... | ecosystem: Environmental > Terrestrial > Soil >... | reverse complement strand
TTCACTGAGCCTATGCTGGAGACAGCGGGGAAGTCGTTACGCCATTCGTGCAGGTCGGAACTTACCCGACAAGGAATTTCGCTACCTTAGGACCGTTATAGTTACGGCCGCCGTTTACCGGGGCTTCGATTCAAGGCTTGCACCCCTCCTCTTAACCTTCCGGCACCGGGCAGGCGTCAGACCCTATACGTCCTCTTCCGAGTTCGCAGAGTCCTGTGTTTTTGTTAAACAGTCGCCACCCCCTGGTCTGTGCCACTCCTCATTGGTTGCCCAAAGAGAAGTCCTCCTTATCCCGAAGTTACGGAGGCAGATTGCCGAGTTCCTTCAGCATAGTTCGCTCAAGCGCCTTGGTATGCTCTACCAGTCCACCTGTGTCGGTTTAGGGTACGGTCTATACGGGGGCTATTTCCTGGAACTGCTTCGCTGCCCGCGGAATCCAGTAACCGCGAACAACACACGCAATTCGTCACCACCCGTTGGCCCACGAATATTAACGTGGTTCCCATCGACTACGCCTTTCGGCCTCGCCTTAGGGACCGGCTGACCCTGCGCAGATTAGCTTTACGCAGGAACCCTTGGACTTTCGGCGGCAGTGTCTCTCACACTGCTTTTCGTTACTCATGCCAGCATTCGCACTTCTGCGGCCTCCAGCGGCCCTCACGGGTCCACCTTCACCGGCTAACAGAACGCTCCGCTACCGCGTACACTTGCGTGCACACCTAAAGCTTCGGCTCGTGGCTTGAGCCCCGTTACATTTTCGGCGCAGGAACCCTTATTTAGACCAGTGAGCTGTTACGCTTTCTTTAAAGGATGGCTGCTTCTAAGCCAACCTCCTGGTTGTTATGGGATTCCCACATCCTTCCACACTTAGCCACGAATTAGGGGCCTTAGCTGTTAGTCAGGGTTTTTTCCCTCTCCACGACGGACGTTAGCACCCGCCGTGTGTCTCCCGGATAGTACTTGTGGGTATTCGGAGTTTGGTTGGATTTGGTAAGGCGGTAAGCCCCCCTAGTCCATCCAGTGCTCTACCCCCCACAGTATTCGTCCGAGGCGCTACCTAAATAGCTTTCGCGGAGAACCAGCTATTTCCCAGTTTGATTAGCCTTTCACCCCTAGCCACAACTCATCCGAGGCTTTTTCAACAGACACCGGTTCGGCCCTCCAGCAGGTGTTACCCTGCCTTCAGCCTGGTCATGGCTAGATCACTAGGTTTCGGGTCTAATCCGACGAACTGAACGCCCTGTTCAGACTCGCTTTCGCTGCGCCTACGCCTATCGGCTTAAGCTTGCTCGTCAGATTAAGTCGCTGGCCCATTATACAAAAGGTACGACGTCACCCAGGACGAACCTTGGGCTCCGTCTGTTTGTAGGCATTCGGTTTCAGGTCTCTTTCACTCCCCTCGTCGGGGTGCTTTTCACCTTTCCCTCACGGTACTAGTTCGCTATCGGTCGCTGAGGAGTACTTAGGCTTGGAGGGTGGTCCCCCCGCGTTCAGACAGGATTTCACGTGTCCCGCCTTACTCAAGGACGATCCTTCGCATTACCCGTACGGGGCTCTCACCCACTACGGCACGTTTTTCCAAACGTTTCCGGTTGTCTCTGGATCGTCACTGGCCTGGTCCGCGTTCGCTCGCCACTACTAGCGGAGTCTCGGTTGATGTCCTTTCCTCCGGGTACTGAGATGTTTCAGTTCCCCGGGTTAGCTTAAAACCCCCTATTTTATTCGGAAGTTTTATCCCTTCATTTGATAACGGAAATCCAAACTTCGCACCCTTGCGGATGCGAAATTCAGAATTCCGTTATCGAAGGTGGGTTTCCCCATTCGGAAATCCGCGGATCAAAGCTCCTTCGCAGCTCCTCGCGGCTTATCGCAGCGTAGTACGTCCTTCATCGCCTCTCAGCGCCAAGGCATCCACCAAATGCCCTTAAGACACTTGATCGCTCTCATTATCAATGCCCATCACAGGTATCAGGTATCAGATGTCAGGCATCAAGTTTGTCTTGATCCCTGATCCCCGATTACTGATCCCCGAAGGGGACACTGATTAGAAAGACCAGCTTGCTTCATAAGATCGATCCAACGGCATTGCGGTCAAGCTTTGCCGACAAGGTATCGGCCGCGATTTTCATCACGGCAAATACCGGGAGATAGCGCGCAACCGGTGACGTCACGTCACATGGTGCGCTCGGACCGATCTCCTCTTCACGATGTCAGACAACACGCGCGCCTCGACAGCCGTCTTTCGACGGACCACAAGTCGAGAGCGCGCGAATTTCGGATTCCTACGAACGAGTTTTGCAGTTGGCGGCGGCGGCGATGATCAAAACCGTCTGGTGGAGCCAGACGGGATCGAACCGACGACCTCCTGCTTGCAAAGCAGGCGCTCTCCCAACTGAGCTATGGCCCCGTGCCAGTCAGTAGCTCGCGACAGCCCTCACTCGCCGCGCGAGCGAAAACTGGTGGGCCTGGGAAGATTTGAACTTCCGACCTCACGCTTATCAAGCGCGCGCTCTAACCAACTGAGCTACAAGCCCGGTCCAGGAGTCAGTAATCAGAAAACCAGCAATCAGAAAGCGCGAGGCTGATCTGATTACCGAATACTGATTACTGATTCCTGGCCTGCTCGTTCGCGAAGAAAGAGAAATGAAGACGGCGGTGTCCCGCATTCAGGGATCAGGCATCAGAAATCAGTAATCTAGCGATTACTGCACCGACATCTGCCCCATTTGTTCTAAGCGCCGGGTAAGAGCGAAACATCAGATATCTGATTACTGAAACCTGACTTCTGACCCCTGATACCTGGCATCCTTAGAAAGGAGGTGATCCAGCCGCAGGTTCCCCTACGGCTACCTTGTTACGACTTCACCCCAGTCGCTGACCCTACCGTGGCCGGCTGCTTCCTTGCGGTTAGCGCACCGTCTTCAGGTAAAGCCAACTCCCATGGTGTGACGGGCGGTGTGTACAAGGCCCGGGAACGTATTCACCGCAGCGTGCTGATCTGCGATTACTAGCGATTCCAACTTCATGTGCTCGAGTTGCAGAGCACAATCCGAACTGAGACGGCTTTTTGAGATTTGCGCAGGATTGCTCCATTGCATCCCACTGTCACCGCCATTGTAGCACGTGTGTAGCCCAGCCCGTAAGGGCCATGAGGACTTGACGTCATCCCCACCTTCCTCGCGGCTTATCACCGGCAGTCCCCTTAGAGTGCCCAACTGAATGATGGCAACTAAGGGCGAGGGTTGCGCTCGTTGCGGGACTTAACCCAACATCTCACGACACGAGCTGACGACAGCCATGCAGCACCTGTCTCCGGTCCAGCCGAACTGAAAGACTCCATCTCTGGTGTCCGCGACCGGGATGTCAAGGGCTGGTAAGGTTCTGCGCGTTGCTTCGAATTGAACCACATGCTCCACCGCTTGTGCGGGCCCCCGTCAATTCCTTTGAGTTTTAATCTTGCGACCGTACTCCCCAGGCGGGATGCTTAATGCGTTAGCTGCGCCACTGACGGGTAAACCCGACAACGGCTAGCATCCATCGTTTACGGCGTGGACTACCAGGGTATCTAATCCTGTTTGCTCCCCACGCTTTCGCACCTCAGCGTCAGTACCGGGCCAGTGAGCCGCCTTCGCCACTGGTGTTCTTGCGAATATCTACGAATTTCACCTCTACACTCGCAGTTCCACTCACCTCTCCCGGACTCAAGCTTCTCAGTATCAAAGGCAGTTCTGGAGTTGAGCTCCAGGATTTCACCCCTGACTTAAAAAGCCGCCTACGTGCGCTTTACGCCCAGTGATTCCGAGCAACGCTAGCCCCCTTCGTATTACCGCGGCTGCTGGCACGAAGTTAGCCGGGGCTTCTTCTGCGGGTACCGTCATTATCTTCCCCGCCGAAAGGACTTTACAACCCTAGGGCCTTCATCATCCACGCGGCATGGCTGGATCAGGCTTGCGCCCATTGTCCAATATTCCCCACTGCTGCCTCCCGTAGGAGTCTGGGCCGTGTCTCAGTCCCAGTGAGGCTGATCATCCTCTCAGACCAGCTACTGATCGTCGCCTTGGTGAGCCGTTACCTCACCAACTAGCTAATCAGACGCGGGCCGATCCTTCAGCGATAAATCTTTCTCCTTACGGACGTATTCGGTATTAGCCCAAGTTTCCCTGGGTTGTTCCGAACTGAAGGGTACGTTCCCACGTGTTACTCTCCCGTCTGCCGCTCCCCTTGCGGGGCGCTCGACTTGCATGTGTTAGGCCTGCCGCCAGCGTTCGCTCTGAGCCAGGATCAAACTCTCAAGTTGGAGAGAACTGATCTCGGCTAATCACAACGTTTGACGAGGTCCCACTCTGACCACTTCCGGCGATTGCTCGCCCAAAGTGACATAGTGTTGACCTGAAACGTCGACCGCCGAAGTCTCTTCCATGGCCGCTCCTGTTCCCGGAAAAGGCCGAAACCTTTCCCGTTCGAGGAAGCGGCCCGCAAGGACTCCGCCGTCCACGTTTCTCTTTCTTCCGATTCACTTGTCAAACAGCCCGGAACCTTGCAGCTCCGTCGTCCCGACCCGTCTCCGGCACAGTCCAGAAAACACGGACCGGAGACCATAAAGCCCGCCACATCCGACGCGGCGACGTGAACATGGCCACAACGAGCATGGCCGGATGCTCAGTCACCGTGTGAAACAGTGAGGGGCTTCGCAGACGCGCCATCGCGCCAAGCGGCGGCGCGCCCAAGAGGGTCTATATAGGCTTCCGATACCGGTATTGTCAACGGCCGCGGCCGCGAAATAGGCCCGGCTGACCGGCAATTTCCACCCTCCCCGCGCGCGCGCGTGGGGTGGCAAGTGGGTGACAAGCCATCGCGCACGCGGGGTCGGATAGCCGGTCCCGGCGCCGCACTGCGGCCACAATCCTCCGTCGTTCTTTACCTAATCGTTCTCGGGGATGTCGCAATGCGGGGACGCGACAACTTCAATCGAGCTTTCGGCTTTGACTCGACCGGGTCGGTCCGACCGACCGGAACCGTCAAGGCAACGTATTTGTGCTCGATTTTGGCCTGATTCGGGGCCGACTGTCGGGCAAACACTGCGTCGCTGCTTGGCGCCGCGGGGGCACGCAACGCGCGTGCAGGGGAAGTAGCCGCAGGGGACGTTGGCTTGGATCAAGCAGGGCGGCGCGGCGCACGGCGACGATTTGATGCCGAGGTGATCGACCTCGGCAATGAGCCGCCGCTTTTGGTGGACGGCGGCTCAGGCGGCCTGCTCGACCGCCGCCGGCTCTCGGTGCAATGGTTCTCCGGCACGATTTTGACCGGACTGTGCGGCGCGGCTTTGATGGGCGGCGCCGTTTTTGCTTCGCTCGACGGCGAAACCAATTTCGCCACCGCGCCCGAGCGGGTCGAGATGGCGCTGCGCGGCGCGCTGTCCGGCATCGGCGACCGCTTGAACGCCTTCCGCAAGGCCGATCGCCTGCCGGCGATCAGCGAGCAGAGCGTGACCCGGCAGATCCTGCGCATCCCGACCTCGACGCGCGTGCGCGACCGCGAATTGGTGCGCACCCGCGCCTACGTCCGGGTCTCGGGCAATCTGTCGCTGACGGTGTCCGATCTCGCCGCCAACATCCCGCCGTTCAATCCGCAAAAGCTCTTGGCCGACGCGGTCGCCGGCGACGAGCAGACGCCGGCGGCGGAGCCGGACGCCGAAGTGTCTTTCGTCACCTGCGACTTCGTCGGTTCGCCGCCGCGCAATAACAAAGTCACGCCCGCGGTCTGCGATCTCAATTCGCTGTTGCCGAAGGTGAAGAATTCGAACCAGTTGCCGCTCGACGACGTGCTGACCCGGGTGCGCGACGTCGCCGCCGCCGTGCCGACCAACACGGCGCTGCGGCCGACCACCGATCCGTCGACCGGAACCATCACGCTGAGCTACGCCGCCGAGGGCAACCCCGTCTCCGATTTCGGCTTCACCGCGCGCGTGGTGCCTGAGAACGTCACGCTGTTGCCGAAGACCACGACCCAGACCAACGGCGGCGGCGACTGGAGCGAGCGCATGGTCGTGGTCAAGAAGGGCGAAACCGTAGGCTCGATCCTGCGCGAGCTCGGCGCCGCGCCCGACGAGATCAAGAAGATCATCGCCGTGTTCGGGCCGCTCGCCGGCGACGGCGGCATCAAGGACGGCCAGCGGCTGCGCGTGCTGATGGCGCCGGTCGGCCTCGGCCATAACCGGCCGCTGCGCGTCATTATACTGGGCGACAGCGCGATCGCGGCGGCCGCGGCTTTGTCCGACACCGGCAAATATGTTCCGGTCGACATCCGCAACGTCGATGCCGAGGCGGCCGAAACGAGCGACGACACCAGCGAGGACGACGGCAAGGGCGTCGGCCTCTACCAGAGCCTCTACGAGACCGCGCTGCGCAACAACGTGCCGAAATCGGTGATCGAGGAATTGGTCCGCATCTATTCCTACGACGTCGACTTCCAGCGCAAGGTGCAGCCGGGCGACTCCTTCGAGGTGCTCTATTCCGACGACGAGAACGTCGAGAACAAGAACGAGGTGCGCTACGCCGAGCTCAGCGTCGGCGGCGACACCAAGAAGTACTATCACTTCCAGACCACCGACGACGGCACCTACGATTATTATGACGAGACCGGAAAGAGCGCCAAGAAATTCCTGGTGCGCAAGCCCGTCGCCGTCGGCATGGTGACGTCGGGCTTCGGCTGGCGCACCCATCCGATGCTCCACGTCAGCGAATTGCATTCCGGCGTCGACTGGGCCGCCCCCATGGGCACGCCGATCTTCGCCGCCGGCAACGGCGCCATCGAGGAGATCGGCCTCAAAGGCGGCTACGGCAAATATGTCCGCATCCGCCACGCCAACGGCTACGAGACCGCCTACGGCCACATGACCGCGTTCGCCCGCGGCCTCGACGTCGGCTCAAAAGTGCGGCAGGGCCAGATCATCGGCTTCGTCGGCTCGACCGGGCTGTCGACCGGCTCGCACGTGCACTTCGAAATCCTCATCAACGACCGCTTCGTCGATCCGATGAAGGTCAAGCTGCCGCGCGGCCGCGTGCTCGATGGCCCGGCGCTCGCCCAATTCGACAAGGATCGCGACCAGCTCGACGCCGTGATGGCGCGCGCCCCCGCCCGCGTCGCGCAGTCGCGGTAACACCTTCTCCCTCCCCCACCCGGGCCGCGCTTGCGCGCGCCCGAGTGCAAGCTTGTTGGGGAGGGCGGGGTGGGGGTCGGGAGGCGAACCAGAGCGTCGACGTTAGCGTTTCACCTCACGACCCCCACCCCTGCCCCTCCCCACAAGGGGGAGGGGAAAGTACCCGGGAGACTTTCGTGACCGAAACCAACGACGCCGCCGAGCGCCTCGAAGTGCGATCGAGCCGGCTGTGGGCGCTGTTTCATTTCAGTCTGACGCGGCTCATTTTCCCCGCCCGCATGATCGCCGACCAGGTCGGCATTTCGACCAACATCGTCGAGTTCTGGCTGACGCCGTGGCGGCGCACCGACGAGCATCTGCCGCTGTCGCACATCGCCGAGGTGGCGCATACCCGCGGCTTCTTCTGGGACGAGATCAGCGTCGAAAGCTCGGGCGGCCTCAACCCGCTGGTCGTCTCCGGCCTGGCGAAAGCGCCGGCGCGCTATTTCGTCGAGCACGTGCGCGAGCGGTTGAACGAGTCGATTCCGCCGCCGCAGCAGCAGCAACCGCGCCGCTGACCTACGATCCGTCATCCTGAGGTGCGAGCGCAGCGAGCCTCGAAGGATACGGCCGGTGCGTCCGGGCCGTCGCCCTTCGAGGGCCGCTTCGCGGCCACCTCAGGGTGACGGAAGTTAGGCTGCCGCAGCGGCGACCGCCGCGCCGTTGAAGACCAGGCCCTGCTTGCCGGCGGAGATCGTAACCTTCTCGCCGTCCTTGATACGCCCGGAGAGAATGAGCTCGGCCAGCGGGTCCTGCACCGATTTCTGGATCACGCGCTTGAGCGGGCGGGCGCCGTAGGCCGGGTCGTAGCCTTTCTCGGCCAGCCATTCGCGGCCCTTGGGCTCGAGCGAGAGCGTGATCTTGCGATCGTCCAGGAGCTTCTGCAGGTGGCGCATCTGGATGTCGACGATGCGGCCCATATGCTCGCGCTTGAGCCGGTGGAACAGAATGATCTCGTCGACGCGGTTGAGGAATTCAGGGCGGAAGTGCGAGCGCACTTCGGCCATCACCAGGTCGCGCACCTTGTCGGTGTCCTCGTCCTCGCCGAGCTGCACCAGATATTCGGCGCCGAGGTTGGAGGTCATGACGATGAGCGTGTTGCGGAAATCGACGGTGCGGCCCTGGCCGTCGGTCAGCCGGCCGTCGTCGAGCACCTGCAAGAGCACGTTGAACACGTCGGGGTGCGCCTTCTCGATCTCGTCGAACAGCACCACCTGATACGGCCGCCGCCGCACCGCTTCGGTGAGCGCGCCGCCCTCCTCGTAGCCGACATAGCCGGGCGGCGCGCCGATCAGCCGCGCCACCGAATGCTTCTCCATGTATTCTGACATGTCGATGCGGATCAGTGCATGCTCGTCGTCGAACAAAAATTCCGCCAAGGCCTTGGTCAGCTCGGTCTTGCCGACGCCGGTCGGGCCCAAAAACATGAATGAACCGATCGGCCGGTTCGGATCCTGCAGGCCGGCGCGCGCCCGGCGCACTGCTGTCGAAACCGAGTGCACGGCGTCGGCCTGGCCGACGACGCGCTTGCCGATCTGATCCTCCATGCGCAAAAGTTTCTCACGCTCGCCTTCGAGCATGCGGTCGACCGGAATGCCGGTCCAGCGCGACACCACCGCCGCCACGTTGTCGGCGGTCACGGCTTCCGAAACGACGATGCTCGACGCCGCCGCGCCTTCGGTGGCTTTCAGCTTGCGCTCGAGCTCCGGCACGGTGCCGTACTGCAATTCGCCGGCGCGCTGATAATCGCCGCGGCGGATGGCGTCGGCGAGATCGTTCTTGGCCTTGTCGAGCTTTTTCTGCAATTCGGCCGCCGAATTGAGCTTGTCCTTCTCGGACTTCCACTTCGCGGTGAGCGCGTCGGCCTTTTCCTCGAGCTGCGCCAGATCCTTTTCCAGCCGCTTGAGCCGGTCCTTGGAGGCGGCGTCGCGCTCTTTCTTCAGCGCCTCCTGCTCGATCTTGAGCCGCACGATCTCGCGGTCGAGATTGTCGAGCTCTTCCGGCTTGGAATCGATCTGCATGCGCAACCGCGCCGCCGCCTCGTCGACGAGATCGATGGCCTTGTCGGGCAGGAAGCGGTCGGTGATGTAGCGGTGCGACAGCGTCGCCGCTGCCACCAGCGCGCCGTCGGTGATCTTGACCTTGTGGTGCGCCTCGTATTTCTCCTTCAAGCCGCGCAGGATCGAGATCGTGTCCTCGACCGTGGGCTCGTCGACATAGACCGGCTGGAAGCGCCGCGCCAAGGCGGCGTCCTTCTCGACGTGCTTGCGGTATTCGTCGAGCGTGGTGGCGCCGATGCAATGCAGTTCGCCGCGGGCGAGCGCGGGTTTGAGCAGGTTCGACGCATCCATGGCGCCGTCGGCCTTGCCGGCGCCGACGATGGTGTGCATCTCGTCGATGAAGAGAATATAGGCGCCGGACGACGCGGTGACTTCCTGCAGCACCGCCTTGAGCCGCTCCTCGAACTCGCCGCGATACTTTGCGCCGGCGATCATCGCGCCCATGTCGAGCGCGAGCAGTTTTTTGTCCTGCAGGCTTTCGGGCACGTCGCCGTTGACGATGCGCAGCGCCAGACCTTCGACGATCGCGGTCTTGCCGACGCCAGGCTCGCCGATCAGCACCGGATTGTTCTTGGTCCGGCGCGACAGCACCTGGATGGTGCGGCGGATTTCCTCGTCGCGGCCGATCACCGGATCGAGCTTGCCGTCGCGCGCGGCCTGGGTGAGGTCGCGGGCATATTTCTTCAGCGCGTCATAGGCGTTCTCGGCGGAAGCCGAATCCGCGGTGCGCCCCTTGCGCAACGCCTCGATGGCGGCGTTGAGCGTTTGCGGCGTGACGCCGGCATTGGCGAGAATTTTTCCCGCCTCGGTACCCTTTTCGAGGGCGAGAGCGAGCAAAAGGCGCTCGACGGTGACAAAACTGTCGCCGGCCTTTTCGCCGGCTTTTTCCGCGGCATCGAACACGCGCCCGAGCGCCGGATCGAGATAGACTTGGCCGGCGCCGCCGCCGGAAACTTTCGGCCGCTTGGCGAGCGTCGCTTCGGTGGCGGCAAGCGCCACGCGCGAATTGCCGCCGGCGCGGTCGATCAGGCCCGCGGCCAGCCCTTCCGGGTCGTCGAGCAAAACCTTGAGCAGATGCTCGGGCGCAAATTGCTGGTGGCCCTCGCGCTGCGCCAGCGACTGGGCCGACTGCACGAAACCGCGGCTGCGGTCGGTATATTTCTCGAAGTTCATGGCTTTCGGTCCCTCGGCCTATTCCGGAAACCCCGAAGGCGCGACCGGAACATCGTCACTGGGTGAGTTTAGGCGCCAGGATTTGGACCAAACGCCGGATCAAGAAAGCGACCCGGTTCAGCCATCCCCTGACGTTATTCTATATGGGTGCGGGTTCCGCCCCGGAAAAGAGGCTGCACGTCCCCTCCCCCTTGTGGGGAGGGGTAGGGGTGGGGGTCGGGAGGTGACGCACAGACGTCGACCGACCGCAGCACAAGATCACGCAAGCGAATGCCTCGACATCCGAGATCAACCCTCGCGACCCCCACCCCTGCCCCTCCCCACAAGGGGGAGGGGTTTATTCGCGCGGCAACTCCGCGACTTCACACAGGCCCCGGTTGAACGAACGCAAGGATCAACGTATATATAACATTGTCTACATATCTATATCTAGCTGTCTACACGAGCATCCCCATGGCCCTGCATATCCGCGACAACCGCGCCGGCCGGCTCGCCAAGCAGCTCGCCGCCCGCAAAGGCATCACCATGACGCGCGCGGTGGTCGAGGCGCTGGAAGGCGCTCTCGCCCGCGAAGAGCGACCATTGCGCGAGCGCATCGCCGATATCGCCAACGAGCTCGATCGCCTCGGCAACCGCGCCCGCGGCCGGGCCGTCAGCAAGCGGGAGATCGACGCGCTCTGGGGCAACAAGTGATCTTTCTCGACACCTCGGCGGTCGTCGCCATGCTGGCCGGCGAGGCCGACGGCCCGTCACTGGCGGACAAATTGGAGGCGGCGCCCGAGCGCATTACCGCAGGCCACGTCATTCTCGAATCGGCGATGCGGCTTTCGTCCTTGTTCCATATTTCGCCGAGCGCCGCCGTTGCGCGCGTGACCGCGCTGCTGCGGGAAAGCTCCGTGGACGTCGTGCCGATCACCGAGGCCATCGCCCACGGCGCCGTCGCCGCCTTCGAGCGCTACGGCAAAGGCCGCAAGCACCGCGCCAGCCTGACTTTCGGCGATTGCCTGTCCTACGCCTGCGCCAAAGCGCACGGGGCGAAGCTGTTGTTCAAAGGCGGCGATTTTGCGCACACGGATGTGGCGCGGGCGTGAGGCGCGGGCAACCGCCGTGAATCTGGATATCAGCGAAGTGCTGAAGGTGGTTATATCGAGCCGAAAAACTTGGGATCGACCTGAACTTCCTCAACAAGCTTTACGGTTAGGCCTAACTTCAAATCCTTTAAGCAATCCGCAAATCGCTTCGCCGTCGACAAGGTCGATGGCCGGCGCTCCATCGCGCGTTGCCTCGCGTCGAGCATCGGAAGTGAACGCACTTGTTACAATGATTAGGCCCTTGTCCGCCCGACCGACCATCGCCCCCCGAAAATCCCGTACGACACCTGGGCCCACTGACCCCTTCCAGCGCTTGCACTGAAAAAGGACATGGAATGAAACCAAGTTGACCCGCAGCACTCCAATTCCATCGATACCGCCGTCGCCCGACCGAGCCGTGACCTCAACGCGGGTGAAGCCGGATTCCCTCAGGATTCGCTGACAGAGCCGCTCAAAAGCGTCAGGCTTCATTTTAGCCAAGCACTTAAAACTTGTTCCTGCCAATCTGACTCACCGTCTTCTTCACTTTCCAGGTGCGGCTGAACCTGCTCGTGTTTAGCTTTCTTCAGCGACCTCACCTTTTTGGGGACCAGAAGCAATTCCTTGTCAGATATTTTCTCACCTGCATCAGTAAGTGACCACACCCCACGCGCGCTATTGTCCGCTAGGCCTGTCTTCTTGAGATAAGTGCGGACCCAAGCAAGCTCATATTGAAATTGCGTGCGGGCGCCATTTTTGTGCGGGACGGAAAGAATTGGCTCCGCCAATTTCATTATTTTTGCGACGTCTTCTTCAAGCTCCTCAATAGTTGTTGAGCCTCCCCGCTGTTTCATCGATTGGACAGTGGGAGGAAAATATTTTTCAAAACTTGGAAGGTCGCTCTTGTCAGGCATAGCATGGCCTAAATGCTGTTATAGAGACAATATGCCGGTAGCGACCTAGCTGAAACTCTTCGTTTCAGCAAGCATATCCTTGGTGTAATTTAGAGAAATCCGGGCTACTCGCTAGCCTTGCCCGCTTCTAGGTCGGCGTTTGCGCCTTGATCCACTCAATGAAGCCATCGATGTCGTGTGACCAAACAAGATAGAGTCCGGCAGATTGGGCCGCTTTCAAGTCCGACAGTTTAAAAACGCCCGAAAGCAACGCGACGCTGATGATGTTTTTGCCGGCCTCGGAGGTATAATGTTTCGCCTTCGCGGCGGTATCGTTCAACAGGCGCTTGGTGCTATTAAGGGCCGAACTTGAGTCCTTGGCCTCAACCGCGACCATGCGGCCTGTACCCAAAGCAATGAACAGATCAACCTTCCGGCCGTACACAAGGCATTCGCCATAGAAGAAAGGATAGGTAGGGTGATGGCTCGGTTGCGTGATCCTGCCTTTAGCAGGGAAATTTGGGGGAGTTACGATAGTGGCTACTATTTCTTTTGTTTTCTTAAATCTCTTGCCTGAGACCTTCACAAACCCCAGCTCCATGAGGCGAGTTTCCAAGCGCTGTTCGACAGTCTTGCCGTGACCGCGCCGCTCCGTTTGAAGCGATTGAGCGGCATGCATTGTCATCGTTGCTGCAATCGCTGTGCGTATTTCCCGCTTGGTTGGCTCCCTCCTGGCAGCGATCCACGGAAAACGAAACGGGTCGGCTAGTTTGCAAACAAGATTCAAGACGTTTGGCGGCAATTCGTCGTTGTCTCTTATATCAGTCTTGCTTATGCCTTTGATATTGCGCGTGACTAGCACACCAAGATCATCTTCAGAAACCGGCGGTCCCGTCACATAGCGCAACGCATCAAACAACTCCTCATTGAGAAGTACGTCGCGCACGGCTTGCACGTTTGGGTTATTCGGATCGATTCCAGCCAGCCTCTTGAACAGGCGCATCATTGCGCCGCGGCGAGCTTTTACATGTGCAAGGTATTTTCCACTTGGTTCGGCTAACCTTCTTTCAACAAATTCTTCGAGAGCAACCTGCGCTTGGTCCGCAAGCTGTTCGTCGCTCCATACGGTCGGAGCGTTGCTCAGGTTAGAGATCATACAGCTGAGTTTCGGACATAGCCCTACTCCGAGCGCACCATTCTATCGATCCGAACCAAACCAATCATACCGGAAGATTTCGATCACTGTCGCCGCTTAGTCCGTGAACTGCTGCGCTGTCCATTTGGTAGGTGGAATTTGCAGCATCAATATCTTCAAGCGCCGGAATGGATAGCCGCTCAAGCTCTTTGGGTTCAAATTTTACAAGGCCTCCTGCGTAGACCCGCCCCCCGGTCGTCCCAACATGCCTCCGCAGCCAAATTAGTATTGCCGCAAGCTGCTTGTCGCTCAACTGCGTTCTGGGATACAGCCCATGCGCAATATTAAGATTTCGCGCCTTGGCAGTATTCAGCACGAAAGCTGGAGCCTGCCGAGCCATATAAGTGACCAATATCTTGGCGGGCGCGCGCAGTTCTACTGCCCACCAGGAACGACGTTGTTGCGCCACATAACTTTCCTGGGCTCCAAGCAATTTCGCCCAAGCGAGATATTTTCGGACGTCTTTGAGCTCATCGGGCGCCAACTCGTCGAGTGAGACAGGAAGGTCGACAACCCTTCTAAGGTTACTCACCGAGATAAGTTCAGCGCCGGCAGCAAGAAGTTCGCGGCCTTTGGTGACAGTCGGGCGTAGAAAGCGCCTTGGAATTAATTGGGCCATGTCGCCAGCAATCCATGCTTCATTTGCGCCCGTAACTTGCCCTCGATGAACGCGAAAGAGTTCCCCAAGCTCAATAAACCCATCAGGAATTGGCTTATGCTCGCGCATAAAAGTGGACCACTTGTGAGATTTTGCCATCTGTTCCCATTCGATGGCGCGGCCCTTTTCGAGTGGCGCCAAGTCTTCGAGTTTATGGACGGCTCGTACGGCAAAATGTGTTGGCCGCTCACCGACGTGAAAACACGTTATCGCTCCCGTAGTAAATGCGTCGGTGAAAGGCATTGCCTTTGGATCGATTACGTGCACCGCGGAACCGCCTAAACCGTCAGCCAAAATGTAGCGAAGTGTAGACCCGTAGTTAACGTCGAGCCACTCAGCCGAAGTAATAAAAGCGCCGTAGTCGCCGTGGTTGGCGATCTCACGTGTGCGAAGAAAGAAATGAATGTGCAGACCGGCTAGCTTGCTCGCTTTAAATCCATATTGCCGCGCGGTCACCGCAAACCAAGTCTTCCAGCGATCAGCGATCTCGTGATGTCTCACGTACGGAGGGTTGCCAATAAAGAGTGTCTTCCCCAGGCAGGGAGGCAAATCGACTTCACGATAGTCATCGAGTCGCAGGTGAAGTCGGTGTGCGTAGCCCAGCACGCAAGCGTTCGCGCGCGCCATTAATAGAGCTAGCGGATCAATATCGATGCCAATCAGTTGAGCATCCGGAAAAATCTTCGCTGCCGCCGACATGAAGCGACCTGAACCAATTCCTGGATCGATAACGCGATCCGGCGCAGGATTAACGCTTTCAGCCCACGAAATCATCGCTTTCACGATCGCTGTCGGCGTATATGTGGCGCCCGTTTTCCGACGCCTTTCCGGCGAGCGCTGTTTACAGAATTCGGCGCCGAGAATGTCTTCGCCTTCCGTAATCCGATTGCGATATTCAGAGACGACGCTTTTATCGACCGATCCGCCCTTGAGAATAAGCGCGCGCTCGCTAGCAGTCAGTGTAGACGAGTTGCTTATGAGAGCGGACGCAATTGTGATGAGCTTCAATTCCCCGGCAGTCATGGCTTGTCCTTCAGGGAGCGTTGCTCGTAGAGAGCCCACATCTCTTCGAGAAGTGCCTTCAGCCGTATTTGACGTCGACCAGCCTCGGCCTTGATCTTGCTTGCTAGCTCTGGCGAGAGGCTGAAGCCCACAATCCGGCGAGGCTTGGTTCTCGGCGCCTGAGCTTCCGATGTGCGGGTCATTTGGCAGATTTGTAGTCGACTCGTCGACTGCCGGCAATCTTTTGAGATAGGAAATTATCGCTTTCCACCGGTCTGCATTTTCGGCGGTATCTTCCTGCTGAAGGCGTCTAAGGAGCCACGACATGGACATTACTGTATAAGAACAAAATGAGAACATTTCGTCAATAAGCTTGGCGTGGAGGCTCTCGCTTTGAGGTCGGCAAAATCGAGCACGGGAACGTGGCCCCATCGGTGCAGATCGATTGAGAGGATCGCCAAGGTCCTCGACGCGCTGGAAGCCGTACTGTTCAGCGCCGGCACCATGACGGTGGCGGGCCGGCCAGCGCGGCCGGCTGCTGCAGCGGATCAACATCCAGCTGTCCAAGCTCAATAACAACGAGTGAGCCGCGCCACTAAAATGCTGACCGCGTTAGCGGACTAAGCGCCGAGCCAGACCCGTGCGATTTGTTGCGTCCGTTTCCACCCCGCACTCAAAAGAATGATTCGCAAAACCGCGCCGAAGTCCCTGCCGTTCAACGCCTTTTCGCATTTCGCCGAATCCGCCTGACTGCGCGATTTGACCGCCGGGCGACGCTGCGGTTCGCCGCCACTGCGACGGCGGCGCATTCGCGCGCTTGCGAAAACCCGCATGAATACTGAGATTTCCGCCCGCCCATGACGGCCCGAAACGCGCCGTCGCGTTTCTATTGACGCGCGTCCCCGTTTCATGAGAGGCGGAGAAATCCCGCTCGTGTTAAGGGACGTCAACCGGTGACGCCGACTGACGGGGCGGGTGCGGTTCCTGCGGGCGGAAGCTCGTCACTTCCGCTCCCGGGCGGTCCGGGCATCGACCCCGCCGGCATTACGACCGGCGCGCGAGGTGCTTCGCTTAAGCGCGACGCCAAGGCGCAAGCCAACGCCTGCGCACTGCAACGCGTGAAGCGCGGCCCGGATCGAGCTTCGGCACATGGCCGGAGCAAGAGCCGCGGTAGGGCGCCGAAAGGCGAGCGCGCCGCGATCGGCGCGCGCCGCATCCGCTGATGCGGCCCATTCATTTGCGCCTTCCGGCGCTCTGCCTCCCCTTATTTTTCTGGAGGCGAAAGGCCAGTGGCTTCGGTCGGCGCGACCCGGACGCGGAATGCGCCGCGGGAACGACCTTCCACGTCGTCGTTACCGGGCTTGACCCGGCAATCCATACAGAGTTGCGACTGGCTTTGCCCTCACCGTCTTTGTCGCTGCACTTCAGCATGGACCACCGGGTCAAGCCCGGTGGTGACGAAAGAAGGAGCGTCGCCGCAATTCTGCACCCAGCGGATAGGCCCCCTCACCCCACCCTCTCCCCGCACGCGGGGAGAGGGTGCCGCTAGCGTCGCGCGAGGAAAAATTTTCATGCGTCACATCTTGAGCAAGCGCTTGGCGTTGCCGCTGAGGATCTTGGCTTTGTCTGCGTCGGCGAGCGGCACCGTGTGCATCCAGTCCAGCGCCGGCGGGTTCATGACGAACGGCCAGTCGACGGCGAACAGGATATGATCGACGCCCATCTCCATCATGCAGCACAGCAGCGCCGGATTGGAGAAATTGCCGCTGGTGGTGATGTAATAGTTGCCGCAGAAGACGTCGCGGAAGCTCAGCGATTTCTGGCCCGGCCGCTTGAGCGCCTGGTCGATGCGCCAGACCAGGAACGGCAGCGTCTCGCCGAGATGGCCGAGGATGATTTTCAGCTTTGGATGGCGCTCGAACACGCCGGACAGCACCAGCCGGATGGCGGTGGTCGCGGTCTCCACCGTATAGCCCCAGGCCGGCCGCGCCACGGTCGGGAAATCCTTGACGTAGTCGTCGTAATAGACGCGCGACACGTCGGCCTGCGGGAGCGCTGGATGCAGATAGATCGGCAGATCGAGCTGTTCGGCGCGGGCAAAAATCGGCCAGAATTTCTTGTCGTCGAGGAAGCTGCCGTTGGCGAGGCCGTGCAGCATGGCGCCCTTGAACCCGAGTTCTTGCGCGCAGCGCTCGAGCTCGTCGGCGGCGGCGTCGGGCACCGCGGTCGGCAGCGCGGCGAAGGCGGCGAAGCGCTGCGGATTCTTGGCGAGCTCCGCATGCAGGCGGTCGTTGACGCGGCGGGTCAAGGCGGCTGCGGTTTCCGCCGGCAGCTTTTGCGTCGACGGCGCGCCGTGGGAGATCACCTGCACGTCGATGCCGACGTCGTCCATCTCCTTGAGGCGCAACGGCCCGAAATCGAACAGCCGCTTTTGCTGCTCGCCCGGCCGGCCGGCTTCGCCGCCGACGTAAGTCTTCGCCAGCTCCTCGTCCCAGTAATGCTCTTCGATGGCGATGACCGGGCAATGCGGTTTTGCGAACATTTGTTCTCCTCTAGTCGTTTAAGGGCGAATAGCGAATGGCGAATGGCGAATGGCGAGTGGCGAATGGAGATTGTCCGCTCTCCCCTATTCGTTATTCGCTATTCGCTATTCGCCATTCGCTATTCTTTGCTATTCGCCACTCGCGATTGTACCCTCAGGCGCGAACCGGGTGCTGTTTGTAATAAGCGGCGTCTTCGGCGCTTTGCGTCCAGCCGGGATGGCCGCGCCAGGCGACGTGGCGCGCGACCATGTCGGAGCCGTAGCGCACGCGGAACAACAGCGTGCGCCGCGGGCCGTTCTCGTATTCGTGCACCTCGCCGGGCGGATGGACGACGAAGGCGCCGGGCACCACCGCGATTGTGTCTTGCGGCGTGCGCATGGTGCCGCCGCCTTCGAAGCAGAAGTAGATTTCGGTGGCGTGCGGGTGGCAATGATTGGGGCTGATCTGGCCGGGCTCCCAGCACGCCACGGTGACGTCGCCGTCCGCGACGGTGCCGAGGATTTTTTCGACGTGCTTTTTCGGGTTGAACTCGGCCTCGCCGGTGACGCTGAAAACCTGCATTGCCGCTCTCCTCGGATGGCCCGCCGTTTGTCGTTGCGGACCGCGCTTTTAGCAAAGATCGGTTGCGCTTGCGACGGCCCTGTTTATGGCGCGTCAGAGGAAGAGCCACGCGGTCCTTGCAAAGCTGCCTTGTCGCAAGGCACCATGCCAAAGCGTCGAGTCGGTCGTTTAATGAGACGGAGGGAGTGGGGCGGCAAGCGGGCGATCGCGAACGATTCTTCGCTCAGGATGGCTACGATGGCCCACCTCGTCGATAAGGTCCACGGCTTCGACAAGCACACGCTGGCCCGGGTGAACTCGGCCTTGATGCTCGGATTGATCGGCACCGGCTTGGCGGCCTGCGCGTTCGGCGCCATCGTCTATGACGTCGGCCGGCTGTTTTCCGCCTGGTAGCGAAAGCCTCGCGCCCGCGCGCCGGACGCTGTTTTGCCGCGGTTTGGGCGCGACGATCCGTTCGTAACACGGTATTAACCGCCTTCGTCCTAAGCTCATCCTGACTTTTTGCTCGGTTTTTGCGGCTTGGTTTTCCGGGGCTGACCATGGGCGAGCGGCGCAATGCCGGACGGCGGAAGAGTTTCTTGCGCGGCCTGGTCTATTTCGACAACAAGCACGGCGCGTTGAGCTGCCTGGTGCGCGATCTGTCGGACAAGGGCGCGCGCATCATCTTCTCCGAAAGCGTCACGGTGCCCGAGACGTTCGATCTGCACATCCTGCAAAAGAACCAGACCTTGCGGGCAAAGGTGACCTGGCGCCGCGGCGACGAGATCGGGCTCGACTTCATCGCCGCTACCGCAGCCGCCGCCGCAAAACCAGACGCCGAGGCCAAACCGGACACCGCCGCGCTCGCCAAGCGCGTCGCCGAGCTCGAGGGCGAAGTCGCGAGCTTGCGCAAGCTGCTCAAGCGCATGAAGGGCGACCAGCAGCCCGTCAACGACGAGGCGGCCGCTTAGCTTTCGTCCGCGCCGGCCGCGATCGAACCGTCTGCCAACCGCATTGCGCCGTAACGCCGGGCGTGCCAACTAAAGGCACGTGCGGGCTTTTGCGCACGCGCTTTTGCGACAACGAAAAGCGGGAACAGCAGGGAGACGGCAATGGCCAAGGCCTATTGGGTATCGACGTATTTTTCCGTGTCCAATCCGGAGGCGCTGGCCGAATACGCCAAGCTCGCCGGCCCGGCGATCGCCGCCGGCGGCGGCCGCTTCCTCGCTCGCGGCACGGCGGCCAAGGCCTACGAGAAGGGCGTGACCCAGCGCTGCGTCATCATCGAATTCGACAGCGTCGAGAAAGCGGTCGCCGCCCATGACGGACCCGGCTACCAGGCGGCGCTGAAAGTGCTCGGCAACGCCGCGCAGCGCGACATCCGCATCGTCGAAGGCGTGAGCTAGCGCTCCTCGAAAATCCGGTCGCCCTGCAGGTCGACGATCTGCCGCGCCTTGTTCAGGGTGAAATTCACCGCATCGTCGTAGGACGCATAGGCGTCGGCGCGGATGAAGCGGTGCTCCTTGCGCACGCCGGCGATCTCGCGCGCGATGATGCCGGCGGTCTGGTAGTGGCCGTTGTTCTTGTACGGCGCGGCGCGGATCAGGTAGCCCTTGTACTCGACCGGATCGGAAACCTTTTCCGCCTTGGCCGCACCGCGGCCGCCGAACAGCGCGCTCCAGAACGACATGCCGGCCTCCCCTTTTTCACCGCTGCGGCGGATGTTACTCCTAACCGATCGCGCGCGCATCCCTGTAAGGAGTCTGACAATGCCGAAGGGCTATTGGGTCACCGTTTACCGCTCGATTTCCGATCCGCAAAAGCTAAACGCCTACGCGCAGCTGGCGCCGCCGGCGATCGCGCCGTTCGGCGGCCGCTATCTGGCGCGCGGTACCGCGGCCAAGGCCTACGAGGCCGGCCAGAAGGAGCGCATCGTGATGTCGGAGTTCCCGAGCGTCGAAAAGGCCATCGCCGCCTACGAGAGCCCGGCCTACCAGAATGCGCTCAAAGCGCTCGGCAACGGCGCGGTGCGCGACATCCGCATCGTCGAAGGGCTTGATTAACGCTGAAAGGCGGGGCCGCCGGCACGGCAACCATCGCGATTGCAAAACCGCCGCGGCGTCGCTATATACGCGCCATTCGCGATTTAGCCTGACTTGCATGCGGCCTTGAGCACGATCCGGAATGGGTCATGCGCTGAATAAAAAGGGCCTTTCCCAAGACAACGCAAAATCCGGATTTGGACCGCGCGAATGGTTCACGCGGCCACAAAAACGCATTCTGCGTTTGCAAAAGGAGGGCCATCATGGCTCAAGGTACTGTCAAGTTCTTCAACGCCCAAAAGGGTTACGGCTTCATCGTGCAGGATGCGGGCGGCCCCGACATCTTCGTGCACATTTCCGCGGTCGAGCGCGCCGGCATGCGCTCGCTGGTCGAGGGCCAGAAGCTGACCTTCGACATCGAGGCCGACCGCCGCAGCGGCAAGTCGGCCGCGACCAATCTGCAGGCGGCCTGAACTACGGCATAAATACAGCGCCGGCGTCATAATGGCGCCGGCGTTTTGCTTTCTGTCTCGTCGCAAAAGAAGGAGAACAATCATGCCGAGAAAGCCGGGACTGAATTCCGAATTCGTCATGTTCGACGTCGTCTACGAGGACGGCACGCAGCGCTCGAACCGCAAGGTGCCGCGCGCGCTCACCGGCGGCATCGACGGCGACAAGCCGGCACATGGATTCCTGATCGCGCAGGACCGCGAGATCGCGGAAAAATCCGGCCGCCCGCCGGCCAAGATCAAGAGCATCGCGCGCTCGGACGCGAAGAAGAAGGCCCGCGATCTGTCCTGGGGCCGCGCCGGCTGATTTGTCTGTCGTCCCCGCGGCCCGCCTACGCTAGCGCCGCGGACTACGGCGGGTTTGAGTCCGCCGAAGCGCGCAGCGCGAAGGTGGCAGGCGCGACCCAGTAATCCCGGTCTCGCGCCTCGATCCCAACCCAAGCGCAGTGGCTACTGGATTCCCGCTTTGGCGGGAATGCATGCTTTTGGTTTTACCTACATGCTGCGCAGTGGGCGAACAGGTTGTATTGCATTGTTTTTCTAAGACTGATAGAATACAAAATGCAACTATCCTTTTGCGTCGGCGCCCCGAGCGTCGGCGGGCTGCTTCAAAGTATTGACAGGCGCGACATCGAGGAGGACTGCAGCTTTGAATTTCGGAGCGAGTCGTAAAGGTGCCGCATCCAGTTCAAAAACCGGGGCACATCTCGGGCAATGAATGTCCCTTCCGAAAACCACAGCAACGAACAACATTAGGTGCGATGGAACGTCCAATTCTTTGAAATCATCCGACGAGTATTGCCGCTCTCACTGAGGGAGTCAGACGTGGCGAGGATTACGGACGAAACGTTTCTGCACCAAGACAATGCAGCGTTGATTTTCTCGCCGCTGAAATTTCGTCATCTCGAAGTCAAGAATCGTTTGTTCCGGTCGAATTTGTCCGGAATGTTCGACGAATACAACGGCTATGGCGGTCACACGCGATTAAACTGGGAGGAAAAATTCGCCAGAGGCGGCGTCGGCTGCATCATTTCGTCCTACACACCGGTCGCGGTCCGCGGGCGAATTTTGATTCGATACGCCATGATCGATGACGATGACAAGATTCCGTTCTGGCGCGAGATCGGCAAGCGCGTTCATGGCTATGACTGCCGCTTTATCATGCAACTGAGCCATTCCGGGCGACAGCAGGACATGGGCGGCGTCGAGAACATGTTCAAGAAGGCCCAGAGCTCGACGAGTCAAAAGGACTACTTCCACGGAATACTGGCTCAGGCCATGACCGTTACTGAAATCCGTGAGGTCGTCGAGCAGTTCGCCCAAGGTGCGCGACGCGCGAAAGAGGCGGGGCTCGACGGCGTCGAACTGCATGGCGCAAACGGATACCTGATTACCCAGTTCCTGAGTTCGGGAATTAACGATCGTACCGACGATTACGGCGGCCCGGTGGAAAACAGGGCGCGGTTCGTGCTCGAGATCGTGCGCGCCATCCGTCGCGAAGTCGGTCCGGACTTTCATCTGCAGATGAAGATCAACGGCGTTGATCACAACGACTGGCTCTATCCATGGAAGAAAAAGGGTAACACGCTCGAAGATACCCTCACGATCTGCAAAATGCTGCTTGACGATGGCAAGGGCGTCGATGCCTTTCACATTTCCAGTGGATCGACTTTTCCTCACCCGCGCAATCCGCCGGGTGATATATCGACTCGGGCTCTGGTGCGTTGGTACGGCGGCATGTTGGCGTCGGGCGTTCGCACCCGCTTCAATTACGCGATCTTTAGCAATCCGGTCACCGGCCGGCTGTTTCGCTGGCTGTGGCGATGGCGCCGAGGCAAAGTCATCGAAGGCATCAACGCCGGCTATTCCAAATATCTGCGCGACGAAATCTCGAAGATCGACCCGAGCATCAAATTCCTCTGCACCGGCGGCTTCCAACACGCCGCCAATATTGCCGGCGTGATCCGAGACGGCTCGTGCGACGGTGTCAGCATCGCGCGGCCGCTGATTGCCAACAATGATTTGCCGCAAATTCTGCGCACCGCCAACGGGCCGATCAGGCAAAAGGAGTGCACTTACTGCAACAAGTGCCTGGTCAACGATCTGGCCAATCCACTCGGATGTTACGAAGTGTCCCGCTACGACGGCGATACCTTCGATGAAAAGTGGGAAAATCTGATCAAGTCCGTCATGTCGGTTTTCCAGCCGCCGCTGTTCCGGTGAACTGCGCCCGTGAGGGCAGAGAGAGGGGTGTTCACCATGAACTACGATCCTCCAACACCTGCTGAACGCGTACTTCGTCGCTATAGGTGGCTGCGTTATGTGGTTGTTCTGCTGTTATTGCTGCTTGCGGTTTATTATTTGGTTTTCGTCAACCAATACGTCGTCGCCTACCGGGATGATCTCGATCATTTCAAATACGGGTCGATCGGCAGCGAGCCGAGCAACGGGCTGCCGATCTTGGTATTCAAGGCGCTCGCGGTCATGTACCGGAACGAACTTGGGCCAACAGGTTACCGCCGGTTCGGAATGCTCTACGAGACCGAGCAATCCGAGCTGCCTATTGGCATGTCGAGGCGGATCGTCACCGGCGTTGAGCGGGTCTGGCTCAATTGCTCCGTTTGCCACGTCGGCACCTACAGGATCAACCTGACCGACAAGCCGACCTTTATCTATGGCGCACCTTCCAATAATTTACGACTTTATGACCTGCTGAAATTCTTTCTGAAAGTCGCCGCCGACCCGAAATTCAATGCCGACAACTTGATCGCAGCCATCGACAGTCCGGCTGTTGGCGGACACCTCAACTTTATCAATCGCTTGATTTACCGCTACATCGTCTTTCCGCGCGTGCAGCAAGGTTTGATGCAGCTCTCTGAACAGTTTGCATTCCTGGGGCAACAGAACGAGGACACAGGCGGCCGCCACTACGGTCCCTATTACGATTGGGGACCAGGCCGTGTTGATACCTTCAACCCCTACAAGGCGATCCAATTCAATTTCCCGATGGACGCCAAACACGTTACCGAAACCGAATTAAACGGCGCCGCCGACTTTCCCTCGATCTGGGAGCAGCACCCGCGCGACGGCATGAACCTCCACTGGGACGGGAACAACTCGTCGGTCGACGAGCGTAATTTAAGCGCCGCGCTTGGTGCCGGCGTAACTCCCGTGACCGTCGACATTGCGGCAATCAAGCGGATTCGCGCCTGGATTTGGGACCTCCCGCCGCCGGCATTTCCCATACCCTCGGCGATCGATCAGTCCGAGGTCATTCGCGGCCGTCAGCTCTTCGCGGAATATTGCGCCGGCTGCCACGGCATGAAAGACGCGACAGGACAGTACGACTACGACACCAACCGCTTCTCCGGTCTCGGTCAAGTCGAGGCTTTGGATAAAATCGGCACCGATCCCGGCCGTTGGCAATCCTACACCCAAAACTTTGCCGCTGCGCAGAACACGCTCTACGTCGGCTATCCTTGGCGCTTTAGCCATTTTCGCAAGACGGTCGGCTACGCGAACCAGCCACTCGACGGTATCTGGGCGCGTTCGCCGTATCTTCATAACGGCTCGGTGCCGACGCTGCGCGATCTGTTGGAGCCGGTCCGCAATCGGCCCGCGAAATGGTACCGCGGCAGCGACATCCTCGACACCGGCAAGGTCGGCTATCGCTACGACGGATATGGATCGGCCCTGGAGGACTTGTTCGTTTACGACACCTCCATCCCCGGCAATTCCAACGGCGGACACGACGGTAAGGCTTACGGAACCGAACTGCCGCCGGCCGACAAGGATGCCCTCGTGGAGTACATGAAGACGCTATGAACCCCTCCAGCAAAAATACCGTGAGCGTTTGGATCCTGCGCCATACCATTCTGCTGTGGTTCGGCATTTTTCTGAACTCGTTATTCATTGTCCCGCTCCTGTTCTTTCCGCGGTGGATGCTGGACCTGTTCAATATCCCGCTCGAAGAGTTGATATGGGCGCGCGCAGCGGCCGGATTGCTAATGATCATTTCGGTCTTTTATGTCCCGGCCGCCGTCGACTTTATGCGCTATCGGGCCAATGCCTATATCGCTGTCTTTTTTTCGCGCACGTTTGGCGCCTCGTTCTTCTTCTTTGCAGTGGTGCTGTTCGGGCAGCCTCCCGGTTTCTTGTCGATTTCTTTCGTCGACGCCTTGATCGGCTCGACCACCCTTTATTGCTTGATCCGCATCAAGGCGCTCGAGAAGCAAAGCCGCGAGTCGGGAATAATCCGATGATCAGGATCATTGCCAAATGCCTGGCGGGGTTTTTGGCGCTGATCGTGGTCCTGATCCTGTTCGCCTGGTTCGTGCTGTTGCGTCCTGTTGCGCAGGCCGCCACCAACGATCCGTTGCAAATCTTCGACCACGGCTCGATCGGCAACGAAACCGCCCAAGGGATCCCCTATTGGATCTGGCGGGTGTTGCCGACGATCTTTCCCGAATACCTGCCGGGAAATCAGGACGGCTACGGCGCCATCGGCGTCTATTGGGTTGCGGGGGAGGAACTACCGGTTGGATTCTCCAAAAAAACGCTGGGCATCATCCCGCGGGTGGCGCCAAACTGTGCGTTTTGCCACCAGGGCAGCTATCGCCTGCATGCCGATGACCCGGCAACGTTTGTTCCGGCCGGCGCCGGCACGCGGGTCAATGTCCAGGGCTTCTTGCGCTTCCTGGTCGCGATTGGCCGCCACAAGGAGCGGTTCACCGCCGACAAGGTTATGGCCGCGATCACGGCGATTTACGACATGCCGCTCAGAGAGCGCCTGCTCTATCGCTACTTGCTGATTCCGGCGGTCCGATCAGCGTTCGCAAAGCAAGCGACTCGCTTCGCCTGGATGGACTCGCGACCCGATTGTCCGCGACCGGATTGGGGGCCGGGGCGGATCGATCCGTTCAATCCGGTCAAGTTCTCCAACCTCCATCTGCCCGACGACTGTACGATCGGCAACTCTGACATCATGCCGCTTTGGGACCTGAACCGGCTGACGAATACCGCTCGCGAATATTCGCTGCACTGGGATGGCCTCAACGTCAGTCTTCAAGAAACTTCGATCTCCGGCGCTATCGGCGACGGCATGTCGTATCAAGGTTATACCGGCGCCAAGGCTACTCTTGACGCCATCATCAATTTTATTCGCTTGCAGAAACCGCCGCCCTCGCCCTTCTCCAGCGGACTCAACGCGGACGATCCCTATCGCGTCGATGCAGCCCAGGTCGAGAAAGGCAAGGCGCTCTACCAGGCGCAATGCGCCAACTGTCACGAGCCGGACGGAGCACGGTTCCGCACTGTCATTTCGGCCACGGAGCTGGGCACCGACCGTCATCGCATCGACATGTGGACCGAGGCTGCGAAGGATCGCTACACGAACTACCGGGACGGCGGCTACAATTGGGGCTTCCATGCATTCCGTAAGACCAACGGTTACTTGGCTAACGAATTGACCGGGCTGTGGCTGCGCGGCCCTTACCTGCACAATGGCTCAGTACCGACGCTGCGCGATCTGTTGGCGCCTCCGTCTCATCGGGCGCAAAAATTCTACCGCGGCTATGACCTGATCGACCCGGCAAACGGCGGATATGTCAGTCAGGCGGGTACGCCTGCCGAGCGCTTTGGTACGCTCTACGACACGACCAGCCCCGGCAACGGCAATAGCGGACATCTGTACGGCACCGATCTGTCCGATCAGGACAAAGAGTCCCTGCTGGCCTTCTTGAAGACTTTGTGATCCCGCCAAGCGACGAGACCCAGCCATGAGAACCATCGGGGCAAGATTGAGAGCGATATTGAAATGGGTGGTCATCGCGCTGGCGGGGCTGTCAGTACTGTTTGTTGTTGCCGGGCTCCTGGTGTTTCGGGCGGTTGTCGAACCGGACAGCGCAAAATTCGGCACCATCCCCGACGAGGCGAAGGCGGCCGGGCGAACGCAGCAGTCGCTGCCGGCCGTGGCCAGACCATGCGACGAGGAACCAGCCGATTGCAGCTATTTCGCTCACATGGACAAGGGGCTCCTGGTCAAGCCAGCTGACAGCGCTTCCTATCCGAAGGAGATCACGGAAGTCGCCGCTTTGACTAAACTCACCCCGGAACAAGTGCGCGAGAGCGCGAGCCGCGGGCAGAATGCCTGGATCGTCTGGACCGGCGGCAACGATCGGTTCTGGGATTTTGCCGCGAGCAATACCGCCGGTGCGTTCGACCTCCTGAAGACGATTTCATCCCACAAGGCTATGGCTTACGGACGCCACAATCGTTGGTCCTGGCTCGGACTGGTCAACGAACCATGTTTTACCGAAGCCACCGGGCCCGACCCTAAGCGGTTCGGGCTGTGGCTCGACCAGCGCGACCCGAGTTGTCCGCCCGACCCGCTCGCCGACCCAGTCAAATATCCTGGCGTGCGGATCGGCGCCCGCGGCACAACCGTCCCTGTTGGTTCCTATTACGGGGAGCCGACCGGGGTGCTGGGCTTGCGGCTGTTCCCAAACCCGGATTTCGATGAAAAGGCAAAAGCGCGGTGGGACCCGGAGCGCTACTACACGGATTCGTCCTACTACAACGACCGCAACCTCGTTCGCCCCTACCGGGTCGGCATGTCTTGTGCGTTCTGTCACGTCGGCCCCAGCCCGATAAATCCGCCAGACGATCCGGAAAATCCTAAATGGGAAAACCTCGCGTCAAATCCGGGTGCTCAGTATTTCTGGGTCGATCGCATTTTCTTTTGGAACACCAGCCCGCGCGGCAAGGATAATGCACCCGCGCCCAACGAAGGAAATTTCCTCTACCAACTGTTCCACACTAACCCGCCCGGCAGCCTGGACACTTCGCTGGTCTCCACCGACTACTTGAACAATCCGCGGACGATGAACGCGGTCTACAGCGTAATCCCGCGCCTCAATTTGAGCCTGGATCACGGGGCCCAGCAGTTGGCTGGCGGCGAGCGGGACAACAAGCAGCTGCAGGACTATCCGCTGACCGCCGCTCTGTCGCAGTTCTGGGATCCGGCAACCAGCACGTCGCGCAGCATGAAGGTGCTGAAGGATGGCGCCGACTCCGTGGGTACCCTGGGCGCTCTCAACCGCGTCTATCTGAATATCGGTCTGTTCAGTGAGGAGTGGCTGCTGCACTTTCGTCCCTTCATCGGTGGCCGCAAGATCACGCCAATCAAGATCAGTGATGCCGAGAAGCAGTCGGTTTATTGGCGGGCGACAGAGGACCGAACTGCGGATATGGCGATGTTTTTTCTCGTCACGGCCCGTCCCGATCACTTGGCGGACGCGCCTGGCGGAGCGGCATTCCTCGATCCCTTCGATTCCGACAAGGTCAAGCGCGGCCGAATCGTGTTCGCCGAGAATTGCGCAGCGTGCCATTCGAGCAAAATTCCGCCGATTCCCGCCAATTCCGGGATCAACGACGGTATTTGCGCGGGCGGCGGCAGCGGGCCCAATTATCGCTTGTGCTGGGACCGCTATTGGGAATGGACGCAGACCAAGGAATTCAAGGATGCGATGGTCAAGTTGGTCACGGCACGCGACGCGAACGGCCGCGACACGTTTCTGCAGGACAATTATCTATCGTCCGAGCGTTGGGTTCCCATCGACCTGATGCAGACCAACGCCTGCACGCCGCTCGCCACCAATGGTCTGGCCGGCGACATCTGGGATAATTTCACGTCTTCGTCGTACAAAAGTCTGCCGCCGGTCAAGGAACTCACCGTCTACCATCCGGTTTCAGGCGGCGCGATGTCGCTGCGACCGCTCGGCAACGGGCGCGGCTATCTTCGTCCAGCCTCGCTGATCAGCCTTTGGTCAACCGCTCCATTCCTGTCGAACAACTCGGTCGGTTATGACGAAGATGTGAGTCACTATTCCGTCGCTCGCGCCCCGGCGTCTCAAGGCGCCGGTAATAACGGCTATGCCGGCAATAACGGCTATGCCGGCAATAACGGCTATGCCCGCGCGGGCCGCTGCCCGACTGGCCCCGACGACGATCCCTACCTGCCGTGTGTCGCCAACAGAATGAGGGTATTCGACCGGTCGATCCGACAAATGCTCAACCCGTCGACGCGGCGCATGGATCGGCTTACACGGACCCCTGTACCCGGCTACATCTATCGTACCACCGCGCCTGCTTGTCTGGCGATCCCGTCCGGTTACATGCCGTCATGGGAGCGTCATCTCGCCGGCTCGCTGCACTGGCTGGCGCCCTGGGCGGTCGACCAGAACGGCGGCATCGCGCTGGGGCCGTTGCCGCGAGACTTCCCGATCAATGCGCTGACAAACACCAAGTTGTTGCCGGACAACGACGAGACTGGATGGGCTGGCCACTATTGGCGGCTGCTCAAGGCGACGCCGACCCTGATTGGCGCTTTCAAGAAGATGGGCGGCAAATGTTCGCCCGAGGCGCTCGCCGACCCGCAAACTCAGGCCAACTCCGAAGCGGCGGTTCGCGATACCGGATTGATCGACACCTTGGTTGGGCTGAGCAAGTGTCCGGACTATGTCGTCAATCGTGGCCATTACTTTGGCGCCGATCTGCCGGCCGACGACAAGGAAGCGCTCGTGGCCTATCTCAAGCATTTCTGAGCTGTGCGGTGACGGGGGAGCAGAGTTTCGATTATATCGTGGTCGGCGCCGGAGCCGGCGGCGGCGTGCTGGCGGCGCGGTTGGCGGAGGCAGGGCGGCGCGTGCTGGTGCTGGACGCCGGCGACGACCCGGCGAAGCCGCCAGACGAAGCGCCGCAGAGCCGCCCGTCGGCGGCGGATTACGCGGTCCCGGCGTTCCATCCCTTCGCTTCCGAAAACCCGGCGCTGCGATGGAATTTCTGGGTACGGCATTACGCGAGCACGGCGCAGCAGCAGAAAGATTGGCGCTACCGGCAATGCTGGGACGGCGAAACGGTCGATGGCGTGCTCTATCCGCGCGCCAGCGGGCTTGGCGGCTGTACCGGCCACAACGCCATGATCATCGTGCGGCCAAACAATGCCGACTGGAACCACATCTGGCAAACGACCGGAGACGCTTCGTGGCGGGCGTCCAACATGCAAAAATATTTTCGCCGGCTCGAATGCTGCCGCTACAGGTCGTTCCTGTTGGCGTGGCTTGATCGGCTCTTCGGCTGGAACCGGACCGGGCATGGCTGGCGCGGCTGGCTGGCAACCGAACGCGCGCTGCCGTTGCGCGCTGTCCTCGATTGGCGCCTTCGCCGGGCGTTGCGGAAGGCGCTGCTCGCCGCCGTCAGTCTGCTGCCGGATGCGGTCGAAGGCTGGGGTTGGTTGACGAGCAGCCAGGGCGATCCCAATGACGAGAGGTTCATCGACGCCGAAACCTCGACAGTCTGCGTTACGCCGATGTCTTCCATGCGCCATGCCCGCACCGGCCCTCGCGACTTCTTGCTCGCAGTGCAACGGCGATTTCCGGATAATTTGACGATCCGCCTGAACGCGCTTGTCACCGGCGTCAAGATCGATCCGGTGTCTAAAGTAGCGTCTGGAGTTTTCTATCGCGAGGGGCCCCGGCTGTATCGAGCCGCGGCGCGGCCTCATGGCCAGGCCGGAGACGAAAAATTCGTCGACGCGCGCCGCGAGGTGATCCTGGCCGGCGGCGCCTTCAATACCCCGCAACTGTTGATGTTGTCGGGGGTCGGCGATCCGCAACACCTGGCGCAACACGGCATCGCCGTGGTGAAGGATTTGCCTGGCGTCGGCCGAAACCTTCAGGACCGATATGAGATCGGCGTGGTCAACCGGGTCAAGACGCCGTGGAAAGCCCTGCGCGGGGTAACCTACACCACCGCCGACCGCCGCTATCTTGCGTGGCGCCGGTGGCGGCGCGGCCCCTACACCAGTAACGGCGTTTTATTCTCCGCGATGTTTCCGTCGCGGACCGATCAGCGGCGTCCCGACCTGTTCTGTTTCTTTCTGCTCGCCGATTTCCGCGGCTACTATCCCGGTTATTCGGAACGCGTCAAAAAGCTCAATTACCTCACGTGGGCGGTGCTCAAGGCATACACGCACAACAGCGCCGGGACGGTTCGCTTAGTGTCCAAAGACGCTCTGGACCGGCCGCACATCAACTTTCACTATCTCGGCGAGGGCGACTGCGCTTCCGCGACGGATCTCGATGCGATGGTCACCGGAATCAGATTCGGGCGCAAGGTGTTCGACGCATTGGGCGGTTTGATCGTCGAAGAGGAGGTTCCCGGCCGCCATCTTTATACCGACGATCAGCTCAAACGCCACGTCGAGGATAACGCTTGGGGCCACCATGCCTGCGGCACCTGCGCGATGAAGCCGGAAGCTCAGGGCGGCGTGGTCGACAGCGAATTCCGCGTCCACGGCATACGGAATCTGCGCATCGTCGACGCGTCGATCTTCCCGCGAATTCCCGGTTATTTCATCGTCACCGCCATCTACATGATCGCCGAGAAGGCTGCCGATGTGCTTGTGCATGGCGACATGAGCAGCCGCCCGCAGAGCGACTAGCCTGAAGGCTGCGACCGGCGCCTGTCCGTTGGCGGCGGCGAGAAGGACGGTCACATCGTTCGCAGGCGGGGCGTCGCGGCGCCTCCGCGGCGGCAAGCCGGCCGGCTGCGGCGCTCCCTTTCGCGGGCATGACGCGCGGGCTACCGTTGCGGCTGATCCAAACCGACCAGCGGAGCCGCCCATGCCTGACATCAAAATCCTCAACCCGGAAACCCTCGGCAAGCCGCTCGGGCAATATTCGCAAATCACCCGCGTCAAGGCGGCGGAGTTTTTGTTCATCGCCGGCCAGGTCGGCGCCGACAAGGACGGCAAGACGCCGGCCGATTTCGACGGCCAGTGCGCGCAAGTGTTCGCCAATATCGGCGCCGCGCTTGCCTCGCAGGGCGCCAGCTTCGCCAACCTGGTCGAGTTCACCACCTATCTGGTGCACTCCCAGGATATTCCCAAATTCATGGCCTACCGCAGCCGCGAATTCCCAAAACTGTTCACCGGCGGCGCCTATCCGCCCAACACGCTCTTGATGATCGACCGCCTGGTGCAGGAGCAGTTCCTGATCGAGGTGAGCGCGGTCGCGGCGTTGTAGGTCGTCATTGCGAGGAGCGCAGCTTCGGGCGCGGCGCGCGCCACGGACCAGTTTGCACGGACCCGTCCGCTTCGGGCGCGCTCGCCTCTCGGCGCTCTACCGCGGCTTTGTACCCAAGGTTTCTAGGTCTCGGCTTTTCGACTTCAGGCCAGGTTGGTTGTGACACGTTTTCCTGGGATGCGGCCCGCGGCGGCGTTACCCGCCTTGCGCCTGTCCCAGTCCAGCGGATGCACCCCGCGCACCGGTCGTAATGCCGGCGGACATGATGCCCGAAGCCGCCCGGGCGCGGCTTGCGAGGCCGCACGCAGGCACCGCCCTCGCCCCGCAATCAGGATCGCATCCGGATGCGCCCCTCCTGGGTGAGGTATTTTTTCCTGATAGCGGATTTGCGGGGGGAGTCAAGGAGGGGCAGAAAGGGACAGCCGCGGAAGCCGTTAAACCTTTGAAATATAGGCCGTTATGGCAACGAAACCGCGACTGCGATTCGCATTAACGGGCACCGCGATTTTGCGCGTACAGCGGTTTCACTTGGAAAAGATTCGTTGGCGCGACTGGCCGAGTAGCAATTTGCGGATTTGCGAATGTACGCGGAAGCGGCAAAGCGAGGCAGAGCGCGGTTGCGAGACCGCACGCAGGTACCGCCCTCACCCAGGAAAATTGTTCAATTCAGCTTCTACTGGTAAACAACCACCGCGCGCAACACTTTTGGAGTGAGTCCCGTGGCTAGATCCAGAAGTCTAACCATCCGTTTGATCAGAACGGACGCAAAGGAAGGCGAGTTACTCAAAGATGACAGTTCACTCGCCAAAGTCCTTCTTAGGAAGGGTCTCGGCTTCAATGGCGAGATTTACTTCAGACGATCCGCGACAAATCCACCAGGGTGGGTTGGGTTCTTGAATTCGGGAGCATCTGCACCCATCCAACACGTATTCAGCGCGCAAGCGGCCGCCCTATTGATTGTAAGGACCGAAAAAGGCCGGTTTGCTATTTCATTCGGACACGCTTGGCAGTGGCTTAGGGATAACGTCATTCAACGCCGATTTGGCCTAATCGCTGCACTGAATTGCATTCAGGATGATCAAATAAAATCGGTCGACGCTCAACAAATCGATTCCCTAGCATTGTCCCGACGCGCTCAAGCGTCTCACAGTTCTGAAATTGTGACTTTTGGGCTAGATATTCGGCGCGACTTGATGAAAGCAATTTTAGGGAGGCCAAAAGCTCCTGAAATTGGAAAAACGATTATGGGGGCCGACGCTCTTCGTATTGTATGCAAAATTGATTTTGAGGATATAGGCGAAAAATGTGATCAATTATTGGAGATTTCAAAGAGGCAGGACTACAAAGAAAACTTCGGCTGGGTTGACAACATCGAGATCATAAAAAATCCGGATGAACAGAAGCGTCTAAATGATACCCTAGTTGAGCAAATAAACTCGCGACGTATTGATAGTATTTACCTCGCGCCGCCGCGGATTGCGGACCTTATGGCCGACGAGGAATATCGATTTCATTTTGACGAAAAGGGCGCCGACAGGCCAACACGCTTTGACATAGAATTTGACGAACTAATGAAAGGCATCGACAAAAATCTACCGATAGATCTCGCCTTTCTGAAAAAGCACAAGATCGAGGTATTCGCGGGAAGTTCTGCCGTTCCTATCGACACATTTAGCATCTATTCGGGAATCGTATTTGAGACTAGCCAGGGAAGCAATCTGAATTGCCTAATTGATGGTGACTGGTACAACGTTTCGAAAACTCACGTACAATACATAAACAACAGGATTGCGAAGATAGCTAAGTCTGCGCTCAACCTGCCGGATGCTGACAAGAATGAAAGAGAGGGCGATTATAATGTTCGTGCATCTCAAGCCCTTAGTGCTTTCTGCATGGATAAAAAGCTAATCCAGTACGGCGGCGGCGCAAGCAAGGTCGAAGTTTGCGATATCCTCACTATCGCTCCAGAGTTTGTACACATTAAGAGGGCTAGCAGCTCGCAGGTGCTAAGTCATTAGTTTAATCAAGGTGTTGTGGCCGGTCAATTTTTGCTCGAAGAGGACTTTCGCAAGGAATGCATTAAAAAGACAGATCGGGCCTACCATAAATTCTTTGCAACGCCGTTCCATCCGGATAAAGCGACGATTACGTTTGGAATCATTGCCAAAAATGCAGATAAATTACCCAACGAGCTTCCCTTTTTTAGCAAACAAACACTCATTAATGCTGCGGACCTTCTGGGCAAGTTCAACTACAAAGTTGCTCTTCGGGGCGTTAAGGCTTCCATTTGAACGAAAAGATAGCGTAAAGAGCGAACCTTATGTCACTTGAGAAAGTAAATCTGCGCAAACTGCTGCAATTATTTTTTGCGAGTGACCGAAAGCAACAATCACTCCTGCTCGCCGACATTCGCAATGATCGGGCTAAAGAGGATAGGAATCGTGATAGTGGTGGAGATTTTTACGGACCTTTCTGGTCAGACGCCAAGGACCATGTCGCCGGACGATCAAATTTAGTCAAACAGACCAAAGTTCGCGTTGCCGCAAACAAAACGCGAGCTCGCCTTTATCCGATTTTGACAAAATGTTTCTTGGAGATGTGGAACGAGAAAATGCGTTGGCGGAATGAGCCATTCGAGTTCGTTCCACAAAGCGTCAAAGCTCAGCTTCCCATCAAAGAGCTTGGAACAATAGTAAAAATCGAGAATACAGCCTCCTTGAAGATATGGGATGGAACGCACAGAATTATTTACCCGTACTTCAGCGAAACGCCTGCTTTGCCGGAAGTCGGTGCAAGGCTGGGATTCTGGGCGCTCAAGGAGGCGCTCCCGGACTATAGAACTGAGGATTTCAGAATCATTGACATGCAACGTCGGGCCTATTTCAGACCAGCAGAAATTGGCATGAATGGTGATGAGCAACAGCAGTTTGTGCAGAGATATGACACGCTTTTAAAGATGTGGCGGAAACTCCGAGACGAACGGTAGCGTGCGAAGACGTGGGTGCCCGGCACTAGACCGGGCATGACGCTGAGGGTATTCCGTCATCGTGAGATGCGAGCGGCAGCGAGCCTCGAAGGATGCCGGCCGAGGTGCCCGGGCCGTCCGCCTTCGCGCTCCGCGCTTCGGCGGACTCGTACCCGCCGTAGCTTGCTCCGCAAGCGTAGGCGGGTCGCCCTTCGAGGCGCGCCGGAGCTTGTCATCGGGCCGGCCACTTCGGGCCGGACCCGTTGGGCGCGCACCTCAGGGTGACGGAAGGAAACTCAGCTTCATACTTTACGGGGCTTCGGCATCGGCAGCTCGTTCGGCTTGCCCCAGCTCTGCATCCAGGCCTGGACCTCGTCCCAAGGCATGCCCATCCGGGTCCGCTCGAACTCGGCGAGGCGACGCTCGTCTTCCTGAAGGGCCTCGGGCGACCAAGGGCCTTCGCCTCTGGCGCGCAGTTCCGACTGCGATCCGCAAGCAGCGGCCTTCCCCGTTGTCATCGGAAGAACACCCGAATCAGGATTGCCACGTCAAGCGCGATGCCAAACCCGACCATCCATTTCAGCAGGACCTGTTCGGCTTGGACCTTCAAGATTTCCCGCTCGACTTTGTCGAACCGTTGATCGTAGTTCGACGCGGTCATAGCCACGACTCGTCACTCCGCCGCCACTCGCGATAATTCGCCAGCCGCGGCCATCTCCCGGCGCAGCCATTCCGGCGCGATATCGAAGCCGTTCGGCCAGGTCGGCGCACCGAATTCGAGAAAGACGCGCGCGAAATAGGCCTCATCGCGCAGCGGCTCGAGCATCGGGCCGGGGTCGTTCACTAACGCCGCGAAGTCATGCACGCCCGCGCTGCCGTCGCTGAAGCAGACACGCAGCCGGAAACCGCCGAGCTTCTCCAGACTTGTGACTTTAGTCAGCATCGAGGCCTGCTATCCGTTCGAGGGACAGTCTAGCACGGGCGCGTTCCCAATTCGCCAGTAATTCGGCCTGGTGCGCAAGCGTCCATTGCTTGACCAAACGCGCAGCTGTACGCGGCAACCGCCCCTCGATCACCTCGCCGGTGCCAATCGCAACGTTGGCTTCGTACTCGCCATAAACCGCCTGAAAATGCGGCGGCGGATGATCAAGGAAGTACATGCGAATGGCGATGCCGTAAAACCAAGAAATGGTCGGCATCGCATCCGCGATCAGTTATCGAGGAACGACCGCAGCTTCCGGCTCCGGCTCGGATGCTTCAGCTTGCGCAGCGCCTTGGCCTCGATCTGCCTTATGCGCTCGCGGGTCACCGAGAACTGCTGGCCGACTTCTTCGAGCGTGTGGTCGGTGTTCATGCCGATGCCGAAGCGCATGCGCAGCACGCGCTCTTCGCGCGGGGTCAGCGAAGCCAGCACCCGCGTCGTGGTCTCGCGCAGGTTGGATTGGATGGCGGCGTCGATCGGCAGGATGGCGTTCTTGTCCTCGATGAAATCGCCGAGGTGGGAGTCCTCCTCGTCGCCGATGGGCGTCTCCAGCGACAGCGGCTCCTTGGCGATTTTCAAAACCTTGCGCACCTTCTCCAGCGGCATGCCGAGCTTTTCGGCGAGCTCCTCCGGCGTCGGCTCGCGGCCGATCTCGTTGAGCATCTGGCGCGAGGTGCGCACGATCTTGTTGATGGTCTCGATCATGTGCACTGGGATGCGGATGGTGCGCGCCTGGTCGGCGATCGAGCGCGTGATCGCCTGGCGGATCCACCACGTCGCATAGGTCGAGAACTTGTAGCCGCGGCGGTATTCGAATTTGTCGACCGCCTTCATCAGGCCGATATTGCCTTCCTGGATCAGATCGAGGAATTGCAGGCCGCGGTTGGTGTATTTCTTGGCAATCGAGATGACGAGGCGCAGGTTGGCCTCGACCATTTCCTTCTTGGCCTGGCGCGCCTCGCGCTCGCCCTTCTGCACCATGTGCACGATCTTGCGGAACTCGCCGATCTCGAGGCCGGTCTCCGACGCGAGGGTGTGGATGTGGGTGCGCAGCTCCTTGATGCGGTCCTTGTCGCGGGCGACGAAATTCTTCCAGCCCTTGGCGGAGAGTTTCGAGACGCGGTTGAGCCAGCGCGGGTCGAGCTCGGAGCCCTGGTAGTTGCGCAGAAAATCCTCGCGGGCGACGCTGTGGCTTTCGGCCAGCCGCATCAGGCGGCCCTCGTGGCCGACCAGGCGCTTGTTGATGTCGTAGAGCTGCTCGACCAGCGTGTCGATGCGCGCCTGATTGAGGCGCAGCGATTTGACCTCCTGGATGATCTCTTCCTTGAGTTTTTTCGACTTGCGCTCCTGGGCCGGCGACAGCGTCTCGTTGTGCAGCTTGCCCTGGATGTCGAGCTCCTGCAGGCGGCGCAGCCGCTTGAACGAGTCGGCGATGTTGTCGAAGGTCTCCAGGACTTTCGGCTTGAGCTCGGCCTCGATGGCGGCGAGCGACATCGAATTCTCCAGATCGTCCTCGTCGATGTCAGCATCGGCAATCGCCGCTTCCTCAGCGCCCTCTTCGCCGTTGCCCCCGCCATTGGTGGCGGCGGCGGGCTTGAACGGGGTGGCGGCGGGCGGCGCCGACGGCGGCGCCACCGCCTGCGGCGGCTGCGGCACGAAGCCGGGCGTGCCAGGGGCTGTGCCGGCAACCGGCGCAATCGGCAAGCCGTCGGGCCCGACCGCGGGCGCCACCTGCTTGGCGTCGGGGCCCGCATAGGTTGCTTCGAGATCGATGATGTCGCGCAGGAAGACCTTGCCCTCGTTCAACTCGTCGCGCCAGATGATGACGGCCTGGAAGGTCAGCGGGCTTTCGCAGAGGCCGGCGATCATCGCCTCGCGGCCGGCCTCGATGCGCTTGGCGATGGCGATTTCGCCCTCGCGCGAGAGCAGCTCCACCGAGCCCATTTCGCGCAAATACATGCGCACCGGGTCGTCGGTGCGCTCGGCCGGCTCCTTGGCCTCGGATTTGGCCGGCGCCTTCGGCGTGACTTCGACCAGCTCGCCGGACTCGCTCTCTTCCTCCTCCGGCTCGTCCTTCTCCTCCTCCTCGGCCTCGGCTTCCTCGGTCTCGACGACGTTGATGCCCATCTCGTTCATGATGGCGAGCACGTCCTCGATCTTCTCGGAGGTGACCTCCTCGGACGGCATCACGGCATTGAGCTGCTCATAGGTGACATAGCCGCGCTTCTTGGCCTGCTTGATCATCTTCTTGACCGCGGCGTCGGACAGATCGAGCAGCGGCAGCGGGGCATCCGGGGTCTCGGGCGCGTCCTTCTCGGGCGTTTCGGCGTCTTTCGGCGGGGCCGCTTTGGCCTTGGTCGGTGCTGCCTTGGTGGCCACGCTGCTCTTGCTTGCCATGCTCTGTCTCCACGGGACGTTTTTTAGTCCCCTACCCTATGGTGAAGGAATCACCCTAAGGCCGGGGACGCGGCGCCGGGACCGGGGCGGAAGCCTCGATTCCCTTATTGTTGGGCCGCCGGCTTTACGCCAACGGCCAAAAAGGGCGGATGCCGGAAGGGTTTACCCTTGGACACCGCCCGAATCGAGGCCGAATCTGTCGGAACTCCGTTAAGCTCCGACTAACCACAACCGCGAGGGTGACCTCTTATTATTCCCCTCGCCGCCGCCGGCGGGCCCGGCCATGCCCCCCGAAAGGGGAGGAATAAAGACTAAAGCGACCGGCTTTGCCGGCCCGAGGACGCGCCAAAGCCCTCGATCAGGGCCTCGGTTCCATCGAGCGCCGACAGCCGGGCTTTGACATCGAGGAGCCGCGAATAGTTCGCCTCGGTGGAGTCCTGGCCGAGCGCCAATTCCGCGTCCTTCAGCTCCCTAGTTAGGGAATGCCACTGCCGATGCAAGGCAACAAGCTGCTTCCACGTCAGCAAAACGTCGGCCGGCGCCGCTTCATGCCGCGCGCCCCAGACCGACGGCGTGGTGATGGCGCGCTCGATGCGCGCCAGAAGCGCGCCGAAACCGAGGCGCTCGAGCTCGGCGACAAGCTCGGTACTCTGCGCCATGCTTGCGGCTTCGCCGGCATTTGCCGAGTCCTGACGGAAATCGCCCGCGGAATGATGGGCGAACACGTCGATCAGCGCGCTTTTGAGCTTTTGCGTGTCGGCATGGCGGAACTCGGCCTCGGCCAGTTCCTCCATGTGGTCGTGCAGCAGCCAGGGGTGATTGAGCGCGGCTTGCAGGATCAGCGCCTCGCGGCGCGGGATCGCGGCGCGATGGCCGCGATGCAGCGGGCCTGCCGCAAGTTGCGCGCTGGCGGCGACGTAAGTTTCGTCGCCGAAGGCGGCCTTCGGCGAAGCCCGCCGGCCCGGCGCGCCGCCGCGGCGGCTGTTGTCGTCGAAGCGGTTGGCGCCGAAATTCTGCCGGCGCGCCGCACTGTCGTTACGCGAAAAATTTTGCGGCGCGAACATTTGCCGAAGCCGCGCCGCAAAATCCTGCCGGTAATAGCGCCGCACCGTGTCGTCGGAAATGGTGTTGGTGACTTCGCCGATGCGCGCCTCGAGCGCGGCGCGGCGTTCCGGCGTATCGAACGGGCCCTGCTCGCTCTCGCGCGCCCACAGCACGTGCGCGAGCGGCCGCGCCGCGCCGAGCACGTCCGCGATGGCGTCGCGGCCGCCGGAGCGGGCGAGGTCGTCCGGATCCTGGCCGTCGGGCAGCGTCGCGAGTTTGAGGCTTTTGCCGGGTTTTAACAGCGGCAGCGCGATATCGAGCGCGCGGTAGGCGGCGCGGCGGCCGGCGTCGTCGCCGTCGAAGCACAGGATCGGCTCGTCGTTGAGCCGCCACATCAGCGCCAATTGCTCGGCGGTGAGCGCGGTGCCGAGCGGCGCCACGGTGGCCTCGTAGCCGGCCGCCACCATGGCGATGACGTCGACATAGCCTTCGACCGCGATGACGCGCGCGGAAAAATTTTCCTGGGCAGACTGCGTGGACTTGCCTGCGTTGTGCACCGCCTCGCGCGCGGCGGCGATGTTGTAGAGCGTCGCGCCCTTGTGGAAGAGCGGCGTCTCCGGCGAGTTGAGATATTTCGCCGAGACGTCCTTCTCCAGCGCCCGGCCGCCGAAGGCGATCACCCGGCCGCGCCAATCGCTGATCGGGAACATGATGCGGTCGCGAAAGCGGTCGTACGGCACCGCAATGTCTTCGCCGGCGACGATCAGGCCGGCCTCGATCATGTCCTCGACCGGGATTTTCGCGGCGCCGAGATGCTCCTTGAGCGCGTATTGCTCGGCCGGCGCATAGCCGAGCCGGAATTTCAGCTGCGTCGGCGAGGCAAGCCCGCGGTCGGCCAGATAGCCGCGGCCGCGGGCGCCGCCACGCGACGCCAAGGTGGTCTCGAAGAATTTTGCCGCCATTTCGACGATGTCGTGCAGCGTCTTGCGGCGCTCTTCGCGCGCTTCGGCTTCCGGCGAATAAGCCGGCAGCGGCACGCCGGCCTGGCTGGCGAGCCGTTCGACCGCTTCCGGAAAGCTCACGCCCTCGGTGAGCATGAGGAAGTCGAAAATGTTGCCGTTCTTACCCGAGGAGAAGTCGAACCACATCGCCTTCTGATCATTGACGCAGAACGACGGCGTCTTCTCCTTGTTGAACGGCGACAGCCCCTTCCACTCCCGCCCCGCCTTGCGCAATTTCACGCGCCGGCCGACGACCTCCGAAACCGGAAGCCGCGCCCGCAGCTCGTCGAGAAATTGCGGCGTAAAGCGCATGGTGATTCGCTCAAGGGTAACGCCAATAGGGAAGGAATATAGGGTGTCCCCGGCAGGCGCGATGCCGCGGCCGGTTAGTCCCAGTTATCCACAGGTTGCGCCTCACGTCGCTGCAGCGAACGCCGCGTCGCGCGCCGCTACGGCGGTGGCGAAGGCGCGATGCAGCCGCGCCAGGTCGGGCTTGACGCCGGTGAGTTGCGCAAACGCCTCGACCGCCTGGTGCACGCACATGCCGCTGCCGTTGAGCACGCGCGCGCCTTTGGCGGCCGCGGCTTTGAGGAATTCGGTCTGCAGCGGCGTATAGATGACGTCGGCGGCCCAATGGCTTGATTTCAGCGCTCTTACCGGAACCGGATTGCCGGGAAAGCCGCGCATGCCGACCTGGGTGGCGTTGACGACGCCGGTCGCCGCGGCGATGTCGCGCTCCAGGTCAGAGGTGACGCGGCAGCGCGCTGCGCCGTAATGCGACGACAGATCGGCCTTCAGCGCATTGGCGCGCGCCGCGTCGAGGTCATGAAGCACGAGATTGGCGACGCCGAGATCCATCAGGGCAAAGGCGACGGCGCGCCCGGCGCCGCCGGCGCCGATCTGCACCACGGTGGCGTCCTTGGCGCTGGCGCCGCCAATGCGCTCATTGAAACTGTTGCGCCATCCCGCCCGATCGAAGTTGTAGCCGGTGGTGCGGCCATCGGGCGCGATCGCGACGGTATTCACCGCGCCGACCTGCGCGGCGCCCGGGTCCACGGCATCGAGCAGCGCGATGATCTCCTGCTTGAAGGGAAACGTGACGTTGGCGCCGGCAAAGCCGGCGGCCTTGATCGCCTCGAAAAGCTGCGGCAGCCGCCGCCCCGGCAGGCAATCGGCGTCCAACAGGTGATAATAGCCGTCGATCCCGGCCGCCGCGAAAGCATCGGCGAACAAAGCCGGCGATATCGATCCCTGGATGTTCGCGCCCAGGAGCCCGACCAACATCCGGCGCTTTGACGGCATCGCCGTCACCCGCCCGCGAGCAGCTTCTTCACAATCGCGCTGGCTTTGGAAAAATCCATCTGCCCGGAGAATCGCTCCTTGAGCGCCGTCATGGTGCGGCCCATGTCCTTGAGCGTGGCGGCTTCGAGCTCCCTGATCAGCGAGGAAATCGCCTCGCCGGCCTCGATGTCGGACAATTGCTTGGGCAGGTAGGCGGAGATGATCTCGATCTCCTCGCGCTCCTGGGCGGCGAGCTCGGCGCGGCCGGCCTTCTGGTAGATATCGAGGGATTCCTGGCGCTGCTTGATCATCTTGCCCATGACGTCGAGGATCTCGGCGTCTCTGAGCTTTTGGCGCTCGGTGCCGGAGGTCTCGCGCGCCACGATCGCGGCATTGACCATGCGTAGCGTCGAGACGCGCCGCGCCTGGCCGGCCTTCATCGCCTCTTTCATCGCGTTGTTGATATCGTCGCGCAACACGGCTATGGCCTCTCGCAAATGCGCCCGCGCCCGCTACGGGCAGGCGGCTAAAGCGGAACATTTAGGCCCTTGCCGATGCCGACACAACCGCAGACTGGCGCGACCTGGGATGAGCCCAAGCCGACGGCCTTGCTCGTGCTTGCCGACGGCACCGTGCTCGAAGGATTTGGCTTCGGCGCAACCGGCCGGGCGGTCGGCGAGGTCTGCTTCAACACCGCCATGACCGGCTACGAGGAAATCCTCACCGATCCGTCCTATGCCGGCCAAATCATCACCTTCACGTTTCCCCATATCGGCAATGTCGGCACCAACGACGACGACATCGAGACCGTCAATCTGGCGGCAACGCCGGGCGCGCGCGGCGTGGTGCTGCACTCGGCGATCACAGGCCCGTCGAATTATCGCGCCAAGCGGCACCTCGATGCCTGGCTGAAAAGCCGCGGTGTCATCGGGCTTGCCGGCATCGACACCCGCGCGCTCACCGCGCTCATCCGCGAAAAAGGCATGCCGAACGCGGTCATCGCCCATGAACCTTCCGGCCGTTTCGATATCGAGGCGCTCAAGCGCGAAGCCAAAGCCTGGCCGGGCCTCCTCGGCATGGATCTGGTGCCGATGGTGACCACCGGCCAGCGCTTCACCTGGAACGAGACGCCGTGGCTGTGGGGCGAAGGCTACGGCCAGCAGGACGACGCGAAATATCACGTCGTCGCCATCGACTACGGCATCAAGCGCAATATTTTGCGTCAGCTCGCCGGCCATGCCTGCAACGTCACCGTGGTGCCGGCGACGACCTCGGCCGCCGATATTCTGGCGCTCGAGCCCGACGGCATTTTTCTCTCCAACGGCCCGGGCGACCCCGCCGCCACCGGCGAATATGCCGTGCCGGTGATCCGCGCGCTGATCGCGCAGAAGCCGGTGTTCGGCATCTGCCTCGGCCACCAGATGCTAGGCCTCGCCGTCGGCGCCAAGACCATGAAAATGCATCAGGGCCACCACGGCGCCAATCACCCGGTGAAGGACCTGACCACCGGCAAGGTCGAGATCACCTCGATGAATCACGGCTTCGCCGTCGACCGCGCAACCTTGCCGGCCAATGCGGTGGAAACCCACGTGTCTTTATTCGATGGCTCAAATTGCGGCATTGCGCTGAAGGATCGGCCGGTGTTCTCGGTGCAATACCATCCCGAAGCCTCGCCCGGCCCGCGCGACAGTCATTATCTGTTCAGCCAATTCGTCGAGTTGATGCGCGAATTCAAACGCAACTAACATGCCCATGCTCAACCCGCCGCATCCCGGAGAAAACCTGCGCGAGGACGTGCTGGCCCCGCTCGGCCTCTCGGTCACGGAGACCGCCAAGGCGCTCGGCATCAGCCGCAAGACGCTGTCGGAAATCGTCAACGGCAAATCGCCGATCACGCCTGACATCGCGGTGCGGCTGGAACGCGCTTTTTCCGCGCCGCCCGCCGAGATGTGGCTCAGGCTGCAGGCCGCCTATGACCTGCGCCGCGCCGCCCGCCGGCTCAAGAATACGCCGGTACGCCGATTGCGGACCCAGGCCGGTAAGAGACGCGCCGCGTAAGTCCATTCGTAGGTCTCATACGTGGTCAACAAGAAGTAAGTAGGCGGAACCGACGCTATCTGGCAGGGATTAGACAATATCAACGGAATATCCGGTAGAACGTCGCGGCCGCCCGGCGGCGGATCGAACCCATGCTCACCAAGCGCGTCGCCCCGATCACCCACCTGTTTGCCGACGACGGCCGGATTCCCAACAATCCGACGCTGCCGCTGATCCTTTATCGCGCCGGCATCGAGCTTGCCGGCTCGCCGGACCCGGAACTGCTGATCGAAAAGACGTTCGGCGACAACGGCTGGGGCGACATGTGGCGCAACGGCATTTACCCCTACGTGCACTATCATGCGATGATCCACGAGGCGCTGGCCATCGCCCGCGGCCGCGCCAAGGTGCGCTTCGGCGGCGAGCGCGGCGAAGTGATCGAGATCGCGCCCGGCGACGTCGCCATCCTGCCGGCCGGCACCGGGCATCAATGCCTCAGCCACAGCCGCGACCTCGTCGTCATCGGCGCCTATCCGCCGAGCGGCAAATACAATCTCTGCCGCGGCAGCAAGGCCGAGCGTGCCAAGGCGCTCGCTTCCATCCCCAAGGTGCCGCTGCCCTTGACCGATCCGGCATTCGGGCCGGAAGGACCGCTGCTCGCGCTGTGGCGGGCATGAGTTCGCCCTGGCTTGCGTTCTGGGACAGTTCGCATTCGATCTACGTCAATGCGCGCCATCGCGACGTGCATTATCGTCTCATCGCCCAACAGATCGCGGCGCTGGTGCCGCCGCCGCGAGCGCGCGTGCTCGATTACGGCTGCGGCGAAGCGCTGCACGCCGATCTGGTCGCCGCCGCCGCGGGCGAGCTGTTGCTCGCCGAAGGCGCGCCGCGGGTCCGTGCCGGCCTCGCCGCGCGCTTTGCCGGCAATGCAAAAATCCGCGCCGTTGCGCCGGACGAAGTCGAGCGCGCGGCGGACCGCTCGCTCGATCTCGTCGTGCTGCATTCGGTCGCGCAATATCTCACGCCGGACGAGTTGGCGAAACTCTTGGCGCTGTTTCGCCGGCTGTTGCATGCCGGCGGCGTGCTCGTGGTGAGCGATATCATTCCGCCCGACGTCGCGGCCTCGACCGATGCCTTGGCGTTGCTGCGGTTCGGCGCCGCCAATGGCTTTTTCATCGCCGCCATCGCCGGCCTCGTCCGCACCGTGCTGTCCGATTACTGGCGCTTGCGCACGCGCTACGGGCTGACCCGCTACGGCGAAGCGGCGATGAAAGAAAAACTCGCCGCCGCCGGATTTGCCGCGCAGCGCGCGGCGCACAACATCGGCCACAATCAGGCGCGCATGGCGTTTTTGGCGCGGCCGCGCTGAAGCGGTGCAGATCGAAGTCTACCAACGGAGCCGCCAAAGCCACTACTCGACCAACCTTTTACGGCCTTTCAATGTGCGCTCTTGGCCCTGAACGTCACTAGCCGCAATGCAGCGACTCAGTCGCTATCGAGGTATGGCGGGCTTGTCCTCGATGGCGTCAGTCGGGCGCCGACCCCTACCGGCATCACAGTTCAGTGCGCCCACCAAAGCGAGCCTCGGAATTTTTGCAGCTCAAGCGGTTGATAGGCGAGCGATCCCGTCGCGAAACGCTGATCGCGCCCTTTCATATCGAGGGAATACTGTGTCCTTGGCGGCATCGGGCGCGCGATCGGGATGGCCTGCATCAAACGGTGGTTCCGGGTCGTACTCGAGACCCAGTTGAATCGCCTGAGCCGTTGTCTCGCCAGCAATCTCGGCAACCATGCTCAGTCCAAAGTCGATTCCGGACGTAACGCCGCCCGCGGTGATGACATTGCCATCCTTGACGATGCGAGCTCTCTCATGCGTGGCGCCGACCAGCGGCAGCAACCCGGTAAACGCCCAGTGTGTCGTGGCGCGACGGCCCTTCAGTAAGCCTGCGGCGCCGAGAATAAAGGCTCCCGTGCATACCGAAGTGACGTATTTCGCCGAGGTCGACTGCCCACGAATAAACTCTATCGTCTCCCGATCTCCCATCGCTCGAACGACCCCGGTGCTGCCACCTGGTACGCAGATCAAATCCAGCCGCGGGCAATTCTCAAAGGTATGCGTAGGTACGAGACTGAGGCCGCTATCGCTAGGAACAGCAGATGCTGATTTTGCGATGATGTGCATCGCCGACTGCGGCATTCGCGCCAAGACCTGTTGCGGTCCGGTGAAATCGAGCTGCGTCAATTCCGGGAAAATGACAAAACCGACGTTAAAGACCGACATGCTTGGCTCCGTTGGTCCTGAAGCGTGAGCGGAACTCGGTCGGTGACGCTGACATCGCGCGGGCAAATGCGCGATCCATGCGGCGCAGCGATCCAAATCCGCAGGCCACAGCGATGGCTTCCACATTGTCATTGGTTTCAAGCAATCGGCGGCGCGCAGCTTCGGTACGCACGCGCTCGACGAAGTCCGCTGGACTAACGTTCAAATCTCTACGAAACAAGCGGCTTAGCGAGCGCCGCGAAACCCCAGCCTCTGCCGCAAGAACATCGGTTTGCCAATCGGCGCGAGGATGCGCGGTTATCTTTTCTGCAAGCTTCTGGAGCTTCGGGTTGTCCGCTGACTGGGCCACCAACTCGGCGGAGAATTGGCTTTGGCCTCCCGGTCTAATGCGAAACACGACATGCCGTCGCGCGATGGCAAGAGCGACCTTTCGACCGAAATCCGCCTCGATCATCGCGAGCGCGAGATCCATTCCGGCGGTCACCCCTGCGGAGGTCCAGACGCCGCGATCCTCGATGTGAATGGCATCGCCGTCGACCCGCACCGCGGGCCGAAACCGCTTCAGAGCTTCAACCTCACTCCAATGAGTTGCTGCCCGTCGGCCGTCCAAAGCTCCTGCAGCCGCTAAGAAGAACGTGCCGGTGCAAACAGAGGCTAAACGAGGCACTCGTCCAATCGCCCTAGAGACGATGGCTGTTGCGTTTCCGCGCGCAAGCTCCTGGCGCATGCCCGGCTCACCGCCCACCGCGATGAGTGTCTGGATACGAGCGAGGCGTCTATTCGTGATTTGCGCATATGAAATATCGGCAACAAGTCGAACGCCGGACGACGTTGCAAATGGCCCTGCCCGAGGCGCGGCGATCTCGATGCGGTAAACCTGATTCGATAGCTCGTCATTGGCGCCGGCAAACATCTGGAGGGGACCGGCGATATCCAGCAATTGGCCATTTGGAAACGCGAGCAACACAATGCGATGCGGCGCGGGCATGGATCGACTTTACCAGTCGATCGCTGTGACCCAAAGGCCAAAGATCGGTCATTTCGGGCCAACCGGAGCAATCCCGAAGCGGTTCGACCATCAATGGCTGCTTTTGAGCCCATCGCGTCGGTTTCGCAATTCAGCCCATGCCCGCTTTCGGCTGGAGCCGACGTAGCGCAGCCACGCGGCGCATGCCGCAAACATCGGTCACATTGCGGCGCGCGTGGACCGTTGATCTACATCAAAGCGGCAAAGAATCCGTCCCGTAATCTCAACCAAAAGTCTGGCCTCAGCATCACATGCCGTAATGCGGCAATCTTATGGGCGGGCGGGCCGAAGCCATTTTAGAGCGTTGGTCACGTGAACAATTGTCACTGTCTTATTGTCCGGCGGGCAAGTGCATGAGGCGGCTCTACTGCGGTGTTGAAATGCTCTCAAAACAATCCAATTCGGCATCTTACAGAACCCGCGCCGCGATCTATGCTTACTGTGCCGAGCAAGCTGTTTCGCCAGAGGCGGCAGCTGCACTCCATTATTTAGAGGAAATGTGGTTGGTCATTGCAGCAGTCGCAAATGTGAATGGCGGAAACGGATCGGGCGCCTCACTCGACAGCGACCTTCGTCATTTGTCGAAGAAGTGAGCCCGCCGCCGCGTGTCGTGTAGTTCCAGTATTAAATATCAACATGGTGATGTTCATTGAGAACGAAATTCAGCAAGGCCTTTTGAACTTCCAGCTTGCCATTGTATTTGATCAAGCCGAGCTTCCGGAATTTGCTCATGAATACACTCACCCGCGGCCGGGTCGTGCCAATGAGCGCGGCCAGCGTCTCCTGGGTCACCGTTACGGGCATCGGGTTCTGCCCGGAGTCATTGCCCACATTGGCCAACAGCAGAAGTGCCCGTGCCAGCCGCATCTCGCTGGTATTGAACAGTTGGTCGGCCAGATCCGCTTCAGCCCGTGCGGTCCTCGTCAAGAGATGGTTGAGGAAATAGTCGGCAAAGTGCTGGTTCTCGTGCAGGAGGCGGACGACGGTCTCCTTGCCCAGCCGTATGATCTCGCATGCCGACATCGTGGTGGTTGTCGCCAAGCGTAGCGGCTTCCCGGTCAGCGCTCCCTCGCCGCAGAATTCGTCCGGTCCGCGGATGGCGACGACGGCTTCCTTGCCACGCCGGGAAATGACCGTGACTTTGACCATGCCTTTGTGGATGTAAAAAACCG
>Ga0209580_10000151_pt1 | contig 48891 bp, 44 predicted proteins | sample Coa_R1_5_FD_187153 | JGI IMG/M metagenome (GOLD analysis project Ga0209580, IMG submission 187153) | Surface soil microbial communities from Centralia Pennsylvania, which are recovering from an underground coalmine fire - Coalmine... | ecosystem: Environmental > Terrestrial > Soil >... | reverse complement strand
GCATCCGCATGCAGGATCACTTTGCGGACCCCGGCATTTACATCCGTAGCATGGCGACGCGAGGCTCTTTGGGCGGGCTGGCGCGGACTACCGCCGACGTCGCCACCGTGCTCGATGCGTCGGGGCGTGACGTGATCCTCATTGAGACGGTCGGTGTTGGGCAGGATGAAATCGAGATCGTGCGGCTTGCCGACATCACGGTCGTGATTCTTGTCCCCGGCATGGGCGATGATGTGCAGACCATCAAGGCCGGCATTATGGAGATCGCCGACATCTTCGTGATCAACAAGAGCGATCGCGAAGGGGCCGAGCGGGTGGAGCGGGAGATCCGCGCGCTACAATCGCTGGCGGTGCGCAATGATGGCTGGACGCCCCCAATCGTGAAGACCGTGGCCAGCGAGGGCAAGGGCGTCGAAGAATTGGGCGCCGCGGTGGCCGAGTACGAGAATTATCTGCAGAAAGAAAACCGCGCGCTGAAGAAAAGCGTGGAGAACTGGCAGGAGCGGCTGGTGGAAATGCTGCGCGATGCGATGCTCGAAAAAGCGCGCGCAGGGCTCGGCGACGGCAGCATGGCGCGGTTCGCTGCGGAAGTGGCTGAACACAAGAGGGACCCGTATTCCTTGATCGAGGAGATTGCGGGGAAGTGATCGTGAAGATTTCAGATTTTCGATTTCAGATTGCAGATTGAACTGTTGGCTTCCGACTTCTAAGTCTGAAATCTGCAATCTAAAATCTGAAATTTCCTGGTGCTGCGCAGAGGCAATGTGAACTTCGCAATTGATCATCTGGGCATTGCGGTGAAGTCGCTGGCGGCGGCTAAGGCGATCTATGAGACGCTAGGACTCAGTGTTTCGCCGGAAGAGACCGTCGAGCATGAGCAGGTGCGGCTCGTGATGGTTCCGGTGGGAGAAAGCCGGCTGGAACTGCTCGAAGCCACGTCTGAGAATTCCACGATTGCCCGGTTTATCGTTAAGCGCGGTGAGGGGTTGCACCATGTTTGCATGAAGGTTCCAGACCTGCGCGCGGCAGTCGAGCGGCTGAAGAAAAATGGCGTGCGCTTGGTTTCCGAGGAAATCAAGATCGGCGCCGGTGGGCATCAGTACGTGTTCGTGCATCCCTCGAGCACGGGAGGCGTGCTGCTGGAGTTGGTGCAGGCATAATGCCCTGGCCGCGGATTCCGATGCTCTTCACGGATAGACCATCAAAGAATGCTGCTTCTCATCACTGACACCTCGGGCAAAGACGGGTTCGTGGGGCTGGTGCGTGCCGGGGAAGGCGCCGAACCAGATAAGGTCGAGGTGATCGAAGAGGTCCCGGTCGCCGGCGGAACCTTTTCCGCGCAACTCGTACCGCAGATCGCTGCTCTCCTGAGGAAACACGGATTCCTGAAAACGGATATCGACGCCTTCGTCGTCGTTGCTGGTCCAGGATCGTTCACGGGTTTGCGGGTAGGATTGGCGGCCGTCAAGGCGCTGGGGGAAATACTCCAGAAGCCGATCGTGCCCGTTTCGCTGCTTGAGGTTCTGGCGCGATACGGTCACATGAATGCCGCCGGCAATGACTCTGTGCGACCAGTCACATTCCGCTACGCAGTTGCCCTTGATGCCAGCCGAAAAGAAGCCTTCGTCGGTCAATACGAAATCGTCATGGCCTCGAAGACGAGCTATTCGTTCAAATGCATTGCAGAATCGCTACTCGATATGCAGTCTCTCGCGAGGCTGGTTGAATCGGGCGCCTCGCGATGGATTGCGACACCCGATCGCGCTATTGCGGATGCCCTTAGGGAGAGATTGGGAACCTCCAAACAACACGCCATTTGGGATCATGTGGAGCGGCCCCGATCGGCCGAAATCGCGGGCGTTGGTTGGGACAAACTCAGAGCTGGTGAAACCGTCTCGCCCGAGCACTTGGAGGCGAATTACCTTCGACATTCTGACGCGGAGATTTTTGGGAAGCCGGCTCCTGGCTCCTAAGCGCAACTCTACGGAAACCGATTGGCCTATCTCATACGCAAGGCGACAGTCCAAGATGCTGCTGAGATGATTCGCCTCGAGCGGCAATGCCCGACGACCACCCACTGGACGGAGCAGCAGTACCTTGATCTCCTCGCGGACAGGGGCGAATCTGCCACAAGGCTCACTCTTGTGGCGCAGGAAGATGCCTCATCAGCCCTCGCCGGATTTCTCGTCGCTCGGCATTCGCCGCCCGAATGGGAGCTCGAGAATATCGTCGTTGCTCCTGAGGTCCGCCGGACCGGAATCGGGAAGCAGTTGATGGACACTCTGCTGGGTCAAGCTCGGCAGGCCAACAGTGACGCCATCTTTCTGGAAGTGCGAGAGTCGAATACAGGGGCGCGACGGCTTTACGAGGAGTTCGGGTTCAGGGAAACCGGGCGTCGGAAAGCGTATTACACCAATCCCAGCGAAGACGCGGTTTTGTATAGCAAAATTCTTGTTTGAGGACATCTCAGGTTGAGACTGCCCCACTTTTTTGGCATTGTCCGGCATGTTACAGCTGTGTTAACGTGACCTCATATCAAGCTTTGGAGGTCTGCCTGGATGCTGACTCCGAAAGACCAACTCCTGACCAGCCACGATGAATTCCGCCGGCTGGCTCAGGAGCATACGCAGTACGCGCAACGTCTCGAAACACTCACCCAAAAACGCTATCTCAGCGAAGACGAAAAACTGGAAGAAGTGCGTTTGAAAAAGCTGAAACTCCGCCTTAAAGATCAGATGGAATCGATCGAGCGCGAGTATCGGCAGCAGTACGGCGTCAACGTAGCATAGTCATTTTGTCCAAATTATCCGGCGGTGTAACCGCCGCCGGATTCATATATCTACCGCCCGGCGCGATGAAGCGCCTTTTTTTATTTATACTTACGCTTGGACGCGAATTAATCCGCTCGCGTCAGCGGATATAATTAGCACTATCCCCCATGGTTCGTGATGGTTACTATTACGGGCTGGCCCTGATTGCGGCCGGCATACTGCTTGGATGGCTGACCCACCCTGCGTGGGCGGTTCTTCCCATTCTTCTGGCGTGTTTCTTCCTGTGGTTCTTTCGCGATCCGGAACGGGCCATTCCTCAGGAGGCCGACGCCCTGGTTTCTCCCGCAGACGGGAAGGTTACGGACATCTCTACCGTGGTGGTGGGCCAAGAGAAGCGAGTTCGCGTCAGCATTTTCCTCAGTGTCGTCGACGTGCACGTGAATCGTTCCCCGATCGCCGGCGTGGTGCGAGATGTCCGATACCAGCGCGGGAACTTTCTCGACGCGCGCAGTCCGGATTGTGCGGACCTGAATGAGCAGAACATCGTGACTGTCGAAGGTGACGGACAGATCGTGGTCTTTAAGCAGATCGCCGGGCTACTAGCGCGGCGCATCGTGTTCCATCCCAAAGTAGGAGATCGGCTGGTTCGCGGCCAGCGAGTGGGGTTGATCAAGTTCGGATCGCGAACCGACGTGTTGTTCGATGCAGGGGCCCGCGTGAACGTGAAGGTAGGCGATCGCGTCAAAGGCGGAGCCAGCGTCGTGGCCTTCTTGCCTCCGCAGGCCGCTCTGACGGCGGCGGGCAATGCGTCGGCTGAAAGGGCGCACTGATGGATCCACTTCTCCCGCAACGCAAGCGCAGGCTGAGCAAGGGGATGTACATCATTCCGTCGCTGTTCACCACCGCCAATATGGCACTCGGCTATTACGCCATTCTGGAGGTGCTGCACGCCACTCTCACCGACTTCTGGCACCTCGACAACGCGGCCATAGCGATCGGCTTCGCGGTGTTGTTCGACGGACTGGATGGGCGGATTGCGCGCATGACCGGAACCACCAGCGATTTTGGACGCGAGCTTGATTCTTTGGCGGACGCAATTACCTTCGGCGTTGCGCCCGCGTTGCTGGCATGGACCTGGGGTTTCCACCTGATGCCACCTGTATTGCTAACCCAAGGACAGTGGCACATCAAGCTGACACAACTGGGTGCCATCGCAAGCTTTCTCTTCGTAATTGCCGGCGCGAGCCGCCTGGCACGCTTCAACATTACGTCGAATCCGCAACCGTCAAACCCCGGCCGCCCGGGGAAGAAATACTTCGTGGGAATGCCGATTCCTGCTGGTGCGGGCGTGATTGCTGCGGTCGTCCACTTCGCGGAGGGTGATCCGCTGGTGTCTTCCTACACAGCTCTCGCATGGTCCGCGATGGTCACCACGGTGGGCTATCTGATGGTGAGCACGTGGCGCTTCTACAGTTTCAAAGACATTGATTTCCGCTCGCGCCATCCGTTCCGTTTGATCGTTCTTTTGGCAGCCCTGTTTGCCTTGATCTTTTTCTTCTCACGCAAGGTGTTATTCGCAATCGCGTTACTTTACATGGTCTCGGGTGTTTTCTGGCGCTTGCAGTGGATTTTTCGCCGCCGCTCGGGGCCGCCGCCTCCTTCTTACAAGCAGGCTTCGCAAACCTCATGAACGATTTCCTCAAACCAAGTCCGGCGTCGACGGGGTTAGCTGCGCGGGGCAAGCTTTACCGTGCCGCGATTGTTGGAGCGGCTTCATTGAAGGGCAAGGAACTCGCCGAATTGCTGAACGAGCGCAACTTCCCGGCCGCCGATATTCGCCTGCTCGATGACGACGAGTCGCTGGGGCAGCTGGAGGCGATGGGCGACGAGATCAGCTTCATACAGCGCGTGCGCGCCGAGCAGTTCGAACACGTCGACTTCGCCTTCTTTGCTTCCGATCAGGAGAGCACGCGCCGCAGTTGGCGAGATGCCCGCGATGCTGGCAGCGCGATTATCGACTTGTCTTCGGTGCTGGAAGATCAGCCGGGAGCGACGGTGCGCTCTCTCTGGATCGAACGCGAGCGAGGACAGGTGGCGCCTCCGGAATTGCAGCCGGGACCCTGCGTCACGGCGCACCCGCTGGCCATCTCGCTGGCGTTGTTATTGCTGCGCGCGCGGAAGGCGGGCGTTATACGGCGGGTGGTGGCTACCGCGTTCGAGCCCGCTTCGGAGCACGGGCAGCGGGGCATGGATGAGCTGCACCAGCAGACAGTGAATCTACTGTCGTTTCAGCCGTTGCCCAAAGACGTCTTCGATGCCCAGGTGGCGTTCAACCTGGTTGCGCGTTATGGGCAAAAATCGCATCCCTCGCTCGATTCCGTCGAAACCCGGGTGCTTCGTCACTATCGGCTGATTGCCGGCGCCCACGCTCCCCAGCCTTCTCTAATGCTGCTGCAGGCGCCAATTTTTCACGGGCATGCCCTGGCCCTCTTTTTAGAAATGGAAACTGCGGTGGATGTGGCTGAGTTATCGCGTGCCTTAGCCGGGGACCACGTGGTGGTCACGGGCAGCGACGAGGACACTCCGAGCAACGTGAGCTCCGCCGGGCAGCCGGATATCCAGTTGTGGTTGAAAGCTGATCCCATGCAGCCGAATGGCGTGTGGCTCTGGGCCGCGGCTGACAATCTTCGCGTTTCCGCGGTTACCGCCGTGGAATGTGCCGAGAGCATGATGGCGACTCGTCCAACGGGGAAGATTCAATGAACTGGAAGGCCGTCGCACTGCTAATGGCCCTCTGCAACCTGGGATGTGGATATCACACCGCCGGGTACTCGGTCCAGATTCCGCAAAACGTCAAGACGATCGCCATTCCAGCGTTCAAAAACGAGACGCTCACCTATCACATCGAGCAGATGCTGACTTCGTCGGTCGTGCGCGAATTTAACACCCGCACACATTACCGCATACAGAATGACGCGGCTGATGACCCGGACGCCACACTGACAGGGACGGTTTTGTCGACGGCGGCCTCTCCGCTCACTTACGACACGGCCACGGGCCGCGCTGCCAGCGTGCTGGTAGTCGTCAGCATGCGAGTACAGTTGACGGATCGCCACGGCAAAGTGCTCTACCAGAATCCGGCGTATCTGTTTCGCGAGCAGTACGAAGTTTCCCAGGACCTGTCCAGCTTTTTCGAGGAAGACTCGCCAGCATTCCGGCGTCTCTCGCAGGATTTTGCGCGGACTCTGGTCTCCAACATCCTGGAGGGTTTCTAGAGTGAAGAGGCGCTATCTATTGGCTTCGATCCTGATCCTGGCGACTGCAGGGTGTTATACCGGGTCGCGGCCGCAGCATGTAGGCTCTGCAGCGAAAGATTTCACCGTGCGGGATTCCGATCATCAGGTGAGCCTGAACCAGTTCCGCGGCCAGGTCGTGATTTTAAATTTCTGGGCGACCTGGTGTCCGCCGTGCACGCAAGAACTGCCGTCGATGATGGATATGCAGAACCAATTGCGATCGCGTGGAGTGGTGGTGCTTGGTGTGAGCATCGACGTCGATGACGACGCGTATCATCGCTTCCTCAAGCGGCGCGGCGTTAATTTCGTGACGGTGCGTGATCCCGAGCAGAAAGTGGCCGGAATGTACGGCACGTCCGGTTGGCCGGAAAGCTACATTATCGACCGCCAGGGCGTGCTGCGCCGGAAGGTCGTGGGGCCCATCAACTGGGAGTCAGCGGAAGTCTTGCAGTTTCTGACCAAGCTGTAGGTTGCTGCAGGTTTATGTGGGGACAGCCGCCGTCGGCTGTCCGTCGAACGAAGCTCGACAGTGCAAGAGTACGAGCTGTGCAGGAATACGAGCCGGTTACTATTCGAAAGGCTGGCTCGATGTTAAATTCAGATTGGAGCATACACCACTTGAGGCTTGATTCCTTGTGCCCTCTGTGGTGAATTTCTTTCTAAATGCGCGCCTTCGCCCAAGCCGATCGATTTGTAAGCGAGCTTCAATCGCGCAAAATGCGTCCGTGTTACGTGTTCGTCGGTGACGAGGCTTTCTTCCGCAAGCGTTTTCGTGATGCCATTCTCGAACACTTGGTTCCCGCCGACCTGCGGGATTTCGGCTTCTTCGAATTCGATCTCGGGGAAACGGACTTGGCGGAGGTTCTCGACCGCGCCCGCACGCCTTCGCTGATGGCTCCGTTTCAAGTGTTCTTCGTGCGCGGCGTGAAGAATCTTTTTGGCCGCGGCTCCAACGAAGAAAAGCTGGCCGCGATCGAAGAGTACTGCAAGAATCCCAATCCCGACGCGCTTCTCGTTTTCGTCGCCGACCACATCAGCATTCCCGCCGACATCCGCAAGATGGAGATGCAGGACAAGGAACGCTATCAACGCATCCGCGACACGCTGGGCCAGTACTGCGGCATCGTGGAACTGGCGCGCGTGGAAGAAGGCGATGCGGTGCGATGGATCACGGACTACTGCACCGGCCGCGGAGTGAAGATTGAGGCCGACGGCTCCCGAGAATTGGTGGACGCGCTCGGCGGCGACATGATGATGATCTCGAATGAACTGGAGAAGCTGATTCTCTATGTTGGCGAGAAAAAACGCGTCACGCTGGGTGACGTTGAGACCATGGTGCTCGCCGCCAAGCAGCGCTCGCTCTACGAATTGACCGATGCCATCTCGAGCAAAGATCGGGTGCGCGCGCTGAAGGTGCTCGACGCGATTCTTCTGTCTGGAGAAGGCGAAGAGGCCGCTATCGGACACATCTACATGCTGGCAAAAACTTTCCGCCAGATGCTCGTAATCCTTGAGCGGAACGTGCGCGATCAGCGGATGCTGTGGGCCGCGCTGTGGCAAGGGTTTCGCGTTCCACCCTTCGCCGCCGACGACATCATCAAGCAGGCGCGTCGCTATAAGAACCGCCGGGATCTTACGCGTGCGATCCGGTTGGTGGCGAAAGCAGATCTGGCTCTGCGCTCAAATCCAGTGAGCAAACGCATGGTGCTGGAGCGGTTGGTGATCGATCTGACTACCGAGCCGAAATTGGAAACTCCCGGCTGGATGCAGGAACAACTGCCGGTGTGAGAAGTTCATTCGCAATCGCAGAGTCTGGCCTGAGCTGAGATATACTCCCGCGCCAGACAGGTTTCCGCGCAGTCATGCTAAGTCAAGGGGATGTCGTTTCCTATCTGGAGATGTGCGCCGAATTTGGCGTCAATCTCCAAAGAGGAATGAACTTTCGCCTCAAGGGAAACGAGAGCATCATTCTAATGAGTGTTCGACGGGGTGCCCCGTACGCTGACCGCGTCGAGGAGGCTGGAAAGGTCATAGTCTACGAGGGACACGACATCTCGCGAAGCGACGCCGGTCCAGAGCCTAAACAAATTGATCAGCCCGAGTTCCTACCGAGCGGGCGACTCACCCAGAATGGGTTATTCCTTGACTCGGTTAGACGTTACAAGATCGGGAGAGCAGATGCCAAACCGGTAAGGGTGTTTGAAAAGATTCGAGATGGCATCTGGGTATACAACGGACTCTTCAAACTCGTCGATGCTTGGCAGGAAACCTCCGGTCGACGCCAAGTGTTTAAGTTCAGACTCGAGATAGTGGATCAGTCGCAAGTCGTGACGATCGCCTCCGCTTCACCGCCAGACCACGATCGGGTAATACCGTCCGCAGTAAAACTTGAGGTCTGGAAGCGAGACAAAGGCTGCTGCGTCAAATGTAGTAGCAAAGAAAATCTTCATTTCGATCACATCATTCCATACTCGCAGGGCGGCTCTTCGAAAGACTCTAAGAACATTCAGATCCTTTGTTCCAAGCACAACCTGGCGAAGCACGACAGGATTGAGTAGCAAGGTCCGGCCGGCGCTTTCGCCTCGTTGGATGAGTCCACTAAACTTAAAGTGGGAGGAATCGTGGATATCAGATCGCTACAGAAGCCATTGAAGGAACAGTATCGCCGCGAGCCGTCAAGCTCTCGGATCACGTTGACTGCGAAGGGAAGCGAGACGGCGACGCCATTGTCCTGCTCGGTCGATATCGGTCGAGCGATCTATCAGGCGGAGGCGCACAAGGGAGTCGGTGGGACGGGTACAGCCGCGTGCTCTGGCGATCTTCTCATCGGCGCCCTCGCGGCCTGCGCTCAACTCACGTGTCAATTGGTGGCGACCGCCATGGGCGTGCCGACCCGCAGCATTGAGGTTACGGTGAGCGGCGATATGGATCTGCAAGGGACGTTGGGGATCTCCAAGGACGTACCCGTGGGCTTCGAAGCTATTCGTCTACAATTTGATCTCGATGCGCCCGATGCCACTCCAGATCAGCTCCGCGCATTGCAGGAGAAGACGGAACAGTATTGCGTCGTGATGCAAACGCTACTGCATCCGCCCAGGATCGAATCGCATTGGAGCCCGTCCAATTGATCCGATCTGGGATCTGGGTACATCAAGGTACAAACCATGGTCGATATTCCCGCGTATCTTTCTCGCATCCAATACACCGGTCCGACGGAAGCGAACGCTGAGACTCTGCGCGCCCTCCACCGCGCGCATCTGCTGGCAGTGCCGTTCGAGAATCTGGATATTGATCTTGGCCGCAAGATCACGGTCGACGAAGGGGCAATTCTGGATAAAGTTGTCGTCCTTCGCCGCGGCGGTTTTTGTTATGAACTGAACGGCGCCTTCGCCGCACTGTTGCGCGCTCTCGGGTTTCAGGTGACGCTGCTCTCGGCTCGCGTGGCACGAGCGAATGGCGACGAGGGACCGGAGTTTGATCATCTGACGCTGCGGGTTGATCTGGAAGAACCCTGGCTGGCGGACGTCGGGTTCGGCGAGTCATTTCTGGAGCCGCTGCGGCTAGAGGCCGGGAGAGATCAACTAGACCCGACCGGAACGTATCGACTCCATGCGCAAGGCGAACGCCTGCGAATGGAAAAGTTCGTGACAGACGGCAGTTGGAAGCCGCAGTATTCGTTCTCTCTCGAACCCCGCCGGCTAGAAGAGTTCGCCGGGATGTGCCGCTACCACCAAACCTCTCCCGATTCGTCTTTTACGCAGAACCGCATTTGTAGCCGTGCCACTCCCGACGGCCGGATCACACTGTCAGAGATGAAGCTGATCACGACGAGGAAAGGCGAGCGGGAAGAGCGAAGCCTTGGTTCAGAAGAGGAATGGAATTCCATTCTCCGCAAGCGATTCGGGATTCTTCTCTGAAAGAAAGCACAAGCGGAGGACGCTGCCTGATTTGGCGAAGAGCTCCGACCTATTGAAATGGGGCACGCGATCGACAACCAGGGGTTCAGAAAGTGGAGGACAAGATCAAGTGACAGTAGTTGGAATCCGCCGGGAGACAAAGCAAGTGCGACGCTTCCCCTGGGCCTAACCGACGACTCCTTGTGCATGCCTGTTAGCGTCAGGACCCATGTTGCTTGCCAAGCTTGGCCAACGCTGCATTGCAGCGTGCAAGTTGACGCGCAGCTTCGCCAGGATCTCCCGAGTCGAACCCGTTAGGAGTGACCGCAGCAGGGTGGAGGACCTGTCGCCAGGTATCCTGGCTGCGACGGTACCAGGACAGAGCCTCTTTCCAGTTCGCCGCCTGTTGATCAGGCGGTTGGGATGCTCGCTGGGCTCGGAGAGAGGCGACCTGTCCCAAGCCGAAGCAGGCGTCGGCAAGGGCGTAAAGAACCTCCTCCCGGTCTGAGGGCGAGGCCAGGAGCGGCTCGGCGATGCCTGTCGCCTGGCGGTAATTCTCGGCTGCGGCGTCGAGTTGGGCATGGTTTCGAAGATAGTCCCCCATCTTCACGCGCACTTGCGCCTCGCTTTCGGGCCAAACCGTGGCTGCGGGGTCGATCTTCCCGAGCCTCTGTGCGTTAGCCAGCGCCTTTCGGAGATCCTCCAAGGCTTCCTTCGAGTCCGGTGTAATGGAAGCGGACCAAACGTACGCCACGGTCAAGTCCCAATTGATTCCTTCTGCTCGCGGATCGGCTGCTGTTGCCTTCTCGAAAATTGCGATCGCGCGCTGAAGATACTTCGAAGCCTCACCAGGCTTCCGAAGTTTCACAAATGAAATACCTATATTAAGGTTACTTTCACCGAGAGCCGCGCGGGCATCCCCGTTGTTGGGATCAGCGGAGGAAATCGCCGTCATGATCCCGAGCCCCGTTTGGTAACTTGCCAGAGCTTTGGCTGCGTCGCCGTTCATTTGGTAAGTGTCGCCCATGTTTACCACGACGGTGGCCACGTCGTGCTGAGTCTTGACATTGTCGGACTTCGCCCGCAGACCCTCAAAAAGACCAAGAGAGGTTGTGAACGCTTCCAATGCTTCTGTCCGGTAGCCAGCGTCCCTCAGGTGCCGACCCACTTGATACTCGTCGACGGCCAGGCTATGGAGTCGTGCCCCATCGGTGGAGTTCTCAGCAAGCTTTCTGTCAAGCTCCAGAGCTTTTCGATAGTTCTCTTCAACAGCGCTTTCGCTGCCGCTGGCAGTATGAGACTCCTCTAAGGTGACCCCGAGGTTTGAGTAGCCGGCAGCCATTTCCATAAGAGCGTCGCGATTCGTTGGATCGCTCTTGAGCAGGGCCTCGGTAAGCGCCACAGACTCTTGCGTAGACTTGATGGCGCCAGCAGCATCGCTGCTCACCAGTTTCAAGGCCCCAACAATGCGCAAGTTACGCGCGTACTTGATTCGGTCCGCCGCAGCAGCATCCGCGGTCACGATTCTCTTGCGGATCGACTGCGCCTTGAGGTAGCTCTGCAACGCTCCGGGGGTATCGCCCAAGCTGGCTTCGTAGGGCTCGCCTTGCACCGCACCTACACGTTCGTAAGCGTCGGCCAGTTCACGCTGGAGGGAAAGATCGCCGCGGGCTTCTGCAGCCAAGCTATCCAGATACTTCAGGGCATTGGTCACCAGCAACTGACGGGCGTGCGTCGAACCGGGCAAGTCGCGTATGGCGTCATGAATGTCGAACAAGAGAGAATTCGCGAGTTTACGCACATCGTTGAACCGGCGCTCGGCGCGGGTACGCTCGGTGCGAGCGATGCTAGCTTCCCGTATCGCGACAGCCAAGCCGACTGCAAGACTCAGCATCACTAACGCTGCCGCGGCCACGGCTGTCGCGTGCCGCTTGACAAATTTTCCGGCGCGATAGGCGACCGTGTCCCGGCGAGCAAGAACGGGCAAACCTTCAAGATGGCGGCGCACGTCTTCGGACAACTGCTCCGCCGAGGCGTAGCGGCGCTGGGGCTCTTTGCGCAGAGCCATGAGGACGATGTTGTCCAGATCCCCGGACAAGCGGCGGCGCAGCTTTTCGGGATTTCCTTCCCGCGTGTTGCTCACGGTTTCAGCAGTCCGCTTCCGTGGGTTGCCCGCCGATTCTGTGGTTTCTTCGACGCGCTCGATGGCGGCGCTCGGCTTCTCTGGCTCGGTTTCGGCCATCACCCGCGCGACTTCCTCGGGCTGAGCGCTGGACAAGCGGTAGGGCCGGTGGCCGGTGAGCAGCTCGAAGAGAACCACCCCCAGCGAGTAGACGTCGCTGGCGGTGGTGATGGTTTCGCCCCGCAATTGCTCCGGACTGGCGTACTCCGGCGTCAGCAAGCGCACCATAGTCATGGTTCGAGCTGCGGAACCTTCCAGATCCGGGCCGAGGATCTTGGCGATTCCGAAGTCCAGCAGTTTGGGGACGCCATCGCTGGTCACCATGATATTGCTGGGTTTGATGTCGCGATGGATGACCAGATTCTGGTGGGCGAATTGCACGGCAGAGCACACCGCGCGGAACAGTCCGAGCCGCTCGGTGATCGGCAGCCGGTGGTGGTCGCAGTACTGGTCCAAGGGCTCGCCTTGGATGTATTCCATGACAAAGTAAGGCAGGCCATCCTCAGTGCTGCCGCCCTCCAGGAGACGGGCAATATTAGGATGGTCGAGGTTGGCGAGAATCTGCCGTTCGGCCCGGAAACGTGCCAGCGCGAATCGAGTATCGAAGCCGCTCCTCACTACCTTAATGGCGACCTGCTTCTGGTATTGGTCATCGGCGCGCACTGCGCGATAAACCGACCCCATGCCCCCTCGGCCAATCTGTTCAATAATTTGATATGGGCCAACCCGGCGGCCTTTCCACGAATCCGCCTCGTCCGCGATCGCCTCGGGGCAGGAGGCTACCGCAGGTTGATCCAGAAATTTACCGGCTTGCTCGTACGATAGAACGAGGGATTCGACGTATCGCCGGACGGTTGACTGCGGACACGCCTGATCCAGATATGGGGCGCGTCTGTCGGGAGGAAGGTCCAGAACTGCATCCACCACTTCCCTGACTTGCTCCCAGGGGATAGTTGGCATCGTTCACTCCTTACCCCTGAGTTCATGGTGAAGGAAAACCCAGGCGCCAAGCGCTTCCTTATCGCCGCGGCTTGAGTCCTGCAGCAGATGAGTTACGCTCTTCGGAGCGGTTACAGGCATATCACCCTAGGGACCCACTCAGGGAATTAGCCAATGGCAGGTCATAGTTACTCTTCGATGGAATTGAGTCAAGAGCAAACTGCGACCTCGGTCCCCGCGCTGCCTCGTTGCCGAGAGACACCAAAAGTTCTCCACAAATCGTCACCGAGGAGGCACAGCATCGCGAGGTTTGCCTCGCAAATATCGCGATCGGGCGAGGAGAAATCCTCAGGCGAACATTGCTGCCATCGGGACCGGGCTGTGCTCTCTTCCAATGACGACGATCCCGGAGTCGGTCACATGCCATCCGCGCGCCTTGTCCGCCTCAAGATCGTAACCAACTTCGGTGTTCGCGGGAATTCGAACGTTCTTGTCGAGGATGGCCCGCCGCACCTTGGCGTGGCGTCCGATGTCGCAGTTATCCATAATGACGCAGCCTTCGACCGATGCGCCGGTGTGCACACGCACGGCGCGGCCCAGAACGGACTTCCGCGCCAGGCCCCCGGAGAGAATGCATCCTCCCGATACGATGCTGTCGAGCGCTTCGCCTCGCCGCCCGTCTTGGTCGAAGACGAACTTTGCGGGGGGATCGGGATAGCTGGTGCTCCGCACCGGCCATTCGCGGTTGTAAAGGTTTAGATCGGGCTTGACGTGATTCAAGTCCATGTTGGCTTCGTAGTAGGCATCGATGGTTCCCACATCGCGCCAATAGGGAATGGAGTCCCCAGCCTCGCCCGGAATGCGGTTGGTCTCAAAGTTGTAAGCATAAATGGGAGCTTTCCCGGCAAGCTTTGGCAAAATGTCCCTACCAAAATCGTGACGACTCTTGGGGTCCTTGGCATCCTCTTTGATCAGATCGAGCAGAGTGCGTGTCGAGAATATGTAGTTGCCCATCGAGGCGTAGACCCGGGTCGAATCGCCGGGCATGGTGGGCGCGTTCGGATTCTTCTCGTGGAAGCCCATGACGCGTCCGTCGGCGCCGGCCTCGATTACCCCGAACTCCACGGCATGATGTCGCGGAGCCGGAATGGCTGCGACGCTGACCTCTGCCTGCTTCGCCATGTGGAAGTCAATCATGCTGGCGACATTCATGCGATAGATATGGTCGCCGCCGAAGATGGCCACCAGATGCGGGTCGGATTGCTCGACCAGATTGATGTTCTGAAAGATCGCGTCTGCTGTTCCCTGGTACCACGATTCCGTTTCCGAACGCATCTGCGCGGGGACGTTGGTGATGAAGTGGCTCTTCAGCAAACCGCCGAATTGCCATCCTTCGCTCAAATGCTGCAAAAGTGATTGGCTGCGAAACTGCGTCAGTACGTAGATCGAGTGGATTCCGGAGTTGACGAAGTTGCTGAGGACGAAATCGATGATCCGGTATTTTCCGCCGAAGGGCACTGCGGGCTTCGCGCGCTCGCGCGTGAGCGGATAGAGCCGGGTTCCTTTGCCCCCAGCCAGCACAATGCCCAGCACCCGTAAATGCAAACTGCCTTGTACGCCGACAGCAGACCGTGGTTCGTGTCTGTTCTCAGTCAATCGGCCCTCCCAAAACGCCCGGCAAGATGGTATCAAAGCACCTTGGATGCTTCTGAAAAGAACTGAATACACCAAAAAGAATTAGATCCTAAGGAAAATCTTCCTGCGATACATCCAAAACAGGATGATCCAGAATGACAGCATGATCCCAATGCCGTATGCGACCGGCAGAAATGTTGGCCCGGCAATCCCGGCGAGTACTCCGCCCAAATGCCGTTCCAGGGCCTCGCCGAAGAAGCCCTGCATCGTCCAACTCATGATATAAATCGCAATCGAATTCATCCCCACCACGATCAGCGGGAATGCCCAGCGCCGCCAACCCTTCCATTCGATGAGCGCGTAGAAGCCTGCCAGCATGAGCACGACCAAGCCTCCGCTATACAGCGTGTACGACGATGTCCACACCCGTTTCACAATGGGACAAATCCCGGTCCACTGACCCAGCAATCCAAGCAGCACTAGACCGATTCCCCCGATCACGAGTCCGCGCAACTTCTCTTCCTTCGATTTCTTACTCTTGAGCCATTCTCCGGTGAGGAGCCCAAGGATCATCGTCGCCAGCGTGGGAATGAAACTCAGCGTGGACCAACCTCCCTCATTGAAGACAAACGGCTGTTCACGCGGAAAGAGGTTCAAGAACCAAACGTCGAAGGCCCATGACAGATTCGAGTTTTTGTTGAAGTGCGATAGAAAACCGGTGTAGTTGTGCTCCCAGTTTGGTGGAACTCCGACTCGCGCATAGTCAAAGTTCGGACCCGGCGCCGGATACAGCGCGAACGCTCCCCAAAAACAAATCAGGATCAGCAGCATTACGATGACCTGCGTGCGTACTCGCGTGAATCCCAGCAAGAACAGGAAGACGTAGCCTAGTCCGATTTGCGTCAGCGTGTCTTCAAACGTGAAATAGGCTTGCGAATGGTGAATGGATCGCAGAAAGATACCGAGAGCAATCAGCAAAAACGCCCGCCAGACGGCGTGGCCCAGCAACTGCCAGAAGGTCTGTCCCTTCGCTCGCCGGCTGGCGATCGAGAACGGCAGGGCAGCGCCCACCAGAAAGGAAAACCCCGGCTGGATCAGGTCATGCAGCGAGCATCCCTGCCAGTCCACGTGCTCGGTGTTGAACGCGATTGCGGCCCAGATGGCGCTATGCGGAAATGATCGAGCCACCAGCGGCAAACGAGTGGCCTCGTTGAGCATCAGCAGCATGATGGTGCCTCGGAACGCATCCAGCGAGAGTAAGCGGCTGGTGCCCTCCGCTTTCGCGACAGGTTCTTGAATCACCACTGCTTCCTGAGGACTTTCAACCTGCGTACTCATGAAGATTCCTCCCGCACGTGGGGATTTTTATTTAACTCGCAAACCCCGAGCCTGATCTGGCCTTCCATTGGCCCCGCGTGAAGTCCGGGAACTTCTGCGACGTTCCCTTTTGTGCGACAGATGTCTCGCTCAGCGGAGTCGGCGCGCTCCACGCTGCCGCATCGTAAACATCAATATCAGGCGGCAGTCCCCGCTTCAGGCAATCCATCAAGCGGTAGTTCATGATGTAGTCCATGCCGCCGTGGCCGCCCGTTTTGCGCGCCATCTCCCCATTGTTCTTCCACAGCGGATGCTCGTATTTCTCTTTGAACTCGTCAATCTTCTGCCAATCCTCGTCCTTTTGCCCGTCCACAAAAACGCGGGGCGGATAGTCAGCGAACAGGCCCTTCGTACCCTGAATCACGTTGAGCCGGCTGTAAGGCCGCGGATTCACAACGTCATGCTGCAGAAGAACTGTGCGTCCTTTCACCGTCCTGATGATGCTGGTGTTCATATCACCGCAGATGTACTTCTCGGCGCGCTTGGGATCTCCCTCCGGAAACTTCGATTTCACATATGCGCTCAATGACGCTTCGGCCGAACTCACTGACACCCATGTAGTCGAAGCGGTGCCGCGATGGATGTCCATGTAATGCGCCACCGGGCCCAGTCCGTGCGTCGGATACAAATTTCCGTTGCGTTGCATGTGCGGTATCCGCCGCCACAAGCCTTCGCCCTCGTTCGCGGTCACAATGCCGCGCAGGTCGTGGAGATAAGCTGCCTCGCCGTGTGTAATCTCTCCGAAAAATCCATCGTGTACCATCCCCAGCACCGTCAGCTCTGACGATCCGTAGCAGCAATTCTCGAGAATCACGCAGTGCTTGCGCGTAGCCTCGGAAGTATTCACCATGTCCCAGCATTCCTGCAACGTGGTAGCGGCCGGAACTTCCACGGCCGCATGCTTGCCGTTCTTCATGGTGTCGACGGCCATCGGAACGTGCCAGTTCCACGGAGTTGCGATGTACACAAGGTCGAGGTCAAGCTGATTCAGATTCTTGAAATCATGGTCACCCTTGCTGAAACCTGCGGGCTTGGGCTGTCCGGCATCCGTTACCGCTTTCTGCGCGTGTTCCACCTTTTCGGGCACCAGGTCGCAGATGGCTTTTACGTCCACGCCTTCAACCGCCAGCAAATCCCGCAATAAGCTTGATCCCCGTCCGCCGACTCCAATGATGCCGAGCCGGACGCGTTCGTGCGCCTCAAACGGAACTCCGATCATGGTGGCGTTCGCAGTTTTCGGTGTAACGGCTTGAAGGTTCTCGCTCAGAATTTCATTCGCAATGACTAGCCCCGCTCCACCCATCGCGGTGCGCACCATGAAATTCCGCCGCGAGATGTTCTTCGGTTCCTGGTCTTGTGCCATGTCCTGTAAACCTCCCGCCCGATTTTAGTCCCGCGGAGTCTGTGTCGTACCTCGAATGTGTTGAATACCGTAGAGTCCATCGCCTTGGAAGAGTGTAGTTGCCAAAACAAGGCGCTGCAGGGAGACCGGAGGCGGCCTCAGTTCTCTGATCGCTTGTCCCGAAGGCTGTTCTCCAAAGTCTATGACGGGATGTTTCGGGAAGGATCCTAAGGATGCTTAGGTGCCCTTGGGGTGGGTTCTGGGAAGGAAGCTGATGCTGCGGAGGAATGCGCCATGCTCACGGTCTACAGCGTTCAGCGCGACGTAGGGGCCGTTGCAAAGTGCGTTTGACAGCCCGGTGGCTACCACCTGTCCGTCGAGGGTCAGACGCAGTGTCGTCTGCGCCGAGCAGGCCTCACATAGCCAGAAATGTTCCGTCTCCTTGGAGTCGGGCGACGGAAAACGTGGCTCGGTTTCCAAGCGGAACAGTCTTCCGTCGGCGAGATGACGAAACGAGGCCGAGCACGAAGGATTCGCGCACTTGGCGAGCATTGGCTAACCCATTCTCAGCGCGGAGGCTAGGCGCTGACCTGTACCGACACCAATTCCGGGCTGCAGCGGGAGTTCTCGAGAGACTTGATGGCGTCTTCGGCAGTGAATCTGCCCATCAGCAAGGCCAGCTTGCGGTTGGTTGTCATCTGGAGGGGAGTGCGATCGATACTCTGCACATAGGCGGGGCCGCGTGCGCCCCCTCGATTTACTTTCACGACGAACTTGATATTTTTCATTTTGTCCTTTAGGGGGTCATTTCTGTGAAACCGGCTACTTCATCGTCGTAAAGGTTTTGCCACACTCCTGGCAACGAGGACTGAGTCGGGATGTGATCAATCCGCAGGATGGACACATCCTTTGTGATCGAAACCCGCTGAGCTGCAGTCTCGGTCTGTGGATCCACCGGATTAGCAGGATCGTGAAGAGCACGATAAACAGACCGAAGGTAATATCAATTGCGTTCATAGATGCGCTCCTTCTTGGCGAGTTCCGGGTCCGCCGGACGAAAGTTTTCGACGTACACGAGTCGGGCTCGAAGCACTCGCTTAAGGGCCTAAGGTGTGGAGGAACTTCAGATAGACTGGCTTAGTTCAGAAGACCTGAAAGAGGAGAAGGTTTCCGCCCCTAAACGTAATTATAAGCCTTCTCACCTGATCGTGCCGAAGTTTCGGGCGAGTCATCACGCTACCGGCGCATGTTCTACAGCACAAAGTTGTGCGCCTAGTGACGAACAACCTTTGCTCAGGCTGAAGTTCGATCGGGACCAAAATAAAAGGCAGAAGCCGTGAAGAGCTTCCGCCTGATCTTGCTGATAGCGGCCGGGCTGAGGGCCTCCGCCTACTTCATCGCTTTGACATGCTTGCCCAGTCGGGATTTGTAGCGCGACGCGGTGTTCTCATGCAGCGTGCCCTTCTGGATGGCTTTGTCGAGCGCAGATACAGTCGTGCGGTAAATTTGCTCAGCGGCTGCTTTGTCGCCCTTGGCGATGGCTTCGCGCATCTCGCGCAACCGGGTACGCAGGCTGGAGGTGTTGGCGCGATTGCGCGTGGTGCGGCGGTCGGTTTGGCGGGCGCGCTTCTGCGCCGAAAGATGGTTTGCCATGTGTGGTTCGTTACCTTCGTGTCTTCAGAGGATATTCGGGTGGGTCCGAAGTTCTTATTATAGGGGAGCGGTCCTAGACTGGTCAAACAGTTGCGCACACTGAAAGATCCCTAAATTCATGAATCACAAAGGACGCGAAGGAGCACGAAGGGAAGGCATATCACGATTTCCTGCGTGTACCATAAGAATCCGAAGCATGGGTACATCGATCAGTTCGTGCATCGGCGCGAGGCCACTGCTTAGGGATCCCATTGACTCACTCGAATTCCCGGGGTACGCTTTTACTTAATGGTAGTGACCTGCCCACTGGGCATGCGCAGTTCGACTGATCCCGTCTCCAAGCAAAACCTTGCTTTGTCTATGAGCAGGTATTGGTGTGTTCCGCTTTCGCCTGATTCCGAGTTCAGCTCGAATCCCGCGTTCCAGCCCGTGGAGGCGCATCAACGTAAAGCAGAAGCATGAAAAAAAGCATCGGGATTAGTCCCAACATCGAGACACTGTTCGGCACCCGGGACGAGAATGTACGTCTCCTGGAAGACGGCCTGAACGTCACCATCAATCTTCGCTCGAACTCCATTGAGATCGAAGGCGCGGCACGCGATGTGGCTCGCGCCGAGCAGGTGTTTACTGATTACGAGAGCCTGCAGCGCTCCGGCTACACGTTCAATAATGGCGATCTGAACAGCATGCTCCGCGTGCTGACGTCCGACCCCAATTCGACCCTGCGTGGCCTTGCTGATGCAGGGAAGCAACGCTCCTTCGGACGCCGGACGGTGCAGCCGAAGAGCAGCAACCAGCGCCGCTACCTGGAAGCCATCGAGAAGCACGACATGGTGTTTGGCATCGGTCCGGCGGGAACCGGGAAGACCTATCTTGCCGTAGCCATGGCGATCTCGGCGTTGCTCGCGAAGAGAGTCAATCGCATCATCCTGGCACGGCCGGCGGTGGAAGCCGGCGAGCGTCTCGGATTCTTGCCCGGTACTCTGCAGGACAAGATCGATCCGTACCTGCGTCCGCTGTATGACGCGTTGTACGACATGCTCGATCCGGAAAAGGTCGACCGTTACCTGGAGAAGAATGTCATTGAGATCGCGCCCATTGCCTTCATGCGCGGGCGCACGCTGAACGATTCGTTCGTCATCCTCGACGAAGCGCAGAACACGACCTCGGAGCAGATGAAGATGTTCGTGACGCGGCTTGGATTCAATTCGAAAGCGGTGATCACCGGCGACGTGACGCAAATCGATCTGCCCAACGCCCGCCGCAGCGGATTGCTTGAAGCGGTGGAGGTGCTGAAGAATGTGAACGGCCTGGCGTTTGTGCACTTCGACGAGGGCGATGTCGTGCGGCATCACCTGGTGCAGCGCATCGTTCGAGCCTACGACGAGCACAAGACGCGGGTCGCCGAACAGATGCTGCTGCTTGGGGAGAGCAAGGCGGGCCGAGGCGATTGTCCCGGAAAGGGCGGCCAATCCTGCGGAGCAGGAGAAGAGTTCGTCATCTGAAACAAGGCAGTAGCGCACATTGAGTAGGGAGGGCAGCGGCATTGGCCCTCCTGTTTTGTTTAGGGCAACGGGGAAGAGGTTGCCGCTTTGATCATTGTGGAAAAGAAAGTCGCGGGATTGAGCGCAAAATCGCTCGAGCGTTTCACGTTGCGCGCACGGCGCGCCGTCGGGCTGTCAGGAAGAGTAAACATCCTGCTTACTGGCAGCGATGCTATGCGCGCGTTGAATTTTCGATTTCGAGAGAAGAACAAGACCACGGATGTCTTGTCGTTTCCCGCCCAGGCACCTTTCAATGGGACGGATCAACGCACGTTCGCCGGCGAGATCGCCATCTCCGCCGACATCGCAGGCGAAAATGCCGCGCGACTTGGTCACTCGGCAGCTCTCGAAGTGAAGGTTTTGGCTCTGCACGGAATTCTGCATTTGGCGGGCTTGGACCACGAGCGTGATAATGGAGAGATGGCGCGCAAGGAAACAAGCCTACGCCGGAAGCTCGGTCTCCCCCCATCGCTAACCGAACGCCACGTGCCAGACGAGCACGAGCCAGCGAAATTCTACACTCGATCGCGTTTGAGGAGCCTGCGGAGGAAGGCATGATCCTTTCTGTTGGGTTCATTCTGGTTCTCCTCGTGGGACTTCTGACGCTGGTTTCGTACGTGGACCGTGTGTATCAGGAAGCCGGCAAATTTTTGTCGCGCGATTTTCAGGACAACATCGACGTCTTCGAGCAGAAGATTGAGCCGAGATTGGGATTCTCTCGTACTCGCGCGGCTCTATCGATGGCGGTTTTGGAGCAGCTGACCACTGCGGCGATCGCGGTTCTGGTCGCCTTTCTGGTCTTTCGATATCCGGACTGGAGCATCTATGAGGTTCTGCAGGCGGCATTCGCGCTTCTGTTGATCATCATGCTGTGCAATCGCTTCCTGCCGTTCGTATTTTTCTCTCGTACCAAGGGCGAGTGGTTGAAGCGATGGACGCTGATTTTGAAGGCACTCATCTACCTGGTCATGCCGGTCACGATCATCCTTGGATTTCTGCAGTCGGTAGCAACTCTGACCCGCGAAAACACCACCGAGGAACCGGAGACATCCGCGGAAGCCGTGGACGCGCTGATCGAAGCCGGCCAGGAAGAGGGCATCATTCAGGAAGGGGATCGGGATCTCATCCAGTCGGTGGTCGAATTCAGCGGCAAGACAGTTCGCGAAGCGATGAAGCCGCGTCCGGCGATTTTTGCGGTTCCGATCGACTTGACGGTGGAGCGCTTCATCGAGATGCTGCGCGCCAAGCATTATTCGCGAGTGCCCGTGTACGAGGGCAGCATCCACAACATCAAAGGCATCGTTTACACGCAGGATGTGCTGCAGGTTCCCGACAGCGAGGCGCATGTGCGCAAACTCGACAGCATCATGCGCCGCGACGTTTACTTTGTGCCGGAGAGCAAGCTGGGCAGCGACTTGCTGCGCGAGATGCAAAAGCAGAATATCCGCATGGCGATCGTTGTCGACGAATACGGCGGGGTCGCGGGCCTGGTCACGATCGAGGATCTGGTGGAGGAGATTGTAGGGGAGATCCGCGACGAGCGCGACAAGCCTGAGATTTTACGCGACGGCGACCGCGCCTTCATCGTTTCGGGAGGCATGGACCTGGACCGCCTCAACGAACTGTTCGGCACTAAGCCGGAAGGAAAGGACTCGGCGACGATTGCCGGCCTGGTCAGCGAGCTTGCCGGAAGGATTCCACGCAAGGGCGAGTCTGTGGAGGAACACGGCCTTCGCTTCGAAGTGTTGGAGTCAACTGATCGCAAAGTCGAGCGCGTACGAGTGACCGCGGTGCAGCCGCGCCAGTTGAAATTGATATAGACGCTGCGAGCCGCGAGCTATGAGCTTCGAGCAGGCACATTTCAGAAGATGGTCTGCATCCATTACAACGAACGAAGATCGACACGTCATGATGCGAAAACGGATAGCTCGTAGCTCATAGCTCTATGCCATTCCGCTCCGGATTCGTCTGCATTCTTGGCCGGCCTAACGCCGGCAAGTCCACTTTGCTGAACGCTCTTGTCGGCGAGAAACTGGCGATCATTTCGCCTAAGCCGCAGACGACGCGCAACCGCATACAGGGCGTCGTCCACGTTCCCAAGCGCAAAGGCAAAGACGGCGGGCAGATTGTCCTCATCGACACTCCCGGCGTGCACAAACCCGACAGCTCTTTGGGGCGCAAGATGATGGTCGAAGTGCGGGAAGCACTCGAAGGCTGCGACCTCGTGCTGGTGATCGTGGATGTTGCGCACAAGCTCGATCCGCGCGATCAGTTCGCGCTCGAGCTGGTGAAACAGTCGAAGGCAAAAGCATTTCTCATCCTGAACAAGGTCGATCTGATCCCCGACAAATCGAAGCTGCTGCCGCTGATCGAGGAATACCGCAAGCTCTATGATTTTGCCCAAGTGGTTCCGATTTCCGCGCTGAAGCGCAAGGGCCTTGACGATCTGCTGAAGACGATCCTTGCCGCCCTTCCTGCCGGTCCGGCGTATTTTCCGGAGGACGAGATCACGGATCAGCCTGCGCGATTCATGGCCGCGGAAATCATCCGTGAGCAGTTACTACTGAATACCAGCGAGGAGATTCCTTACGCGACTACGGTGATCGTCGATAATTTTGAAGAGGGGAAGCGGCTCACGCGCATCGGCGCAACGATTTATTGCGAGCGCGATGGACAAAAGGGAATTCTGGTGGGCAAAGGCGGCCGGATGCTGAAGAAGATCGGCACGTCGGCGCGGATACAGATCGAGCGCATGCTGGGGACGAAAGTCTTTCTCGAACTTTACGTCAAAGCGGAGCCCGGCTGGCGCGACTCGCGAAGCTTCGTGGAAGAACTCGATTGGCGCCGCCAACTGGAGCATCGTATGTTCGAGCGGCGGGCAGAACAAGACTCAGAGACCACTCCTCGCGGCGAGCCTCACAGTAACGATTAGGCTGTGTTATGGCGTGAAGCTCCTTCCGCGCGTATTGCCGACTCTGGCTGATTCCCGCTAGAATCAATAAGCCGCACGACTGGGGCTGTAGGGACGAAAGAGCCGATAAAAATGCCAACTGGGGAATCTCCCGAGGAACAGCTCCCGGAGTACGATTTCGATCCAGAGAAGTTGAACCTGCGCGTGCGCGTCACGCTCGCCGCCGACCGCAAGGCCGTAGATCAGGTCGTGGAACAAGTGATGGCAACCGTCCGCGAAATGAAGTGCGTGAACGGCAAGGAAGACGCCATCGAACTGTCTCTGCAAGAGGCGCTGGCCAATGCAGTGGTCCACGGCGCAAAGGAAGATCCCAGCAAAGTGATTGAATGTCTTGTCGCTTGCGACGAACAGCGCGGCATTCTCATTATTGTGCGCGATCCAGGTCCGGGATTTGATCCGAGTGCGATTCCCAGTTGCACCCTGGGCGAGAACCTCTACTCGAACCACGGCCGCGGAATTTTCCTGATCAACCAGCTGATGGATGAAGTGAAGTTCCGAAAGAATGGGACTGAGATTCACATGGTGAAGCGATAGCTTTACTCCTTAGCTGCAATCCCCAGCGCCTTCATCTTGCGATAGAGATGACTTCTCTCCAGCCCAAGCACCTCTGCAGCGCGGGTCACGTTGCCATGCGTTTCGTCCAGTTTCTTAAGGATGTAATCGCGCTCGTAAGCATCGCGGGCCTGGTGCAAGGTTGAGAATTCGCCCTTGGGCACGCGCCTTCCGCCATCTCGATAAACCAGCGGCGGCAGATGTTTGGCGTCAAAGCGCGTGGTAGTCGGATTCATGATGACGATGCGTTCGATCACGTTGCGCAATTCGCGGACGTTTCCGGGCCAGGAATAGCGCATCAGGACTTCAACGGCATCATCGGTGATCTCGCGCGGTCGTCGTCCGTAAGTCGCGGCCAGTTCCTTCAGGAAATGCCGCGTAAACAGTGGAATGTCTTCCTTGCGCTCACGCAGAGGCGGGACGAAGAAGGGAATCACGTTCAGCCGGTAGAAGAGATCCTCCCGGAAGTTGCCGCGTGAAATCTCTTCTTCCAGATCTTTATTCGTAGACGCGATTACGCGCACATCGACGGTGATCGTCTCATCGCTGCCGACTGACGTGAAGCGCTGCTCTTCCAGCGTGCGCAGCACCTTCGACTGGGTCTTCAAGCTCATGTCGCCAACTTCATCGAGGAAGAGTGTGCCGCCGTGGGCTCTCTGGAATTTTCCTTCCTTTCCCGCGGCGGCGCCGGGGAATGATCCTTTGACGTGTCCGAAGAGTTCGCTCTCGATCAAATCTTCAGGGATTGCGGCGCAGTTTACCTCAACGAAAGTTTGGTCTTTGCGCAAGCTTTGTGCATGGATCGCATGCGCCACCATCTCCTTGCCCGTTCCTGATTCGCCGTAAATCAGGACGCGCCCGTTCGTCGGAGCCATGAGCGCGATCTGCTGGCGCAGCGCCTTCATGGGAATGCTGTCGCCGACGATGATGCTCTTGGCCTGCAGTTGCTTCTTCAGGTCGACGTTCTCGCGCTGCAATCGCTTCGACTCGATCGCGTTCTTGACGACGATCAGTGTCCTCTCGATGCTGAGCGGCTTCTCCAGGAAGTCATAGGCACCAAGCTTGGTAGCGCGCACCGCGGTCTCGATGGAGCCGTGGCCGGAGATCATGATCACTTCGGGCGCATTCTCCAACTCGCGGATTTTTGCCAGCGTTTCCATCCCATCGATGCCAGGCAGCCATATGTCGAGCAAGAGCACATCGAAGGCGGTCTTGCGCAGGAGGTCGAGGCAGGCTTCGCCGCTTTCGGCCGACGAGGCGGTGTAGCCTTCGTCCCCAAGGATGCCGGCGAGCGAGTCGCGAATGCCGGCTTCGTCGTCCACAATGAGGATGCTATACATGTTTGGCTATGACGGCCGCTGGCGTCGATTCTGGCACAACCGGAAGCTCTACGATAAAACGCGTGCCGACCGGATGATTTTCTTCAATGCGAATCGAGCCGTGGTGATCTTCCACGATCCGGCTAACGATCGAAAGACCGAGCCCGGTACCGCGCCTTTTCGTGGAGAAGTACGGCAGGAACAACTTCTCTTTCAGTTCGCGTGTGACGCCGTGACCGGTATCGGCAACCGTGATTTCAACCGCGTCGCGGCTTGCGACCAGTGCGGTGGAGATTTCGATTTCGCGCACCACAGCACTTTCCGTGGCTTCAGCGGCATTGTCGACAAGATTCGCAACCGCACGCTTGATTCCCTCGTTGTCAGCCATAACCTTGGGCAGATCGGCCGCCAGCGATTTGTGCAGCGCGATTCCATCCAGCCGGCCATTGAACATGGAGAGAGCATTTTCGATGATTTCGTTGATATCTGCGGGCTGCGGCTTGGCCACTGGAAATCGTGCAAGGGTTGAGAACTCGTCGACGAGGCGGCGTACGGTTTCCACGGCACCCGCGATAGTTTCGGCGCAGGAGCGCACCACTCCCATTGATCCGCGCTGGGCTGGTGGGACCCGGTCGAGATGCCGCTGAATGCGCTCCGCCGAGAGCGCGATCGGTGTCAGCGGATTCTTGATCTCGTGAGCGACGCGGCGTGCGACTTCCCGCCAGGCTGCCTGCTTTTGCGCTTTGAGCAGATCCGATAAATCTTCGAATACCACGACGTAGCCCGAGCGCTCAGCCTGACGCCGAAGTGGAGCCACCGTGACCGCCACATTCAATGATCCATGCGACAAAGGCATTTCCATTTGGCTGGTGGTGAAGCCCATGCGGTCGGCGCGCCGCAGCAAGGGCTCGAAATCCTCGAGCACATCGGCCGGAAATACTTCAGGTAGCGATGCACCTTGAGGGAACGCGGCGCCGCCGTGGCCGCCATCGGGGTGGAACATCCGCAGTAAAGCCTGATTGGTATGGGTCACGCGCCGGTTGGCATCAAGCGAAAGAACACCCGTGGGGATGCTCTCGAGAATCGTTTCCATCTGCCGGCGGCGCTGATCGAGTTCTGTGTTCGCAGCGCCCAGGTCGCGGGTGGACGACTCCAACTGGCGGCGGCTGGCTTCGAGTTCCTCCGCCATGCGGTTGAAGGAGCGCACCAGGTCGCCGATCTCATCCGTGGCGCGGACGTCGACGCGGTAGTCGAGGCGTCCGCGGGAAATTTCCTGGGTCGCCTCCGCCAACGCCGCAAGAGGACGCGTGACCAGTTTGGCGAGGAAAAGGGCCAGCCACGAGGTCACGAACAGGACAATCATCGTGAGGAGGAGCAGAAGCCCAATGTAAGTCTGGCGCACACGGCGGCGTTCACGGCTCCATTGGAAATATCTTTGCTGGCTGGCCTCAACCTGCCGGACCGCCTGCGAGAACTCAGGTGGAAGAGGGATCGCGACCAGAATCGTGCCTCCGCCGGCGACCGCCGCGGTTCCCAGCGTGTAGTCCGTATCGTGCCACGTGAATTGTGCCGGGCGCCCAGCCAATGCGTCGGCGAGAGGCAACGAGTTCTTCATGACCGCCCAGGGAGCCGGAGCCTTATAGCTGGCTTCCGCAATGCCATCGCGCAATGCCAGCCCGAATCCGCCCTGCAATGTCATTTCATGGCGCTGGAATTCGCTGACGATTCCAGATGGCCCGTGGCTCGAGAAACCACGCACAACTTCGGGAGTCGCAGCAATCGCTGTGGCTTCGACACGGGCATTTTGCTCGGCATATTTGGCCGCCATGGATGTGATGGCTCGCGTATCGGATCGAACTTCCTCGACGGGTGTCGAGAACCACTTGTCGATCGAGCGGTTCATCAAGCCGTAGGCAAACCAGTACATCACCATCACAGGCACAAACGACAAGAGCAGGGCGCCGGCCACCATGCGTGTGCGGAACTTTGATCCCAACACTCCCATTCGCCGCTCGGCGAAGAGCTTAAGCAGGTTGCGCGCCAGCACAAACGTCAGGGCGACAAAGAGCAATGAGATCAGCAGCGATAACGCATAGAAGATGATGGCTTGCTGATTGGTATCGGCTTGCAGGATCGTGTTGTTGAAGGCGGTCTGGGACGCGAGGACGACGAAGAGCAGCAGGACCGCAACCGCCAGCAGGATGATGACTTGTTTCCGGTTGGTCCGGTTCGGCACGCGGGTTGGAATGGGCGTACTCACACAGAGTCCGAGACGAAGCAGGACGGTCCCTATCCGGTTCATTATAGAGGCAGAAAAGCAAGTTCGGACGCGCTACGCAGGTGCCATCACTGGGTCAGCGTGCGTCCGGCGGCGAGTCCTTGAGCATTGCGTCGTAAGCTGGCTTGGGCTTGTACGCACGATCAAAGAGCAGACCAGCACCCTGCGTGCCATGCGAGTGGGAACCAATCCAGGAGTACTTGTCAGTGAATCCCCAGGTTTGAATCGCGGTGCAGCCTGGGTTTTGCAGACTTGCCCGAACCACGCGCTGGTAGGCGTCCGCCTGGCGCTGGAGATCCTCGGCTCGAGGTGCGCCTTGTGAATCTACGGGCAAAGCGACGTCAAGTTCCGTGATGTGAACTTGGAGTCCCAACTTCGTCAGCTGTTCGATGTTGGCGGCGACGGGGCCGGTATCGTAGTCGAGGCGGGGCAGGTGCAGTTGCAGTCCGACGCCATCGATCGGAATGCCACGGTTTCTAAAATCCCTGACCATGGCGTAGATCGCGTCGGATTTGTGGTTGAGGGTGTCTCCCTCTGCTCGTTGTAAAACAACAGCGCCTTGGAATCCGCTTCGTGGGCCCAGCGAAATGCCTGCTCAATGTGCGCTGTGCTCCTGTCGGACAAGCCGATTCCTGGCCGGTTGTACCATGGGGAATCCCTCGGCGTGCCTTTCTCATCCAACCCCTCGTTTACGACATCCCAGGCGAACACGTGGCCCGCAGTGCTTCATCACGGTTGTGATGTGTTCATGCAGGAGTTGTGAGAGTTGGGCCGGGCTGAAGTGTCCTTCCGCCAGCCATTTCGGATTGTTGTGATCCCAGACCAGGCAGTGGCCGCGGACTTTTATTCTATGCGCCTCGGCAAAACGTACGATTTCATCGCCCTGGTTGAAATCAAAGCTCTCGGCGGTCGGTCGAATCGTCCACCACTTCAGCGCGTCCTCGGGCTCGACCATGTTGAATTCGTGAGCCAGAGTCGCGGAATAAGCAGGCTCTGAAAGAAGACAAGGACGAACGGCGGTGCCGATGAGGACTCCGGAGGCGTTCGCCGCTTCACGCAGCGTCTGAGGCGTGGATGCCAGTGCTACCAACGCCACCAGCGGACAGGCAATCCGAATGCAGCTTCGGAACTGCATCCCACCACTTTACGCCTTTGCAGCAATGGCGGCGGGGGAAGGGGATTGTGTCATGCGAGCACTAAGCTCAGCGGTTACGTCCTTGCCGCCTTTGAAATTCGTGACCAGCGATTGGATCGTGAAGATCGGTCCCCAGGGAATCCCCCACCAACCGGCGACCAGGCTGATCAGACTCCATGTCAGTCCCTTCGTGATCGCGCTCTCTCCCGCGGGGATGAAGTAAACATCCGAGGAGCGACGAAAGCTCATGACCAAAACCGAAATGGCATACTGGTAGAAGACGAATTTCCCGCCCCGTTGAATTTCAAACTGCAGCCGGTCAGGAGACATTCCTTCGATGCCTTGAACCTTCATGACAACTCTCCTTTTGGGGGAATGCGCAATTCTAGGCCGGGCAGCGAAGGCCGTAAAGCAGTCGAAGGTGTATGTCCTTTATTGTGCGTGTAACTATTTGCCAGGAAGGAATTTTTGTAGCGGGCAGTCGTCGCAGATCGGTTTTGTCTTGCGGCAATAGTTCTTGCCGACCCCAACGATCAATCCGTGCATCTCGTTATAAACCTGCGTCAATGCGGTGCGATGGGCCGTGCTCATCGCGGAGGGCGGATGCGCTGCGCCGCGAATGCCCGCCTCTAGCGGTTCCCGCAATTCCGAAGGCCCAGATTCCTGCTCAGTCGCGACAGCTTCGAGAGATCTCTGAAACAATTGCCGAATCTCCTCGTAGTCAGCCTTCGCAGGCACGATCCCATGACGATCCAAGATGCGCCGGGTATAAGCGTCGACGACGAAGACTGGATGATTCCCCGCATAGAGCAGAATCGAGTCGGCGGTCTCCGGTCCAATGCCATTTAAGCTCAGCAACTCTTCGCGTAGTTTCTCCGTAGGCTGAGAAAATAGTTCCGCAAGCGAGCCTTCGTACTTGTCATCCAGAAATGCGACGAAGGTCTTCAGCCGCGCAGCCTTCTGTCGGAAATAGCCCGATGGCCGTATCAAACGCTGGAGTCGGGGAAGTCTCACTGCCCGAATCCCTTCGACGCTAAGTAAATTCGCTCGACGCAGATTGGCCAAGGCCCGTTCGACATTTGTCCACGCCGTGTTTTGCGTCAAGTAGGCCCCGACGATCACCTCGAACTGCGTTTCCGCGGGCCACCAATGCTGGGCACCCCAGGCACCAGAGAGGGCCGTGTAGTAGTTGCGGATCTCTTCTGCAGGACTGGATTGCGTTTTGCGAGTCATTCCGAGATTCAGTTTAGCTGACCGTGCTTAGGCCTGGCGCTGAGACATGTCAGCGCATAGTCAGACTTACTGAAGTGCATGTACTTGGGCAGAAGGGAAGGCTCGATAACTCGAAATAACCGCAATTTCCGCGTTTTCTGTGGGAACGGCATGAGACGCAGCTAAGGCCAAGTACCAAAGTAAGTGGTGCGGTAATCCTGTTGCGTTGACAATTTATGTCAACGCGAATGAGCTGCGTTTCTCTCCCAATGTTGGGCAGCCGTTTGCGCCATTGCTCTGCATAAATGCTGGGCGATCGTTCCATTTACGTGGTCAGGAGATCTGTGTATGTCGCAAAGGCTGGGTGATCTTCTCGTCAAAGAGAAAATCATCACACCAGAGCAGTTGGAACAGGCGAACAAAGTTCAGAAAGAACAGAGCTGCCGGCTGGGGTCTGCGCTGGTGAAGCTCGGCTTCCTGACCGATGAAGACGTCACCAACTTCCTTTCGCGCCAGTATGGCGTGCCCGCCATCAACCTTTCGTATTTCGAGATTGACCCTGCCGTCGTCAAGCTGATTCCGTTCGAGACCGCCAAGCGTTACCAGATCCTTCCGTTGAGCCGCGTGGGCGCATCGCTCACTATTGCCATGGTCGATCCGACGAACGTCTTTGCCATGGACGACATCAAGTTCATGACCGGGTTCAACATCGAACCGGTTGTCGCCTCGGAAAGTTCGATTCTTGCCGGGATTGACAAGGCCTACGGAGCGACGAAGGAAGAAGACCTTGAGTCGGTGATGCAGTCGATGTCGGAGTTGAATGAAGAAGACGTCGAACTGCAAGGTGAACAGCAGGAACTGGGGTTGTCGGAACTGGAGAAGGCGGCCGACGAAGCTCCTGTCGTCAAGCTGGTGAACGTCATTTTGGGCGATGCCGTAAAGCGCGGCGCCAGCGACATCCACATCGAGCCTTACGAAAAAGAATTTCGCGTCCGCTTCCGTATTGACGGCGTTCTGCAATCGATCATGTCTCCGCCGATGAAGCTCAAAGACGCCATCACCTCGCGTCTGAAGATCATGTCGAAGCTCGACATCAGCGAAAAGCGGTTGCCGCAAGACGGCCGCATCATGCTGAAGATGAACATTGGGGGCCGCAAAAAGCAGCTCGATTTCCGTGTTAGCACGCTGCCCGTGTTGTGGGGCGAAAAGATCGTGCTCCGGTTGCTCGACAAAGAGAACTTGCGCCTCGACATGACCAAGCTTGGTTTTGAGCCCGAGTCACTGGTGAAATTCGAAAAAGCGATTTTAAAGCCGTACGGCATGGTACTGGTCACGGGACCGACGGGATCCGGCAAGACGAACACTCTGTACTCCTCGATCTCGACGTTGAACCAGCCTGACACCAACATCATGACCGCCGAGGACCCGGTCGAATTCCAGTTGCAGGGCGTCAATCAGGTGCAGATGAAAGAGCAGATCGGCTTGAACTTCGCCGCTGCCCTCCGCTCATTCCTACGGCAGGATCCGAACATCATTCTGGTCGGCGAAATCCGAGACTTCGAAACCGCTGAAATCGCTATCAAAGCTGCCCTTACCGGACATTTGGTGCTTTCCACGCTCCATACCAACGGTGCTCCCGAAACCATCACGCGTCTGATGAACATGGGTATTGAACCATTCCTGGTGGCAACGTCGGTTCACTTGATTTGCGCTCAGCGGTTGGTACGGCGCATCTGCAAAGACTGCGCCGAAGTAGTGGAAGTGCCGCCACAAACGTTGATTGATGCCGGCTTCACCCCGGAAGAAGTCAAAACCGTAAAGATTCAGAAGGGCAAAGGCTGTGGCGTCTGCAACAACACCGGCTACAAGGGACGCTGCGGTTTGTACGAGGTGATGGAAGTTGACGACGAGATTCGGGAACTGGTTCTGGTCGGCGCTTCCGCGGTGGAACTGAAAAAGAAGGCGATCGAACGCGGCATGCTCACGCTGCGCCGTAGCGGCCTGATCAAAGTTGCCGCCGGAATGACGACGCTTGAGGAAGTCGCACGCGAGACGATTCACTGATCTTTATAGGAACTGAAAGGGAAGGAACTTTCTTATGGGTTTGTCGTTAAGCGATCTGCTGAAACGAATGCTGGAGATGAACGGCAGCGACTTGCACATCACCACCAACTCGCCGCCCCAGATCCGCGTGCACGGCCACCTGGTGCCGCTCGATCTGCCGCAGATGACTCCGGCAGAGACCAAGCAGTTGGCCTATAGCGTCATGACCGACTCGCAGAAGCACCGCTTTGAAGAGAGCCTGGAACTGGACTTTTCGTTCGGCTTGAAGGGTTTGGCCCGCTTCCGCGCCAACGTGTTCAACCAGCGCGGCGCGACCGCTGCCGTGTTCCGTCTTATTCCCTTCGAGATCAAGTCGTTCAATCAGCTCGGCCTGCCGGCGGTGGTGAGCAAAATGTGCGACAAACCGCGCGGATTGGTGCTGGTGACGGGCCCTACTGGATCGGGCAAGTCGACGACGCTGGCCGCGATGATCGACAAGATTAACAGCGAGCGCCACGACCACATTCTGACCATCGAGGACCCGATCGAATTCGTTCACATGAACAAAAATTGCGTGGTCAACCAGCGTGAACTGCACGCCGATACCAAGAGTTTTACGGACGCACTACGCGCCGCGCTTCGTGAAGATCCCGATGTCGTTCTGATCGGCGAAATGCGCGATCTGGAAACCATTGAATCGGCTCTTCGTATCGCCGAAACCGGTCACTTGACCTTTGGCACGCTGCATACGAACTCAGCCACGTCGACCATCAACCGCATCATCGACGTCTTCCCGGCGCACCAGCAGCCACAGATTCGAGCCCAGCTTTCCCTGGTGCTCGAAGGCATCATGTGCCAAAGCCTCGTGCCCAAAATCGACGGCAAGGGCCGCGCCATGATCATGGAGGTCTTGGTCCCAAACGCCGCGGTACGCAACCTGGTCCGCGAGGACAAGATTCACCAGATTTATTCTTCCATGCAGTCCGGACAAGAAAAATTCGGGATGCAGACCTTCAACCAGTCGCTGGCGACGGCCTACTTCCAGAAGCAGATTTCCATGGAAACCGCCATCGCGCGTTCCAGCAACGTGGATGAGCTGCAGGAAATGATCAGTCGGGGAGCGAGTCTGTTGAGCCGTCCAACGACAGCAGGAAGCTCGCTGGCCCGAGGAGCCGCTCCATCCAAGCACTAATGCGGGCGGAGCACAAGAAATTGCAGGAAAGTTGCACGAATCAGGTACGTGATGAGGAGAAGCTAAATCATGCCAGTCTTTACATTTTCCGGCAAAGACGCGTCAGGACAGAAGGTTTCCGGAGAGCGTGTCGCCCCCAATAAGCAATCTCTGGCGCAGGCGCTGCGCCGCGATCGCATTACGCCGGGCGCAATTCGCGAAAAGGGCAAAGAATTCTCTATGCCCACATTCGGTACGACCAAGGTCAAGACCAAGGACATCGCGATCTTTTTTCGCCAGTTCTCGGTCATGATCGATGCCGGCCTGCCCCTGGTGCAGTGCCTGGAAATCCTGGCGGCCAACCAGGAAAACCAGACGTTCCAGAAGACGTTGACCGGAGTGCGGACCACGGTGGAAGGCGGCGCGACGCTGGCCAACGCCATGCGGCAGTACCCGACCATCTTCGATGACCTCACCACCAACATGATCGAAGCCGGCGAAACCGGCGGTATTCTCGACATCATTCTGCAGCGCCTCGCCACCTACGTCGAAAAAGCGGTGCGCCTCAGATCGGCCGTGAAGTCGGCATTGATCTACCCGGTGGCTGTCGTGAGTATGGCGGTGTTGATCGTCGGCGCCTTGCTCAAGTGGGTGGTGCCGATCTTCGCTAACCTGTTTGCCGGTTTGGGCGTGGCTCTGCCTCTTCCCACCCGAATCACCATGGGACTCAGTCAGTTCGTGCAGACCTTTTGGTGGATCATCATGGTAGGCGGCGTCGGTTTGTGGTTTGGCGTAAAGCAAATCCGCAAGAATCCTCGCGGTCGCTACTACTTCGACAAAATGTTATTGAACCTGCCGGTGGTAGGGGGACTGCTGCGTAAGATCGCGGTTGGCCGCTTCACGCGTACCCTGGGTACCCTGATCACTTCAGGCGTGCCGATTCTGGAAGGCTTGAGCATCACGGCTAAGACCTCAGGCAACGCCGTGCTGGAAGAAGCGCTGATGAAAGTCCGCAAAGCGATTGAAGAAGGCCGAACCATCGTCGATCCTTTGCGCGAATGCGGCGTGTTCCCCAACATGGTGACGCAGATGATCGGCGTCGGTGAAGCGACGGGCGCCATGGACTCGATGTTGCAGAAGATCGCCGACTTCTACGAGGAAGAAGTCGATGCAGCCACCAAGGATATGTTGGCGATGTTGGAGCCGGTCATTATCGGCATCCTCGGAATCAGCGTCGGCGGCATCGTGATTTCGCTGTACATGCCGTTGTTCGCCATGATCGCCAAACTGGCGGGATAACACGCAGGTTTCAAAGCGACAAGGTTTCAAAGTTTCAAAGAGTCTTCCGCGAAACTTTGAAACCTTGAAACCTTCTGAAACTTTGAAACCTTAGGCCTCTTAATGCAATCGACGTTCGACGAGCGCAATTGGTTGGGATGGCTGGTTCGGGTCCGGATTTTCATTCTGACCGTGCTTCTGGCCATCGAACTGGCGGTGGCACAGTTCAGCCCTGCGCCGGTGCCGATGCGGCTGTTCATCAGCACGATCCTATTCTGGTACAGCCTTTCTCTCTTCTATATCCTGCTGCTCTCGTTCTGGCGGGAGCACCGGCTGCAGGCAGCCCTGCAGGTCGTGACCGATGTGGTTCTTGTCACGCTGGTGGTGCACGAGACGGGAGGTTGGGACAGCTCCCTGAACTTCCTCTATCCGCTGGTGATCATCGTCGCCACCGTACTCCTGACCCGGGTCTGGGCCGGACTGGTCGCCGCGCTGGCATTCATTCTCTACGGGACCGTGCTGGAACTGAATTACTACGGCGTGGTTCCTTCCTATTGTACAACCCATCCCGGGCTGAAATCGCTGCAGTCGATCATCTTCGTCAATTTATTTGCATTTCTGGCGGTCGCATATCTTGCGGGGCTGCTGACTCACAAGCTCCGGCAAGTTGGTGTGCAGCTCAAAGACGCGAGCGGCGCCCTCGAAAGCCTGCAGGCGCTGCACGAAAACATTATTCACTCGATCAGCAGCGGCCTGATTACCACCGGACTCGACGGGCGGATCACGCTGATCAATGCGGCCGCCGAACGGCTTCTTGAGCGCGGCGCAGCTGAATTACTCGGCGCCCCCGTGGACCGGCTGTTTCTGGACCCACTGCCCTCGGTCGAGTCGGAGCAGTCGCACGGAGAAGTGCGCTTCGATCCCCCGACCAAGTTCCGCAAGACTTTGCGGGTGCGCGTTTCGGCATTGTCCGTTCCGGAAAAGGGCGATCTCGGGTACGTCTATGTCTTCGATGATCTGACCGAGATTCGCCGTCTGGAACGCGAAGTCCGCATGCAAGACCGCCTGGCTGCGGTCGGAAGGCTGGCTGCGGCAATCGCGCATGAAATCCGCAATCCGCTGACCTCGATCGCGGGCTCAGTCAGCATGCTCTCCGGCCTTCCTGAGATGAACGAAGATCACCGCCGCCTGCTCGACATCGTGACCCGCGAGTCGCAGCGGCTGAATGCCATCATCACGGATTTCCTCGCCTATTCGCGAACCAAGAAATTTCAATTCGACCGAGTCGACCTGATTCGCCTCGTGGAAGATACGCTGACCTTGATGGAACACCGCATGGCGGCCGAAAAGACCGGAATCGAGATCAAGCGCCGTTTTGTTTCCGAGGCATGGGTGCTCGCCGACGGCGACAAACTGAAGCAGGTCTTCTGGAATCTTTGTGAGAATGCGGTACGCGCCATGAAAGGTGGAGGCACGCTGACCGCGGCGGTCGAGTCGCTGGGCGATGACTGGCAAGTTTCGTTCATGGACACCGGCACGGGCATGACGCCACAGCAGATCGAAAAGATCTTCGAACCCTTCCAATCCAACTTCGAAGGCGGCACCGGCCTGGGGTTGGCGATCGTTTACCAGATCGTGCAGGCTCACGATGGGAAAGTATGGGCCAGATCGAAGCCGGGCCAGGGCACGACATTTGTCCTGAGACTCCGCCGCCTCGAGGCGGAGCACCCCGTGGCTGCACGCACTGCGGCAGTCGATAAGTTGCCCGTACGGCCGATGGCTGAGTCTGCGGCTGCGGCGGCGGGAGGAGGTGCGCGTGGCTAACATTCTTGTTTGCGACGACGAACGCTCCATCTGCGAAATGCTGGATATCTCCCTGCGCCGCGAAGGTCATCGCGTTGAGACAGTCCAGGCCGGGCAGAGTGCCAAAAACAAGATTGATGGTGCGCTTTATGACGTCATCATCACCGATATCAAAATGCCGAACATCGACGGCATTGAAGTGTTGCGCCACGCTCACAAAGTCTCGCCCGATTCGGCTGTCATCCTGATCACGGCGGTCGATGACTACGAGGCCGCGGTTCAGGCGGTGAAGGCCGGAGGCGCCACGGACTATATCCGTAAGAGTCCGGGACTGGTGGACGAGATCAAACTTGCCATCAACCGGGCAGTCGAGAAGTTGGCCCTCAGCAAGCAGAACTTTGCTTTGCGGCGCGATGCCGCCACGCGCAACTCGCTGGACAACATTATTGGCTCCAGCCCAGCCATGGAGAAGCTGAAGCAGACCGTCCGCACCGTCGCCTCCACGGCCAGCACAGTTCTGATTCACGGCGAAAGCGGCACCGGTAAAGAGTTGGTTGCGCGCGCAGTTCACGTGTGTTCGCCTCGAGCTACCGAAGCCTTCGTTTCGGTCAACTGCGGAGCTTTTCCTGAGACGCTGCTTGAAAGTGAGCTTTTCGGTTATCTGAAAGGCGCCTTTACCGGAGCGAACCAGAACAAGCGCGGACTCTTCGAAGTCGCAGACAGCGGCACGATCTTCCTCGATGAAATCAGCGAGATGACTCTGGCCATGCAGGTCAAGCTGCTGCGCGTATTGCAAGAGCGTACTGTTCGCCCGGTGGGCAGCACTAGTGAGATTTCCATCGATGTGCGCGTCATCGCCGCCACCAACCGCGATCTCGACAAAGCTGTGACCGAAAATCTCTTCCGCGAAGATCTGTACTATCGCCTGAACGTCATCCCGATCCGCGTTCCTCCTCTCCGCGAGCGGCGCGACGACCTCCCGCTGCTGGCAAATCATTTTCTGAAGAAGTACGCGACCGCGGCCGGGCGGAGCATTCTGCGAGTACATCCGGCTTCCCTGGATTCGTTATGCGGCTACGAATGGCCGGGGAACGTGCGCCAGCTCGAGAATACGGTCGAGCGCGCAGTGGCGCTCGAGACTACCGACGAACTTCACGTGGAACTCCCGGCCGAGCGTCCCAAGGCACGTGCTGCCGCGGCGGCCGCCGGAGCAGGCTCGCTTCCTGAAATTGGCGGCGACTTACGACTGCCAGATGGTGTCGGAATGGAAACCTACGTAGCGGGCATCGAGCGCTCGTTATTGCAAAGTGCCCTGACCCAGAGTGGTGGCGTGCAGACGAAAGCCGCGGACGTGCTTGGGATTTCCTACCGCTCCTTCCGCCATCTCATGAAGAAATACGGCCTCTAAGAAATGTCGAAAATAGGTGGTTTTTGTTGTGGAAATCAGCTGTTTCCGCGTTGTTAACTCGGAAGACCTAGGGCCAATCGTGTAATTTGTGCCAACGTTCATCTGTATCTGGGAAGTTTCGTCTAAGGTATTCACCTGAAATGTAACCAGGGTGTAAAACCCAATGATTCTTTTTAGGTAAATCGCCCCATTCGAGACACCAGGCCTTTGCATTACCCAAACCTCGTATCACTGCTGAAACGATCTTCTAATGAGTCGGCTCGCGTCGTCGAGCACAGTATTCATGCGCGGTTTGGCGCGTTTCAGCGAGGAAAGAACCGCTTTCACCTATGTCCTGGAGTGCTTACCGAAATCCGAAATTTCTGACGCCCTCTGCAAGTATCTGTGGAAAATGAGTTTCCGGGTAAAACCGCACTATCTGACACAAAGTGGCAACGTGGATGCTATGCAATTTGGAAACACTTCAAGCCGTGCGCCCAGTGGGGTGAGGCAATTTCACGAGAGGGAGGATCAGATGAAGGAGCAGACTGTTCGGCTAGGTCCGCGCGAACAGCAGATCGTCGAACTGCTATTGCAAGGGTGCGACAACGCCGAAATAGCCAGCCAACTCAAAATGGCGCGGCGTACTGTGAAAGCTCATTTCAACCGGTTGTTTCTCCGTTTCGGAATCACCGGTGGCATTAAGCGAGTCAAACTCGCAACCCTGTTATACCGGAGGCAAGCATGTCAAGTGGACGCTACGGGAACCGTATCCCAAGTGAACGTGAACACCGGGTCATCCAGCTCGTTGCCGAGGGCCTGAAGAACAAGGAGGTCGCGGAAGCGATCGGAACTACCGAGCATGTCGTGAAGAATTACCTGCGGGTGATCTATGACAAGCTTGGGCTTTGGAATCGGGTTGAGCTTGCGCTGTGGTACGAATCGAGGCGCAGTCCCGCACCAGCCTTAATGCAATAGTCCCAACCGTGTGTCTGCCAAGTCTTCCAGAATACTGGAGTCTTAGGCGGGCATACGGATCTTTAAGCAAGATCAAAACAATTCATTGGCAGCCAAATGCCTGGAGGTTACGGAGCCTTTCTCCGGCTCGGGCCATTCCCCGCCTTGCTGCAGAATCCAGTAGCACGCGGGCTTGGTCGCAGTTCTTGGAGACTCCATCCCCCTTCAGGTAGAGGTCGGCGAGTTCCAGCATTGCCGGGCCGTTGTGTTTGGCAATCGATTTCCATAACCACTTCGCCGCTTCTGCGGTGTCGGGTGCTTGGCCGGTGGATCCGTGCAGAAAGCGCTGAGCCGTGGCAAATTCCTCAGCTCCGTTGCCTTGAAAACTCACGGGTTCAACGCTATCGACGGTGGACTGTGACGCTGGCATAGCCGTGGGCGCGTTCATTCCACTGGCGACGGTCTCAAGTTGCTTCGGGGATTCAGCTGGCTTCGGCGGGCTCGGTCTGGCTGTGCTATTCGCCGCCGGCACAGGTTGTTGTTCCGCGGGCTTTGATGGTGCAGACGCCGATGGGCTCGGACTTGTCGCGGCCGGTGTCGTATCCGTCGCTGCAGGCGGCGGAGGCGATCCCTGCGCATTCTGATCACTGCGTGAACTCGTCCACGCCGCGTAACCCAGCGCGAGAATAAGAATAGCCAGGATTGCCCCGATGTAAAAACGGTATCGGCCAGAAGGTGATTCATCATAGCCCGATTCCGCTCCATCCTCTCTGTCCAGCAGACTCTGGAAAGGCGATAAATCGTACAGATCTCTCCGGGGCGCCTCCGCGGGCGGTAGACGTTCCTCGATTGGTTCCCGATAGTCCGTCGATGATTCCGCATAAGCAGGAGCGCCGACGCGATTGTTTCCTGCGCGATGCGGCTCGTAGGCGTTGTCCATCCTCGGATCTTCAAGTGCGGCTCCACCCAACTGTGCTCCACACATGCCGCAAAACTGATGCATGGAAGGATTGTCGTGGCCGCAGGTAATGCAATGTCTCAGATCGCTCGGATGCCTCTGGGTGGTTGGGCGTTCAAATGCCGTCGAAGGTGCGTTCGTGCTTGCCTGATGCACAACTTCCGCGGGCGCCGGATGGCTCTCAACATCTGAGTTCCGCGCCTCCAGTTCGCGCAGCAGTTCGATCACTGCCTCTTCGCGCTTCTCGGGAGGGCTGGTGAAGTACACTTCCGCCCATCGTCCCATGTTGTCGGCCAAAATCGGGTTTACAAGGGGATTGAGCTCGGGCCGGGGTAGGGCATGCTCATCCTCAGAACGCTCCGTGGAACTAGCCAATCGGCATTCTCCTCCAACCACACTCGCGAACGGCCAGAATTTTTATAGGTAGGTATGATTGCACTATTATCCCAGAGGTTGTCAATTCTAAATGACGTGATATCAGTGGGAAAAGCGGCTCAATTGCAAGCTTTGCGATATGCGGGTTCGAATTGGTCGAGTTGTGCTTCGCGCTGCGTGGTGAATTTCCCTTGAGGAGTCTTGCCATAAAGATCGGTTCCCGGGCAGTAGTAAAGCGCGGTGTGCAGATCTACCCAGACCTGAACACCCGGATTGCCCTTGTCCTCCTGGGGTTCGGGCGGCTCGGCCAGGCCAAGCTGAATCAGGACGCGATCGAAAAACGACAATCCGGGGTCGGGAGCGGGTTTGGGATGAGCTGCAGTCACCGCAGGTGGCGTTGCAGTCGCTTTCACCGGATGATTCGACCATAGTCCCCAGCGGATCACGCATGCAACCAGGATGACGGCAATTCCCAGGTAGATATCTCCGCGATGTGCATTCCACAACTGCAGCAGGCGACCGGTTCGCTTGCTGGAAACGAACCGTTCGAGAAATACGCGCGCGGAAGCTGCGGAACTCCAGTCTGCCGGATGGGCAAGCTGGGACTTTGCCAAGGCTTGTGAACGGTCCGGCGATTCGGCCGAAAGCTCATCCGCCTCCATTGGACCGTCCTCGTCGTCGACCCCCGCGATCTCCTGCACATCGATCGGTGGCGGCTTCTCTATTGGTTCGTCGGCCTCCTCGGGAAGTTCTAAATCGGAAGAGGTGAAAAATCCCGGAATTTGCTCCTCAAGAGAATGCGCAAGGGATGAATCCGGGCGGCGAGCATCGAACTTCTTTCCAGTCTTTTCGAAGGCGTTCTTGGCAGTCTCAGAGCCCGTCTCCTTCTTCTGCGACTCCTGCATCTGCCACAGGGAGGCAACCTTGCTCTGCATGTCGGAAGTTTCGTAGTCACCAACGCGCGGTGTGCCACATTGTCCGCAGAACTGCTCCTCGGCCATCAGCCGATTCCCGCACCTACAATAGGAATGAGTAGGAGCCGAAGGGGACACTTTTTCTGCGGGCGAAAGGTTCTTGGTAACGGGTTTGTCGACTAGAGCCGCCAGATTCGGCTGTATTTTCTCGAGGGCCTCGAGCATCGCGGCGCGCTCACTGGCGAGCGATTTCTTCCACGCGGCCTCCTCCTCGCGCACCAGGGCCTCGGCCACCAGGCTGGCCATCAATTGGCACGTGTGTACGTTTTGCTCAGTGAATGCGTTGGGAGACGCGTAGTAGAGTTCCAGCCCGCCCGCGACTCCGCCATCATGAAACACCGGGACCGCGATGAGCGATTGAATGCCTCGGCGCTTGCACTCATCCACATCCAGCAGGAACTCTGCGTTGGCATCGGCACAGCGAAACACCTGTCCGGTGCTCAAGCAAGGGGCGAACATCGCTTGGTTAAGCGCAATGATCTTTCCCGAAAGCGGGGTACTGCGACCGAAGACAGCGCGATAGTACGCGTTCTTGCCATCGATAATAGCGATCGCGGCGCCGCTGGCGTTGGTCATCTCGCAAACCCGCTCAGCCACCAACTTCAGCGCAGTTTGGAATTCCAGGCGTCGAAACTGGATTTGATGCTGGGTCTGTACGATTTTTGCCAGCGTCGATGCGTTATCGGGCAGCGGCGCGGGTTGGGGCGATTTCGCTTGCGGAGATGGATTCTGAACCGGGGAGGAATTGCCCTCAACTTTCGCTTGATCCCGCTTCACGCCGGGACGCAACTCCAGTCTCCGCATCTCCCGGTTGTGCTCCTGGATTACGTAGGCGGCTTCCAGCAGCTTTCCGAGGGTCTGCTCGTCTGGAACTGGTTTGTGCTTCTCGTCAGACACAGTTCGGTATTCCACCAGCGCTATCACTCGTTGCCATCCGCGATCCGAACCTGGAATTGCCTATTCTAGTGCAACTCCAGCGCCAACGCCGACGGATGAAAGCCAGTCATCAGACGGGTGTGGAGCGGTTGGAGAAAGCGGGGTACGTTGGCCGCCCTTCAGGCAGGTCTCTAATCTATCAATAGTTTACCGCTCAGGCGTCCCCGTTGCGGGAATTCTTGCCGAGGCGCATCCGTCGCGTCTAAGCCCAGATCCCAGGCAGTGGTAATCAGAAATTGGTAATACCACTCTGCAGAACTCTGCACATGACGGGAGATTTTCTTACTCGGCGGCAGGAGAGAGTTCCTGGCCGTCTTTCTCGCCGCTCAGGTAGAAGTAGACGGCAGGGGTGATGATCAAGGACAAAACCATCGAAATGAGAACGCCGCCGATGACCGAGATGGCGAGCGGTTGTAGCATCTGCGATCCGGCGCCGATCGCGAAGGCCAGCGGCAGCATACCTGCGACCGTTGCCAGTGCAGTCATCACGATGGGCCGCAATCGCCGCCGGGCCGCCAGCAGCATGGCTCGTTCGGCGGACTCGCCTAGGCCGCGCATCTTTTGATCAGCGTCGAGCAGGAGAATGCCATTCTTGGCCACGATGCCAATCACCATGATCATTCCCATGAACGACGAGATACTGAAGGTTGTGCGCGTAATCAACAGCGCGATGAAAACGCCGGATGTCGATAGCAAGGCCGAGGAGAGAATTGCAACGGGTGCGGCGAAGCCGCCGAATTCGAACAGCAGAACGATGAACAGAAGCAGGACGGCAAGAACTAACACGATCACCAGATCATGAAAGTTTCGCTGCTGTTCCGCGTATTGCCCACCGTAAACGACCCTGATGCCGGCAGGCAGGTGTAAAGCATCCACGGCTTTTTGCACGTCGGCCACTCCGCTGCCCAAGCCGCGGTCTTCAAGTCGTGCGGTGATCGCAACGTCTCGCAGCAAGTTCTCACGTCGAATTTCGGTTTGGCCCGGACTCTCGACTACCGATGCGAGCGCCCCCAGGGTTGCGGTACGTCCCGTGCTGCTGACCAGCAGAGTATCGCGCATGGCCTCGAGGGAGGCTCGGTTCGCGACCGGAAAACGCACCCGAAGCGTATAGGCTCGATCATTCACCACCACGGGCGTGGGAGCCGGCTCGCCCTCGAGGATCGCGGAGGCATCGAGAGCCACTTCTTCGGCCGTGAATCCCGCTCGCGCCGCGATGCTCGGATCGACTTGAAATGTTACGGACGGCCCGCTGATCGTGTTCTCGATTCCGTTCAGAACGTCCACGACGCCTCTAATCTTAGGCTTTCCAGTCTTGTCATCAGGCGCAAGTGCGTCCGCGACTTTCTGCGCCCATTCCTCCAATTGCTTGGGATCCTGCGAGAAGAGTTTGATCTCGATCGGTTCGGGAGCGGAGGTCAGGTCGCCGATCATGTCCTGCAGAACCTGAACGAACTCGATCTTGAGCGCCGGTTCCTCCAGATTGATCCGGGTGCGGGCCTCGGCGATGATTTCTTCGATGTCCCGGTCGCGTTTCGTCTTCAACTTGACAAGAATGTCGCCGCGATTCGCTTCTGTCACCGCGGCCAGACCGAGTTCGAGGCCGGTGCGCCGCGAAGAGCTTTCAACTTCCGGTATTTCGTTCAGCATCTGCTCAACATGGCCGATGATGCGGTTGGTTTCGGTCAAAGAACTGCCCGAGGGTGTCCAGTAGTCCAGCACAAACCCGCCCTCGTCCATGGCCGGCAGCAGATCGGTGTCACTGAACTGAAAGCATAGGTATGACACGACGATCAGGGCGATGCTAAAGATGACCAGCAGCACCGGGCGTTCCAGTGCGCGCCGCAGCCAGCGCTCGTGGAAATCGACGACGCGCAAAAAGAATCCGCTGAGGTGCTTCTCCTCGGCAGCCAACAGCTTGGTCGCTTCGTCGGAATTCGCCGCCGCCTTACTCTCGGTGTCTAAGGTCGGTGCGGGTGCATCGCTACCCTCGTTCTTGCGCCGAATGAAATATTGGCTGAGAGTCGGCGTCCAGGTGACCGCCAGACCGAGCGAGGTTAGCAACGAGACCGTCATCGTTACCGCCAGCGCCCGAAAGAACACTCCGTAAACCCCATTGATTACGATCAGGGGAATGAACACCACGACCGGTGTAATCGTTGATCCCACCAGTGGAATCGTGATTTCCTTCAGCGCGGTGCGGATCGCCTCGATCCGCGACTGTCCCAGATCGCGATGCAGCACGATGTTCTCGACCACGACGATGGCATCATCGATCACCAGTCCCACCGCTGCAGCCAGGCCGCCCAGAGTCATCAGGTTGAAGGTCTCGCCCATCAGCTTCAGAGCGATGAACGTGACCATCACCGTCACAGGGATGACCAACCCGGCAACCAAAGATGTCCCCCAGTCCCGCAGGAACAGCACCAGAATGATCGACGCGAGAATCAACCCGAGCAGGATTGCATCGCGCACGCTCTTGATCGAACCTTCTACAATGATCGATTGATCGTAAAACGGCTCGATACGAATGCCGGGCGGGAGCGTCTTCTTGATGCTCTCAATCTCATCGTGGACTTCCTGCGCCACTTGCACGGTGTTTCCATCCGGCTGCCGATTGATGTTCAGCAGCACCGCCGGCTTTCCGTTCGCAGTAACTACGGTATAAACAGGCTTTACGCTCGGTGCTACGCTCGCCACGTCGCCGATCCTTACGGGAATGCCGGTCGCCGTGTTCTTGATGACAGCATTGGCGATTTCCTGTGGCGTACGCACCTGGCCGTTCACGAGCCCCAGGTAGAGCTGATGATTTCGTTCGAGCAGTCCGGGGGAATCGACCAGATTCGTCTTTCGCACGATATCCAGAATGTCGGACACGGTTACGCCGGTGCTGAGAAGCTTTGCCGGATCCGGCGTGATCTGGAATTCGGGTTCCTGCCCGCCTTGGACAATCACCGTGGATACGCCTTCCAGGCGATTCAGCCGCGGCTTCATCTCGTAGGTCGCCATTTCCCAGAGCCTGGTTTGCGGCGTCGTGTCGGACGTCACGCTGTACCCAATGATGGGAAAAGCTGCAAAGGTCAACCGGTGTGCTTCGATCTTCGCCGTCGCAGGAAGTTCCGGCTGGACGCGCGAAATCGCCGCATTTACATACTGCAGCGTCTGGAACATGTCGACGTCCCAGCGGAAGTAGAGATCGACTTCCGCCGATCCGCGGCTCGTAATCGACCGCACCGTGAGGAGGCCAGGGACGCTGTTAACTGCTTCCTCCAGCGGGCGCGTGATGGTCACCATCATCTGGTCGATGGGCATGACGCCGTTATCGACAGCGACCAACACACGCGGGAAATCTGTGGAGGGGAAGACCGAAACCGGGATCGTGAATGCGAGATAAGCCCCCAGCAGACCGAGCGTCAGAATAAGGAAAATAACTGGACGTGAATGCTGGGCGACCCAGTACTGAGATTTCTTTCCGTTTTCTTGCGAGTTCACGCCCAGGCTCCGCAGCGGTTATTTTTCACCGGATCCCTCACTGGGAGCTTTCGATCCCTCGGCCGAAGGCTTTGACTCCCCGCCTGGAGGCTCTGGAGCTTGGACTTTGATCTTGGTTTTATCCGGCAGCCCGTATGCCCCGTTGGTGACGACTTTATCTCCGTCTTTGACTCCCTCTACGATCTGCGCATCGTCACCGTTACGAATCCCGACTTTCACGGCTTGCTGATGGGCCAGTCCATCCGATCCCACCAGCATTACCGTGGTCGATCCATCCGGAGCGGTGAGAATTGAGGTCGCGGGCACAACCAGAGCATCTCTTACGGTTTGGGCGGTCATCGAAAGATGCACGCTGGTGCCGGGCTTCAGTTCATGCTTGGGATTCTTAACCTCGAACCAGACTTCCACTGTCGTGCTATTCGGATCGAGGGCGGGACTTACCACCGTGACTTTGCCGTTGATCGGCTCCGTGATTCCAGGCACGGTAATGCTGCCCTTATCGCCCACCTTCAGCGCCGCAGCATCGTCTTGCGGAATGTGCGCCTTGGCGATGACCGAGGAGATATCCATCACTGTGAGCAGGGGAGTGCCTGCGGCTGCCATCTCTCCCGGATAGAGCGGCCGATCGGTAATCACGCCGTTGATGGGGCTGCGAATTTCTGAATAGCTCAACTGTGCTTGCGCGCCCCGATATTTGCCCGCGGCAGAATCTCGCTGCCCCTCCGCGGCTTTGAGTTCTTGCTCCTTGCCAATCGCCATCAGCTTCTCGAGATGCTGTTTGGCGATATCGGATTGATTGCGGGCTTGGGTAATGTCAACCCGCGATTGATCCAGTTCCTTCCGCGGCAAAGCGCCCTGCTCAAAAAGTTGTTGCCGGCTTTGAAAAACCTTCTCCTGCGCGTCGAGCGCCTGTTGGGCTTGTTGCGCATCTGCTTCGGCTTTCCGGATCTCCTCCGGCAAGTTGGCAGCTGTCGTCGTTTCATAAACCGCCTGCGCTTGTTTGTACGCGCCTTCAGTGTCCTGCGCGGCAGCGGACAGATCGCGATTCTCGAGAACTGCCAAAACCTGACCTTGCTTGACCGGACTTCCGCGCTTCACCAAGAACTTCTGCACAGGTGCGCTGATCTTGGGAACGATCGCGGCCTGCTGCAGCGGGAATAAAATGGCTTGCGCTTCGACGTCGTGCTGAATCGCTGTCTTTTCGACGGGTGCTGCTTGCACGCTGACAGTCGGTGGTTCGGGAGGTTTTTCAGAAGAGCACGCGGCGCAAAGGAGCCATGCAGCCGTGACCAACGTCCCTGAAACTATGCGGCGGAAATCTCTGCGAATAAAGATTCCCGAGGTTAGGATTTTGTGCCCGTTCATTCGTCTAGAAGTTTCCTGTCAAAGTCTGGAGATTCGCGACCGCGACTTTGTACCGAGACTGTCCATCGTCATATGCGTTGCGAGCCTGCGTCAATGTGTTCTGGGCATCGACCACTTCTAATACCGTTGACTCTCCCGCCTGGTACCGCATGGTCGTCAACCGCATACTCTCGGCTGCCATTTCCGCCGAGCTTGCCAGCGATTCCATCTCGGAGCGCGACGTTTCCGCCTCGCTGTAAAACTCTCGCAAGTGACTCAGTAATTGTTTCTGCGCGAAATTAAGCTCGACATGCGCCTGATCACGCCGTAGTTCAGCCTGCTTCAGCTTGCTGCGGTCGCTTCCCCAGCTGAAGATCGGAATCTGTAACGTCGCCACCGTGGAGTAACCGATGTTGCGCACGCCGTTGGTTCGGGTGGCAAATTGATTGGAATCGATTCCGTAGAAGTAATCCAGGCTGAGCGATGGCAGCAATCCTCCCCAAGCGGCCGTGACTTCGTGGCTCGATGCCTGGTAAGCGGCCAGCGCGGCGCGTAGATTGGGATTGTTTCTCTTTCCGGCCGCTTCGGCTTCGGCAAATGTCGGCAGAGGCTCCGGGGTTTGCAGGTCGTCGACCACCGTGAAATTCTGGTTGAAATCCGGGAACAACAACACTGCCAGGTCTAGCCGGCTGCGTTCCATCGCAATTTGAGCTTCCTGTAAATCGCGCTGTTGCTGTTGCGATTGAATGTGCGCCTTGAGCACATCTGCGTGCGCGACCTCGCCGCCAGCTTCCAGCTTCTGGCTGATATCAAGGAATCTCGCTGCTTCGGCCGCGGCGCGCTGGATGTTCGCGTATTTGCGTTGCGCCACCACCAGGCCGTAATAGGCCTGAGTAACGCTCACGACCAGGCCGCGCGTGGCCACATCCGCCTTAGCTCGAGATTGCGCCAGCAGGGCAGAAGATCTCCGGTAATCGGCCAGGCTGGTGAGCGAAAGTGCTTCATGCGCATTTGCCTGGCTGATGTATTCGTGTACGCCGTTATTGGCGATGAACCGTGTAGTTGGGCATCCGGCTGTGCTGGTTTGGCAGCTTACCGGCAAAGGCCCTGTTCCCTGTGTGTATATGAACGAATTGTTGTAGCTGACGTTCGGCAGCAATCCAGCGCGAGCTTGCACCCGGTCTTCGTGCGCTACGCCGAGATCGGTCAAGACCGACCGGTACTGTGGATCGTTCTGCCGCGCTCGCTGTAGCGCATCCTGCAAAGTGATCGTAAGGGGCGCGCTTTGATTTTGGTCCGCAGCTGCCACCTGTGCAAAACTCTGCGCCGAAGTCGCGATCAGAACCAAACTGAAAACCAGCAGCGGCAAACACTGCCCGAAATGGGATTGCCTTCTCACATGCTTCGTCCGGTTGTTTTTCTGACACATCACAGTTCACCTCAGGATCGAAACCTGCCCTTCGCGCACTCGAAAGTCTATGAACCTAAAGGACAGACGAGGGCTCCCGGCCGCAGCCGCCGCATCCTCAGGGTGCCGGGTGTTTGCGAGTTCCTTCAGCTGGCCGGAAGTTTCAGGCATCCGCACCCCACCGCATGGCTGGAACAAATTGAAACTGGCACAGCCTATCACGCCTTCCTGAAAGCCACATGAAAGGTGCCGCTTCAGATGTCTAAGTGGCATGCACCAAAGTACTTAGGTCTTGTCGTATTTTTTGCGACGAAGAAATGGCGAAAGTCTTGCTTTAGGGAAGTACGAGTTCGTTCTTAAGTCAGGCCGGAGGAAGCCATCATGATCAACCTGGAATCCGTAAAGGTTACACCGTGACCAGCAAGTGCTGAACCTGCTGGTTCAAGGCTGCAGCAACAAAGAGATCGCTGGTCAGCTCAACATCAGCCCCCGCACCGTGAAGCAGCATTTGCGAACATTGTTTCTGCGTGCCGGCATCCGCGAAGGGCGGAAGTGCGTGAAGCTGGCAATTGATTCCATGACAATGTCGGCTCCCTAGCCCCGAGTAAACTTGGTGGTGCTAACCAACCAAAAGGCTCGGGAGAAAAGGAGCCGATATGTTGATTA
>Ga0209580_10000149_pt1 | contig 49581 bp, 36 predicted proteins | sample Coa_R1_5_FD_187153 | JGI IMG/M metagenome (GOLD analysis project Ga0209580, IMG submission 187153) | Surface soil microbial communities from Centralia Pennsylvania, which are recovering from an underground coalmine fire - Coalmine... | ecosystem: Environmental > Terrestrial > Soil >... | reverse complement strand
TCAAACGCCGGCCCCTTGCCCCAGACCCCCATCCCCGCTACGCCGAAGGGCGTGTGGGGAGAACAAAAACCGGAGGAAGTCTCATTATCCCTGGACTAAAGATGGGGGGCAGGTCAATCGACGCTCCGGTGTGCTCGGAGCGGAAAGGAACGCGCAAGGCGCAATCCCCGTTGTGATGACGCTGCAGCAATTCATGATCAACCTGAGTGGATCGCGCGAGAACGTCTATTCGCCATCGTTAGATTTGGTTCCGAAGCAGGGAATGGATCATCTTCCGAAGTGTGAAATTGACTTCGTTTGGGTACTTGCGGCTCCCTATCCCGAGAAAACCGTAGTGATCATAGGAGAGTGCAAGGATCGGGGTGGACAAAATCAAAATGGCCAAAGGGTTGGCACAATTGAGGCTCAAGATATTGAGCACTTGAGAAGCATCGCAGATGCGTTGCCCAGAGCACGGTTTTCTACGTACATCGTTCTGGCGAAGCTGTGTCCCTTTACGGCTGAAGAGATTGCCCTCGCGAGGACGCTGAACGACAGATACCACCAACGTGCAATTTTACTAACGGAACGAGAGCTTGAACCCTATCATTTTTATGAGCGGACGAAACTCGAATTTAAGAACATCAATCAATATGGTGGCACTGCGCAAGACTTAGCGAACACGACATCGATGATGTACTTCAACGAACCCAAAGAGCGCCCTGTCTAAAGGTCTTTGGAATCAGCCGAGTCTCAATGCGATTCCCTACAATTTCCTTTCTTTTGCCAATGATCGATCCACTATTGGAATAAATAGATGTGCTCGCGAGAGTGGATTTGATCGCAAGAACTTTATTAGTACATTTAATTCGCGAAATACTGGTAAAAGCGCAATTCGTACAATGAATTTGTGCGCTGGATGAACTCATTCGTATCGGATTGCGACTAACGGATCAATCTTTGCGGCACGCTGCGCTGGAACATAAGAAGCAAGGCCCGCAGCGCTGGCTACAATTACGCAGGCACCTACAAAGCTTGGAAAATCGCTAGGTCGGATGTCAAAAAGCAAGTTAGACAAGAATGGTGTGAGCATCAATGAGGCACCGAGGCCGATACCGATGCCTGAGAGCGCCAGCATTGCAGCAAGCTTCAACACAATGTGGACTATATCCCGTCTATCCGCTCCGAGTGCGATCCTCAGTCCTATTTCGTAGGTCCGATTCGCTACGTAGAACGAAACGACCGCGTAGATGCCGGTAATGGACAGCAACAGCGCTGTTCCTCCAAACGCTGCTAACAACCACATATTCACGCGCAGCGAGGTAATCGATGCTGCCATGCGTTCTTCCATGCTGGAAACGTCGAAAATGGGCTGATCCAGGTCCACTGACGCAATCGCATTCCGGATGGTCGCCACCAGACCATCGGGATTCACAACCGTGCGCAACACAACTGCCATTTGGCCACGCGGATGTTGCTCGAACAGAGTAAAGAGCTCAGGCGTTGGGGAGTTTTGCAAACCTACGTTATGAATATTCGCGATAACACCTACAATGGTGATCCACTCCGTAGATGATCCGACGCGCAGCTTTTTGCCAAGTACATGCGTATTACCGAAGAAGTGCTGTGCGAACTCCTGGTTCACAATTGCAACATCGGGCGAGTGGGGAGTGTCAGTATCGGTAAAATATCTCCCACCTAATAACGGGATATGCATTACTCGAAAGTACCCCGCGCTAGTACTCACGATCCCCACAAAGGGCCGCATTCCTTGAGGTACTTCTTCACCCTGAAATTCAATTCCTGCCGACCAGCCGTCGCCGGCCAAAGGGAGATCGCTGACCGCTGCACATCCACTCACTCCAGGTAGATTGCTCAGCTTCGAACCGACTTCATTGAAAAAGTTCCTTTGCCGGTTCGCGTCTGAGTATTTTGCATCAGGAAGCGAAATTTGAAGCGTCAATAAATCATGTACTTCGAAACCTGGATTAACTTGCATGAGAGCAACAAAGCTTCGGATGAATAGGGCCGAGCCCACCAGCAGAACCATGGCCAAGGCGATTTCTGCCATCACAAGCAGACGGCGGACCCAGCCTGAGCTACGGGAATCTATAAGGCTGTGAGACCCCTGTTTAAGCCGTTCGGCCAAGTTCTCCGTATTTGCAAGTAGTGCCGGTAACAGACCAGAAAAGAGCCCGCTGAGCGCTACCAAGATCAAAGCAAATTCGATGACCTGATCGTTGACGACAATGGGGCTGAAATGGGGCAAGCTTGGAGGATGCCAGCGGTTGAGAATCGCAATCGACGAAGCCGCGACCACGATACCGAGAATCCCAGCAGAGGATGAGAGGAGCACATTTTCCGTTATTAACTGGCGAACCAGTCTTGATTTTTTTGCGCCGAGTGCTGATCGAATCCCAAACTCGTTCATGCGGGCTGCCGCCTGCGCGAGCTGCAGGTTAGTGTTATTGGCGCACGCGCTAAGGAGCAGGAACATAACAGCAGCCATCATAATGGCGACACTATGGCGAAAATTTCCAATGAGGTGCTGCTGGAGTGGAACAATCTGAGTCTGTAGACCAGAGACCATGTTCTTGAAACCAACTTGGTACGACTGCTCAATGAATTGGCGTTGGATTGAGGCGATCTCCGCGCTAGCCTGCGAAATGCTAATGCCTTTACGGAGTCTTCCGATTACGTTTACTACCTCTATGGTCTGGATAGCCGTGTCTGCACGCCCTGGCACTGTCAGTGGCAGCAGAACGTCTGGAGTGGAACCGCTCGCAGGAAATACGAAAGTGGGGGCCATAATCCCAACGATTTCGTAGGGATGGTAATCAAGTTCGATTTTCGATCCAATTGCCGATTGTGCGCCGCCGAAGCGCCTGTGCCAGAGTGCGCTAGAGATGATGACAACCGGCGCTGCTACAGGGGTATTTTCTTGACTGCGAAAGGGGCGGCCGAGCGCAGGCTGGACTCCAAGAACATCAAAAAGGGAAGATGTAACGGCCGCGTAATGAATTCGCTCAGCTCTATTTGTGCTTGTCAGATTGAAATCTCCGTCATCAAATGCGGCTATCCCATCTAGAGTGTGGTTCTGATCTCGCCAAGCAATGAAATCTGGAGTGCCGACGATGTGATCTTTCAATTTGGGTAGATAGTTCGTAAGCCAGATTAGGCGATTCGAGTTGGCGTAGGGCAAAGGGTTCAAAACTACTGCGTTGAACACGCTGAAAATTGCGGTAGTGACACCAATGCCGAGCGCAAGCGTAATGACTGCTGTAATGGCTGTCGAACGGTGCTTACGGAAATGGCGCAAGGCGTAGAGTAGATCCTGGCTTAAAACCGACATGGGCCTCTCCATACATTTCAGGCAGCACAATCTTATACCGCATGACAATTAGCGGGGTTCTCAATCGGTAGCGAATCGGGGAGGGAGCATTTTGCCCTCGGCAGACATATTCCCCGCAACGGTTTGACCCAACTTCTCCCCGACCCTAACATCGAGCGATCACACCCGCGATTCGCACCCATGATTCGCGTTTCTCTAAAGACTTCTCAGAGACTTAGGCGGCCACCTGAAGTCACGTAAGTTGTTTAAAACACAGCATAATGTAGCACTGAAAAGGCTGGCGTCGGCGGTTCAACTCCGTCCCTGGCCACCATGTTTTCAATGAGTTAGGTGAAATTCTTAAACCTCAATCCACGACAAAAAAGGCCTTTATCGTGGGTGGAAACACCGCACTCAGCGATGGAGGCCTGAGCTTTATCTTATTGAGTGTCATTGATTTGCTGCTATGCGAGGTGTCGAAGAGCGCAGCCTTTCATCGATTTTGCGCTCTGAGCTTTTAACCACCTTAATAAATAATGATGTATGGGGAAAAGTTAATGCTGGGGGGTCGCGAGAGCTTTGGATAAATTTGACGCGATTGCAGATGTCTTTCGCGTCCGGTTCGGCGGAGATCAAGCCCTGTCTCAGGACCTTTGTTGACAGTGAAATCTGACTTCCTGTCGGCTGAACGCTGCCCTGTCACTGACTTCCGACACACAATCGATCAGGTATCCGCTGTTTCCTCGCAGAGCGCAACTTTAGCACGCCGATTCTCTCCTACATTCGGGAACGGGCTGCGTCACTCAAATTAGAACTCCAGCCTGTCACGCAGGAGGCCGCGGGCTCCCGCCATTCTCACCGGAACCCGCTACATACTGGAGCCTATGCGCCAGGGAGATGGCCTATTGCCATCTATGGGGACACCTTCACCGCCATTCACGACGCAATGTTTCCCAATTCTCGGTCTAGTAGAGCGACTGCACCCCGAACTCGATGCAATCTCCGTCTTCAGTCCTGACAATGCACGGGCACAGTTACCCCATGTGGGATAGCTGAAGAAAATATTGGGACGAAGTGAACGGCAAACTACTCTCGGGATTTGCTACTCGTTCCGCCGAAGAATGGTTGCAGAGGCACTACGAAATGTCCGAAGAAGACTAAGCCAAAGGTCCGACCCGTTGGCTGGCAAGCTGGCTGCCGAATACGTGCTGCTAAAGGTGAGTGGGATTACCGTCCTTCGGCCTTTTGGCCGCGAAGCACCATGCACGTGGAAGCCGCTTTTGCGACCAATCGGTCTTGCTCGTCGGTAATGGTGCACTCGACGTAGCCGATTGTATGGCCTCGCCGCACGACAGTTCCTTCCGCTTTGAGTTGTGCCTGCCAGACCGGGCGAAAGAAGTTGATTTTCAATTCCACAGTAGTAAAGGATTCATCTGGGGATACAGCTCTTCCAGCGGCCGGTTTTGCCACTGCTTCACTTCCTCGATAACCCCTTCGGTGACGTTGGAAATCAGCGCCGGCGACACTTCAATCCCGTAGATCTCTTCCAGGTGGCCCTGGATTTCCCGCGTCGTCATGCCCCGCGCATACATCGAGATGATCTTGTCATCGAAGCCGGTCCAGCGCGTCTGCCGTTTCCCGACGATCTTGGGCTCGAAGGTGGCTCGGCGATCGCGCGGTGTCTCTAACTCCAACTCACCAAACTCACCTTTCAAAGTTTTTTCGACTTTTCCCGTTGCGTGGATTGCCTTGATGCTGTCCCGCCGGATCGTGCTTTTCATAGCCCAGATGATCGCTCATCTCGGCTTCCAGCGCCCGCTCCAGCACCGCCTTGGTCAGTTGTTTCAGCAGCCCGTTTTCCCCGATGATCTCCTCGGGGCGCTTATAATCCTTCAGCAGTTGATCGATCAGCGTTTTGTCGATAGCCATGAGTCATTCTCCGTTTCTCATGGCCGGTTACACAGTTACTTTTACAGTTCCGGCCTCTGCCAAACTTCCGACGAGCCATCCATTGATCTGCGCCGGCGATGACGGCTTGGCCCATTCATCACCCATGCTTCCCGCTTCCGCGCGGGCCCAAAAATCACCTGTGGTTCTCACCTGTGGTGTTTCCGTTTTACGGGACTTACGTGGTACTAAGGCAGTCCTCGGCGGCTTGTAAAGCGTTGAAAGTACTCAAAACCACGGTTCTGAAAAGGCTTGGAGTCAGCCCGGAGGGAATGCGAGTATTGCCTGCATTTTCAGCAACTTACCAAAAGCGACCCAAGACTTCTCACCTGTGGTCTTCACCTGTGTTCAACTTCGATCATGACTAGTAAGATGGCTGCAACCGCGGGCTGGCGAAAATTGCTGTGGGGCAGAACCGTTTTAAACGGAGTATCATCCCACCCAACCATTTTTCCTTGTGCGATCGTTAGGTAGTCCATGGGACCGCGAGCCATACGCGTCTTTGCTTCCACGTTTCTCCTCATAGTTGCCCTGACGCGCGTGCTCAATGCCCAGACCACCACCTCCGGCGAATTAACCGGGGTCGTAAGCGATCAAAGCAATGCAGTCGTGCCGAATGCGGATGTCGAGATAAGGGACAACGCCAAAGCAACGATTCAATCTACGAAAACTGACCGCGAAGGAGTGTACCGATTCTTCTTTCTTGCGCCCTCCACCTATACGCTGACGGTGCTCCATCAAGGCTTCCGTAAAGAGAATCGCGTAGTAAACGTGCTGCTCGGTCCACCTGCTACAGTGAATGTCACCCTCGAAATTACTGAAGCCAGCAGCGAAATTTCAGTTACTGATGAAGCGCCTCTCATCCAGGCAGACAACGGTGACATCTCTGCCACGTTAAACCAGAAGCAAATCTCCGAAGTCCCGAATCCCGGAAACGATCTTACTTACATCGTGCAGACCGCTCCCGGCGTGGTGATGAACACGGATGTGCAGGCCGGTGCCAATTTCTCGATTCTCGGAATGCCTGGGACTTCTTATCGTTACACCATCGATGGGCTGAATGTCACTGACAATTCATACAACGTCCAATTGGTTGGCGCGCTCTTCCTGCTATTGGGTGAGAACCAAATTCAGGAAGCCACGGTCGTGAGCACCGGTTACTCTGGCCAATTCGGAGGTGCGGCTGGGGCCAACGTGAACTATTTCACAAAATCAGGAACGAACGAGTTTCATGGCAATGCTCAGTATTACTGGAACGGCCGTATTTTGAATGCAAATGACTGGTTCAACAAAGCCCTAAATAAGCCACGCCCGTTTTCTATCGCCAATCAGTGGGCTGGGTCATTCGGGGGGCCGATCCGAAAAAACAAACTGTTCGCCTTTTTCGACACTGAAGGTTTGCAGCTACTGATTCCCCAAAACTTCTTTGTCACCATCCCGAGCTCTGAATTTGAAGTGGCAACAATAGCGAATATCGACTCTAGGTTTGGATCCAGCTCTGCTTCGGACACTTTTTACAAAAAGATTTTCAATCTCTACAACGGCACACCCGGATCAAGCTCGGCCAGTCCAGGTGGATTTGATCCCGGCGATCCAACAGGCTGCACTCGGTTTGTCGGCCCAGCCGGTCCGGGTGGCCAGCTTGGCACCACGCTCCCATGCGCACTGCACTTCTTCAAGACTCGTGGAAGGCCAGGCTATGACATTCTCACCTCTGGCCGTGTGGACTGGAATGTCACCTCTGGCGACCGCGCCTTTCTTCGATTGCAGCATGAAGGAGGGCGCAATCCAATCAGCACAGACCCCATTAGCTCTGTTTTCGATGCCGATGGAAGACTCCAGTGGTGGGAAGGCCAGATTTCTGAAACCCACACTTTCGGTCCGACAGCCGCCAGCCAATTCTTGGCCGCGGGCACGTATATTCCGTTTTTCTACCGCATGGACAATCCGTCGCAGACACTTGCGGCGATTCCCACAGTTTTGAGTTTCGTGCAGGGCACGTTCACGAATCTTGGGCGCGGAGACTTCGCCAATCCCTACGGTTCCGGCGGCTCCTTGACGCGCTACCAGCTTGCGGAGGATCTTGTGAAGACCTGGGGCAAGCAAAAGTTTGGAGTGGGTATGAGCTTCGAAAAGAGCTACTGGACCTTTCTGCAATATAACGCGAATCGAGTAGGAACTTTGATGCCCCAAACGCTCAATGCCTTTTACCAAGGCGGTGTGGATCCGAGCTTTCTGGCCGGTACAGACCCAAACCCTGATTACACTCAGCTAAGCCAATCTTTCCCATCTGCGAATTCGCAGGGAATGAGTTTCTACACTCTTGCAATCTATGCCCAGGACGAATGGCACGCACGCAAGGACTTATCGCTCGCCTTTGCACTTCGGGCCGAACATGAGTCCAACCTTGATTGCCTAGCTCGCTGCTTCGTACGCTTCGCCCGTCCGTTTGAGTCTCTCAGCCATAATCCCAATCAACCGTACAATCAGGGGATTCTAGGTAGTCAGAAACAAGCTTGGGCGGGGATAGATGCCATCCTCTGGTCGCCGCGATTCAGCTTCGCGTGGCAACCTTTCGGCCTTTCACATAACACAGTAGTCCGCGGCGGAATGGGCGTGTTCTATGATCTGCTACCTGCAGGTCCCGGAATCAATTTCTCGAGTAACCCGCCACTCCTGAATTCGTTCACAATCGTAGGAGACAACCTCGCACCCAACGAAAACACTAGCCTCTTCAAAGACGCCGCTGCATCCAATTCGGCATTCCTTGATGGCTTCGCCCAGGGAAAAACACTCGCGCAGATTCAGGCGGCAGACCCCAGTTTTTCCCCGCCTGCTATTACTTCGCCCGGAGGACGGATACACTCACCGCAATTCCAGCGATGGAGTCTCGAGCTGCAGCAGGCCTTTCGCACCGAAACCTCGGTCAGCATCGCATATTTTGGCCATCACGGCATTCACGAAATGGTGCAGAACCCGAATGCCAACGCGTTTGGCTTCGGGTCCCTCCCCGCAGGCCTGTGTTCCAGTCCTCCTGTTCCACCGTGCGCTGATCCCCGATTCAGCGAAGTCAATGAATTGGCTTCACGCGCAATCTCTAACTACAACGGCATGGTGGTTTCCCTACAGCATCGGTTCAGACGCTCGAGCCAAGGCTTGTTTCAACTCAACTACACCTATGGCCACGCCTTCGATGAGGTTTCCAATGGTGGGCTGTTTGGATTTGCGCAGGGCAGTTCGATATTTCCGCAGGACCCCAAGAACCTCCGTGGAGCATACGGCCCGGCCGAATACGACGTCCGCCATTCCCTGAACGTGAACTATGCCTGGGAGGTCCCGGTGAAGACTGCTTTGCATGGCCATGGCTGGGATTTCCTAGTCAAAGGCTGGCAGGTTTCCGGAACTTTCTTCGCGCGCACTGGATTCCCATATACGGTGTTCGACTTCGCTGAATCCGTTCAGCTCCAGACCAACAACTATTTTGGTACGCTCTATGCCGTTCCGGTCGCACCTCTTGGACCCACGCCAGAATGCGGGGAGGCTGCTGCTGCAACTGATCCCGTTCATCTTTGTTTACCATCACAATTTTTCGCCGGGACGAACGGGACAACCCTGCCCAATCCAAGCGCACTTTTTCTCCAGTCGGGCTGTGAAACAGGGTTCAATGCGGGGCACTTAGGCACGTCAGGCGTCTGCGACGGTCCTCTCGTATCTCTCGGGCAAGGAAGGAACCGCTTTCGGGGACCAGGTTATTTCAATACCGATTCCGCCGTTATGAAAAATACGAAAGTCCCCGGATGGGAAAATGCGACACTTGGGATCGGATTCCAGTTTTTCAATCTTTTCAACCACCCGAATTTCGGATTTCCCGATAACTTTAGCTCCGACCCAACATTCGGACAAGTCTTCTATTTGGAGCAATCGCCAACCGGCATCTTAGGAAACGGTTTTGGGGGCGACGTAACCCCTCGAATGATCCAATTGAAAGCACAACTCAGATTTTAATCAGGAAACACACCAGGCCGCCCACGCCTCAGCATCAGAAATTCTCCATCATCCACATGTTCGAGTTGCGCTGCGAGTCATAGATGGCAATATGACGGCCATCGGGAGATGGAGTGCCAAAACATTCCGCTGCAGCTCCCCGATTCTTCCACAATCGCACGGTCTTCCCTCGCAGATCTACGTGCAGCAGCTCGGCAGCACCAGGAACACGGTTCGTGACAAAAAAACCCTTCCCATCCGCAGCCCAACCGAGCTCCCAAATTTTTTCCGTCCCCTTGACGTGGATAGTGAGTGAGGGCTTCCCGCGCAGAGAGTGAATCTCTATCGGGCTTTCTGGGCTCCGCGTTATGGCCAGGCGAGTACCATCGGGAGAAATGGCACAAAGTATATTGTCCACGGAGAGGTCAATGTCCCGGCTGAGGTGAAATCGGGCCAACTCGGGCCCGCGGCCATTTACCACGTCGAAAGCCGTCACAATCATCTGTTTGTGATCAGCAGACTGTTCGCCGATCACACACAAATTTGATGGCGCTCGGGTGCATGAGAATGGGGACGGCCGAACCGTTCGAAAGACCTCTTCAGGAGTTCCTCCCGTGACAGGGACTCGAACGATGGACTGTGGCCTCGACTGATCGTTGGGATTCCCTGTGAGGGGCCAAACAAGGGCAAGGACCCATTTGCCATCGGGGCTCAGTTTCGCGTCTTCCAGTAGGCCGCCTGCCACGGCGGGTGTGAGCGGTTCCGGAGTGTCGGAGTTCAAGGCCTGTTTGAATAGTCCATAGTGGTCGCCTCGGTTTGTCCCGATCAAGACTGTCTTGCTATCAGGCCACCAACCGTCGATAAAATCGTCCCCTTCCTCAAGCGTAAAATGCCTTGAATTGCGGATGCGCGTCCCGCCTGAATCGACATCTGCGACATATGCAGTCCCATGTTCGCCAGAGGATTGCAAAAATGCGAGCCGCTTCCCATCAGCGGTCGCGTTCGCATTCGAAATACAACCTCCGCTGCCGTTCGTGAGCCGTGTCGGTTTCTCAAGTGGTTTACCTGTGTTCACATCCACACGCACCGACCAGAAGTTGCACGTGTCTTGAACAGAGGTAAATCCGGAACCCGGCTCGCCAAGCTGAAGGATCACGCGGCCGCCCGGCAACAATGTAATATCACCACGGATATTTTGCGGTAAGTCGGAAGGAGCTAGAAATGCCCGAGGCGGCCCGCCGTTTATGTCGCGGCTCCAGAATGTGTCGCCCTTCGCATCTGTTCTGATATAGAAAACCCGCCGGCTACCGGGTATCCAACCCAACGGGCCAACTGAGCCAGTTTCATCAGTGGCAACCAATTTGCGAGCGTGTCCGCGATCCGGGTCCATCACCCAGATTTCGCGTTCACCAAACTTGCCAAAGTTTGTACCGAACGAAATCAGAGCACTGTCGGGCGAAGCTGACCACGCAATTGCATGTTCCCGCAGCTTACGTGGTGGCGCGTTCAAGCGCGAAAACAGCCATATGTCAGTAGTCCGCGATGACCACACGCTTTGGCTTTCGCTTGCTGGGTGGGCATTGGCAAGAAACCTCGTACTGTCCACGAGCCAGGCAGCATCAATGATTTCCCAACTGGTTACTTCCTTCTTTAGATCATATGGCTGAGCTATCGCTACCATGGCACCGGACCCTATGTCCTTGATGTGGATTCCTTGCGCGTCAACATAGGCTAGGTATTTGCCATTGGGCGAAATCGATCCGCTGCTCACCGGGTTCTCGGGGGAGTTGATTGTGAGCTGTCGAAACCTAATGTCAGGCGTAGCTGATATCGAACCTGATTGGCGTTTCTCAAGCCAATAAAATGCGCCGATCGCTAATAATGCAAAAACAAGTGCAGCAATCGTAGTAAATAAACGCAGCCGAGCTTTCGGGTCCACCTCGCGTCTCACGATTTCCAGGTCTGCACGCAGCTGCGCCATGGTCTGGTATCGTGCAGCGCGATCTTTTTCGAGCGCCTTCTTGATAATCTGCGCAAGTTTTACAGAAAGATGTGGGTTCAATTGCCGTACCGGAACAGGCGTTTGCGTGAGAATGGCATTGTGCAGTGCGGGCCCAGTATCGCCTTCAAATGCACGCTGCCCCGTCGACATTTCGTAGAGTACGAGGCCAAAAGAAAACAGGTCCGTTCGCGCGTCCAACTTCTCGCCACGTGCTTGCTCCGGCGACATATAGCCGGCGGTGCCCATAGCCACTCCGGTACGGCTCAAGGAAAGATCCGGGGTTGTCGGTCGCTCTGCCTCCTCCACCGATGGCTTGGTGCTGTAACTGCTGGCTTCATGCCCTAGGCCTTCAGTCTCATCCTTCGCTCCACCCGCAAGCTTCGCCAAACCGAAATCCAGAATCTTGGCTTGCCCCTGGCTCGTCACAAAAATGTTGGCTGGCTTGATGTCGCGATGGACGATGCCCTTTTGATGTGCTGCTTCTAAGCCGTAAGCAATCTGCATGCCAAGATCAAGAGCCTGATTCAATGGAAGTGGACGGCGGCTCAATGAGGGGAGTTGTGAGCCGGGCTTTGAACTTTCTGATTCGCTCCCCAGCAGTTCCCGAAGCGACTGTCCTTCCAGCAATTGCATTACGAGGAATGGTCGTCCTTCGTGCTCTCCGAATTCATTCTCTTTGATCGGAGAAGTCGTATCTCACTATCGAATTGTCGATTCCATCGGTGGCGGAGGCATGGGGCTGGTATATCGGGCTGAGGACATCAGGCTGGGCCGTCAGGTCGCTGTCAAGTTCCTGCCTCAAGAATCTGCAAAAGATCCGGCCGCGCTGGCACGTTTTGAGCGCGAGGCGCGTACACTCAATCTGCGCCCAACGTTCTGGAGTCAAACGCCACCTACCCGGCTTGCATCTCGCGGTGCAGCCATGCTTCTGCCATCCGCAGGTCCCGGCGTACAGTAATTTCTGACACGTCCAAGGTGCGCGCTATTTCATCCATCGACAGCCCGCCGAAAAATCGAAGCTCCACGGCTCTGCATTTTCGTGGATCAAACTTCTCGAGTGCAGTGAGACCATCATCAAGGGCCACGAGATCTCGGCTTCGCTCCTGTTGGAAGCTCACGGCTTCTTGGAGTGAGACTCTTTGCGCTGCCCGCTTACCGGCCTGCCTTCCGCGTGCATGGTCCACCAAGATTTGTCGCATCAAGCGTGCAGCCACGCCGAAGAAATGGGAGCGGTTCTGCCAATTGGGATTCTTCTGATCAACGAGTCGCAGATAGGCTTCATGGACCAGAGCTGTTGGCTGCAGTGTGTGGCTCCTCCGTTCTTTTCGCAAACGGCTGGCGGCGAGACGACGAAGCTCTTTGTAAACCAATGGCGTGAGGTCATCGAGAGCCCCTTTGTTGCCATTGGCCCACTGAACCAGCAATTCCGTTACATCATGGGTGGCAGACATGGCCTGTGCATTAGAAGCGCCAAACGTTCACTTCTGCGGCATTGTACAACGCTTTGAGGGCTTACACGCCCTAGGCTCGCCAGCCACACGATCCACACAAAAAGATTTTCGATGATCGATTTTGTGTCTGGTTTCCGCATGAGTGATTAGAGGGACGGCGAAGCTTCCAGCACCCAGGGTTTTGCCATCCGCAGTATACGAATCGTCTTCCGCAACCTGGGCGCAAATGGCAAAGCATCAGGGAGGAAATCGTGAAAAAGAATCTTTCTGCACATTTCACAGCGATAACTTTATTCGTCGGGCTCGCAACCTGTGTGCACCTTCAAGCCCAGGAGCCGCACTACAAGCTCATCGACATGGCGACGTTCGGCGGTCAGGCAAGCTACGTGAGTGGCGAGGGCAATGGCTCGTCCCGCGTACTCAACAATCGAGGAACACTGACGGGTTCGGCAGATACTTCCACGCCCGATCCTTTCCCTGGCTTCTGTTTCAACGATGACTGCCTCGTCTCGCACACCTTTCGGTGGCGGAACAATGTGATGACCGATCTCGAGGCACTCGTGGATGGCGTAAGCAGCACGTCGACCTGGATTAGCGCAAACGGGCTGATCGCCGGAGTCTCAGAAAACGGTAAATTTGATCGTCTGACCGGATTTCCGCAAGTCCGTGCTGTGCTATGGCGCAACGGCCACATCACTAATCTGGGCACATTCGAAGGTGGGCACGCAAGTTTCGCCAATGCGGTCAACAGTCGCGGTCAGGTGGTCGGAGCCGCTTTAAATGACACCCCAGATTCGAACTCCATGTTAGGCGTGGGATACCAGACTCGGGCGTTCCTGTGGGGGAACGGCACGATGCAAGACTTGGGCACGTTGGGGACGGGGACAGACGCTCAAGCAGTGCTTGCAAACGAAAAGGGACAAGTGGTTGGCTGGTCCTACATCGACTCAACAACGACCAGCCCTTTTTGCAACTTCCCTCTCGTGACCGACTCATTCATTTGGGACAGTGAGCACAGGATGGTGGACCTCGGCAGCTTTGGCGGCACCTGCACGATTGCATCTGCAATCAACAATCGCGGCCAAATCGTCGGCGAGTCCAACGGGGTGGGGGATCAATCTTCCACCGCATTTATTTGGGAAAATGGCTCATTTCAACCATTGGGTGGCTCTTTAGGCGGAGATTTCAGTGGTGCGGGAGCCATTAACGACGAAGGTGAGGCAGCGGGTTTTGCATATCTTTCCAACGATCTCTTAAACGGCCCATTTCATGCGGCTCTCTGGAAGCATATCGGTAGCCTGACCGACCTCGGCACGTTGAGCGATTACCCATGCAGCTTTGCATCCTCTATCAATGCGAAGGCTCAGGTGGTAGGCAGTTTGATTTCGGACTGTACTCTCCAGAACCCGACTTTTCGTGCATTCTTGTGGATGGATGGTTCCATGCTTGACTTGAATGCTTTAGTTCCGGCCGATTCCCCTCTCTATTTAGAATCCGCTGAGACCATCAATGATCGCGGCGAGATTGCAGGTACCGGCGTGGATGCGAGCGGAGATGAGTATGCATTCCTGCTGATTCCATGTCAGGGGAATGGCGTGTCAGATTGTCAAGAAAAAGTTGTAGGTTCGACGGCGGCGACCGACGCTCATCCCTCAAGTTTTGCCCACAGGCCTCGAATTGCGAATCCGGGAAATTCAATTCGCCAAATGCTTCGTCAGCGATTGGGACCCATGCAGCGTTTTCTACGCCCAAGGCCGAGTCGGTGAGTAATCCCGAAAGAGCCGGTCAATTCCGTTGTAGTCTGAAAAAATTCTATACACCAAGTCGGTTTGAGGAGGAGAACATGACAGTCGAAAGCTTCTTGTACCAGCATCTCCGTTTGCGTGGCATTGGGATATTGTGGTTATTTCTGAACTCCTGTTTGCTCACTCTGCCAGCCATTGCAGAAATCTCCTACACTCCAGCCGATGTCACGGTCGCGGGGAACGGCCGCATAAAAATCGATCTCAACCATGACGGAATAATCGATTTCACGATCGCGGCCAATGATGGATATTCCCAGTGTTACTTCGCAAATGAGTTCTACGGGATGGATACGTTGTTCCCGGCCACTGGGAATGGCGTCGTGGCAAGCAACGGGAAAGTCACGGCGCTCGCGAGTGGTACCTTGGTAGGTTCCAGCGATAGTTTCCAGGGTACTCAGGCGCTGATCGCAAGTTTTGTTTTTGGCCCTGGTTTTCCTCCATGTTTCAGCTATTTGAGGGGCTGGTGTTACGGCACGATCGAAAGCAAGAATTGTAGTAGGACAGCCTATATGGGACTTGCATTCAAGATCAATGGGCAGATCCACTACGGCTGGGCGTACCTAAGCATTTATGCCGCGCCCGGAACCTTCAATACCACATTGAAAGGCTTCGCGTATGAGACTGTTGCCGGACGAGCAATTATGACGGGACTGACGTCTGGTTATTAGCGCAACCAATTGCGCGTCACGAATATGAAACGCTGCCGACGGGGTCCGCAATCAGCTGTTCAAATAGGCCGCCAGAGCACGCCGTTACAGCCACGTGTGCGCGCCCATGCTGCCGCCCGTCGCTGTTGTGATTGCCTATACGTTGACATCGGCCTATTCGGAATTTGAGGAAAGAGAAGGGCAGTCTTGAACCGTGCAAATTGGCTGACTTTGCCCTGCTCCGGGAAGCACACTTCTTCAACCAACGGGCGAGTCGAACATCTTCTTCGAGCGAGAGCCGGAGGTCGGACCTTCGGAGTCGCCTGGTGAGAAGCTTACTTTTGATGTTTTGGCTGACGGGACGGTGGAAGGCTTTCACACAGACAGCTTTTACTACTCGCGCATCGGTCCGCTTGTGCCCCACTAAGCGCCAACTTAGGTGGTTGCGTCAGGTCAAAACCAACGAAGAGAGATCGACATCAGAATTTTTTCGAATCTCGAGGCCGTTCCCAAGGAGCGTTTGGGAAAGCGAAAGAACGCATTCTTAGCGAGTCGTCGCAGCCCTGATCGGCCACTCGAATATCAAGCCATTTCGGTGAACTATCTAGTGAAAAACCAGGGGCTCGGCTCGAAAGTAATCTGCCACAAGCTCAGCCAAAAAAACACCTGTGGTTCTCACCTGTGATATTTCCGTTTTACAGGACTTTCGGCGTACTAAGGCAGTCCTCGGCGGCTTCTAAAGCGTTGAAAGTACTCAAAACCACGGTTCTGAAAAGGCTGGCGTCGGCGGTTCAACTCCGTCCCTGGCCACCATGTTTTCAATGAGTTAGGGGAAATTGTTAAACCTCTCTCCGCAGCAAGAAAGCCCCGTATCGTGGGTGGAAGAACGCACTAGGCGAAGGACGCCTAAATCTGCATCTCATTGAACCCCATCCATTTACTGCTGTGCGACTCGTTGAAGAGCGCAGCCTTTCATCGATTTTGCGCTCTAAGCTTCTAACCACCTTAATAAATAATGATGTATCAGGAAAAGTTAATGCTAGCGGCTGGGCGCGTGCTTTGGACAAATTTGACGTGATGCGGATGTGTTTTCGCGTCCGGATCGGCGGTCCAAGACCCTGTCTGAGGAACTTTGTTGACGAGAAATCTGACTTCCTGTGACTTCAGGAGCTCCAGAACTCGCGCACTCACAACAGAATGCAATTGCACCCCGCGCCTCTCTCCGCCGCTAGTAATCGCTACTCGCCTGATCGGGGTTTTCCTCTGTTTATCACTCTGTCCTTAGTGGCCTTGCTTTCCGTTGAGCTACTTTTGGGGACATCAAACGAAGGCGGAAAATCCTCTGGTTGTGTTGCCCAGGTTTGGTCCGGGTCCGGTTGCATGTGGAATTCGATTTTGTTCCGCCCCCGGGAAAGCTCCGACAGTTTCAGCCAGCTACTTGCGTGTGACCTGCGATTCACGCGCAACGAATGCACATAAATTCCTTCTCCTTTCGAAACAATTTCCAGCGTGCTCCCATTGCCCAGATGCAGGGTTACACGCGGAAACATCGGCGTGCCAAGGGTGAATCCTGCAACTCCAGGAATCTCAGGATAGAATCCCATCGCGTTCCAGACATAAACGCCCGAGGTCGCGCCTAAGTTATCGTTGCCCGGAATTCCATCCGGCTTGGCTGTAAATGTCTCCTTCCGGATGCGGTCAATGACCTGCTGCGTCTTCCATGGATTGCCCGTCCACAAGTACGCATATGGCGCACAGAAGTCTGGCTCGTTTTCAACCGTAAAATTCGGCAGCGCCCAACCCCTGACTTTTTCAAAGAACTTGTCCAGCCGCTGAACAACCTTGTCATTGCCTCCCATTTCGCGAAACAAGCCGGCGTAGTTAAAGGGAAGCATGAAGGTGTATTGCCAGGTGGAGCCTTCTTCGAATCCCATCTGATCATATTTGTCCCAGTTGTGATGATGCGGCGCTAGATGATGGGGGTCCCAATCGCTCAGCCATTCGCCGTCACTGCTACGCGGACGAATCCAACCCTCGTCTTTATCGCTTGATTGCGCCCAGGTAATCTCGCACTCTGTATACCCTGGCGCTCGTCGTCCGAATTTCTTTGTATACGATGCCCAGTACATCAATTTCCGGCGGCGCTTTAGGAATTCCGGTAAACACGACCTCGCCGCGTATTTTGCAGCAGTGCACGGCATCTTGCGTGATCGAAAAGCAGACCATTCTTAACACGATCGCTCACCTTCACGGAGACAAAATGATGGCGGCAAAGCTGCTCGGAATCGGGAAGACCACACTCTATCGCAAGCTGAAACAATATTCCGCCTCAAGTGGTTATCCATCTAGATTTAGCGTCCTGCCTGGATGATTGGGGAAATATAACAAAGTATGTTATATTGTTGGAGTTAAGGAGGGGAATGTGCAGGGGACAGTATTGAAGAATGCGCGCCTCAGGAAGGAGTGGACGCAGCAGGAAGCTGCTGTGGCGCTAGGTGTCACCCAGGCTTATTTGTCTATGCTCGAAAAGGGGCGCCGTGAAGTTCCAGATCGGCTGGTGCTTAAAGCTCAGAAGGTGCTGAGCCTGCCACCCACCGCGCTGCCATTATTGCCGGAGCAAGAAACCATGACACGAAGCTCAAAGAAATTGGATTTGGCACGAGAGCTAGGCGCACTCGGTTATCCGGCATTTTCCTACCAACACGCCCAGGCACGACATAACCCAGCGCTCGTCCTGTTCGCGGCGCTGAATGAGCCGGATCTGGACTCACGGGTCACAGAGGGCCTACCGTGGTTGGCTTTGACCTACGCCGATATGGATTGGAAGTGGCTGGTTCGGAATGCCAAACTACACGACCGACAGAACCGGCTAGGATTCACGGTTTCTCTGGCAAGAGAAGTGGCGCAGGCTAGGGACGATAAACAACGCGCGAAGACGCTTCAACAATGTGCGCAGGTCGTGGAGGTCTCGCGGCTGGCACGAGAGGATACCTACTGCCACGACTCGATGACGGAAGCTGAAAGAGACTGGTTACTGCAAAACCGTTCGTCCTTGGCCAAGCACTGGAACCTTCTGACGGACTTGAAGGGGGAACATCTTGCCTACGCATCCCCATGAAAAGATTCCTGAGCCCTGGCTCTCTTTCTTACGTGAACTCGATGGCGTGACTGACGGTGAAACCCTTCTTCATTGCATCGGAGGCTTCGTCGTATCCATGGTGTACGGTTTTTCGCGGCCCACTGCGGATCTCGATGTTTTGGAGATCGCACCACTGGATGCGCTCTGCTGAAAGTGGGCATGCAGGGAGGCCCACTTCATCGCAAGTATAAACTCTATCTCGATCAGGTCGGCGTAGCTCATGCGCCAGAGAACTATGAAGATCGACTGAGGGAGATATTTCCCAAGACTTTTGTGCACCTCCGCCTGTTTGCGCTTGATCCGTACGACCTCGCATTATCCAAGTTGGAGCGGAACATCCAGCGCGATCGAGACGACGTAAAACATCTCGCACGAGCTGTGCCCCTGGATGTCGAAGTGCTGAAAGAGCGCTATCACAAAGAGCTGCGCTGGCAACTAGGCAATCCGGAACGCGAAGATCTCACGGTTCGCCTGTGGATTGCCATGATCGAAGAAGACGCGCAGAAGCATAACTGATTTCGGTTCCGCCCCCTGTCCTTTACAAGAGCACGCCAGCTCTAGCACCCCTCGAATTTCACTTTTTCTCCACTCGCGATTTTCACGAGAACAACTCCATGCAAAGCCTCGAGACCATCCACGACTATTTGCGTTGCCATTCGGCCGAGATCAGTCAACGAATCCTCTCTTCTTATCCCTCGCTACACAACCCTGATGCTGCCCCGTCTCCCCTAGTTTCACGCATGCTGCGGACGCCCTATCCGGCTCAGACGCTGGCCATCATGGGAATCAGCAAGCGCTGGCAGTTGGGCCGGAATGCCAACGTAATCGCGGAATGCGTTGCTGGCAAAACTCTGATCGCCCTTCGAAGCATGTTGGTCCACAGCGCCGGCCGACCTTTCTGCGGGTTAGTAATGTGCCCACCACATCTGGTCGAGAAATGGGCACGCGAGACTTTTCTGACACTGCCACAAGTGCGGGTTCTCCTGATCGATGACATGCGCAATGGCGGTAATTTCACGAGAACCGCACGGCGTCAACGAAGTCCGGCTTCGCCGCGGGGAAATGGTGCGCGAAGGTCTGTACACGTCACTCGCTGAACTGCGGCGCTTAGGACGCAAAGGCTGGCGCAGGCTCTGTCCCGGTAGCACCGTTTTCTGCATTGGCCGAGAGAAAGCCAAGCTCTCATATTTCTGGAAACACTGTTATGCGAAAAGCCGTTCGGGACGGTACAGAGGGTCGGTGATCAATTCCGACGCGGGTGCTCCGGTCGAGACGGATGGAACACGACTGACAGCGCCCGACTTCGACAAGAAACGACTCCATGAAATTTTTTAAGGAATATGAGATTGCACTACGGAGAATGCTCTTGCGAGGTGCGATGACTCATTGTGTGCCGCATCTTACGCTCATCGAACCAAGGCGCTTCCCTGCATCATTGCCGAGGAAGGATTAGCTGGCGGCCACTGTTTTGGCTTGCCCTGCTCATCCACTACCGGATCGAGCAGATTGTGCAGTGCGATAGTCGCGATGCTCAGGGCAGCAATCACTCGCATCGGAAGATAAATCAGCCCGGCAAGCGCGATCATGGAAATCCCGATCGCCCAGAGGATGATCAGGATCACAGGATTCGCCGTGAAGCTTATCTGAGAAAAAAAGATCAGCCGCAGTATCGTGACCTCAAGAACAATCAGCCAAATACCACGACTAATCAACAACCGCGACAGCTCGCCTTTCGAGTGATGCCCGCAGGTCATCCACAAATATGCGCCCAGGCCGGCCGTGAGCATGAAGACTGCCGCGCAAAAATGCGTGATCCACCGGGTAAGAAAGATAGCAGGAGTCGTGCGGGTCAGGTCAGTGGGCAAGAACTGCTGCGCACTTCGGGCCACGTAGTCGCGAATGTGATCAATCGCCATCAACATCATGATGGCCCCACGCAAAGCATCCACCGACTGAATGCAGGCGCCGGTAAAGACTGGGCGGGAATCCCGGAAGCAGCCACGATCTTGCAATTTTATTCTTTATGCCAGCAAGCGGCAGCCGATTCTTGTTTGAGAGTAACGGGATTTAGCAGCAACCGTCCAATAGCCCGAGGGAATGCCCTATAGGGGCGCTTCGACCAATTGCGGACAGTCACCCCTTCCAAACCATGGGTCAGACTGTTTCTCACTACCGCGTTATCGAGAAGTTTAGATTGTGACCGATATCTGAACAATCCTGCAGCCAGCTTCAGGTCTGGCCAACGCTGTTTGCAAAGGGTTTCCAGTTGGCTCAAAATAGTGCGGCCAGAGGTAGTCCAGGCTATGAAGAACCGGCGTTCCTTCGCGACGGAATGTATTTCCAATCCTGTGAGGTCGACTGTTCTGCTGGCGCTCCAAGCACTTGTTGTGATACCCAGCGGCGCGCAGACCCACATTCCGCTTCAACCTTTCGCTCAACAAGTGCGGCAAGTGGAAACGACGCTTGGCTATCTCGGGCAGCCGCTCAGTCAGACTGATCACCAGGCGATCAACGAGTCGATTGCGGATGGAGATGAGGCCTCTGCGGTTTCGCGTTTAGAGCACATCCTCGACCACTACACGCTGGCTATCGTCGAGATCAATGCAGAGAGCCGTGTGAAAGTGCAGCAAGGTCCAGCGAAGGCTGAACTCACCGAGGCGGGAACCCGCATTTTCTTGGTTAAAGTCGTGAATAAAGCAGGAGTGACTGCACCGTTAGTAGTACAGAGTCCGAATGCTCTTCCCGTCTTTGTCCAGTCGGATTTGAGCCCGGAGCCGCCGAAGGTAGTTGTGCCTGCCAACGTGCGAGACAGATGGATGGGTCTTGAAATGTACGACAGAGAGCCCATGTCGCCAAGGCTTTCTGGCCTGCCGCTGGAGTACCGAATACTGGCAATTTACAGCCGGGATCGCGGCCAGCGCTCCGCAGTGATTGGATTCAACGTGGGGCAGGGCACGCAGGATATCGGCTTTCGCAACGAGATGTCGACATTGTTCAATGCGCTGCCAGCACTCCCGTTGCGCTTGGCCGTTCGCGATGAGAACGGTGCCGCCACCGTTGCGGCATTTACGATCCGCGACAGTTTGAATCGACTCTATCCAAATCCAATAAAACGTTTGGCTCCCGATTTGTTTTTTCAGCCGCAGGTCTATCGACAAGACGGAGACACTGTTCAGGTTCCGGCGGGTCGTTACTGGGTGACCGCCTCGATGGGCCCCGAATACCTGCCCCAAACGAAGCAGATTGAAGTGACTAAGACAGGCCCCAACGTAGTTTCGTTTGCGATGCGACGTTGGATCAATCCGGCGAAGTACCATTGGTACTCGGGCGACCATCATGTGCACGCAGCAGGTTGTTCTCATTACCAAAATCCCACTGAAGGCGTGCGGCCAGAGGACATGATGCGCCAAATTGAAGGCGAGAAACTGAACGTTGGAGCGGTGCTGACGTGGGGGCCCTGCTATTATTATCAGAAGCAGTTTTTCAGCGGAAAAGATGATCCGCATTCAAGACCAAATGAGCTGATGCACTACGATCTCGAGGTCTCGGGATTCCCCTCGAGTCATGCCGGACACTTAGTATTGCTCGGGCTGACCGATCAGGATTATCCCCATTGTGTGCGCATCGAGCAGTGGCCTACGTGGGACTTGCCAGTCCTGCGCTGGGCGAAGTTGCAGGGAGCGTTGACCGGGTTTGCACACTCCGGCTGGGGACTTCAAGTGAAGTCCCGAGAATTACCCAACTACGAGATCCCAGCATTCGATTCGATCGGCGCAAATGAATACATCGTGGATGTTACTCACCCCGGCGCAGTCGACTTCATTTCCACGATGGACACGCCTTACCTCTGGGAACTAAATATCTGGTATCACACCCTCAACGTTGGATTTCGAACGCGGATTTCGGGCGAGACGGATTTTCCTTGTATCACAGATGCACGCGTAGGCCAGGGGCGTGTTTACGCGAAAGTCGAAGGACCACTTAGTTATAGCGCATGGCTTGAGGCTTTGCGCGCCGGACGTGGCTATGTTTCGGACGGCAGGAGTCACCTGATGGATTTCACCGTAAACAAGGTGGCCATGGGAACGGGAGCGAGCGAGGTCAACCTAGCTGGAAAAGCGCTTGTACATGCCGAACTCAAAGTCGCAGCTTACCTGAATCCGACTCCGCTGAACGACGACAGCATTCCCTCTGATCGCGGTGAGCAGTTTTGGATGAACAGTCTGGATAATCGTCATGCCCCGAGGTCTGCGGAGCGCATTCACGACCGTCCGATCGACCAAACACCTTATTGGCATCTCGAGCGGGCACGCATTGGCAACAGTCGTGAGGTTCCGGTAGAGCTTGTGATGAACGGGAGACCAGTCGCTCGCGAGAATGTCGTGGCCGATGGAACGATCCAGTCGGTGGCTTTTGACGTCTCAGTTGAGCGGAGCAGTTGGCTGGCGGTGCGTATTTTGGGTTCATCCCACACCAACCCGATCTTTGTTCTGGTGAACGGAAAACCCATTCGCGCTTCGCGTGAGAGTGCTGAGTGGGCCCTTGCCAGCGTCAATCAATGCTGGACCCAGAAGGCCCCCAAGATTTCACAGAAAGAGTTGCCTGACGCTAAAGCAGCGTATGAACACGCGCGAGAGGTTTACAGTCGGCTGATAGCGGAAAGCGATCAATAGAAGCCGCAGCAGGGTCAAGTTCTACCTGACTTTCTTTATGTCATCGCTTAGGCGAAAGATGACCGCAGCGGACAACGCTTCAGCTGCGATGCTGGCGATCTCCCCACTGCGGAGGAACGTGCGACAGTTGCACGCTTGGTACTTATTCATTTAAAAAAATCGAGTGATAATGCCCGGCACGAAAATTACGATGATGACGAACACAACAGCCATTGAACTCAGCGAGGAATGGGACGCCCTTGCCTGTCTTTTTTGAACCCACGATTTCAACCCATGATTCGCGTGTCTCTCACGACTTCTCAAGTACTTAGGCGGCCACCTGAAGTCACTTAAGTTGTTTAAAATACAGCATAACGTAGCCCTGAAAAGGCTGGCGTCGGCGGTTCAACTCCGTCCCTGGCCACCATATCTCTCAATCGTTTAGCAGCCCATTCCGAAATTTTACACCTGTGATTTCACACCTGTGTTGTGCGCCCATCGCTGTGAGCAACTGTGCCGTATCCCCTTCTTGGACTAATGCCGCGCCGGCTGCGACCCGGTTTGTTTCGAGAAGGTTCGAATTCCGTACCTCAGGAAATCGCAGGTAATTGCGCGTACTATCAAATTGTGGAGAAATCGGGGTTGTCGGGCCACTGAATACCGCTCGCAACGGGTGTATCGGTTACCAGCAGCGTATGGGTGGGTATCTGACCATTTTGATTGTGGAAGATGATCGCAGCTTGCGTGAGTTCTTGCGCACTGTGCTGGAGACGGAAGGACACGTTTGCAAACTCGCTGGCGATTTCCAAACTGCCATAACCAATCTGCAGCAAGATCATTTTGATCTCGCGTTGATTGACATCTACCTTGCCAGAGAAAACGGCCTGGAACTATTGAGGCGAGTCAAGCAGATCCAGCCCGATTGCGCATGCGTGATGATGACAGCGCGTGCCAGCCTGGAAACCGTCACCGCGTCGATGACCGACGGAGCTCTTGAATATATTGGCAAGCCGATTCAGATTCCAGACCTGCTCTCGCTGGTGAGGCGAGTGCACGGCAGTGTGGGCGGGCCAGCCGGTGAGTCCGATCAACAGCAAATAGAATCGGCAATTGTTGGCCAAAGCCAAAAGATGCTTGAGGTGTACCGTTCCATTGCGCGAGTCGCTCCGACGGATGCCACTGTGTTGATCACCGGGCCTAGCGGCTCGGGCAAAGAGCTCGTCGCTCGCGCCATCCACCAGCACAGCAAGCGCGGTCGCATGCCGTTCGTGGCGATAAACTGCGCGGCCATGCCCGAAACCATGCTGGAGAGCGAACTCTTTGGCCATGAGAAGGGGGCATTCACGGGTGCGGTCAACGTTGGACGGGGTGTGTTCGAGACGAGTAAAGGCGGAACATTGTTTCTCGATGAGATCGGAGAGACCAGCGCCGGGTTTCAGGTGAAGATTCTGCGAGCGCTGCAGGAGAAGGAAGTTCGGCGGCTTGGTTCCAGCGTATCCATTGCGGTAGATGTGCGTATCCTGGCTGCCACGAACGCCAACCTTGAGCAGCTGATGCGTGAGAAGAAATTTCGCGAGGATCTTTATTACCGCTTGACCGTTGTCCAGATTGCCGTCCCATCATTGGCCGAGCGAGGCGAGGACATTCCTCTGCTGGCGCGACATTTTCTTCAGCAGTTTAATCGTGCCAATCTGCGACAGGTACGCATCCGCAAAGAAGCCGTGGAGGAATTAGCGAAAATGGAGTGGCCCGGGAATGTCCGCCAACTTCAGAACGCAATCGATAGAGCGGCAATCTTTTCGACGACGGATGAGATCACCACCCATGATTTGCAGGCAATCAGTGCGACGGAGCCTACCGTGAAATCTCAGACAGAGACTCTGCGCGATGCAGAAAAGCAGCAAATCCTGCGCGTCTTGAAGGACACAAATGGAAACCGGTCGTTGGCTGCTCGGCGCCTAGGAATCGAGCGAAAAACCCTCTACAAGAAGGCACGGCGACTCGGTATTGATCTTGACATAAGCGAGCCATGAACAGGAGTACAAGACCGGGCAGCAGGTGGATCGTGGTCTCTGCTGTAGTCGTGCTGTGCACGCTTCTCCTGAATCTAACTTATCCCCTGGAAGAATTGAGCCGCCGAGTCGGTGATGTGCAGTTTCGCCTGAGTCCTGGGCGCGCAACATCATCGCACGTCGTAATCATAGGCATCGATGACATCTGCCTCGCGCGCTTGGGCCGCTGGCCGTGGGGCCGGTCATTGCTGGCGAAGTTATTGCGCCGGGTTAGTGATAACCATCCTGCAGCGATCGGGCTCGACATAATTCTTTCGGAGCGTGGACCTGCTGAGGAGGATCGCGATCTGGCAGACGCTATTCGCAGTAATCGGAATGTGGTTCTAGCCGCAAGGCTGAGTAGCTCTCCTCAGGACAGATTATGGGTTGAGCCATTACCCGTCTTTGCAGAGGCCGCGGCAGGCATTGGACATGTGCAAGCCATAACGGGGCCGGATGGAATCTGCCGCAGCCTTCCGGTGCAGGAACTCGCGACAACGGGCCCACGACTGGCCATGGCCTTGGAGGTGCTTCGAGTAGCGACGCACGCGCAACTTAGGACCACAGAAAACGGCGTTGGGATCGGCGATGCATTTCTCAGAACTCTGGGCCGGCCTGGTGCAAAGCATGTATCAGCAGGCGAGAGCTTTTCGCCGGCAATTGCGCTTATCGACTTTCGAAAGCAGATTGTTCCGAGTGAAGAGCGTCCATCGTTTCTCACGATCTCCGCCGCCGACCTGCTGGACGGGAAGCCGGCTCCGGCACTCAAGGGAAAGCTCGTACTTGTGGGGCTCACCGCGATAGATGCGGGCGACCGAGTTCTCACTCCAGTCAGCGACCGTCTGCCCATGCCGGGAGTTGAGCTGCACGCCAACTTGCTGGACACAATCATAGAAGGACGATCTCTGCGGACCGCACCAACTATTGTTCAGTTGCTCGCACTTGTCATCATCAGCTTGCTTGGCACTTGGGTTGCTTTGCGCTGGCCGGGACTTCGAGGGTTTTTCTTTGTATGTACGATCGGCGGGACAATCCTGGCTATCAGTTTTGTCCTTTTCGTGCGAGGGCATGTTGTATTCGATCTCGCACCTTTATTATGCGCGTCTGTGCTTGCGTTTCCCTTGGCCCAGCTCGACACGCTCATTTCGGTGAATCGTTGGACATCGAGAGCGCTACGGCAAATACGCCAAACTCTCAGTGATGCACGGCAGAAAAGGAATGTGGTTCCGGCGACTCGAAAGCGTGCTGTCCCGGAGGTCTCCTGGAAGCTCGACGTACTCAGCCGGCTGCAGGAGGAATTGGCATCGCTGTACACCTTCCGGCAACGCCTTTGCTCGCCATGGAAGAGGGCGTCGCAGTGTACGGCGAAGACGGGCGGGTATCGTTCAGCAATCCACGCTGGCGAATTTTTTGCGAAAAACACCGCCTGGACTCAGAGCCTGGTCTTGATCAGCTCGCCAAGATTTTAGGGAGTGCCGAATTCGCCAAGATCGTAACGTCGGCGGCCTCCCCTCAAGCACGTTTCGAAACTGAGGTTCAGGGCCATGATTCGCTTTGGCAGGTGCGCGCTTTCCGCGTGGAAACTGGCGAAAACGCAGGCCTAAGTTTGATGCTGGTCGCGACCGACTTGACCACGCGTCTCGAACGCGATCGCGCGCGATCCGAGGCTCTTGGGTTTGTCACCCATGAGTTGCGGACGCCGCTCTCGTCGATTCAGGGTTTTGCTGAGTTGCTGATGCGCTATCCACAATCAGTGAATGGCACCGAAATGGCGGCAACGATTTTTCGGGAATCGCAGCGGCTGGTGGCCCTCATCGATACTTACTTGGAGGTGCTGCGTCTGGACGCAGGGCAGGCGCCGTTGCGAAGAGAGGAGCTGAATCTTCGTGAGCTGGCGACTCAAGTCAAGCGCATTATTGACCCAATCGCAGAGTCGGCGGAAAGCAAGATAGTCGTGGAAATCGGTTCCGAATTGACGCGCCTCGAAGGTGACCCGAATTTAATCGCAGGTGTTCTGCTGAATCTTCTGAACAATGCAGTCAAGTACAGCCCTCCGGGAAGCGAGATCAAAATGAAGGTGCATGCCACAACCAAAAACGTTGTTGTTGAAGTGTCGAATCCGGGGCCGCCCATTCCTGCCGGCGATCTGCATCACATCTTTGATCCGTTTTATCGCGGCAGTCAGGAGCGAGGTCCCGCGCGTGGCTGGGGACTCGGACTCGCCTTCGTGAAGCGAATCGCCGAAAGTCATGGTGGACAAGTGGAAGTCACAAGCGACTCGGCCGCAACCGTCTTCCGAATGATTCTGCCCGCGCGCGTACACCAGAGTGCGACCGGGGCCTAGCCTCGAGTGCGTCCGAAGGACCCAATCGTGAGTCAAAGCGACCCAATTGCTATGTGGAAATCCTGAGGTTCTTGATCTGAGCAAGGACCTTTTCTGGCGAGCAGATTGCTCCTCAGAGGGGGATGCGTGGTTTGCAGCAACTAGTGAGCGCAATTTCTTCGCCCGCAAACCTCAAAAGGAGTACAGTAATTTTGATCAATGTTGCGCTGCAGCAAAACAGCGGTTCTTATTGCAGTCGTCCTGAGTCTTGCCGGTACAGGTAAAGGCGCGCAGGAAGCTACCCCATCCCCGCTCGCGGGAGCAATCGTTTCTGATTGGAAAGGCGGCGTACAAGTACAACTGCCCGGGGCACAGGTGACGCCGCCAACACGAGGGGAGGTCCTACCCGAAGAAAGCGTAATCGACACCCGGGATGGCCGGCTCCTGCTGACTCTTCCGGCTGACGAAAGCCAGATTCTGGTGCAGCCCAAGACTCGGATCGTTCTGCATCAGCCGTCTTCCAATAACTGGAATAGTTTGGAACTGCTGCTAGGGCGGATACGAGCCTTCATTCAAAAACGCACCGGTGGAGTGCCGCCGTTTCAACTGGGAACGCCCAGTGCGGTCATTGCAGTTCGCGGAACGCGTTTCGATGTGGACGTAGACAAGAGAGGCACGACCGAAGTGGATGTGTTCGATGGAATAGTCGAAGTAACCGGACTGGCTGTGTCCGGTAAATCGGTCGTGGTAACCCCGGGATTTTTCACTCGCGTTCGCGTTGGCCGCGCGCCTGACCGGCCGGCCCCCAGCCAACAGCCGCCTGACCTGAGATCGCCTGACGCGCAGAACCCACTTTCGCCAAGCCGCACGCCATCAGGTCCCTCAGCCCCATCAGGACCAAACCCGACGCAGGGTTCCGAGCACGAAGGGCCGGATCGCTGAACGAGCGCGCCGCCAACAAACAAAGCGTCACATACTGAAGGCGACAGAAGTGTCCTTCCCACGCTACCTTTTGGCCGTACGCATGCTGATCTTTAGTGAGATGTACAAGGCTGTATGGGTGCGTCAGGATTGGACTGTCCCGCATAACTGGTTTGCAAGAAACGAGCATGCCTAAGCCGAGAGAGAAGCATTTCCCTGCCTTCTGCTTTCTCTCGACTTTGTGTGTATTCTTGCTTGTCAGCGTTTCGCATGCGCAAATTTCGCCTGGACCGCTTTCCCAAGCCCATCAATCCCTGAATGGCGCGGGTAACTGCACAAGCTGTCACCAACTCGGACGCCAGCGCACATTGAAATGTTTGGAGTGCCATGGTGAGATCGGGGCGCGCATTGCGGCGAAAAAGGGCCTGCATGCGACCTACAACCTCAAGCCAGGATCCAGCCAGGAGTGCGCCAGTTGCCATTCCGAACATAACGGCGCAGATTTTCCGCTGATCAAGTGGGACATCAAGACTTTCGATCACAAGCAAACTGGATATCCACTCCAAGGCAAGCACGCCGCCCTCACCTGCGTGGAGTGTCACTCGCCTTCAAAGATTCCTGCGCTGGAGCGCGTAGGAATCAAGACGAATCTGAATCACACGTTTCTGGGCCTCTCGCCGACCTGTACCACATGCCACACGGATGAGCACAAAGGCCGGCTGGGCCCGAACTGCTCGCAGTGCCACAATTCCACCGACTGGAAAACAATCAACATTGCTCAATTCGACCATTCGAAAACCCGCTATCCGCTAACCGGTTTGCACGTCCAGGTCTCCTGCCAAAAATGTCATACGCCGGGAGCGGACAATAAACCGAGATATACCGATATCCCCTTCGGGCAGTGCTCCGACTGCCACCGTGACCCGCACCGCGGGAGTTTTGCTCAGGGCTGCCAATCCTGCCACAGTACAAGCGGATGGAAGAAAGTATTTGCGCACGCAGTCAACGAGAGTTTTGATCATTCAAAGACCAGATTTCCGCTATGGGGTAAGCATGCGAATGTAGGCTGCATTCAATGTCACGGCAGCGGAGATTTCAAGAAGCCTCTCGCCTTTCAGCAATGCATGGACTGTCACAAGCCCGATCCGCATCACGGGCAATTCGCGCAACGGACTGACCACGGCGAATGTGCAGCGTGCCACACCGTTGATGGCTGGAAGCCGTCAACGTTTACGGTTCAAAACCACGCCGTGACGGCATATCCGTTAAAGGGTGGCCATGCGACGCTTGAATGCAGTCAATGCCACATCCCGAAAGGAACCGACACGCGCTTCAAGATCGCTTTCGCGCATTGCACGGACTGCCACCCAGATCGGCACGCAGGCCAGTTTGCTGCCGCACCGTACTTCAATGCTTGCGAGCGTTGTCACACGCTCGATGGGTACAGGCCCTCAACATTCACGCTGGCGCAGCACAAGCAGACCCGGTTCGTCCTGACCGGTGGCCACATTGCCGTGGCTTGCGGCGAATGTCACAAACAGTCAGAGCAGTTCAAGCCACCTTCCGTGATTTACCACTGGCAAGGCCTGAGTTGCACGAGCTGCCACGGAGACCCGCATCGCGGGCAGTTCACGGACCGCATGCAACGGGCCAAGGCGGATGGAACGGTCATGGGATGTGAAGCGTGTCACTCAACGAAAGCCTGGAACGACTTGGCGCGCTTTGACCACTCATCAACTTCATTCCCTCTGGTCGGAGCACATCGCGCCACGGCCTGTATTGATTGTCACAAGCCGCCGAATCTAGAGACCAAACTTACCAACGTGAACTTCAAGCTGGCTCCAACCCGGTGTGAAGGTTGCCACGAAGATATCCATAGCAAGCAATTTGCAAAGGCATCAGGGTGCTTGGACTGCCACACCAGCGCAAAATGGAAACCTTCTTCATTCGATCACGACAAACGGACAGCTTTCCCGCTGGAAGGGGCACATCGTAACGTGCGCTGCGATGGATGCCATAAGGCAACCCATGAAGTCGATGGCAAGCCGGTGCTGTTCTACAAGCCAACACCAAAGGAATGCTCCGCCTGCCATGGTGAAATGAAGAAGAGCATATAAGAGTTGCGGCGATACATGAGGAGCTCCATTATATGAATTTGTACACCGAGGACTTCGAAATCGGTCATCGTCCCACCCCGCTAGACGACCACCGACTTCGGTGACGTTTTTTGGTGACTGGATACCGTCTACCCTGAATGGGCGCTGAATTGCATAGCCACTTCTTAGGCATTCTTCCGGCTTAGATCTCTGTTCGGTTTTTCAACAAATTTGAGGTGCAGGGTCCGCAGGTTAGCGAATGCGTGGGCCAACTGTTTTAGTTGCGACAATCGTGGGGGCGCTGTTGTCGGTCTTTGCAATCGGCGACCAGTCGCAGCCCTATGCCAACACGCGCAGCCCACACGGACCGCTCAACATTTCTTGCCAGAATTGCCACACCTTCAGCGGCTGGAAACCTATCCGCAGTATTCCAGAGTTTGACCACAACCAGACTCGTTTCCCGCTGCGCGGCCTGCATGAAAAGGTGGCTTGCGCGTCGTGTCACACCAAGCCGGTATTCAGTAACGTGGGCATGAAATGCGCTGATTGTCACGCCGACATTCACAAGCGCCAGTTCGGCGCCCGCTGTGAACAGTGCCACACGGTCAGGGGATGGCAAGTCTCGGTGCAGCAGGTCCAGAATCATCAAAACCGGTTTCCGCTGCTCGGCGCGCACGCCGCGGTGACCTGTGATTTATGCCACAAGAGCGCGGCCGTCGGACAATTCGCCGGCCTGAGCACGGCTTGTTACTCGTGCCATGCGAAGGACTACCAGGCGACTAATGGCCCCAGCCACGTTTCAGCTGGTTTTTCGACCTCTTGCGAGCAGTGCCATGGTTTCGACAACTGGTTTGGCGTGCGCTTCGATCACCTGAAGTTCACCGGCTTCGCCCTGACTGGCATGCATGCGAGCCTTGACTGCACCGCCTGCCACGCGGGAAATCGATTCAAGGGAACTCCCGCAACCTGCAGCGGCTGCCACCTCCCTGATTATCAGAAGACGAACAATCCCAGCCACGTTGCGCTGAATTTTCCGCAGACATGCCAGATGTGTCACACCACCAGCGCCTGGCAGCCTGCGAATTTCGATCACAGCTCGGTGGGGTTCCCGCTCACCTTCGGCCATGCCAATCTGCAGTGCAGTCAGTGTCACGTGAACAATAACTACACCCTGACGAGTGGCGCCTGCGCCAGCTGCCACATGAAGGACTACAACGGCACAACCAATCCCAATCACGCGCAGGCGAAATTTCCAACGGACTGCTCCGTTTGCCACTCGACGGTTTCATGGGGGACTGCGACCTTCAACCACGCTTCCACCGGATTTGCCTTAACCGGCGCGCACGCCAGTGTGCAATGCACTCAGTGCCATATAAACGGAAACTACAACCTGACAAGCACTGCTTGTGCTTCTTGTCATCTGAAGGACTACAACGGCACAACGAACCCGAATCACGCCGCGGCCGGGTTCCCGCAGACCTGCGACGTTTGCCACACCACAACCGCCTGGACGCCGGCGACCTTCAACCACAACAACACCGCCTTCCCGCTGACCGGCGCGCATATCACTACGCCGTGCGCGAACTGTCATGTCAACAACAACTACACTACCCTGCCAACGGCCTGTTATGGCTGTCACCAGAAGGACTACCAGAGCACAACGAATCCGAACCACGCCGCGGCAGGCTTCCCAACGACTTGCGACACGTGCCATACAACTACCTCGTGGCAGGGCGCGACGTTCAATCACACCTGGTTCCCCCCTAATCATGGCGGCGCGAACGGCGTCTGTTCAACCTGTCACACCAATCCGTCGAACTATGCCGTGTTCACGTGCACCAATTGCCATGCGAAAGCCCAGACCGACCAGAATCATCAGGGCGTTGGCGGCTACGTCTACAACAGCACGAATTGCTACTCGTGTCATAAGTCTCCCGGCGGTGGTGGATAAAGGAAGCATTAGTTGAATGACGTTGCCCCGGGGACAACTCGCAATGATTCTGCTGCTGATCGGATGTGCATCAGGGCAGACGACCAGCGCCGCGCCGACGGTACTGCAGGACATAGCCGTCTCGCACCATGGCAGAGATACGCGGGTTGAATTGGTTCTGACTTCCCCGGTTCAGGCGACAACCGAGGGTGCCGAGCATTTTCCAAACCAGCTTGTCCTCGATCTGCCGAACACGATCAGTGGAATGACGCGGAATGAGATCCTGGTCAATGTAAACGGGTTGCGGACGATTCGCCTTGGCCAAAACGACGCGACCGGAACCCTGCAGGTTGTGCTTGAGCTCGATCGAGCGCATCCCTATGTGTTCACTTCAGACCACGAGCACGTCATTCTGACGCTGAGCGCAGCCAGTCAAGAGTCTTCAGGTGCTATGGCAGCGGCCCGCCCGGGCGTTTTTCGCGGACTCCTTCATCACAAGAAACATAGCAAGCGCAGCGACGATAATGCAGATACACGCGACGCTCCGCCGGCGGCAACTGCCGGAGTGTTCTCGGGAGAAAAACAGCCTTCATCGGGCAGTCCCGGTACAGAAACGACGTCCGCGTCAGGCGCGGCTAAAACTGCTCCGGCACCCAGTTCGCCCTCGCAGGTTGCCGAGTCAGCGCCAGCGCGTGCTCCAAGGGGCGCGCCCCAGGCGCCGCAGTCTCAATTCGGCGATGCCGGTACCTCGGCATCCGCATCGTCCATGCCTTCCGCAGAATCAACTCAAGTTTCAGTAGGTCAGTTTCCGCAGGCCACGCAGACGATCCGGAATGAAGTAAACACCACCTCCGAGACAAAGACATTCGCTACAGCCGAGAACACACTCGCCGACGATTCGAGGTCAAAAACGACCTTCTCGGAGGAAATTGCAGTTAACAACGCCAAAGAACCAACGCTCGCGCTTCGTGCCTCTGAGCCCAGCTTTCGCACTGCATTCAGAGTCAAGTACGTTGCAGAAGGCGTCGCATATCTCGAGGGCGGCCGCAGCTCAGGCTTGAAAGAAGGTGTGAAGCTCGAGATCGAAGAGACCGATCTTGCCCCGCGCGATGGAGAGGCCGTTGCTCCATCGGATCCACGCGTGGTTGCCGAGCTCGAGGTTAGTGCAGTTGCTGAAACCTCTGCCGTTACTGATATCCACTCGCCCAAGCGTCCGGTGAAGGTCGGAGATATTGCCTACCTTTCCTCCGCTGATTCCGAAGCTCTGGTGCAGGAAACGGCGCTAAGTCCGACGCGAAAATATCCTGCCGTTATCAGTTTCACGACCGAAGACCCCCAGGATGAAGAAGTCCGCGAAGAAATACCGAAGCCGCCTTTGCCGTCGGTCAACCGAGCACGAGGCCGCATCGGCTTTGACTACATGGGAACGGCTGGACACGGCGCAAACGGGTTTTCTTCCTCGGGCCTTGGAATGATGTTCCGCGGCGACATCACGCGCATTGGCGGGACCTATTGGAACTTGAGCGGTTTTTGGAGAGGCCGGTTTACTTCTGAATCTCCGCAAGCCGGGCAAACGCTCCAGGACCTGATCAACCGCACTTATCACCTGAGCATGACCTACGACAATCCGCAGTCCAGCTGGGTCGCGGGATTCGGACGTCTCTATCTGCCCTGGGCCACCAGCCTGGATACGATTGATGGCGGATACTTCGGGCGCAAAATTTCCAGCACCGCAACCCTCGGTATCTTCGGCGGCTCGACGCCCGACCCGACCTCCTATGATTACGCCCCGAACCGGGAAATCGCCGGCACATTTCTGAATTTCACCGGCGGAGACTTCGCCAGTCTTCACTACAGCAGCACGCTCGGCGCAGGACTGAACATGTTGCACTGGAATCCTGACCGGCCCTTTGGTTTTCTTGAAAACACAATTTCCTACAGGCAGCACCTGTCGTTATACGATGCCCTGCAGGTCGACAGCCCGAGCGGTAATTCTGTCGTCGCTTCCCCAGGAGTCGGACTCAGCCGCAACTTCTTCACCTTCCGCTTCCAGCCGGCTCCTCGACTCGAACTGGACTTCAATCACACCTACTTTCGCGATATTCCCACGTTCGATTCGGCGTTAATCGGTACAGGCCTTCTCGACAAATATCTGTTCCAGGGATTCAGCGTCGGCGCGCGAGTTCAAGTTCTGAAGCTGGTCTCCGTCTACACTCAGTTAGGGCGCAGCAACCGAACTGGTGATGCGAAAAGTTCCCTCAATCAACTCTACGGCATAAGCTTCAGCCACCTCCCCTGGTATGGACTGCATGCCGACCTTCACTACGCAACTTTCAACAGTTCATTTGGCTCAGGCGCTTATAAATCAGTCTCGATTGGCCGGACTTTCGCCGATCAATTCCAGGTCGAAGTTCTGGGAGGCCAGCAGTCATTCAATTCTCTCTTCACTCACCAGACCAACTCCTGGTTCGTCACCAGCCGGATCGAGACGAACCTCGGGCCTCACTATTTTGTTCAGGGAGACCTCACCACCAATCGCGGCGAAATGAACTATGACCAGTGGCTGTTCACTGTGGGGTTCCGCTTCGATTCGAAAGGAATTCATCATCAATGAAAGCTCGCCCCCAGTTCGCAATCGTGCTTGCAGCAGGCCTGTTTCTCGCCAGGCCCGCTGCGGCCGAGACTTCTTCCGACTTGCAGGGAATAATCGCTCGCGCCAACGCACAGATCCTCAAACTTCTCGATCAGTTCTCCAATCTCAAATGCACGGAATTGGTCAAGCAGGAAAAACTCCGCCCAGACGGCAAAACCGAGCGGAAAGAAGAATCAAGCTATGACTATCTCGTGATTCTGACTAACGACGGTGGAGAACTCACGCTCAACGAATCACGAATGGCACTGCGCCAGGTCAAGACTGATCGCAAAAACACTCCCATGTTGCTCAGCAACGGCTTTGCCACAATGTTTCTGGTCTTCCACCCCTATTATGCGGAGAGTTTCCGCTTCAGGATTACAGGCTCGGCAATCGACGATAACCGCACATTGGTGAAGGTCTCTTTTGAGCACAATCCCGGAACTCGCTCTGTTGCCGCTCTCGCGCTGAGAGGACGCGAGTATCCCCTTGAGCTTTCCGGCGAAGCATGGATTGATCCTCAGACGGGGGTGATCACAAGGATCCAGGCCACTGTGGGCGACACGCTGCAGGATATTGGCCTCAAGTCGTTGCAGTCGGAAGTGGAATTCTCGCCCGCTCCCTTGCACGAACTATCGGGCACCTATTGGCTGCCCACTCTGGCGACGGTCGATGTAGAAACACCGCGCCAGCATTGGCGTAACACGCATCGCTTTACCGACTACAGGCTGTTCTCGGTGAGCACGGAGGAGCACGTTAAACAATGAGTGCAAATGCAGCAACTGCGCCCGCGGTCATCCCAGTCGAGAAAGCAGATCGCGGACACCATCTTCGCCTGATGGGCGGATACGCGATCGCGATTATGTTGATTCTTGTCTTGGCAGTGTTTGGCTTCGACTATTACACGCTGGCTTCGGCTGCGCGGCCTTTCTCACAGAAACATGCGCTGTTGAAGCCAAGCGGCGTCATCGGTCTCAAACTCGGCTTCCTCGGATTGGCGATGTTCCTGGCGATCTTCCTTTATCCCCTGCGCAAGAAGTGGGGGTGGTTGGCACGCCAGGGTAGCGCGCGGCATTGGCTGGACTTTCACGTGCTGCTCGGCCTTTCGGCGCCCTTCGTAATTGCCTTTCATTGCGCGTTCAAATTCTCCGGGTTTGCAGGCACGGCCTTCTTCATCATGCTTGCGGTTTCCGCCAGCGGAGTGATTGGCCGCTACCTGTACGCGCAAATTCCCCGCAGCCTGAATGCGGCTGAGATTTCGCTGGGCGAACTTCAGGAGATCCACACACGGCTGGCACGGCAGCTTGCCGAGCAGAAAATCTTGCCTCAGGCCGATCTGCGCTCGCTCTTGCGCCTCCCCAGTCGCGAAACAGTCCAGCGGCTTCCAATGCTTATCGCGCTGTTTTACATGATTGTGCTCGACGTCTTTCGTGGGTTCCGGATCGCAATGCTGCGGCGGCGCGCGCTTCCGTTCCGGCAGAAACTGACAACTATCGCCGGCTTGCTTCCCACCCGCAATCCCCATCTCGAAAAGGCAATTCAGACGGCTAAAGAGGAAGCTCGCGTTTCAAAGCGAGCTCTGTTTCTGGCCCGCTCCCAGCAGGTCTTTCATCTCTGGCATGTGGTGCATAAGCCTTTCAGTTATTCATTTGCTGTGCTCGCCTTGATTCACATTGTCGTTGTGATGCTCATGGGATATTTCTAGATGGAAACGATCATTACAATTCTGGTTGCCGTCGCGATTTCGAGCTTCTTCTTGCGCGGATATCTGAAAAGCCTGCACCTAAGAGATGAGTTGGCGCGCCAGGCAGCCGAAAAAGGAAAGCTTTTCTCCGAGGGTCCCAAGGCACAGCATCCACATATTGACACGACTTACTGCATCGGCTGCCAGAGTTGCACCACCGTTTGCCCGGAAGGCGACGTGCTCGCGATGCTCGGCGGCAAAGCTGTCATCGTAAACGGATACAAATGCATAGGGCACGGTTTGTGCGCCGATGCATGTCCGGTAGGCGCGATCACGATGGTCATGGCCAGCCCCAGCATGAGCGCCGACTTGCCGCGACTGACGCCCGAGTTCGAAACCAACATCTCCAATCTTTTTATTGTGGGAGAATTGGGCGGCCTGGCGTTGATTAAAAATGCCGTGAATCAAGGTCGCGATTGCATCGATACCATCGCCAACCGCCTCGGCGGTATGCCGCGTAACGGCAACGGTTCGGGCACGTACGACGTGCTCATCGTCGGAGCCGGCCCTGCTGGCATAAGCGCGTCCCTGCGCGCAATCGAAAAAAGCTCCGCTACCTCACGATTGAACGCAACGAAATCGGTGGCACGGTCGCAAAATATCCGCGACAAAAGCTGGTCATGACAAGTCCGGTCGAATTTCCCATGTACGGCAAGTTCGACAAGCTGCAGCTCTCCAAAGAACACCTTCTCGCGTTCTGGGAAACCGTTCTGAATCGATCTGATTTCAGTGTGGTCACGGCCGAAAAGATCGAAGACATTCAGCGGGACACGAACGGCATTTTCATTGTGAAGTCGGCAAACAATCAATATCGCGCTCTGGCCGTCGTGCTGGCGCTCGGCCGGGCGGGCGAGCCGCGCAAATTGGGAGTAAAGGGCGAGGAACTTCCAAAAGTTACGTATCGCCTGATCGAAGCCGACCACTACGTCAACAAGAGAATTCTCGTTGTTGGTGGTGGCGACAGCGCAGTCGAAGCGGCATTGGGCCTCGCCCACCAGGTTGGAAATCAGGTGACGCTGTCGTACCGGCAGGAAAGGTTTTCGCGTATCAAAGAGCGTAACGTGAAAAAACTCGATGAAGCCGTGCGCGCGAGAAAACTCAACGTGCTTTTTAACTCAAATCCGGTCGAGTTCAAGCCTGAAACTGTCGTTCTCGACATCAAAGGCCGCATCGAAGAAATCCCCAACGACTTTGTTTGGATTTTCGCTGGTGGAACGCCGCCCAACGACTTCCTGAGGAGAATAGGCGTTGAATTTGGGACCAGGGATGTTACGACCGAGGCAAGCACCGAAGCAAAACAGGGTACGCATGCGCGGCGAGCGACGGCTATTTAGCCGTTGCCAGGGGAGATCACCGTCATTTGGGAACCGGCAAAGCCCAATCAATGTGGAGTGAGACGGGGGACCATCAATCTCGATGGCAATACCCCGCGGAGAGACGCTACGGCCGATCCAGAACTAACTCGGCGTCCCCGCCAGCGGCAGCCATATCTGGAAGCAAGTGTCTCCGGGTTCGGACTTGACCTGAATGCTGCCTCGATGCCGTTTCACGATTCGCTGCACAGTATCAAGGCCCAGTCCCGTGCCCTGTCCCACGGATTTCGTGGTGAAGAACGGTTCAAAGATATGCGGCCGAACCTGCGCCGGAATTCCGGGACCGTTATCGCCGATTTCCACCACCACGCAGGAATCCTCGCGATAGGTTCGTACTCTCAGCTCTCCCTTGCCGTTCATCGCGTCAATGGCATTGTCGATCAGATTGGTCCAAACCTGATTGAGTTCGCTGCCAAAGGAATTTACCAGGAGCGGAACCTTCTGGTAGTCGCGTTTTACTGCCACTCCCTTTTTCAACTTATGATTCAGAATCGTCAGCGTGTTCTCGAGGCTCTTAATGATGTCGACGTTCTGCACCGGCGCCTGATCCATATACGTGTATTCTTTGATGGCAAGGACGAGGTCCGAAATGCGCGACGTGCTGCTCTCAATTTCATTCAACAAATTCGCGACTTCGACCGATGCCGCCAGCCGGACCAACGCAGCGCGCGCCGTGTCGCGCTCTAATTTTTCAAAAAGCGAGTCCAGCGCTTCCGGCTTGATGCCTCGCCTTGCCAGATCTGCCGCCAGTTGCCACAGATCGTTCTGGCCGTGGCTGCGCAGCAACGAGTCGATTTGTTCTTCCAGATCGCTTGCCGCCAATGTGTCCGGCGGAGTCTGAACGCTCGTCGTGATCGAAGCTTCGAGCCGCTCGATCTCGGCCTTCTGTTCCGGAGTGAGCTCGCGCCGCCCGAGTTCATGGCTGGCGTCTTTAATTCGCTTCAGAATGTCGCGCAGCTGCGCTGCGGCCCGCTTGGCCGCCGATGCCGGATTGTTCAGCTCATGAGCGAGTCCAGCCGAAAGTTTCCCCAGCGCCGCCAGCCGGTCGCGTTGCTGCTCATACCTGGTGGCCTCGCGAATGCGGTCCGACATGATGCCGACCAGTCGTTGAGCCAAGTCTGGATTTTTTGCCACCAGTTCTGGAAATCCGGAGGCCGGAAATCGCAGAATGCGTCCATCGCTGACCGCCCTCGCGGTGACCCGAAACTGCTTCGCCCTCGAAAAGGGCAGGGCCCCGGTTACTTCGCCAATGTTTGGGTTGATGACCAGAGTTTCGCCTGAGAAGTTTCCGCGCCACTGGAACTCGCCTTCGAGAAGAACGAACATCGCATCCGCGGGATCCCCCTCGCGCGCGTAAATGTCACCCGCTTTGACCTGCATCTCCTGCGAGTGGCTCACCAGCCACGCAACCTGCTCCTGCGGCAAGTCAGCAAAAATTGGAAAACGCAACAGTTCCGATGGGTCTGCCATTTAAACCTTGCTTAGATATTGATGGATGAACTGCACCGCCACTGATCCTTCACCAACTCCTGAGGCCACGCGCTTCACCGAGCCGTGTCGCACATCGCCAACAGCAAAGATTCCCGGAATGTTCGTCTCCAGAAGAAACGGATCGCGGTCGAGATTCCATCCTTTCGGACGAGCGCCATCATGAATAAGATCCGGTCCGGTCAGGATGAATCCACGGTCGTCGCGCTCTACCAGGTCACCCAGCCACTCGGTGCGAGGCAGTGCGCCGATGAAGATAAAGACCGCGCTGGCGGGAACTCTCTCCACTTTGTTTGTGTCGGAACAAAGGACAGATATTTCTTCCAAATGCGAATTGCCGTGGACTTCGGCGACACTGGCGTGTGTCCATACCTGAATATTGGGGGTTTTCTGAATCTGATCGATCAGGTATTGCGACATGGTGCTTGATAGCGAGCTGCCACGCACCAGGATAATGACGCGATCTGCGTATTTGGAGAAGTTCATCGCCGCCTGCCCGGCGGAATTTGCCCCGCCGACTACGTAGACGATTTCACCCTTGCAGGACAAAGCCTCGGTCGCGCCGCCGCCATAATAAACCCCCGCGCCCTGCAGCCTGTCGACTCCGGGAGCTTCCAGACGACGCCACTGAACTCCGCTGGCAATCATCAGGGCATGGCAGGAAACTTCGCTGCCGTCAGCCATTTTGAGAATGCGATATGGGCCTTCGACCCGGACACCGGTCACCTCTTGCGGGGCGATGATCTCCACCCCAAAGCGTTTTGCTTGGACGACGGCGCGCCGCGCCAGGTCGCCGCCGCTCAAGCCGGTAGGGAAGCCGAGATAGTTTTCGATCCGCGAACTCATGCCCGCCTGGCCGCCCGGCGCTTCGCGTTCGACCATTACCGTGTGCAATCCTTCAGAAGCTCCGTAGACGGCCGCAGCCAATCCCGCCGGTCCGCCGCCGACGATCGCCAAATCGTAGAAGTCTGTCTGCGCGCGCGTGCGCAATCCGACTTTCTGCGCCACTTGTGCCGGTATGCTCTCGAGAAGCTTCGTTCCATCGGGAAAAAGAACGACCGGAAGGTTGGCAGCTTCCGGCCCCAACACATCCAAAAGTTGCTTGGTCTCGACATCGTTCGCGCTCAATTCAACGTCGATCCATTGATAGGGAACGTGATTGCGCGCGAGAAAATCGCGCAGCTCATAGCATTTCGGCGACCAGCGTGTTCCCAGCACTCTGATGCCTTCGAATGACGGCCGGTAAGAAGCCTGCCAGTCATCCAGCAGGTCGTCGAGCTGCGGATACAAGCGCTCCGTGGGTGGATCCCACGGTTTCATAAAGAAGTAATTGATGCCGGCATCATTGATGGCGCTGATCGCCGCGTTGGTGTCCGCATATGCGGTCAGCAGCGCCCGCTTGGCATCCGGATAGATGGTAGTGGCTTCCTGCAGGAATTTGACTCCGTCCATCTGCGGCATACGCTGGTCGGCAAGCAGCAGGGCGACATTGTCATTTCGAATTTTCAGCTGCTTCAGAACGTCCAGCGCCTGCTCGGGAGAATCGCTGCCCATCACCCGGTATTCGGCGCCGTATTGCGAGCGCAAATCCCGTTCGATGGCCCGCAAAACGTCGGAATCGTCGTCAACACTCAACAAAATCGGCTTTGCCATGATTGCTCCCGCACCCGTTCATCAGCAAGATGCTGGCGTCTCTGGTTCAGATTCAAAAGCTCTGAATTCGCGGAATATTAATTGATCAGCAAGGTTATCCGGGATTTGGATTGCAAGTGAGCCTGTGAGAAGATCGTCTATATCCACTCGCGTATCCGACCCTTAATGCTGGCCATTCTCAATCGATTCGGCTTTTTTTTACGGGGGCTTTCGCGGTTTACCTTGACACGCGCGAGTTCCATGGCAATTGTCGTTATGGCCGGATTCGCGCAGACCGGCCCCGCCAATGCCCCGCCTCAGCAGGGCGGGATGAGTACCGGTATTGCGCATGCTCCCGTGAAAGACGCCCAGTCTCGTCCGATAACGGCAGGCGGCTTCGTCGACAATGCGCCGGTCATTTTTACCGATATCACTTACGCTGCCGGGCTCGACAAGTTTCACAACGTTTCCGGCACTCCCGAGAAGCAAACGATCCTTGAAACTCCCGGGTCGGGTGTGGCCCTGCTCGACTATGACAATGACGGTTGGCTCGACATTTACCTTCTAAACGGATCCACCTTTGCAGCCCTGAAAGGCAAGCAGGCCCCGCCGCGAGCCATGCTGTTCCACAATAACCATGACGGGACCTTCACCGACGTGACTGACAAGGCCGGTGTCGCCAATGAGCGCTGGGGATTTGGCGTTGCCATAGGCGATTACGATAACGACGGCTGGCCCGACATTTACGTCTCGAACTTCGGCAAGAATCGCCTCTACCACAACAATCACGACGGCACCTTCACCGATGTTGCGGAAAAAGCCGGAGTCACCCTGGGTGGATGGTCAACCGGCGCAACCTGGGGCGACTACGACCACGACGGGCGTCTCGATCTTTTCGTCCCCGGCTACGTGAAGTTCGATACTGAGAATCCCCCAATTGCGGGCAAAGGCGGCTTACCGGCAGGCTTCTGCCAATTTCGCGGAGTCAACGTTATGTGCGGCCCGCGCGGCTTGCCCGGCGAAACCGACCATCTATTTCACAACAATGGCGACGGCACCTTCACTGACGTAAGCGTCAAGGCCGGCGTTTCCGACCCCAAAGGCTATTATGGCCTGTCGTCGGTTTTTGTGGACATCGACGACGACGGCTGGCTCGATCTGCTGGTCGCCAACGACTCGGTACCGAAGTATCTTTATCGCAACAAGCACGACGGCACGTTCGAAGACATCAGTTATCTCTCCGGCTTCGCACTAAACGATGAGGGCCGCGAGCAAGCCGCGATGGGAATTGCCGTCGGCGACTACAACCGCGACGGTAAAGTGGATTTTGGCATCACGAATTTTTCTGACGACTACGATACGCTTTATCGCAATGACGGCGATGCCAGCTTCAGCGACGTAAGCTATGCTGCGGGAATCGCTAACGTGACGATTCCTTTTCTCGGCTGGGGAACCGGATTTCTCGATTACGACAACGACGGCTGGGTCGATCTGTTCTTCGCCAATGGTCACGTCTATCCCGGGGTCGACAAGCAAGATTGGGGGACCACCTGGGCACAACGCCCGCTGCTATTTCGAAATGTGAACGGCGCAAAATTCGAAGAAGTGCCTCCTGCAACCGCAAGTGGTCTTGCCGTCGTGGTTTCCGCGCGGGGCGCGGCGTTTGGTGATTTGTTTAACGACGGCCGCATTGACGTCGTGCTGAACGTGATCGATTCCACGCCCGTGCTCCTGCAGAACGTGGTCAAAAATTCGAATCATTGGTTGACGCTGAAGCTGATCGGCGGCCCGAAAGGCCCGCGTGACGCGATCGGGACAAAAGTTTTCGTCACCGCCGGCGGGGTTCGCCAGCGCGCCGAGGTTTTCAGCGGCGGCAGCTACGCATCTTCTTCAGACCAGCGCCTGCATTTCGGTCTGGGTGCAGCGACCAAGGTCGACAAAGTCGAAATCTTTTGGTCGGACGGCGTGAAGGAAGAGGTCAGTGTCTCCGCAATCGATCGGATCGTTACGATTGCGGAAGGGAAAGGGATCCTCGAGCCGTAAGGTTGTTAAGTCGGAGAACTTTGTGGAATGAGCCTTTATTGGCGATCTTTGCGAATTCTTGGCGTGCTTTGCGGTGAAAAGCTCAACCACGCTCGATCGCTGCCATGGTTACTTATTCTCATTGCGTTTTCCGCGCGATCCGTTCGTGGGCAGGGACATGAGGATCCGACGCAAGACGTTTCGACCTCGCACGGCAACTTCATCGATATCACGCAACGCCTCGGAATTAGTTTTCAATATCGCGCCTCGCATACTTCCAGAAAATATCTTCCCGAAACCATGGGCGCCGGTGTGGCTCTCTTCGATTATGACAACGACGGGCGCCTTGACGTTTACTTCGTGAACGGCGCGCCGATGGCCGATCCCACGCCGAAGGGCACAATCCCCCAAAAGGCCGACTCCAGATACTGGAACCGCCTCTACCACCAGAAATCCGACGGCACCTTCGAAGACGTTACCGAAAAAGCGGGACTGCAAGGCGTGGGATACGGAATGGGCGTGGCCGTCGGCGATTACGATAACGATGGCTTCGAGGATCTGTACGTCACCGCTTATGGGGGCAACAAGCTATATCGCAACAACGGTGACGGCACTTTCACTGATGTGACGGAAAGAGCCGGAGTCGCTGGCAGCGGTTGGTCAACCAGCGCCGCCTGGGTTGATCTCGACGGCGACGGTTTCCTCGATCTTATCGTCCTGCGATATTTGAATTGGGATTTCGACGACATCTGGTGCGGCGAGCGCAAGCCCGGCTACCGAGCATATTGCCACCCAGATTACTTCAAGCCCATTTCACCGCTCGTCTACCACAACAACCACGACGGCACATTTACCGAGATCGCGCAAAAAGCTGGCCTCGCCAAACCCGGCAAGGGTCTTGGCATTGCGATTGCCGACTATGATCGCGACGGCCGCATCGATTTGTTTGTGGCCAACGATTCCATGCCTGAGTTCCTATACCACAATAAGGGAGATGGTACATTCGAAGAAGTTGGGCTTTCGTCCGGAGCCGCTGTGGACCAGGACGGCCGCACCTTCGCCGGCATGGGCGTCGATTTTTCGGACTACAATAACGATGGCTGGCCCGACATTGTTGTCACCGATCTTGCCAACCAGCGTTACGCTCTTTACGAAAATAACAAAGATGGCACCTTCACCTATACCAGCCAGTCTTTAGGAATCGGATCTATGACGCTTTCTCATTCCGGCTGGGGCGTGCGCTTTCTCGATTACGACAACGATGGCTGGAAAGACCTGCTCATTGCGCAAGGACACGATCTCGATACCATCGAGCTCACCTATCCCAACCTGCACTATCGTGAGCCGATGTTGCTAGCCCACAACACCGGACATGGCTTCGCCGACGTTTCGGCGCAATCAGGCGATGTGTTCCAGAATCCTTGGGTCGCCCGCGGAATGGCGATCGGCGATCTCGACAACGACGGCCGCCTCGACGCGGTCGTGACCACGAATGACGGCCCTGTACACGTTTTGCATAACGAGACCTCGACTGCGAATCATTGGATTTTGTTGAAGCTCATCGGCCACAAGAGCAACCGCGACGCAATCGGCGCCGAGGTCACGCTGGCCACGAGTGCCGGCTCTCAGTACGCAACCGTTTCGACCGCCGGCAGCTATCTTTCTTCGAGCGACAGGCGCGTGCATTTCGGATTGGGCAAAGAAAACGTGATTCAGTCAGTCGAAATCCGCTGGCCCAGCGGCATCCGTCAAACGCTTAAGAATATTTCGGCGGATCAGATCCTTAAGATCGACGAGCCCGCAGCCCCATCTAAACCATGAGTTTTTGTCGTACCAGCGCGTTTCTTGTTCGTTATCTGGTGCCGTTCTGTTGTTTCTGGGGATCACCCAGTCTCGCGCAATCCAACTCTGATTACGATCGAGCGCTTGCGGAATTTCGCGCCGGAGATTATTCGGCAGCCGCCGACCTCTTCGCTCGCGTCGAGGCCGCGTCTCCAGCAAGCACGGATGCGCTTCTTTATGAAGCGAAGTCTCTAGTTCATCTTGAAAAGTACGCGCCAGCTGACACCGTCCTGCGCGGCTACGTCAAATTGCACCGCAACTCCTCCGACGCGCTCTACATGCTGGGCTTTGTGCTGAATCGAGAGGGCCGCCCAGACGATTCGCTCGCTACGTATACGCAAGCCGCCGCCATCAGCCAGCCCACCGCTGATGATCTGAAGATTGTCGGCTTGGATTATGTCCTGCTCGACGACTATCCCGATGCGATCAAGTGGTTAGAGAAAGCGGTTTCGCTGGACAACAAGAACAAAGACGCCTGGTATTACCTGGGCCGCGCTTACTACACCAAAGCTCGTCTCGCCGATGCTCGTCGTGCCTTTCAGGCGATTCTCGATCTCGATCCTCAAAACGCCAGGGCGGAAAATAATCTTGGTCTGATTTTGGAAACCGAAGGCAAGCCCGCCGAAGCCGCAGAAGCGTATCGCAAAGCCATTGCGTGGCAGGAGCAGGCGGCGCAAGTCAGCGAGCAGCCCTATGTGAATCTGGGGAACCTGCTGGCGGAACAAGATCATATCCCAGACGCGATTGCCCCACTCGAGAAGGCTGTTGCCCTGGCGCCAAACAACGCCTACTGCCACATGATATTGGGAGTGAACCATCGCAAAGTCGGCAACCTGGACATCGCACGCCGCGAACTTTTGCGCGCTACCGAATTAGAACCTGATAACGCAGTCGCTCACTATCAGCTTGGCCGTTTGTATAAAGACCTTCACGAAATCGACCGCGCCAAAGCCGAGTTCGACCGGGCGGAGGCACTGCAAAGCCGAGCAGCTGGGGCACATCCTTTATCAGAAGCACATTGAGCTGTGTGGCTCGGACACCCCTATCCGCCGGATCAGCCAAAATCTATTGGGGCTGCGCCTGGGGAGCTGCATCTTGCAGGTCCGAAGGCGGCTGCGTCTGCGGGGCTGTGTCCAGAACATCCGAATGACGCTGGCGCTGGATTTCGAGTGCCTTATTGAACTTCTTCTCACTTTCGTCTTTCAGTTGTTGATACGTTACCATGGCTCTCCGCGCCTCTTCCATGCGATGCAAGCGCCGATAAGCAGTTCCTAACTGATACCAAGCCTGTCGCACGACCTCCGGGTCAGAGTCGGTGTTAATGGCCTGCTCAAAGTTGTGCACAGCAGGTTCGTTCTCACCCAGCAGCATCTCCGCCCGCCCCAAGTTGTAATCGATGTGAGTAAGCCCCGATTTTTCCCGCTGCGCCGCCTCTATAAGCTCTTTACCCCTGGTGCCATTGCCTTGATCGATCTCGATCACTCCGAGCTTGTACGTCGCAAGAACGTTCTGAGGATCGATCTCAAGTTCCTGCTGAAGCGCTGCCTCACCCTCAGCGATCTTGTTTATAGCGAGGTATTCGGATCCGAGCTCTTCGTGTAGTCCCGGCTGTGTCGGTGCAAGCTTTATGGCTTCCTGGTACTCGGAAATTGCTTCCACGTGACGGTCGGCTTCGGCATTCGCTTGCGCCAGGACCCTATGCACCTGCCATGAGTTTGGATCAAGCTTGAACATCTTGGCGTAGCTGTCTTTTGAGACCATCAGATGCGCTCGCCCGCGATGGTACAGAATGTCCGTATCGCCCGGTCTCAGCTTTGCGGCTTTGTCGAGGGCCTCCGCCGCATCTTCCCCGCGGTCCTGCGCTAAGCGGACAACCCCAAGCCACATCCAGGCCTCGGCATCTTTTGGATATGCCACAGCTTCCTTTTGCACCGCAGCCGCGGCTTCGTCGAGGTGATTCAATCGGAATTCGGCGATTCCCAGGAACAGATTCGCCCCGTGCAAGTGCGGCTTAAGCTTAAGCGCTTGATGCAAACTTGCGATGGCGTCGTCGTACTTGCCCAGTTCTTCGTCGGCCAGCCCGAGATTGAAGTGTGCTTCAGCGAACGCTGGTTCTTTTTTCACGACAGCGGCGAACCCAGCCGCGGCCTCTTCCAGCTTGCCTTCGCGCATGGCTTGTGTCGCCTGGGCGAATTCCGGCGTTGCAGAAGGCGTTTGTGCAACCGTGGTCCGCCCCAGCGCCATGATCACCGCGAAAGCTGAGACCGACGCCAATCTCGTCAGCCGCTCGATCGTTGTGTTCCGTAATGAAGGTGAGAAAGTTAGCTGCACAACTAGAATTCTATACTCTCGAAAATCAGTAACCAGAAAGAGAAATCCTCCTGCGATGCAGGAGGATTTTTTTCTACAAACGCTGCGTAGAGCAGGCTAGAACTCAAACCGTCCCGTCACCTGAATGTCTCTCGGTCCGTTTACTACGCCTGAGCCTGACCCGGGCACACCAAAATGGCTATCACCCGGCCCTCCATCGATCGCCCCAAATACATGCCGGTTAAATGCATTGGGGATATCGAACTTGAGCAGGAAGCTCTTGTTTTCGCCAATGGCTGTTCGCTTGATGATGGAGAAATCCTCGTTCTTGTACCCTGGACTTCGCCACCAGCCAACTACAGCCGGCAGATTCCCAAAAACGTATCCCCCGCCCGCTGCCAGCGAGGCAGCACTGGGATCAAGGAATGCATTGCAATTTGCTGGGCCAGGAGTTGTGCCGTTCGGTTGGAAAACTCCTACCTGTTCGAAGCAACCACTATTCCAGCCACCTACAAACTGCACCGTGCCGTTTACATCAGCGATCCTCTTTCCACCATTGGCCGTTACTTCTTGTGATGGAGTCCACCGACCAGGTCCGAATGGTGACACTCCAGGAATTTTGCTGAACCGGTAAATGCCAGTGGTGTACGGGTTAAATGTCGTGAAGTCTTCCGCGATAGTAGTCGGTGAGCCGCTTTGGTACCTCTGTACTCCACCGATTTGCCAACCTCCCAGAACTTTGCTGGCTACGCCATGACTTAGATATTTCTTCCCCGGGCCGACCGGGAGCTCATACAAGTAGCTCAGCACGAACGTGTGCGGAATGTCCTGGTAGCTCAATGCCTTCTCACTCTTGAGGTTGAAAGGATTCTGTGCTCCGAAGATAAAAGAGTTGAAACCGGTCAGACCCGGGAAAGCGGAATCCGCGTCGGTCAGAGTCTTAGAGAACGTATACGAAGCCAGAAGATTCAACCCATTGCGGAAGCGGCGTTCAAGTTTTGCCTCCATGGCGTTATAGGTTGACTGGCCGAGATTCTCCAGACAACAACTGGTGGTAATGGTCCAGTATTGAGGGAACGGCCGCAACAACTGACCGACAGTGGCGTGGCCGCCGTTTTGTGGTTCGCCCCATCCCGCTACGAACCATGAAGGCACTGTGAGCCCCAGCTGGCTGACAATCGCCGGCCCATTGTTTCCGTCACTTCCATCAACCGCGAAATTAAGCGCGTTCCCAAGGGGGTTGTACCGCGGGTTCGGTGTGTTGATTTGGGCCAGATTGGAGATGAGGCGTTGCCCATGCTGTCCAACGTAGCCGATTGAGAAGATCAGATCGGGTGCGATCTGATGCTGAATTTCCAGGTTCCAGTTTTGAATCATCCCTGGCCTGCCATAACTCGGGGCAACATACACCGGTCCATTGAAAGCCTGGAACGTTGTAAGAGTCGGATCCTGAGTGTTGCTGGGAAGAGCGTAAGCCGGAAACCCGGAATCCAGGGTTCCGTTCACCACAGGAGTGAAGTTATCTGGACTCTGGAACGTCGGATTGGCGGTCGTGCCGGTAGACAGGTTCATCCCAAAGTCGTTGTAAACGAGTTGAGCATAGTAAATGCTGTATCCGCCGCGGAGCACGGTGTTGCGGATAAAATCCGGCGACCAGGCGAAGCCGATGCGCGGACCAAAATCCTTGTAGTACGTCTTTGCGCCAGTGGCGTTCTTGCCGAAGATCAAAGCACCAGGCGTTCCCGGCGAGAGAGGATTCACCGCGGTGGGCGAGAAAACGGACTGGGCGCCAGTAGCTTCGTGGCGAGGTGTGTCGAAATCCCACCGCAAACCGAGATTCAGGGTGAGATTTCGCCGAAACTTAAAGTCATCTTGAACAAAGGTGCCGAAGTAGTTTTGCGCCCAGCGCGAATGATGGGAGGAAATGGTAAGGTTTTCCGAATCCAGTTGGCCGAGAAGGAAGCTGGCAAACGGATCGCCTGTGTTGGTAGCGGCGTTCACAGTTTGCGGTGGAGCAAACGCTGTCTGATCGTTGGAAAAGGTATAGTTGGGCGAGGTATTCAGATTACCGACCGAGTACTGATAGGAGCGCCAATCGACACCAAAAGATAGTGAATGCCGCCCGTGTACCCACGAGACGCTATCAGCCACAACTAGCAGGTTGCGGAAAAACTCTGATTCGAGTGGCATGGCCTACACACGGGACGGCGAGACAGGGACGACTAGCGATGTAGAGCGAGATAAGCGATGTAAAAGAATAGCGTAGCCCCCGCGATTGCA
>Ga0209580_10000148_pt1 | contig 50147 bp, 46 predicted proteins | sample Coa_R1_5_FD_187153 | JGI IMG/M metagenome (GOLD analysis project Ga0209580, IMG submission 187153) | Surface soil microbial communities from Centralia Pennsylvania, which are recovering from an underground coalmine fire - Coalmine... | ecosystem: Environmental > Terrestrial > Soil >... | reverse complement strand
GAGCTCCGCTCGCCGGTCGCCGGGTCGACCTCCAGCACGGTCACCCCTGCCGCGGCGACGACGGCCTGGCGCGCGGCGTCGCACAGCGGGGCACGTCCGAGGTTGGTGTGGATGACGATGCCGGTCGCGTTGATCGCCGGCGCGAGGCTCGGCGCGACCCGATCGACAAGCCGCGCCTGCACGTCGGCGAGCAGCGCATCCACGCTCACCGCGGCAGGTTCCGGGCCCCCCCGGAGCAACGTCGCGCGGGCCTGCTCGACCGCGTCCCGCGTACACGCCACGACGAGCGCGCGGGGATACGCGGCCAGCGTCCCCAACGCTTCGAGCCGATGGAGAATGCGCTCGACCGAAGGTAGCTGGCGGAGCGGGGTGGCCCCCATCCCCTGCCTACCGCACGCCGGCTACTTGAAGAAGGTGCCCAAGCCGAGTCCGACGACGATGACCACGGCGATCACCCACACGATGCGCAGCAGGTCGTACGTCAGCCGCCGCCTGAGCTCGTCGTCGCTCTCGCGGGCAGCCACCCCTCCGGGCGTCCCCGCCGCGATCGGCCGAATCCGGGCGCCGCAAACCCGGCAGATGATCTTGCCGGTCGGGTTCTCAGCACCGCACTTTGCACACTGCATGGTTACCCTCCATCTGCGATAACGAACTCAGGACAGCCGCGCATCCCGGGCGGAAACTCCGGGACGCCGCCCGGCCCAGCGCGCTCGGAGGGCCGGAACGACCTCCGGAGGGACCGGGACGCTCCCCAGCTGAACGCGGGTGGCAAACGCGCCCCCGTGGAAATCGGTGCCGCCCGTCGCCACCAGCCCATACCGACGGACCATGGCCAGGTAGGCCGCCAACATCTCCGGGGTGTGGTCGGGATAGTACACCTCGATCCCCGCGAGGCCGTGCGCGACGAGTTTCGGCACCCGATCGATCACCGGCCCACTGGCCTCCCAGCCCGGGTGGGCCAGCACCGGGACCCCCCCGTGACGCGCGATCACCTCAACCGCCTCTTCGGGCGCCAGCTTCAACCGTGCGACATACGCGGGTCCGTTCCGGCCAAGGTACCGTTCGAACGCCTCCTGGGGCGTGTCAACCCGGCCTGCCTCGACCAGCGCGCGGGCGATGTGCGGGCGCCCCACCGCGGCGCCGGCGGCGATCCTCTGGACTCTCGCCCACTCCACCGTCACACCGAGCGCGGCCAGCTTCCGCACCATTTCCTCGGCCCGGCGCAACCGCCCATCTCTCATCCGCCGCAGGAACGCCTGGAACGCGGGGTCGGCGAGGTCGATGAAGTATCCCAGGATATGGACCTCGTACGCGTCGACATCGGTGTTGATCTCGACCCCCGGGATCACCTCGACCCCGTACGTCCGGCCCGCGGCGATGGCCTCGGCCAAGCCATCGGTGGTGTCGTGATCGGTCAGCGCCAGGATCGTCACCCCGTGCTCGCGCGCGGCCATGACGAGGCGGGCGGGGGGGAGGAGACCGTCCGATGCCGTACTGTGGGTGTGCAGGTCGATCCGCAGGGGTCGGCCGGGCCTACCGCGGGGAGACGATCAACTTGATCGCCGTCCGATCTTGACCGTCGATCTGCACGTCCGCGAACGCGGGCACGCACACCAAGTCCAGCCCGCTGGGGGCCACGTACCCGCGGGCAATGGCGATCGCCTTCACCGCCTGGTTGATGGCCGCCGCCCCGATCGCCTGCAACTCTGCGGTCCCCTTCTCGCGCACGACCCCTGCCAGCGCGCCTGCAACGGCCGTGGGATTCGACTTAGCGGCGACTTTGAGAACGTCCATGGGTGCGTGCCTCCTCAACGGAGCGGCGACGTGTCCCCGCGGGGTGCCGCAGGGGACCCTATTCTTTCGCGGGCACCCTGGAGAATCCTCCCCCCTGAGCCCTGGCGGGGCGGCCAAAAGCGCGTGAAAGGGAAGAACGGCCAACCCCTCGGGGCCCGGCGCGCGGGGCGTTTGGGGTCCTAGGGACGCCAGGACGGCGGCCCGCACCCCCGGGACGCCGCCACTGCCGCCGTCCCCCACCTTCGACTCTTGAGGGTGCCGGACCGCCTGGGCGGCAGGGCCCGATTGTGAGGATGCACGCCTTCCGGGACTATCCTTCCGCCCGGTATACGCGCTGGATGTGCGTGGTGCGACCGGTCTGATCGTCCACCTCGAGGACGACCGCGTTGAGCTGAGCGGGGCCCTTCGCAACGTCGAACCGCGCGGGGAGCAGGGTAAGGAACCGCTGGAGAACCTCCTCACGACCCATCCCGATGACCGAGTCCCGCGGCCCCGTCATGCCGACATCGGTGATGAACCCCGTCCCGCTCGGCAGAATCCGCTCGTCGGCCGTCTGGACGTGGGTGTGGGTCCCGAGGACCGCAGATACTTGACCGTCGAGGTGCCAGGCGAGGGCGATCTTCTCCGAGGTGGCCTCGGCGTGGAAATCGACGACGATCACGGGCGTTTCCTGCCGCAGCCGCTCCGCCTGCTCCTGCCCGACCCGGAAGGGCGACTCCAGGGGATCGAGGAAAATCCGGCCCTGCATATTGAGCACGCCCACCGACGGCCCGCGGCGCCCCCCCGAGAGCGGGAAGACCCCCGCCCCCCGCCCCGGCGTTCCGGGAGGATAATTGGCCGGCCTCAAGAGCCGCAGGTCGCTGTCGAGCAGGGAGAAGACTTCGCGCGCCTGCCAGGTATGGTTGCCCCCGGTGACCACGTCCACCCCGGCGGCGACGATCTCCTCGAACGTCTCGCGGGTGATCCCGAATCCGCCGGCGGAATTTTCCCCGTTGGCAATCGCCAGGTCGACGCCCAACTCGCGGCGCAAGCCGGGGAGCATCTGAGCAAGCACTCGCCGCCCGGGTTTGCCCACGATATCGCCGATGAACAAGAGCTTCATCCCGATCCCCGCTCCTCCACACGCAATGAGGGGACGGGCCATCGCGACCCGTCCCCCCGAGCTTCCCGCAGACGCCGCTCGGGCTCGGTGGTCTACTTGGCGTATTCGATCGCCCGAGTCTCGCGCAGCACCGTCACCTTGATCTGCCCCGGGTACTGCAACTCCTCCTCGATCTTTTTGGCCATGTCCCGCGCCATCGACGCGGCAGTGGCGTCATCGATCTCCTGCGGCTTGACCAAGACGCGGATCTCCCGGCCAGCTTGGATGGCGTACGCTTTCTCGACCCCGATGAAGGACGTGGCGATGCGCTCGAGGTTCTCCAGCCGCTTGATGTACATCTCCACCGTTTCTTTCCGTGCCCCCGGGCGCGAGGCCGAAATCGCGTCGGCCGCAGCCACCAGGATCGACTCAACGCACGTCGCCTCGGCGTCCCCGTGGTGGTAGGCGATCGCGTTCAGCACCTCCGGGGGCTCGTGGTACCGTCGGGCGATATCCATGCCGAGGTCGCTGTGGGTTCCTTCCGCCTCGTGAGTGAGCGCTTTCCCGATATCGTGCAGCAACGCGGCTCGGCGCGCGAGCTCGACGTTGGCCTCGAGTTGCGTCGCCATCAGTCCCGCGAGCAGCGACACCTCGATCGAGTGTTGCATCAGGTTCTGTCCGTAGCTGAATCGGAAGTTCAGCCGGCCGAGGAGCTTCAACTCCTCCGGGTGGAGCCCGTGAACGCCGGCCTCGAAGGCCGCGCGCTCGCCGGCTTCGCGGATCCGGGTGTCGATCTCTTTTTGCGCCTTCTCGACCATTTCCTCGATCCGCGCGGGATGAATCCGGCCGTCGCTGAGGAGCTTCTCCAGAGCCATCTTGGCGACTTCGCGACGAATCGGATCAAACGACGAGAGGGTCACCGATTCGGGAGTGTCGTCGATGATCAGATCGACCCCGGTCAAACTCTCCAGGGCACGGATGTTCCGGCCTTCCCGGCCGATGATCCGCCCCTTCATCTCGTCGTTTGGAAGCGGGATCACCGACACCGTTACCTCGGCGGTGTGGTCGGCAGCGCACCGCTGAATGGCCAGGGCCACAATCTCCCGCGCCGTCCGCTCGGCTGTCTCCCGAGCCTCCGTCTCGATTTTCTTGGCGGTTTGAGCCGCCTCGTGCTGAATTTCGACCTCGACCTTTGCCAGCAGTTCGTGACGCGCCTGCTCCAGCGTCAGACCCGCGATCCGTTCCAGCTCGGTCCGCTGACGCCGCTCCTGATCGTGCAGCTCCTCCCTAACCTTGGTAACCTCCTGCTCTCGCTGCGCGAGGGTCTGGTCCCGCTTCTCCACTGCCTCGAGCTTCCGGTCCAGGACCTCCTCACGTTGAATCAGCCGTCGCTCGAGCCGCTGAGACTCCGCGCGCTGCTCCCGGATCTCCCGTTCGGCATCCCGCTTGATTCGGAACGCCTCATCTCTGGCCTCCAGAAGGGCTTCGCGCTTCTTATTGTCCGCCTCCCGCTCCGCTGTGGCTTTCGCGTTCTCAACGATTTTCTGCGCAGCGACTTCGGCCGTGCCGATCTTCGCCTCGCCGGCGAACTTCCGCAGAAGGTATCCAAGGAGGAAGGCCACCACCAACAACCCAAGTCCCGCACCAACATACAGAACGGGGTTCAAGGGTGTCACCCCCCCCAGTCAGCGTATGATCTATCTGTCGGCCGCTACCCCTCCATCCTGACCGCGTGGCCAGTGTTTGGTGTTGATGCTGGCATCCTCATCGGCAGATCTTCACCCTATTGTATCGTGATGGTAAAATGCGGTCAAGAAACCCTCAACGCGGGCGGTAACACCTCGGCGTCCATGGTATACTCGAAACGTGGCAGCTTCGAGGCAAGAACCAGAGGCACCCGCGACGGGGGCGTCCCGTCGGCGCCGCCTGCCGTGGGCCTGGGTCGTCGTCGGACTCGTCGTGATCGCCGCCGCCGCGGCGGTCGTGGCGCGGACGCACGTCGCCGCGGTGACCCTCCAGGGGGCCGTCGTCACCCCGCCCGCGCCCGCACCGGACTTCACCCTCTTCGATCAGGATCGCCGGCCGGTTCGGCTCTCAGATCTCCGCGGCAAGAGCGTCGCGCTGACGTTCCTGTACACGCACTGCCCGGACGTCTGTCCGCTGATCGCGACCAAGATGCACGAGACCTATCTCCAGCTTGGGGGCGCCGCAACACGGATCCAGTTCATCGCCGTCACCGTCGACCCGAAGGGCGACACCCCGGGCGCCGTCCGCGGGTTCCTCGCCACGCATCAGGTGGACGGTGAACTCCTCTATCTCACCGGGCCCGTCCCGGAGCTCCGGTCAGTGTGGGGCGAATACTTCGTCGGCACTGATGCCAAAGAGGTAAACCCCCAAGCGGTTTCCGCAGGGCCCACGTCCCCTGACGTAGTGGACCACACCGCGATCGTGTACGTGATCGACCCGCGTGGGATGCTCCGCGTCTTCCTTCCTGCGAACTTCGACCCCAAGGACCTTGCCGCCGACCTTCGGATTCTCAGCGCGGGCGCAAAGTAGCGGCACCGGTCAAGACCATCGCGGGTCGCCGGGCGCGGGCTCGCCCCTCCCGCCACAGCGCACCGCTCGCTCCGATCAGGAGTGACCCGCCCGGTTACGGGCCGTTCGCGGAGACTTCGTCGGGGGCGGCCGCGGAAAGGCCCAACTCCTGAGGGATGGCGCCGACGTCGTGTCCCAGGATGATCAGGTGATCCGCGTAGCGATGGTAGTCCTCGTGGCATGTAAAGAGAAAGATCTGCCGCTCGCGGGAGAGGTCCCCGAGGAGGCGCATCGCCGCGGCCTTTCGCCCTTCGTCGTAGGCGAGGAAGGGATCATCAAGAAAGAGGGGCGGGCGGCGGCCCTCGCACAGCACATCGATCAAGGCGAGCCGTAGAGCGAGATAACACTGATCCGCGGCCCCGCTGCCGATCTCCCGGGACGCCGCGTCGACCTCCGCCCACCCCTTGGGAGGACCCACCCACACGCGCGGCGCAAGGGTGTGTTCGTCCACCTCCACGCGGTCGTAGGCACCGTCCGAGACCACGCGCAGGTACCGACTCGCCCGTTCCTCGAGCAACGCCTTCCCCGGAACCACGGTGAGCCGGTGGGCCTCCCCCAGCACGCGGCGGGTCAGTCGGAGAATTTCGATGAATCGTTGGAACCGCACGATCCGCTCGCGGACCTCCGCGAGCTCCTCCTCCACCCGGGCCAGCTCTTCGTTCGGTGACCGTCCGCTCAACCGGCCGTCCAGCCGTTGCAGAGCCCCCCGCCCCTCCTCGAGCCGGCGTGCTCGGGCTGCCGCGTCGTTTTGGAGTCGTTGAAACCCTACGGGATCCAGCCGCCGCAGCGCCAAGTTGGGATCCTCTCGTTCCGCGCGGACCATCGCGAGGTCGAGCAGGCCCCGCCGGTGCTCGTCGACGATCTCCTGCAGCCGCCGGCCCCCCAGGAGCTCGTCGACGAGTTTGCCTGACGAGGCCTGCCGGTGGCGGGCGCGCCGACACCGATCGGCGAGGTCCGTCGCGGCCTGAACCGATGGCACGCCGAGCGATTCCAGTTGATGGCGGAGCGCGGCGGCGGCCTCCTCGGCGGCCCGGCGCCGCTCCTCGAGGTCGCGAACCCGGCCCTGACGGGCCGCCCGGGTCACCGCTTCCAGCGCTGCCGCCCTGCCCCGCACCCGCGCCGCGACCGCAGCACTCCCCAGCAGCCCTGCGACAACCAACAGGGTTATACTCCAGCCGATCCTATCGACGGCGAGGAGCGCCACCCCCACCGCTCCAGCCACCACGGCCGCGAGACCGAACCCGGCCGGGCCCACCCCCAAGAGCGCGTGGTCGACAAACGATCGTGCCGCCGGCCCGGACCTCTCGATCGGGAGATCCGCGTCCCCCCCGTCCCCGAGAGCGGCCCGGAGAATGCGAAGCCGGGCGTCTGCCTCTTGCAGCCGCTGCAGGGCCTCGGCGTCCGGCTCAGAGAGGTGCAGAGCCTCGTCCTCGGCGGCCAGGGCGGCCTCGCGACCCGCTTTCTCCAGGCGGTCGAGCAGCGATTGCAGTTCCGTAGCCCGCTCGGTCAGCTGCGTCGACCGGGCGTCGAGCTCCAGGAGCCGCCGATTGCCCCTCATCAGCTCCCCGTCGTCCCGAACCTGCTGCTCCAATTCCCCGACCTGGGCGAGCAGGCGGTCCCGATCGGTGGCCGCCCGCTCGATCGCCTCGACTTCCGAGGCCAGCCGGCTCTGCTCGGCGGTGAGCGCCGCGATGCGGTCCTGATTCCGCTTGAGCGGGCCCGGCGTCTTCGAGGGGTGCGAGAGCCCGACTTCGAGCCCCCGGATCTTGTCGTCGATCGTTCGGAGCACGCGAGTCGCATCGGTGTCGGCCCCGGTCACAATTCTCGCCAGGCGGGTCCCGATCTCGCGACCTTCGTGCTGGATTCCCGCGAGGTCCCACTGGCGAATGTGCGCGGTGGCACGAAACAGGGTGAGGCTGGTCAGGCCGAGCACCTCGCCGATCTGCCGCTCTACGTCCTTGGGGTTGTCCCACGTCTCGCCGCCAGCCGCCAGCGAGACCTTCTTTGCCCCGAGGTCTCGGTGCAACCGATACGAGCGATCCCCGGCCTCAAACTCCATGCTAACTTCGCCGGCCTCCGCCTCTCCCCAGGTCGCGTACGATCTGGCTTCCGCCGGCCTGACGGGAAACAGCGCCGCGGACACGGCAAGGTGGAGGGTCGACTTGCCGGCGTCGTTGCGTCCGTAGATGACGTTGAGCCCCGGGCCGCACTCCAGCGCCTGATCGACCAGTTTTCGAAACCCTCGGATCCGCAGGCGGCGGATGATCATCCGAGGACCTCCTTCCCCTCCAGCAGCGCGATCCCGAGCCGGAGGGCATCCTCCCCCACCGCGCGGGCCTCCCCTTCCCGGGCGGAGATTTCCGTCTGCATCAATTGCACGAAGCGACCGAGCACAGTGCTCTCGGGAAACTGCGCGGGATCGATCACATCGGGGCGGAGGTGCGATTCGTCGCGGATCTCGAGTCGGAAGAATTCCCCGGCAAGGTCCTGGCGGAGGCGGTTGGGGCTGAGGCGATCGGCCAGGGCGGCCAACCCGGTCAAGACGACCGTAAGGGCAAGATCCGGGTGCGCCTCGGCTTGGATCATGCGGGCCGCCTCTTCCTCCCCGCCCACGGTGGCGACGTCCAAGCTCAGGCGGCGGCTCCGGCGGCGCCCGACCCGCCGCGGAGTGACCTCGACGCGCCCCGGAGCCTCCAGGGTCACGAGGCAGACGTTCCCCGAGTCGGGCTCGTCCAGGTCGATCATCTCCGGCGCGCCGCTGTACCAGGCGGCCACCCCGCCGCTCGACACTTCCCGAGTGGAATGCCAGTCCCCCAACGCGAGGTAGTCGACCTTGCTCGCCGCGATCTCCTCCGGGGTGATGAGCCCGAACTGAACGGGGAGGTCCGGACGCTGGATGCTGCCGTGGGCGAGGCCGACCAGGAACCGGGTCGGGCGTTCGGCGGGCGGCGCTGCCAGCGCACTCTCGGCGGAGAGCTGACGCTGCCGCGAGCGGCCGATCACCGTCAGATCCAGGTCGGGGAATACCTGCGCGCCGGGCTCGGGGCCGAAGACCGTGACGGCCGCCGAGGCGGCGGCGAGATCTCGCCACACGACGGCACTTCCCTCGCCGAGGGGATCGTGGTTGCCGGCCACGGCGCACACCCGAATCCCGGCCGCCCCCAGGCGGCGGAGTTCCGGGACCGCGAACCCGACCCCGGCGCGGGACGCGGCCACGGAATCGAAGAGATCGCCCGCGATCAACATGAGATCCACGCGCTCCTCGATCGCCAGGGTAACGACCCGGGTGAACGTCGCTTCGAGCTGGCGCCGCTGCTCGCGTCCCCGCTCGCCCAGCATCCGGAAGGTGGCCCCCAGATGGACGTCGCTCGTGTGCAGCAGGCGCACGCTCATTCGGCGGTCGCGGTGAACGGGCAGATCTCGTTGAACGCACAGTACGGGCACGCTCGGTAGGGATCTGGGGTGGCGAGAAACTGCTGCGCGCGGATCCCGCCCGCCGCGTGCAGGATCATCTCCCGGGTTCGGGCCAGCTCGGCATCGGTCTTGCGGGCGCGGCCGACGAGCACCTGCGTCCCCAGGAAGTGGAGCTCGACGCGATCCGGGAGGCGGCCGAACACCTCCGAGTAGGCCAGCGTGTAAATGGCCAGCTGTTCGCTGTCCTTGGCGCGGCGATCGGCGTCCTGCTGGGTGCGGACATCGGTGCTCTTGAAGTCGATGATCGCCACTTCTCCGCCCCGGACGTCGACGCGGTCCCATCGGCCGCGGATCATCGTCGCGCCGACATGGAACCGAAATTCGCGCTCCACGAACGTGGGGACGGTCCCGCTGGCCTCCTGGTAGGCGTAGAAGCGCCGCAGCGCGACCCGGCCGGCCTCAAGGCGCTGGTCCTCGTGCTCGCGGCTGAGGAAGCCCTCGTTCACCCAGGCCCGCTCGAAGTGCGCGATCAGGTCGTCCGCGGTCACCGGCTGGTGACGCGCCTTCCGGCGGTTGTACTCTTGAACGGCGTCATGGAGCGCGGCCCCGTAGACCACCCGATGATCGCGGAGCACCGGAACGCGCAGGATGTGGATGTACTTGTACTTGAGCGGACACGTCGAGTAGTCGTCGACCTGCCGGAACGAAAGCGGGATCACCTGATCGCCCGGCGGCACGAGCGTGAGCTGCGGGTGCAGATCAACCGGGGGGGCGTGGCGCTCCACCGCCTGGACCACAGATGCGCGGAACGTTTCCGGATCCGCCCGTGGCAGATCGAGCGTCTCGAGGACGAAGCGGCTGACCTTCCGCGGGCGCGCGCCCCCGTAGTCCTGGGCGCTGGTCAGGTAGAGATCGCGCTTGGCCCGGGTCATCCCGACGTAGAACAGCCGGCGCTCCTCCTGCAGGTGGAAGTCTCCGCTCGGCAGCAGATCCTTCATCAGCGCGTCCGGCAGCGGGATCGGTTCGCCTCGGGCCCGCGATGGGAACTTGTCAGACACGAGGCTCACCAGAAACACGACGGGAAACTCCGACCCCTTGGCCTTGTGGATCGTGAGCACACGGACGGCGTCGGCCTCGGTGTCGAACTCGGCCGTCGGCGGGTCGTCGCCGGCCTCGATCAGCAGGTCGAGATACCCCACGAACCCCGGCACCCGATCGACCTGGGCGATCGCGCCGTACCGCGACACCAGGTCGAAGAACTTGGAGAGGTTGGCGACCTTCTGCTCGTCTTCCGGCCGGCCGGAGGCGGCCAAACGGCCGACGTACCCGGTGCGGGTCACCAGGTATTCGTAGAGCACCCGGCCGGTGGGATACCGCGAAGCCATCTCCGTCATCGCGTCGAGATCCTCGACGACCTTGGCGATCGAGGCGCGGCCCTCCGCGCTGACCTCGATTCCCTCGATCCGGTCGAGCTGCCGGTAGACGTGGCTCAGCGATCGATTCTTGCGGTTCGCATAGCTCATGCAGAGGGCGAGGTCCTGGGGGGGGACCTCGTAGAACGGGGCGGTGCTGAGCAGGTACAACGACAGGCCGTCCTGGGGATTGGCGAAACAGCGCAGGGCCGCGATCACCAACCGGATCTCCTCGCGGTCGTAGAGGCCCCGGGTTCCCGAGAACCGGAAGGGGATCCCCCGAAGGTTGAGCGCGCGCAGGAACGGATCGGCGTCACGGTTCGCGCGGACGAGAATCGCCACGTCCCCATACCGCCACTGGCCGTCGGCCACGCGGCGGACGATGCGCTCCGCCACACCATCGGCTTCGCTGTTCAAGGTGTCGAAGTGCAGGTGCCGGGGAAGACTCCCGGGGCCCGCGACGGCCACGAGGTGCTTGTCGATGTGGTGGCGGACCTCAAGCCGGTCCGGGTCGTTGTGTCGGATCAGGCGGTACGCCGTGTCGAGGATGAACTGCGTCGAGCGGTAGTTCTGCGTGAGCACGACGATCTTGGCATCGGCATAGGTTTCGGTAAAATAGGTGATGTTGCTGTAGGACGCCCCACGCCATCGGTAGATCGCCTGGTCATCGTCGGCGACCACGGTGAGGCACCTCCGGCCGCCGGCGAGGAGCTTCACGAGCTCGAATTGCGCGTAGTTGGTGTCTTGAAACTCGTCGACCAGCACGTATCGGAACTGCTCGCGGTACCGCTGCAGCACGGTGGGATGCTCGCGGAGCACGCGCAGCGTCATGGTGATGAGGTCGCCGAAGTCCACCCGGCCCTCCCGCGCGAGCAGCCGCTGGTACGCCCCGTAGGCCGCGGCGACCTCGCGCTGCTGGCGGACCTGTTCGGCGGCGGCGGGGTCATCGGGAGCGGCAGCGGCGGCGAGCCGCTCGGCGTAGGCGGCGTACTCCTCGGGGGTGGTGTCCTCGTCCTTCGCCCGGCTGAACAGCGAGGCCAGCGCGTCGATGTGCCGGGTCGGATCCCCCAGCGGGCGGTAGTATTCCAAGGGCAGCTCGAAGAGGCGCTCGCGGATGAAGATGATCTGTTCGGGCTTCGTCAGCACCCGGAAATCGGGGGAGAGCCCAAGGTGGAGCGCATGCTCCCGCAGCACCCTGTCCCCAAAGGCGTGAAACGTGCTGATCCACGCCTGCGTGTACCCGTACGGGACGAGCCGATCCACCCGCTCTTCCATCTCGGCCGCGGCGCGGTCGGTAAAGGTCAGCGCCAGGATCTCTTCCGGGCGCGCCCGGCGCGTGGTGATCAAATGGGCGATCCGCCGCGTAATCACGGTGGTCTTCCCGGTGCCGGCTCCGGCGACGATCAACAGCGGCCCTTCGGGGTGCACAACGGCCGCGAGCTGCTCGTCGGTCAGCCCGTCGAGGATCGCGTCCCCCGGGATCGGACGGGCCGCGGGCGCGGGCGGCGCAGCCAAGCCTGCGCCCGCGCCGTCCGACGGCGCAAGGGCGAGCACCAGCTGATCGTGCCGCAGCCGATCACCCTTCCGGTCAGCCATCGAACCGCTCCGCCTCAACCTCCCCGATCTCCCGCAGCGCCCGGATGATCGTCGCGTGCGCAAACCCTCGCCGCTCCAGCATCGCCGCGATGCGGCGTGTCCGTTGCGCCGGGGACAACCGCCGACAGGCCGGGAGGCGGCGCCGGACCAGCGCGGACGCAGACCGCTCCTCGACCGCGGCGAGATCGGGGTCCACCTCAAATGCCTCGCGGACCGCCCGGGCGATCAGTGCGGGGGCGACACCCTTCTGGCGGAGCTCCCACCGGATCCGCCCCACCCCGTACGCGCGCGACGCCAGGCGCGCGGTGATCCAGTCTTTGGCAAAGGCGAGATCGTCCAGGTACCCTCTTCCCTCGAGGTCCGCGATCACCGCCCGCAGCGTCTCCCGGGGGATCCGGTACCGAGTCAAGCGGGATCGCAGCTCCGCGGCGCTCCTCGGCCGGATCGCCAAAAGACGAAGGGCCCGATCCCGGGCCCGCAGGTAGCCATCGCGCGCCTCCAACTGCGCCACGAGACCCGGCGCGACCGCCTCGCCGATGGCGAGCCCGCACCGAGCCACCTCCGCGGCATCGACGCGGAACCGCCGGCCGTCGTCGAGCCGTACGATGCATCGTCCGCCGGCGCCGTCAGGGCTGGCGAGCGCCGTCACCGTCCGTAAGGAACCGGCGCGGCGCGGATCGTCGCTCAGCGGCACATCCGGAGGACCCGGGAGAAGAACCACCCCGCCCCCAACGTCCCTCGAAACCCTGCGGCGCCGACGGAGCCTCCCCGGCGCCAACGCACGCGCCCGGAGGTTCCGGCCGGCGTATCGGTCATCGAGGCGCGCGAGCCGCTACCCCCTTCGTGACCGGCGCGCCCGAGCGGGCATCGCGGGGCTGCGGCCCCACCTCCCCGTTGGCCGAGGCCTCGCGGCCCGCCGGGGGCTCGGGGACCGCGCCGGGGCGGCTGATCCCGAGTTTCTCCCGAAGGCGCCCTTCGATCTCCTTGGCCAACTCGGGGTTGCTCTCCAGAAACTCCCGTGCGTTATCGCGCCCCTGCCCGAGGCGCATTTCCTTGTAGGCGAACCAGGTGCCCGACCGGGCCACGAGGTTCTGCGCCACCGCCAGGTCGAGCAGGCTGCCAACCTTGCTGATGCCCTTTGGGAAGATGATGTCCAGCTCGGTGTCCCGGAACGGCGCGGCCAGCTTATTCTTCACGACCTTGACCCGTACCCGCTGGCCGAGGACCACGTCCCCCGACTTGATGGATTCGGTCCGGCGGATCTCCATGCGCACGGACGAATAAAACTTCAGCGCGCGCCCGCCCGTCGTCACCTCCGGGGACCCGAACATGACGCCGACCTTCTCGCGGAGTTGGTTGATGAAGATCACCGTGGTGCGGGACTTGCTGATCGCCCCCACAAGCTTGCGCAGCGCCTGGGACATCAGGCGTGCCTGGAGGCCCACATGGGCGTCCCCCATCTCCCCCTCCAGCTCCGCGCGCGGGACCAACGCGGCCACGGAGTCCACCACGATCACGTCGATCGCACCGGACCGCACCAACATCTCGGCGATCTCCAGCGCCTGCTCACCGGAGTCCGGCTGGGAGATCAGCAGGTTGTCGATGTCCACGCCCACGTTGCGGGCGTACTCGGGGTTGAGGGCGTGCTCGGCATCAATGAAGGCGGCCACCCCACCTTCCCGCTGCGCCTCGGCGATGATGTGATATCCCAGGGTGGTCTTCCCCGACGACTCCGGGCCGTAGATCTCCACTACCCGGCCCCGGGGCACCCCCCCGACACCCAGAGCCACATCGAGCGTGATCGCTCCCGTGGGGATGACCTCCACGCTTAGCCTGGCCTGGTGTTCACCGAGCTTCATGATCGAGCCCTTGCCGAACTGCTTCTCAATCTGCGTGAGAGCGAGGTCCAGGCTCCGCTGCCGCTCGTTCATCTTCCGCTCCTCCCCGGCGTCCTCAGACCGCCCTGAGGGCTTTCTGAGGCGGCTGGCTCGTTCGATTGACGGGCCCCAGTATACCAAACATATGTTCGCTTTGTCAAGGAACCCAGCACCTCAGCCCGATTCACCGAGTCCCACCTCTTGGACCTGCCGGTACACCGCCCCGGACGGATGCAGCGTGCTCTCCATGACGAGGAGGTTGGTGACGTCCTGAGCCCCGAGCGCGAACTCGCTGAAAGGGGCGATGGCCGCGGTGAGATCCGGCGCGGGGCCCGTACGCCGCACCCGGGCGATCGTGAGGTGCGGCCGAAAGGGCCGGGCCTCTTTCGGGAACGTCATCCGATGCAGCGCCCCATCGAGGTCGGAGGCGAGGGCGGCCAGACGATCGGCACCCTCGGCCACCCCCACCCAGACGACCTGCGGCCGGCGCGGGGAAGGAAACGCTCCCAGTCCCGCGAGTGCGATGCGAAATCCCTGGGCACGCGCGGCCACATCCTTGGCGGCGGCTGCGACCCGTGCCAGTTGCGCGGGCGTGATCTCGCCGAGGAACTTGAGGGTGAAGTGCAGGTTGTCGGGGGGGACCCAGCGGAGACTTTGCTCGGCCTCCCTCAGGTGGGGCGCGAGGCCGGCGACCGCGCGGCGCAGAGCCGAGGCCAGCGGCACGGCGACGAAGATCCGGCGGCGCGCCTGAGCCACCCCCGTCCCGGGTGGCACAGGTGCGGAGGTCTCCGTGGACCTTGGCGACATGCTCACGCCGTGGATCACCTCAGCAGGTGCAGCCGGATCATGTCGAGGGCCGACTGGGACGCAAGATAGCGCACCCCCGAGCGACCCGGCTCTGTCCCGTACCGCACCTCGCGCACGTCGGTCCCCTCGCTGTGGGCCAGCGCGATGTAGACGAGCCCGATGGGCTTTTCGGCTGTGGCGCCGGTCGGGCCGGCGATCCCCGTCGTCGCAATCCCGATGTCGGTGCCCGCCTGCGTGCGAACCGCCTCCGCCATGGCCCGGGCCGCTTCGACGCTGACCGCCCCGTGCCGCTCCAGGACGTCCGCGCCCACGTCGAGCCAGCGTTGTTTGGCCGCGTTGCTGTAGGTGATGATCCCCCCATCAAGAAAGGCCGACGCTCCGGCCGGGGTGGCGAGACGGTGGCCGAGGAGCCCCGCCGTGCACGACTCCGCAACCGCGACCGACACCCGCTTGGCGGTCAGGGCCCGCGCCACAACTTCCTCCAGGGTCGCCTCCCCCGCCGAGTAGATGGCCGGCCCGAGGCGCTCGCGGGCGGCCCCCTCGGTGCGATCGAGCAGCGACTCCACCTCGGCCTCGGTCCCCCGCGCGGTCAGCCGGACGTGGCACTCACCGGTGTGCGCGTAGGGAGCGATCGTGGGGTTCACGCTGCTCCGCATCAGGTCCCGGAGGCGGTCCTCCACCCCGGACTCCCCCAGCCCGGTGATCCGCAGGACGCGCGAGCGGATCACCTCGCGTCCGGCAAGTCCCCGCTCGCGGAGGTAGGGGACGATGGAATCCTGCACCATCCCCTTCATCTCGCGCGGCACTCCCGGGGTGAAGATCAACGTCTTCCCGTGGTGCTCGATGATCACCCCGGGCGCGCTGCCCCGGGGGTTTGGGATCATCCGCGCCCCCCGCGGCAGCATCGCCTGCTTGACCTGCTGGCTGCTGAGCGGGCGGTTGCGCTTGCGGAAGAACTCCTGAATGTGCGCCCAGGCCTCTTCGTGGCGCTCGATCGGCAGAGCCAGCGCCTCGGCCACGGCGGCGACGGTCAGATCGTCGTCGGTGGGGCCCAGCCCCCCGGTGGAGAGGATGAGATCGGCGCGGTCGAGCGCGTGCAGGAACACGTCCTGCACGCGCCGGACGTTGTCGCCGACCGTGGAGCGGAAGTAGACGGCGATGCCCAGGTCCGCGAGCACCGTGCACAGAAACGTGGCGTTGGTGTCGACGATCTGGCCGAGCAGGTGCTCGGTCCCCACCGAGATGATCTCGGCACGGACCAGCTGCCGCGGGTGGGGGCTGCCGCCATCGGCTGCGGGTTTGGCGGGATCTGTCACGGGGTCATCTCTCCTCCAACTTGATATGTGCGCTCGACGACCTGTCCGGCTCCCCCCAGGTGGCCAAGATCGCGCCCGTTGACCGAGACATTGACGCCGCTGGCGTTTCCCACCCGAATAATCAGTTCGCGCTTCGCGGACCAGACCTGCCGGTCGCCGGAGTTGACAATCCCCTCGAAGACGGTCGCCCCATCGGCGACCGCGCGTACCCAGGAGCGGTCGGAAGCCACCACGACGATCTGCAGCGGGGACGTCAGCCGGGCACCCGCCTGGGGCGCCCCGGCAGGAGGCGCCCCCGGCGGGGTACCCTGCCCCGCGGGGGGCGTAGCCGGCGGAGGGGTCGGGGATGGCGAAGCTGCGGGCGCGGGAGGCGGCTTGGGGGACGGTATGGGCTTGGCAGGTGCGGCGGGAGGCGACGTCTGGGGTGCAGACGCAGGGGCGAGCGAACTGGGGCCGCCAACGGCTGGCGCAATGGACGGAGCTGCCGCCGGGTGGGGCAGCGGAGCGACACGCTGAATCGGTGGAGCCTGGGGCGGGACGGGCTCGGTCCTCACCGGCGCCGTCGCACTCGAACGAACGGCCGGCGAAGTGGATCCGGAGGCGGGTCGGGATGCTTTTGGGAGAGGCGTCTGCGCGAACTGGCGGATCTGGCTGAGGAGGACGTAGCCCACGAGCAGAATTCCCACGCCGGCAACGATCCCGAGGCCGATCAGGAGCCCGCGCGTCCGCGAGAATCGGGTGGCCGGCGTGATCCGCACCTCGACCGGAGAATCCCTCCGGCCCAGCACCCCCGCGGCGCCGTGCAGCGGCGGGTTGCGGGGGTACGCCCCGAGCAGTTCCTCGGCGGGGATGCCCAGATAATCGGCGTAGCTGCGAAGAAATCCCCGGACGTAGGCGGGACCGGGGAGATCGCCAAACGCTTCTCGCTCCAGCGCGTCAAGGAAGGCGCAGCGGATTCGGGTGACGCTTTCGATTTCCTCGAGGGACAAACCGAGAGCCTGACGGGCACTCCGCAGCCGTTCGCCGATCCCAAGCGCTGCCATCCTCAGCAAGAGTTCTTGACTCGGGAAACACTTTCCTGCGACGTGAGTGCGGGGCACTGCGGCTCGAACTCGTAAACTCGAGGAACACACTGCGGCCGGCGAGGCGAATGTCCAATTTGACCAAAGAAAAGTGCATATATTCAGTGTGGGGGGCTCACGGACCCGCTTCCACGGAGCCCTCCGCCCTCATTTCCGCCACGTCAGACTCGGGGGGCAGATCCGATTGCCAGACGAAGCCATGAGGCGTTCGGCCACATCGACGAGTTCCACCCGGGGCATGTCGATCATCCAGTTCGTCGTCATGCTCGCGTTGATGGCGGCCGTCCTCACGGGCGGGGTGATGGGCATCAGCAAAGCGCTGGCCCACGAGCACCTCGACGGGTGGACCCGCACCATGACCTTCGACATCGCGGCGGGGCGGCAGGCGGCGCAAACGGAGCGGGCGACGGTGACGGTGACCCTGGGGACATCGTCGTACCTTATCGCCGTAACCGGTGGGAGCACCCTCAAGTACGGGGCCATGCCGACAGACATCGCGGTTACCACGACGTGTCCGGCGAGCATCTGTTCGTTCGACCGCCGTGGGGTGCCGATCGCGCCGGGGACCATCACCCTGACAAGCACCTCGCTCGGGCTCACCCACACGGTGACGATCCAGGCGGGCACGGGGAGGGTTTCCTACCAATGAGGCGACCGCGGGGCGGCGAGGGCGGGTTCACGATCGTCGAAGCCGTGGTCGCCACCGCGCTCCTGGGCGTCATCGCGATGACCGTCCTCGGCGGACTGCTCTTCGGGATGACCCAGGCCCACAGCGGCCTCAACCGGGCGGCGGCCGCCGCCTGGGCGCAGACCGAACTTGACTACCTCCGCCTGCAAGGATACGGGGGGCTGGGGGCGAATCCGCCGACCTGGACGCTCACTCCGACAAGCGTGCCCAAGACCTTTGCCAACATTGCGGAGCCATCCATCCCGGCGGGGTTTGACCACGCGGTGATCACGATCCAAACGCTGCCCGGGCTCCCCGTCAAACAAGTCACGGTCACCCTTTACCAGACCCCTTCATCCGTGTACGCGACCCTGGCGATGTATGTCTCCAACTACACGCACCCTTAGCGGGCCGTCCCCCCGTCGCCCGTCGGGCACGATCGGCGGGGCGGCCGCTCGGGGGCAACGGGACGAGGCGGGCCTCACTCTGCTCGAGATGTTGGTCGGGATTATGATCATGGCGATCGTGGGCGGGGCGATCTCGATCCTGGTGGGCGGGGCCGTGCAGAGCAAGATGATCTCTTCGGTCAGATCGGCCGACACCGAAACGGCCCGAGGGACCCTGGAGTGGATTACGGAGCGGGTCCGCAACGCCGGCTTCAACCTCCTCCCAGGGGGGCAGACGCAACTGCGGTGCAAGGACCGGGTCGTGGCGCAGGACGCAAGCCTCCTGCCCACGACGACCAGTGTCTTTGTCAGTGGAGAGATTCTCAACACGGATACGGTCGCCGGGAATGAAGACCTCACGATCGGGTACTACCTGGGGGTCGACCCCGTCACCGCCGCGCCCGTCGTCATGGAGTACAATCAGCCCTGTTCTACGGGCGCCACGTCGATCGCCACATATTCCAAGCCCCTTTCCAATCCCAGCCTCACCGTCACCAGCCTCTCCTTCCAGTATTACGACGCCAGCGGCAACACGGTGGCCGGCCTCACCACCCCCGCCACGATCCGCCAGATCCAGATCATCGGCATCTCGATCACGGTGCAGGGAGCGGAAGGCCGATCGGGAGTGCAGGCGCAAACCCTCACCCGGTATGTGCTGCTGCGGAATCCCGAGCCCAATACCAACAACTGGGTGGACCAAAATGAAAAGTTCTAGCGGCGGGCGGCCGAGGCCCGTCACCTCGCTGATCGCCAGCGAGCGCGGGGCCCTCCTGATGTTCGTCCTGCTCGTGATGCTGCTGATCGCGGCGATCACCCTCACCGTCATGCAGTTCATCGCCGCGGACCAAGCGGCGGGCATCCGCGAGCTGCAGGCCGTGGAGGTCTTTAACGTCGCGGAAGCGGGTGTCCACTACGCGATCGGACAGCTGCAGCAGTCGGGGGCCAGCGCGGACAAGGCGTGGACGCAAACGATCACGGCGGGATCCACCACCCTGGGCACCGCTCAGATCACGGTCAACTGCATCGACACCGGCGCGGTCCCCCCGTGCAGCGGGACCTGGGCGGCGTACCGCCGGATCATCTCCATCGGCACGCTCCCGATCGCCGGGCCGACCCGGACGATCGTCGCGGTCGTCCAGGGCAGCGGCTCGGCCGGGAATCCCTATGCCGTCTGCGGCTACCAGACGATCATGCTCGCCACCCAGGTGGACCTCTTCGGGGACTTGGGCAGCAACGGCGCGATCTCGCTCTTGGGCAACGCGGCGGTCAACGGGGACCCCAACACCCCCCAGAAGTACACCGGGGTCGCGCGCGCGAACGGATCCATCAGCTGTTCGGCGGGCTGCGGGAACATCCAGGGAGGCGCATTCCCCAACACTTCGGGGACCCTCTGTCCGGCGGTGGCCACCGGGCCCTTCGCCTTCAGCGGCAGCAACCTCACGGTGGGGTCCACGGGCTTTACCATAAATGCCCTCAACGGCCTGACGTGGTTCGATGTGCAGGTCAGCGCGGCCACGTGCGCGGGGGCCCAACCCTACAACGACCTGAAGATCCAAACCGGTGCCGCCGGGACGACGACCGTCGTGCAGATGCGGACGCTCACCATGGGAAATTGCACGCGGCTCATTGTCGTCGGCGCGGGAAACGCCGACCTCAGAATCGGCCTGTCGTCCGGAGCGGGGTTGGTAGTGGGATCATCCGATCACTTCGGCGTCGGCCCGTCGGATACGCAAGGCTCGCCCGCGCCGGTAGCGGCCGGCCAGCTCACGGTCGAGGTCAATTCCAATTCGTCGTGCGCCACCACGTGCGCGGCGAGCCTCGGGGCCAGCGGCGTGATCTCGGGCGTGTTCCTGGTCCCGGCCGGGGAGATCGACGTCGCGGACTCCCAAGTCAGCGGCGCCCTGGTCGCGAACGTGGACACGTTCGAGAAGGGGGCCACCTTCACGTATGACGCGAGCGCCGGCATCGGCGCCGCCACCTACAGCAACTTCAACAACCTGCGGTCCTGGAAGGACCAGTAGCGACCTCAGGCCTCCGCCGGCGTGGACTCGGCGGGCTTCGCCGCTACGGGGGAGGCGGGCTTGACGCCGAGGGGCTTCCCGCCTTTGAGCACCCGTTCCAAGTCGTCGATCCCCATCAAGACCTCGCGGGGGCTGCTGCCCTGCGAGGGGCCGACGATCCCTTTCTCTTCCAGCTGATCGACCACCCGAGCGGCGCGCACGTAGCCGATGCGCATCTTCCGCTGCAGCAGCGACACCGATCCATAGCCGGCGCGGACCACCAGCCGGGCCGCATCGGCGAGCAGGCTGTCCTCGTTCTCGTCCTCTTCGGGCGGGGCGCCCTCCCCGGCCTGCACCAACTCCTCGACGTACTCGGGCTGCCCCTGCGCGCGCCAGAACTCCACCAGCCGCTCGCTCTCCGCGTCGCTGATGTACGATCCCTGCACCCTCGTGGGCCGGGTGGCGCCGATCGGCGCGAAGAGCATGTCGCCTCGACCGAGAAGCTTCTCGGCGCCGGGGTGGTCGAGGATCGTGCGGCTGTCGACCTGGGACATCACGGCAAACGCGATCCGGGAGGGAATGTTCGCCTTGATCAACCCGGTGATCACGTCGACCGAGGGCCGCTGCGTGGCGACCACGAGGTGGATCCCCACCGCGCGGGTCATCTGCGCCAGCCGACAGATGATCTCCTCAAAGTCCTTCGGCGCCACCATCATCAGATCGGCGAGCTCATCGATGACGATTAAGATGTACGCCAGCGGGCGGTCCGGGTGCTCGCCGTTGAAGGCCTGGATGTTGCGCACCCCTTCGGAGGCAAACAGCGCATAGCGGCTCTCCATCTCCTGGATCGCCCAGCGCAGCTTCGCGGACGCCTCGCGGGGACCGATGACGACGGGGCTGAGGAGATGAGGGATGCCGTTGTAATTCGTCAGTTCGACCCGCTTCGGGTCGATCATCAAAAACCGCACCTGCTCCGGGGTGGCGCGGAACAGGATCGTCGCGATCATCGCGTTGAGCGCCACGCTCTTCCCGGCCCCCGTGGCCCCCGCGATCAGCAGGTGCGGCATCGCCACGAGATCGGCCACCACCGGCGTGCCGGCGATCCCCTTGCCCACGGCGACGGTCAGCGGCGACGCCGAGCGGGCGAGCTCCTGGCTCGTCAGGATCTCGCGAAGATGCACGAGCCCGGGGCGCTCGTTCGGGAGTTCGACCCCGATCGCCGACTTGCCCGGGATGGGCGCCTCGAGCCGCACGCTGCTCGCGGCGAGCGCCAGGGCGATATCGTTCTGCAGCGTGGTGATCTTCTGGACCTTCACCCCGGGCGCGGGCTGCAGTTCGTACCGGGTCACCACCGGCCCGGTCTCCCATCGGATCACCCGGGCCTCCACCCCGAAACTCGCCAGGGTGCGCTCGAGGTGGCGTGCTACCTCTTCGGGCTCCACCTTCCCCGCCCGCGCCTTCCCGGCCGCGTAGGGCTCGAGCAGCGACAGCGGCGGGAGGGTGTAGCCCTGCTGCGGCGGGGCGGGAAAGGGCAGCAGCTCCTGCTCCACGACGGGCTTTCTGCGCCGCTTTCCGCTCCGCTCGCGGCCTTCCCCGGACGCGGCCGCAAACTCCGCGGGGTCGGGCGGCGCCTCCATGCTGTCGGAAGCTTCGTCCGGCTCGGCGGGAGCTTCCACCACTGCCTCGGCGGACCGATCGGCCGCGGGAGCTTCCGGGACGTTCGTCGCACTCCGCTCAGGATCGTCGGGAGCCCCCCACACCGGCCCCCCTACCGGGATCATCCGGGACCTGGGGTGCGTCCGGATCAGTGTCTTGGCGAGATCGGTCACCACCGCCTGTGTCATGCGGACAAGCCGGCCGGGCAAGGGACGGGCGGTGCGGTAGAGGGCCGCCGCCGCGAACGCGGCCACCCGTCTCGCCGACATCTCAAGCGCGCGCGCCGCCGCGCCCGCCATCTCGCCGGTCGCGCGGAGCAGGTCGGTGAGCGATCGCCCGGTGAAGAGCAGCGCCGCGCCCACCCCCCCCAGCGCGGTCACCGTCCACAGACCGGGGTCGCCGACGGCCCGGCGCAGCAGCACCTCGAGCCGGGCTCCCACGTACCCACCGCCGCGGCGGGCGGCGGCGGCGGCGAACTCTCGCCCTCCGGGATACCGAAAGTGCAGCGCGACCAGCGCCACCAGGTAGCCGAGGAGGACGCCGTAGAGGCGGGCGCTGAGGTGAAAGGATTCCCGGACGAAGAGGGTCAGCCCAATCACGAGGCACAACACGGGCACGATGGGAAGGCCCACCCCAAACATCACGCCCAACCGCGCCGCCACAAAACGGGGCGCGTGGGCCGTCTGTGTGGGCATGAGGCTGATGCCGATCAGCAAGGCGAGGGCGATCAGAAAGGCACCTGCGATTTTGGCGGGCATCGACCCGCCGCGGGACCGTCTGCGTCTGGCCACGTGCGGCCTCCTCTGCTGCGATGAGTGCTGCGTCCGTTGCCGGAACGTCGGGTGCTACACTTCCACCAGCAATGGTAAGATCATCGGCTGCCTGTGGGTCTTTTCGAATACATAGCGGCTGAGCGTATCCCTAATGGCCGAGCGAACGCCTCCCCACTCCGTGATCCCGCGATCGTGACAGCGGGTCACGGTTTCCCGCACGCGCTGCTTGCATTCCTCGATCAGGCCCCCAGACTCGCGCACGTGCACGAACCCACGCGACACGATATCCGGTTCCGCCAGCAGTTCCCCGCTCTGGCGGTCGAGCGCCACGAGCGCGATCACCACGCCGTCTTGGGCGAGGTGCCGGCGGTCGCGCAAGACCACCGTCCCCACCCCCACCCCGAGCCCGTCGACGAGGATATTCCCCGCCTCCACGGTCCCGACGCGGGCGATCCGGGTCGGTGTCACCTCGACCACTTGTCCATTCTCCATGAGGAGGGTCCGTTCCTTTGGGATCCCCACCTCCTGGGCCAGGAGCTGATTCAGGACGAGGTGCCGGTACTCTCCGTGCACCGGGATGAAGAAGTTGGGGCGCAGCAGCGTCAGCATCAATTTCAGTTCCTCCTGACAGGCGTGCCCGGAGACGTGCACCTGCGGGCCGTAGATCACCTCCGCCCCCTGCCGGAAGAGCTGATTGATCGTGCGGCCGACCATCGCCTCGTTCCCCGGGATGGGACTCGCGGACAGCACCACCGTGTCGCCGGGAGCGATCGTCACCAGACGGTGCGTGCCGGCCGCCATCCGCGTCATGGCGGAGAGGGGTTCGCCCTGGCTCCCGGTGGTCAGGATCGCCACCTGCTTGACGGGGAGCCGGCCGATCTGCTCCAACGGCACGAGGGTCCCGCGCGGAATCGTGAGGACGCCCAGTTCCGAGGCGATGGCGACCGTGTCCACCATGCTCCGCCCGGCCAGGGCGACCTTGCGATCGTGCAGTGCCGCCGTTCGGAACACCTGCGCCACCCGGTGGACGTTGCTGGCAAACGTCGTCACGAGAATCCGCCCGCCGGCGCGGGCGAAGATCGCGTCGAGGGCGCCCCCCACCACGCGTTCCGACGGGGCATACCCGGGCCGCTCGACGTTGGTCGAGTCCATCAGCAGCAGCCGCACCCCGGCCTCCCCGATCTCCGCCAGGCGGGAGAAATCGGTCGGCTCGCCGTCGATCGGGGTTTGATCGAACTTAAAGTCCCCCGTGCAGACGATCGTCCCCGCGGGGGTGCGGACGACGATCGCACAGGCCTGGGGGATGCTGTGGTTGACGTGGACGAACTCAACGTCAAACGGCCCGATGCGCACCGGGCGGCGCGGCCGGACCGGGATCCCCTTCATGCGGGGAGCCTCCTTGGACTCCTCCACCCGGCGGCGGGCGAGCCCCAGGGTAAGGGGGGTGCCGTACACCGGGGCGGGTGCAGCCTGGAGAAGGTATGGCAGTCCGCCGATGTGATCTTCGTGCCCGTGCGTGAGCACCACGCCGCGGACGGTCCCCTCGGCCGCCAGGAGCCGAAAATCCGGGATGACGAGGTCGATCCCGGGGAGCTCCTCGTCGGGAAACATCAGCCCCGCATCGACGACGAGGAGGTCGCGACCGAGCCGGATCAGCGTGCTGTTCTTTCCGATCTCCCCCAGCCCCCCGAGCGGAATGACCTGCAGCCCGTCCCCCCGCCGGGCGGCGGGGGCGCGGCCGGACGCAGGAGCAGAGGGCAACGGTTCCTCAAGGGGTACGACCACCGGGGGCCCGGCCTGGGGAGGCGGGGGCAGGCGTCGGGAGCGCCGGCGCCGGCGGGCGCTCACGGCGGCGGCACCTCCGCGGACGGATGCAGCAGTGCGGCGAGTGCCTGGATGTCACGGAACAGCACCGGGCGCACGCTGGGATTATGAAGCGCGTAGGACGGGTGGTAGAGAGGCAGGATCGTCATCGCGCCCCGCCGCTGCGATCGGCCGTGGACCTCCTTGATCTGCGCGCCAGGGAGAAACGCCTCAAGCGCGTAGCGGCCCAGGGTGACGACGATGCGGGGGCGAAGCAGCGCCACCTGCGCCGTCAGCCAGGGTGCGCACGCCGCGATCTCCTGTGGGGTCGGCGGGCGGTCCCGCGGACGATCCCCCCCCGTCGTGGCGCGGTCCTTGACGACGTTCGTCACGTACACGTCCTCGCGTCCGAGCCCCACGCTTGCCAGTAGGGCATCGAGCAATCCGCCCGCCCGACCCACGAACGGCCGGCCGGTGAGATCCTCCTCCCTGCCCGGGCCTTCCCCCACGACGATCACGCCGCCGCGGGCGGAACCGTCGCCCGGGACGGCGTAGGTCCGCGTGCGCCACAGCGGGCAGCGCCGGCACCGCCGAATCCGACCGTGCAGGGCGGGAAGGCCGCGGGGCGATCGCGCGACGAAAATCCCTCGCTCAGGCCGCGACCGGGGCGAGCGCGAGATCCCTGAGGACGGCCCCGATGCGCTCGCGCTCCGCGGGGGTCGCCTCGATGAGCGGCAGACGCAGGCCGCCCACCTCGAAGCCCGCCATGGCCATCGCCGCCTTCACCGGGGTCGGGTTCGTCGTGATGAAGATGACCTTAAACAGGGGCCAGAGGCGCAGATGGATTCCCAACGCCCGCTTGACGTCCCCCGTCTGAAACGCCTGGATCATCGCCTTGATCTCCCGGCCCGCCAGGTGGGACGCCACGCTGACGACGCCGGTCCCGCCCACGGCCAGCAGCGGAAGGGTCAGGCTGTCGTCCCCGCTGTAGAGGTGAAACTCCGGGGGCGTCAGCTTGCGGATCTGCGACATCTGGTCGAGGTTGCCGCTCGCTTCCTTCACGGCGACGATGTTGGGCACGTCGGCGAGACGGGCGATCGTGGCCGGCTCGCAGTTCACCGAGGTCCGGCTCTGGATGTTGTAGAGCATGACCGAGAGCCGGGTGCTCTCCGCCACGGCCTTGAAGTGCTGGTACAGCCCTTCCTGGGAGGGCTTGTTGTAGTAGGGGTTCACGAGGAGCACGCCGTCGCAGCCGACCCGCTCCGCTTCGCGCGTCAGGTGGACGCTGTGCGCGGTGTTGTAGGTGCCCGTCCCGGCGATGACCTTTGCCCGCGTGCCGACGGCCTCACGGACCGTGGCGAACAACCGGATCTTCTCCTCATCGGTGAGCGTCGGCGACTCACCCGTCGTCCCGCACACCACCAGTCCGTCGGAGCCGGTATCAACGAGTCGCTTGGCCAGCGCCGCCGCCCGATCGTAGTCCACGGCCAGCGCGCGGTCCATCGGCGTCACCATGGCGGTGAGTACCTGTCCAAAACTGGCCATCGCTCTCCCTCCCTGAGTGGTCTCGGCAGGCCCGGGGTGCGGCCGTCCTCAAAAATGTTCAGGATCCCCCGGCAAGGCTCCTGCTCGGCGGCTTCGGATTCTGGCGTTCGGCGGCAAGCCCATCGGCGATCAGCGCCTCCGCGATCTGCACCGCGTTGAGGGCCGCGCCCTTCCTGAGGTTGTCGGTCACCGCCACCAAGCAGAGACCGTGGGGAACCGTCGGGTCGGGCCGCAGCCGCCCGACGATGCACGCGTCCCGCCCGGTCGCGTACAGCGGCGTTGGAAACACGCCGTGATCGGGATCGTCGGCCACCTCAACCCCGGGAGCGGCGGCCAGCACCGCGCGCGCCCGGTCGACGGGGAACGGCCGGGCGAACTCCACGTGCAGCGCCATGAGGTGGCTGATGAGGATCGGCACCCGCACCGTCGTCACGCTGACGGGGAGGTCGGCCTCCATGATCTTCCTGGTCTCGTGAATCATCTTGTCTTCCTCTTCCGTCACGCCCCCGGGCATCCACTTCCACTGCGGCAGGAGGTTGAAGGCGATCGGCTGTGCGGTGCCGGCCACCCGCTCCACCGCGTCCGGTTGGGGCCGCTCCCGCAGCAGCGCCTCGTCGGCCAGCAGGCGGCGGGCCTGGTCCAGGAGCGCGTCCATCTGATCGCGGCCGGCCCCCGAGACGGATTGGTAGGTGCAGACCACCACCCGGCGGATGGGGACGACGGCGTGGAGGGGAGCGAGCGCCATCAGCATCGTGATCGTGGAGCAGTTCGGGTTCGCGATGATCCCCCGGTGCCCCCGCAGCGCGTGGCGGTTGACCTCCGGGATAACCAGCGGCACGTCGGGGGCCATCCGAAAGGTGGAGCTCTTGTCGATGACCAGCGTCCCCGCCGCGGCGGCCGCCCGGGCGAAGCGTTCGCTGGCCCCGTCCCCGCCGCCGAAGAAGGCGATCTGGACGCCGGCGAGTGCCTCCGACGTCGTCTCCACCACCGTGTGGGGCTGGCCTCGAAACGTCACGGTGCGTCCGGCGGAGCGCGCGCTGGCCGTCGCCCGCAGCGCGGCGACGGGGAAGGATCGTTCCTCCAGCACCCGCAACACCGTCTGCCCCACCGCACCCGTCGCGCCGACGACCGCGACCTCAAACCCAGGCATCCCTCTCCCTCCCACTACAGATCGAGCACGTGCTCCAACCCTTCCACGAAGCGGCGCAGGGCCCCGACCCGCTGAATCGCGAGCACCAGCCCCGGCATGAACGACTCCTCGCTCGTGGAGTCGTGCCGGATGGTCAGCGTCTGCCCCGGCCCGCCAAACAGCACCACCTGATGGGCGACCAATCCGGGCAGCCGCACGCTGTGGACCGGCACCGCATCGATCGAGGCACCCCGCGCGCCCTCGGCGACCACCGTCTCGGTCACGGGCGGCTCGGGCGCGGCTCCCCGCGCCTCGGCCACCAGACGCGCGGTGCGCGCGGCGGTGCCCGACGGCGCGTCGCGCTTACGGTCGTGGTGCAGTTCGATGATCTCCGCGTGCGGGAAGAACCGGGCCGCACGCCGAGCAAACTCCATCATCAACACGGCTCCGAGCGCGAAGTTGGGGGCGAGGATGCCGCCCAGCTCTTGGGCGGCGCACCGCTCCCGCAGGACGGTGACGGCCTCGACGGAGAGCCCGGTCGCACCGATCACCACCGGCACCCGATGATCGAGGGCCACGGCGGCGTGCTCCGCGGCGGCGTCGCCGTGGGTGAGGTCGACCAGCACCGTCGGCCGACCCATCAGGAAGATGTCCACCAGGCTGGCGGTGATCGGCACGCCGATCGTTCCCGCTCCGGCCACGCCCCCCGCATCCTGGCCCACGCCGGTCTTGCGGCCGAGGGCACCCACCACGGTCATGTCCTCCCGCCGTGCGATCGTCCGCACGGCCGCCCGCCCCATCCGGCCGGCGGCGCCGGCCACGACCACCCTATGCACCTGCACGGGCCCGCACCTCTTCCTCGATGGCTGCGATGAGCGCGGGCTGCTGATCGAAGGGGCCGATCGCCGCGAGCGCCAGCCGATCGGGAACCAGAAGCGAATCTGCCAGGTGCCGCACGGCCTCGCCCTCGACGGCATCGACGTCGGCGATGATTTCGTCCAGGGTGATCTGGCGCCCGAAGTACTGCTCCGAGCGGGCCAGTTTGCTCATCCGGCTGCCGGGGGTCTCCAGGGCGAGCATCAGGTTCCCCTTGAGCGATTCCTTGGCCCGGGCCACCTCGTCAACGGTCAGCCCGTCGCGCGCGCGCACCAGGCCGGCGAGGATCAGTCGCACGACCTCCCGCGTCGCGGCGGGGCTCGTGCCGGCGTAAACGACGAACGCCCCCGCATCGGCGTAGGCGGACTGGTAGGAGGAGATGGAGTACGCCAGCCCGCGCTCCTCCCGGATCTCCTGGAAGAGCCGGCTGCTCATCCCGCTCCCCAGCGCGGAGTCGAGGACCGCCAGGACGTACCGATCCGGGTGGGCCTGGGCGAGGCCGGGCACGCCGAGACAGAGGTGCACCTGCTCGATCTCCTTACTCCGGTAGGCTGTCGCCCGCTGGGGCCGGGGCGGCACGTGGACGGCCGGGGCGGCGCGCCCGGCCCATCCGCCCAGAAACTGGTCGGCGAGATCCACGATCTGCTCGTGATCCAACAACCCCGCCGCGGTGACCAGCACGGCGTCGGGGCGGTACCGCTCCGCCATGTAGGCCTGGAGATCCTCACGGGTCAGTCCGCCCAGGCTGGCCAGGCTCCCGGAAACCGGGCGGCCGAGCGGGTGCTCGGGCCACAGGGTCTCCGCGAACACGTCGTGCACGAGGTCGTCCGGAGCGTCCTCGTACATCTTGATCTCCTCGGCGAGCACCTGTCGCTCCTTTTCGACCGCCTCCGCGTCCATCGCCGGGTGGAGGAGCATGTCCGTGAGGATCGCCATCCCCTCCGCCAGGTGATCGCGCAGCACCCGCAGGTAGTAGCAGGTGTGTTCTTTGTCCGTGAACGCGTTGAGCTGGCCCCCGATCGCGTCCACCGCCTCGGCGATGGCCAGCGCCGATCGCGTCGCGGTGCCCTTGAACAGGATGTGCTCGATAAAATGGGAGATCCCGTTGTGCGGAGTGTCTTCGTACCGAGACCCCGCCGCGATCCAGACGCCCAGCGCCACCGTGCGCACGTGGTCCATCGGTTCGGTGATCACCGTCACCCCGTTGGAAAGGGTCGCGCGCCGGTACAGCGCCTGGTCAACCGCCATCGTCATCCCCATGCCGCGGCCCCCCCACCGGGCGATCCCGCCCGGAGCCCCATAGGTAGCCGAGAAGCCTCCTCGCGGAGGCTTCCCCAACGCCAGGATGAACGCCCGTCACTACGGCCCCGGCTTTCGACGCGGGGGTCGTGGCCCCCGGTGATCCCGATCCCGAGGTCCGCGATCGTGCCGGTCGAACCGTTCGGCCCGGCGCGTCTCCCCGCCGCCGCCATCGCCCCCCTCGGGGGACAGCCCCGCCGGCACTTCGTCCCCCGGCACCAACCCCCGCCGGGTCAGGTTGACGCGCCCGAGGTTATCGATCTCCTTGACCTTCACCTCAAGTTCGTCGCCCACCTTGACGACGTCCTCCACCTTGTTGACCCGTTCGCGGGAGAGTTCGGAGATGTGGACCAGCCCCTCCTTGCCCGGGAAGATCTCCACAAACGCGCCGAAGTTCATCAGGCGGGTCACCCGTCCCTTGTAGATCTCGCCCGGCTTCGCCTCCTTGACGATGTCCTCGATCATTCGCTGCGCGCGCGCGGCGGCCTCTTCGTCCGCCGAGGCGATCAGCACGCGTCCGTCCTGCTCGATGTCGATCTTGACCCCGGTCTCCGCGGTGATCTTGTTGATCACCTTCCCGCCTGGACCGATCACCTCGCGGATCCGCTCCGGGTTGATGACGATCGTGATGATCCGCGGCGCGTACGGCGACATCGTGGACCGTGGGGCGGGAATCGTCCGCACGATCGCATCGAGGATCCGCATCCGCGCCTCCCGCGCTTGGGCCAGGGCCTGGCGGAAGATCTCCCGGGAGAGCCCCCCGATCTTGATGTCCATCTGCAGCGCGGTCACCCCGTCTCGGGTCCCCGCCACCTTGAAGTCCATGTCGCCCATCGCGTCCTCGATCCCCTGAATATCCGTGAGGATCGCGACGCGCGGATCCCCCGCCGGCCCGGTGATCAGCCCCATGGCGATCCCCCCGACCGGCTTGCGAATCGGCACCCCCGCATCCATCAAAGCCAGCGTGCTGCCGCAGACCGAAGCCATCGAGGTGGACCCGTTCGACTCGAGCACGAGGGAAACGAGACGGATGGTGTACGGCCACTCCTCTTCCGGGGGCAACATCGGCTCCACGGCACGCTCGGCCAGGGCCCCGTGCCCGATCTCGCGTCGACCTGGACTGCGCATCGGACGGGCCTCGCCCACGCTATAGGGCGGGAAGTCGTAGTGGTGCATGTATCGCTTCCGGTCCCGCGTGCTCAGGTCGTCGATGATCTGTTCGTCCTGTCCCGTCCCCAGCGTGCACGCCGTCAGGACCTGGGTCTGTCCCCGCACGAACAACCCGGAGCCGTGCACCCGAGGCAGCAGCCCCACCTGCGCGGAGAGCGGACGGATCTCCGTGGGGGTGCGGCCGTCGGTCCGGATGCCGTCGTTGAGAATCATCCGGCGGACTTCCGCCTTGATCACGCCGTCCACTAGGTCGCCGACGATCTTGGCCTGTCCGGGAAATCGATCCGCCAGCGTGGTCTGCGTGTCCGCGGCGACTTCGGCTAGCGCCGTTTCCCGCGCCAGCTTGTCGCCTCGGCGCAAGGCCTCGGCAATCTTCGCCGCCGCCGTTTCCCGCACCGCCGCCTCTATTTCGGGGTACGCGGGGGGCGTCACCGAAAGTTTGGCGCGCCCTACCCGGCGGACCAGGTCGTCGATCCCGGCGATGATCCGCTTGATCTCCCCGTGGGCGAGGTCGAGGGCCTCGAGCAGGCGCTCCTCGGAGACCTCACGCGCGCCCGCTTCCACCATGGTGATGCCGTCCCGGGTGCCGGCGACGACGAGATCCAAGTCCATCGCCTTCTCATCGATCAGCTTCAGCGAGGGGTTGACCACCAACTGACCGTCGACCTGGCCGATCCGGACCGCGGCGATCGGCCCATGGAACGGGATGTCTGAAATCGCCAGCGCCGCCCCCGCGCCGCACACCGCCAGCACGTCGGGAGTGTTGTCGAGGTCGCTGCTGAGCACCGTGGCGACCACCTGAACATCGTTCCGGAAGCCTTTGGGGAACAGCGGCCGGATCGGGCGGTCCATCAGGCGCGCGCTCAGAGTCGCCCGCTCTCCCGGCCGCCCCTCGCGCTTAAAAAAACCGCCGGGGATCTTCCCGGCGGCGAACATCTTCTCTTCGTAGTCGCAGGTCAGCGGGAAAAAATCGATCCCCTCACGGGGCGCCGACGACATCGTCGCGGTGACCAGAACGAGCGTGTCCCCGGACCGAACGACCACCGCGGCGTTGGCCTGTTTGGCTAAGGTGCCGGTCTCGATCGAGATCGGGCGGGCGCCCACCTCCACGTCCACGCGGCCCGTCCTCCCCCCGTGCGCGACCTGGTCCGTTGTCACCGCTGCCGTCCTCCTCCGTGCATTATGTGGGTCGGTCCAATTCCCCGCCGAAACGGCGACGGAGCGGGATCCCCGCTCCGTCGTCTACCGCCGCAACCCAAGCCGATCGACGATTGCGCGATATCGCTCCAAGTGGTGGGTGTTGAGGTACGTCAAGAGCCGACGCCGCAACCCGACCATGCGCAGCAAACCCCGCCGCGAATGAAAATCGTTCTTGTGGATCTTCAAATGTTCGCTGAGGTGGTTGATGCGTCCGGTCAAACGCGCGATCTGAACGTCGGCGGATCCACTGTCCTTGGCGTGTCGCTGAAACTCGTTCACCGGGACCTGCTGCGTCGTCTCACCCTCTGCGCTCATCGCTCCACCTCCCATCAACCGTGCTCACCGCCGGAATCTGGCCCGCCCGCCGAAGCGCCGCCGGAGCTGCGGCCGCCCCCGCCACCTGCCTGGGTGCCACCGGTAAGTGAGGTATACCCCGACCCGGGGAAAAGACATGCCTGCCACACTTCTACCTATAATAACACACGCGTTCCGATGCTGGCAAACCTGGGTGGACGGAACCTTGCCGACGCTACCGCACGCGCTCGATGTAGTTCCCGGAGCGGGTATCGATCCGCACGGTCTCCCCGGCGGTCACAAAGAGGGGCACCTGCACGACGGTGCCCGTCTCCAATGTGGCGGGTTTGGTCCCGCCGCTTACAGTGTCGCCTCGAAAACCCGGCACGGTCTCGATGATCTTCAGGTCCACCGAATTGGGCAGCTCGATGCCGAGCGGCGTCTGCTCGTGGAAGACCACCGTCACATCCATGTTCTCCCGGAGAAACCGGGTCGCGTCGCCGACCAGGGCCGCCGACAGATGGAGTTGCTCGTAGTTGGTCTTATCCATCATCACGTACTCGTCGCCGGTCGAGTACAGATACTGCATGGTCTTCCGCTCGAGATACACCAGCGGAACCCGCTCGGCCGTGCGAAACGTCCGCTCCGTCGTGGAGCCGGTCTTGATATTCTTGATCTTGGCTTTGACGTAGGCCGGCCCCCGACCCACCTTCACATGGTCGGAAGCGATGATGACATACATCTCCCCGTCGAGCAGGAAATGCACCCCTGGACGAAAGTCATTGCTCGAGATCACACACGATCACCCATTCGGCAGTGTACCCGCAACCCTGCCGCCCTGTCAAACGCGATGGAGCGGACGGCCCTCGAAACACCCGCGGACCCGGAGGCGGGAAGAGCCCACCCGCCCCACTCCCTTCGAAACCCGCCGCCGGATTTGCCGCACACCCGGGCTACCCCAACACGACCCGGAGCTCTTTCGGCGCCCGCGTCAAGATGCGGCACCCGTCCGCGGTGACCACGACGTCGTCTTCGGTGCGCACCCCGCCCCACCCCGGGAGGTAGATCCCCGGCTCGACGGTGACGACCATGCCGGGGCCCAAGACGGCGTCCTCCAACGGCGAGAGCCGCGGCCCCTCGTGCACCTCCAACCCCAGACCGTGGCCGAGGGAGTGCCCGAACGCCTCCCCAAATCCCGCCGCGGCAATGACGGACCGGGCCGCCTCGTCCACAGACCGGCAAGGGACGCCCGGCCGGATCATGTCGAGGGCACGCCGCTGAGCGTCGAGCACAACCTGATACACCCGGCGCTGCTGGTCATCGGCGCTTCGGAGCGCGACCGTCCGGGTGCAATCCGAGCAGTACCCACCGCATTGCGCGCCAAAGTCGAGGGTGACGAACTCCCCCCCGGCCATCACCCGGTCCGTCGCCCGGCCGTGCGGCAGGGCCGAGCGGGGGCCGCTGGCGACCACGCTGTCGAAGGCGACCCGGTCCGCTCCGGCGCGGCGCATGAACGATTCCAGTTCGACCCCGGCCGCGCGTTCTGTGAGTCCGGGGCGGAGCACCTCGAGCATGTGCACGAATGCCTGATCCGCAATCTCCACCGCGCGCGAGATCGCCGCCAGTTCCTCGGCGTCTTTCACCCAGCGGAGACGGTCTACCGAATTGAGGGGCACCAGCTCGGCGGGAGCAAGCTTCTCCCGCAGCCGCAGCACCTGGGCGTAGGAGACAAACTCGGCCTCGAATCCGATCGTGCGCGGCTTTCGCTCACCGACGGCCGCCGCCAGCGCGCCCAGGGGATCCCGCCCGCCTCGCAGCACGGTCCAGCCGGGGGCCTCCGCCGCCGCCTGCTCCTCGTAGCGAAAATCGACCGCGAGGAGCGCCTCCGGCGGAGTGACGAGGGCCAATCCGGCCGACCCGGTGAATCCGGTCACGTACCGACGGTTCTCTGTCTTCAAGAGCAACAGGGCCTCGGTCCCGGATGTCCCGAGGTACTCCCGGGCGCGGTCGAGGTGGGAACGGAGCGTCGGGGTCGTCCCGGGCATCACCGGCTCACCGGCGGCCTCCGGTGATGGCCCGCTCGACAAACCGCATCAACCGGGTGAGCACAAACTCCCGCCGACCCTGCGGGCGAACGAGAATCGTGTGCAGGCCGAGGCGGTTCCCCCCGAGAATATCGGTCAGCACCTGGTCTCCCACGAGAGCCGTCACCTCAGGGGTCGTCTCCATCACCGAGAGCGCCCGACGAAGCGCTTTCGTCCACGGCTTCAGCGCTCCCGTCACGACGGGGAGTCCGAGCATCATCGCCAGCTTCGTCACGCGACTCCCCATGTTGTTGCTGACGATGCACAAGCGCAGGTCGGCGGCGCGGGCGGCGGCGATCCACCCGGGGAGCTCGGGACTCGGCCGATGAGCGCCCCAGGGGACGATCGTGTTGTCCAAATCCAAGATCACACCGCGGATGCCCTGTGCGCGAAGGGCGCGCAGGTCAATGTCGTAGACCGTCGGGACCTGCGACGCCGGCCGCAGCCACCGAAGCACATGTCACCTGCAGTACTGACCATCAGTGGGATGTCTCGCCGGAGCCCTCCGTCGACGAGCCGGACGCGGTTTCCACATGGACCTCGGTCTCTCCTTCATCCGAGGCCTCAAACGCCTGGCGGACTCGCTCGAACTCCGCATCGTCCTCAATCGTCACGAGGGTGTCATCCTCCATCCGGAAGATCACCGCGGTCTCCGACTCCTCCCCACCCATCACGGGCTGGAGCACCGCGTATCGACGCTGATCCACTTCCAAAACATCGACGACGCTGAACTCGTGCTCGACCCCATCCTCATCGAGCAACTTAATGACGTCCTCGTCGCCGCCCACGCGGGACACCCCCTTGTGGTTCATTACGATGCGCCCACCGCGGGCGTCAAGCGCAAGAGCAGTCTAACATTCGTCATCAGGATGGTCAACGCATCATCCATGGAAGTTCCGCAGCACACGCAACGATGCTCTCGCTGACTTGCATTGACACACGTTCCGCAGACCGCGTATCATCGTCGTGCAGACGCACCGTTCGAGGGCGGGGAGAGCATGCGTCATGCACCCCGCTCAGCAACGAGGCCGGATCCTCCTCCCGGCCTCGTTGTATTTTTTCCGGCGGACCGGTTGGGCATCGTGGACGCACTTGGGCGACGTGCGTGAGGCGTCGTCGGCTGGTGAACATGGAGTCGAGCGGGTCAGACCGCGTTAGGCGCGAAGCCCATCGAACACCCACAGGACCGCCCACACGTACCACTGCGTCTCCGCGAAGGGCGGGATCCCCTCCCAGCGATGGACCGCCCCGCTCCCCGCGTTGTACGCGGCCAGCACCAGGGGAAGATTCCGAAACTCATCGAGGTCGAGCCGAATCAGCCACGCCGCACCGAAGAGGTTCTGGAGGGGATCGTGGGGATTCACGCCCAGCCCGTTCGCGGTCCCGGGCATCAGCTGCCCGAGTCCCTCCGCCCCGGCCGAAGAGATGGATTGGTGATTGAACCGGCTTTCGATGTAGACCACCGAGGCGAGAAGGCGCGGATCCAGTCCGTAGCGTGTGGCCGCGGCAACCACGGCGTAGCCCAACCAGCGCGCCTGCCCGGATGTCAGCCGCGGGTTCGACGCCCGCACGAAGGCGGCGTACTCCTCGGGGGTGCGCACGCGCCACCGCGGGCGGGTCACTTCGATCCCCAAGAGGTTGAGCCAGACCGCAGCGCACCTTGTTCCGCCGTGCTGGGATGCCGCCGGAGCGCTTCTGTAAACCACGCCGTCGCCCCGGCCCGATCTCCCCGCGCCACCTCCACCGCCCCCATCCACAGCGCGGGGCGTGCGGACATCGGGGCTTCGGCCGCGGCCCGGCCAAACGCCTGCGCCGCCTCGACGAACGATCCCGCTCGGTAGTCGGCCGCCCCACGGATCATCCACGACTCGATGCCCTCGCCATGCGCGGGAGGGCTGAAGGCGAAGGCAAAAACGAGGGCGATCGGCAGGATAACCGCGCCGGACCACGCGCGGCATCGTCTCAGGCCACGCATGGACGGTTAGGTCCGCGACTCCGCGTACACCGCGACGTGGTTCTTGCCCAGGTCCTTCGCGTGCTGACAGGCGCGGCGGGCGTGCTCGACAAGTTCCTCCGCGGTGGCAGCATCGTCGGGAAAACCCGCCACGCCGGCGGAGATCCGGACCGGGCCAGACGCTCGGAGTTCCGCGGCGAAAAACCCGTGCGCCTCGGCGGCCGCCCGGATTCGCTGGGCGACCATGACGGCCTGCGCGATCGGCGTCTCCGGAAGGATCACCGCGAACTCGTCGACGTCCAGACGGCACATGATGTCGACCTCGCGAACGCGTCCCGGCACAACCTCGGCGAGCTCTTTGAGCACGCGATCGCCCTCGAACGTCCCACTCTGGTCGACCAACCGCGAAAAGTCGTCGACGTCGAAGATCACCAGCGACAACAGATGCTGGTACCGGCGCGCCCGCTGCACTTCCCGCGGCAGGTATTCGTTCAAGACCCGCACCGTGAATAACCCGGTGAGGTCGTCGAGGCTCGCCGACTGCTGGATCTGCCGGCTCAGCTCGTCCATCTCCTGCTGGTGCGCGGCGATCTGCTGCGCCAGCAGCCGCTGGTACTCCTTGACCGTCTCTTCGATGCTCACGGCAATGGCCCCGCCAAGATCCCACAGCGCCGGTCCCGCGGACTCACTCGTCCCCTCCCGTCCCACCCGTTCCCAGAGCAGATCCTGCAGCACCCGGTAGCCGGTCACCAGGTCCCCCAGCGGGAACCGGATGCGGCACCGCCTGGCCGCCTCCTTCGCCACGCCAATCCGCAGGGCCCGCTCGTCGCGGTGGAGGAGATAGTGGCCGAGGTCGGTGATGTAGACTTCGCACGTGCGCCGAACTTCATCGCGCGGCCGGTGGGTGAATCCGGAGCCGTCGGCCGCGAGCATCCGGTCGACCCAAGCAGCGGCGATCCCCCCCGCGTCGGCGACCAGCGCATCGCCCAGCGAGTGCGCGTCCGGCAACGGACCTCAGCCCACCAGCCTGCTCAAGTACCAATTCAGTAGACCCGGGCCCCACCACATCGCGGTGATCGCACCGGCGGCCAGCGCCGGGCCGAACGGAATTTGCTCCCGGCGCCCCTTGATCCGCAGGGCCAGCAGGAACACGCCCAGCGCCCCGCCGATGAACACCCCCAGCAGGATCGCCACCCCGCCGATCGGCCACCCCAGAAAGGCGCCGATCATTGCCGCCAGTTTCGCGTCCCCCATTCCCATCCCTTCTTGCTTGAGGAGGGGGATGCTCAAGAGGTTCACGAGGATAAACCCGCCTCCGAGCGCGATCGCGGTCACCGCGGCGACGGCCGCGTGCCGCACGTCCACCCCCCCGCCGGACACGGCGGCGAACACGAGCCCGACGACGATGCCCGGGTAGGTGATCCGGTTGGGGATGATGAAGTGGTCGAGATCAACAAAGAACACGATGAGGAGCAGGGTGCCCAAGACCATGCTCTGGACCGCCCGCAAGCTGGCCCCGAACGTCGCCACGCTCACGAGAAACAGCACCCCCGTGAGAAGTTCGACGAGCGGGTAGCGCCAGCTGATCGGGGCACCGCACCGGCGGCAGCGCCCCCGGAGCAGGACAAAGCTGAGCAGCGGGATGTTATCGTACCACTGGATCGGCGCCTGGCACTGCGGGCAGTGCGACCCCGGCCAGACGACCGACTCCTGTCGTGGGAGTCGATAGATACAGACGTTGGCAAAGCTGCCGCCAATGAGCCCCAGGACGAACGCGACACCGTCCATAAATGCTGCGGGGCGTCGCTAGTCCTGACCCGACCGGGCGCATCGGGAGGCCCCGGGGCCTGAGCCCGGAGCCGACCGAACGGCGCTGATCACGGAGGCGTGCAGACGGTGGCCGGCTTATACCCCCTGGCAAACGCCTCCCACTTGGTCAAAAACAGCGCCGGGTGCGCGATCTTCGGAAGCGACGAGCAGGGGAATTGATACACGAGCTTCGAGTCCTGGTCGACAATCACGTAGAAGTCGGCCGGATTGTACTTCTGCCGGGTGGGCAGCGATGGATAGATCACCGCGATCTCACCATTGTGGGCGCCGGGACGGGGCGATCCCTTGTAGGCCACGGCGCGGTCCTCGCTCAGGTCGACCACCTTCTGGGCGGCCCGATCCCCCTTGTCGTCGTCGCTCAACTGGCCCTGGGGCGAGGCGCCGCTCGGCGCCGACCCCCGGGTCGGATACGCCTGCGCCAGCAGTTCCCAGGCCGCCAGGTTCTTGTCGTCGAGGCTCACGGCGTGCTCAAGCGCGTCGATGGCCCGGTCGAGGTACCCACCGCCGTACGGCACGAGGCCGTTCCGGGATCGGATCGAGCCCTCCCAGTAGGCGAACCCGAGCCAGTAGTAGGCGTCCGAATCCTGAGGATTGGCGGCGAGGGCCCGCTGATAGACGGCAACCGACCGCACGAAATCGCCCTCGGTGGGGTAGATATTTGCAGGGTCGTACGGCGGCACGGCCGCAGAAACGCCCCCGACCATGAGTGCCACCAGGCTTAGGACAGCCAGCGCGATCCGCATCGACGGCGCCCTCGCTACCCGATCTTTTGGAGGATGTGCGGGGTGATCACGAAGATCACCTCGTTGTCGGTCTTATCCGTGGACACGCTCTTGAACAGCCAGCCGATCAGGGGGATATCGCCGAGGAGCGGCACCTTTACGGTGTTCTGAACCTCGTTCTTTTGGATGAGCCCGGCGAGCACGATCGGCGTCCCGTCCTTCACCGTGAGCTCCGTATCCGCCTCGCGGGTGGCGATCGTCGGCGGGACGTTCGGCGCCGGCGCGGTCACGATGCTGCTCACCTCGGGGTGCATCTTAACGGTCACGTAGCCGTCGGCGTTGATCCGCGGCGTGATCTCCAACTGGACGCCGGCCTCGATGATCACGACCGACGGGACCCCTTGGGCGTTGACGACCTGGAACGGGATCTTGTCGCCGATGTTCATCTTCGCGGTTTCCCCGTCGCGGACCGCGAGCCGGGGATTGGCGAGGAGCTTCGACTTGTTCTCCTGGATCAAGGTATTGAGCGTCGCCAGGATCGCCGGCGAGGTGATCGTCGCATTCGGGCAGCACGGGTATTGACCCCCCGTGCTGGTGATGGTGAACGGCGTCGAGGTCTGCCACGCCACCCCGAGGTTCTTCGTCTCCTCCGTCGGCACTTCGACGACCATCGACTCGATCAAGACCTGCGGAATCGCGGTGTCGACCTGGCCGAGCAGGCCGTCGATGATCTGCATCTGCGCCGCCGATGCGGTGAGGACGATGGAGTTACTCGCCTTGTCGATCTTTGTGGTCCCGGTCACGCTCGCGGGCAGCCGCGCGCCCATCAAATCCACGAAGGAGGCGGGGTCGAGATAGCTCAAGCGGATCACCCGCGTCACGGCCCGTTCGGCGGGAAGATCCACGCGTGCGAGCAGATCGGACACCTTTGCCTGGTCTTCGGCCGTCCCGACGACGAACAGTGAGTTGGTGTTGTCGTCCACGACGATCTGGGCCTTGTTGATCCCGGTGATAGGCAGGTAGCTGCCGGCAAACTGCGACGCCAGCATGTTGCTCACCTCGTACTGGCGCAGAACCGGCCGGGCCAGCTTCTCCTTCTTCGCCACGACGATGTTGTTCCCGACCATCGCATACCCCAAGCCATTGGGGTCGAGGATCAGGTGCATGGCCTCGTCAAACGTCACGCCGATCAACCGGACGGTGATCTTCCCGGTGACATCGGTGTCGGTGACGATGTTGACATTCGCGAGCTTGGCCAGGGCAGACAACACGTCGGCGATGTCCGCGTTCCGCAGCTCCAGGTTGATGGTCTTGCTGGACGAGGGCCCGGCGTTCATCGCCGGTGTGGGTGTGGGCTGCGACGTCTTCGATGGGGCGGTAGGCGGAAGCGGCAGCTGCGCCGACTCGGCCCGTTCAGGGATCGGCTGTCCGGCCTGGGTGGGGATGACGACGAGGACCGCCATGTTACCAGGGGAGGTGGTGACGTGGAATCTCACCGGCTGGGACAACTCCACAACCACCCGAACGGTATCGGTCGTGTACTCCCCCACCCTCACCTTCGTCACCGGCCCGCGCGCGATCGGCAGGTCGCCGGCCGGCATCCCCAGACTTGTCCCGGGAATGTCCACGACGATCCAGTTCGGGTTGAGGTCGCGCACCTGGAACCGCACCGGGCCGGTGGCGACAATCGCCATCTGCACCTGGGTCGCGAGCTCCTTCAGGTTGATCCCGGTCACCTTCACGGGGGCAGCCTGCGCCTGAGCAACCGGCCAAGTCGCGAAGACAAACAGCAGCATCACTCCGAGCGCGATGGATCGCATAGGACCCCGCAAAGGGACTATCATAGCGACTTCTCACCTCCGACGCCCAACTCGAACGTCATATTATTTTGCTTCATGGTGACCTTGTCGGGGTCTATGGATACCACGACGGCGTCGTTCACGCGTTCCCCCACGCCCACGATATAGCTCTTACCCTGTGCCTCGATGATGGCCACCCGCGAACGCGAGCCCATGATCCCTGCGACCCGCATCCCCGCTCCGGGCGGGGGGGGCGGCGGCGCCGTGCCAGGCCCACCTCCTGGAGCGGTGAATCCCGGAGGTAGCGGTAAGCCGACCCCAGGAGAAGGCGGAAGGGTCGCGGTTGGGCGCGGTAGCTCCGCCGAAGCCAGCGGGGCAAACGGATCCGATCGGCCTCGCCCACCCGTTCCCACGATGGTCTCCGTGGGATTCTGGGTCGGTGGCATCTTCCCCGATGGAGCCGGGGTGCCTGGGGCCGGGTTCCCCGTCGTCGACGGCGTCCCCGCTGCCGCCGCGCTCCCCGCGGCAGGGGTCGCCGCTTGAGGCGCAGATCCGGCGGGCGCCGACGAAGCGGTCTGGGTGGAGTGGATGGTCGCGCCGGGCCCAGGTAGCTTTCCCCCAAAGTTCTTGTACACCACCGCGGCGAGAATGACGACCAAAACAATGACGACGAGCGGGAGGGCTTTGCGGAGTTTATCAGGCGTCATCGACCCGCCCCGCTTTCCGGCACCACGTACGTCGTCGCCTGAAGTGCCAGGGTGAGCTTCGGAGGATTCGTCCCGGCCTGTCCGTTTGGGCTCATCCGGATATCGGTCATGGAGATGAAGCGCGGGAACGTCTCGATCCCGTGCAAGAAGCTTTGGATCTGATCAAACGTGCCGTCGGCGGTGAGCTCCAAGCTGAAGGTCTGATAGCTGGGACCTCCGGCCGCCGCCGCCGCGGGAGCGCCCGGTTTGGGGGGCTGGCCCGGCGTCTGCTGGGGGGCCTGCAGGGGGCCCGGCTTGATCAGCGTCAGGTCCGCGCCGACCTGAGAGGCGAGACCCTCCAGCTGCACCAGCAGCACGGGGATCTCGCGAGCCGAGGGAAGCTTCGCTTCGCTCGATTGCACATCTTTCTGCAGCGCCGCGACCTGTCGCTCCAACTCGTCCTTTTGCGCCGCTTCGGCCTGCAGGCGGGCCAACTCGGTCTGCTGGGTCTTCAGTTGCTGGGAGAGCAGGTTGATTTGCTTCATCTTGGGTGTGTAGATGTAATAATAGAAGCCAAGCGCCACTACCAGCGCGCCCAGGAACACCAGGATCGCCTTCTCACGCGGCTCGAGCCGTCTCATTGAGGATCACCACTCTTCTGGGCGGTGACGCGAGAGGGGGCCTCCCCCTCCGGAACCTCCGAAGGGGTGGCGCGTGCCGAGTGCGTCGGCGCCAGCTCTCCGGTCACCTGGAACTTGACCACTTCCCGTGCCCCGATTTTGTCCTTCTGCGTTGAGGTGAGATCGATGTTGCGAAACCGGTTTGAGTCCTTCAGCGCGACCATGAACCGGGCGACGCCCTTGTAGGAGAACGTGTACCCGTCGAAGAGGACCGCCTTACCCCCCGACGTCGTGAGGTTGACGAGCCAGACGTCCTGAGGAATCACGGTCCGGATCGCCGTCAACGAATCGGTCGCGGGCAGTTGGTTGGCCAAGAGCGCCTGGATGACGGCCTGGCGGGCCTGCAACTGGCGCACCGTCGCCCGGAGCTGCTCCACCTCGAGGGCGACCGGCCGAAGGGCCTCGATCTGCTGGGTAACCTCGGCCACTTGACGCTGCAAGGAGGCCACCCGGCTCCCCAAAAAGAGCGAGATCGCGATGAGGATGACGACAAGCAGCGCCGCCCCCGCGATCCCCAATATCGTCCCGGGCGTGGGGCCGACCGGCCGCCGTTTTCCCGGTGCGAGGAGGTTGATCGTGATCATCGAGTCTTACTCTCCTCTCAGCGCGAGGCCAACCGCCACGGCCATCGTGGGGCCGACGTCGTTCAGGTATTCTGGCGGAAATGCGTCCGCGCGGAAGGTGGTAAAGGGGTTGCCGATCTCCACCGGCAGCCCGAGCTCCTCGCTCAGGAACGGCCCGAGGTTCTTCAGCTTGGCGGTCCCACCCGTCAGGACCACTTTGGCCACCGCTTGCCCGCGGGATCGGGTCTGGTAGTAGTCGAGCGACCGGCGGACTTCGGTGAAGATGCTGTTGATCACCGGCAGGATAGCGGTGTGGACCTGCACGAGGGTCGGATCGTCGGGCTGTTGACCCTCAAGCAGCAGTTGCGCCTTCTCCTCTTTCAGGGTCTGGGCTGCGGGGAACTCGAGGCTCAGGGCTTCGGCGATCGCTTTGGTCACCGCGTTGCCCCCGTTGGAGATATTGCGCGCGAGGCGAAGGCGGTCGCCTTCCATGATGATGATGTCGGAGCTCTCCGCCCCTAGATCAATGTAGACGATCGTCCCCTCCGCTTGACCGTTCCGCCGGCCGACGGAGCGGAGCATGGAGAACGGGGCGACATCGAGGACCCCCGCCGACAGCCCGATCGTCTGCAGGGCCGCTAGTTGACGGCTGACGACCTCCTTGCGCGCCGCGACGAGAAGGATCTCCACCTGTCCTTCCTCCACCGCCTTCCCCAGCACCTGGAAGTCCCGGCTGACCTCACGGACACCGTAGGGGAGGTAACGCTCGGCTTCGTACGCGACCGCCTGCTCCAGTTCCGCCGGGGGCATCTCGGGAAGCTTCAACTCGCGGACGATCACGGCTTCCCCGCCGAGCGCCGTGACGACCCGAGTCCCCTTGATCCCCGCGGCGATCATGAGGTTGCGGATGGCCGCACCCAGGACGTCGGCGCTCGCCGCCGCACCGTCAGCTACGGCGCCGGCGGGTGTCGGGGCCGCAGCGAGGTGAGTGACCTTAAATCCCCCACCGGAGGGCACCACCTCGACTGCCTTCAGGGTGTGGCTTCCGAGATCCAGGCCAATGGATACCCGGCTACCGAACAAGCCCATGGTTTTGGGCCTCCTTCAAGGTGGTGCGAACCCGTATTCGCCTTTCTAGGGCCTGGGTCCTGCAACCGGATGCGAACAACTGTTTGGATCACCAGCAACTCGAACTGCGCGACGGGCGACTCGGAGGTCCCGTCCGTCGGGTTTGCCTCCTGATGACTAAGGGTGCCTAAGAACCGGCCTCGCCGCCCTGCCAACGGCGTGGGTCGTACCGAACATGCTGGAAGCCGACGTCACCTAACTCCACTTTCCGAGATCCGCGTGGGTAATCGCCGCGAAGGCGCCTGCGGTTCACCACCGAACCGCGCTTGACTCTTAGAATGTATGCCGAAATTCCCCAGATCTTAGACACCGAACTTCGCCCCGGATCTCCCACGAGACTAACGCCCCCCCAAGATGACCGGAACGGTCTTCACGAGAACAATAACATCCAACCACAGGGACCAGTTGTTTACGTACCAGCGATCCAGGCGCGCGCGCTCGCGCAGGTCCAATGCGTTCTTGCCACTCACCTGCCACAACCCCGTCATCCCGGGGAGCACGCCGCACATGCTGTCGTGGTCGAGCAGCGTCATCTCCGGAGGCAAGTACGGCCGAGGGCCGACCAAGCTCATCTCCCCGCGCACAACGTTAAGGAGCTGCGGGAGTTCATCGAGAGAGTATCGCCTGAGGATCTGCCCAAGGCGGGTGACCCTGGGATCGTAGCCGCGCAGCTTGCGGAAGCGTGCCCATTCGTCGGCCGAGTCCGGATGGGCGGCGAGGAACTCGCTCAGGCGCTGATCGGCATCAACGAACATCGTCCGCAGCTTGTAGCAGGCGAACGGAATGTGTCTCCGGCCAACACGCGGTTCGACGTGGAAGACCGGCCCCCGGCTTTCGAGCCGGAGCAGCAGCGCTGCCGCCGCGATGAACGGAAGAAGCATCAGGCCGACCGCGGAGGCCACGGCCAAGTCGAAGGCCCGCTTCACGGCCAGGTTCCACGGCTTGAGGAGATTGTTCGGGACCCGGAGAAGCAGGGCGCGATCCTCCAGGAGCCCCAGAACCTCTACCCCGAGGACGGGCACCTCAGCGAGGTCGGGGACGATCATGATGTTCTCGGCGACCTCACGCAATTGCTCCACGAGGCGAAGGAACTCGGCTCGTCCCAGGTCGGGCGTCGCCAAAATAACCTCGCGGGCGCCGGCGGCAACAGCCCGGGCTGCCGCTAAGGCGGGGTCCGAGATCACCTCAACGACGTCATACCCGAGGGTGCGATTGCGCCGAAACCCCTCCAGAAGCGTCTCAGCCATGACGCCCTCCCCGACGAGGAGGGCGCGCTTCCGCCACGGGCCCGCGATGAACAAGGCTTCCTTGACGGCACCTCGGGAGAGCGGCAACGTCACGAGCAGGAGACCCCACGCCATGGCGACGACCGGACGCGAGACGTCGTCAGAGATCTTTGCGACAGAGAGCACGGCAAAGATGAGGACCGTGCCGACCGTCGCGCCGATGAGGCAGCGCCGAACCTCCTCCCAATACGGATCGCGACGCGTATACAACCCCGCGTAGGCCAGCGCGCCGAGGTAGGCGGCGGGAATCCACCATAGGGCCGCGTAATGGGGCAGCGAGTAGGTCGGCCGATCAAACGCCTTGGAGATCACGGGAAGGATCGTGATTCGCACCCCGACGGCCGCCCCGAGGGCAATGGTCAATGCGCCCAAGTCGCAGAGCACCAGCGCGAGGAACGACACCCCCCGAGCCCACGCCCGGGACCGGGCCCAGACGGCGGGCAGCCAAAATGCGCGGGAGCTTACTTTCTGAAGGTCCGGGTCCGCTCTTTCCACCATTCCTTCAGCAATATGCCCAGAAACGCGCCGTCTCGGACCAGGTATCGCCTCCAAAGCCGCCTCGGGTCGAGAGCCAACCGCCACAGCCACTCAAGCCCCGCCCGCTGCATCCAGCGCGGCGCGCGGCGCTGAGTCCCCGCCGCAAAATCGAGGGCCGCCCCGACGCACACGACCACGGTGGCGTTGAGCCTGGCCCAATGGTGATGCACCCAGAATTCTTGCTTGGGGGCACCGAGGGCCACAAACAGCAGGGCCGGTTTAGTTGCATTGACTGCCCACAGGGCTGCCGCCCCCGCCTCGCCAAACGGTTCGAAACGATCGGGTGGAGTGTAAGTACCTGCGACACGCAGCCCTGGATACCGTGCGGCTAGACGTGCCGCAGCTTGATCCGCGACCCCCTTCTGACCCCCCAAGAGGAAGACGGTGTGGCCTCGCTCAGCCGCCATCTCGCATAGCGCGGGGAGGAGGTCAGCGCCGGCGACCCGGGCACGGAGCGACCGGCCGAGGAGGCGGGTTCCCCACACCACCGGCATACCGTCGGCAACGCGCAGCGCCGCGCCATCGCATGCGGCGCGGAAGGCCGGATCCCTCTGATACTGAACCACGTGGTCGACATTTGGGGTTACCACGTATCCTTGCGTGCCCCCGGTAATAGCTCGATCGAGGAGGGCAACGGTTTCGGCAAGATCGAGGTCGTCAAAGGCGATCCCCGCAAGCGCCAATCGTCGAGGCCGGAGGTCACCGTTCCCTTGAAGCAACCGCGCAAACGCGCCGCCCTCACTCTTTAGCACACGACATTCCTTCCAAGGGCATGGCGATAAACTTGCTCCACCTGCCCCACCACAGCATCCCATCTGAACTGCGAGGCCGTTGCTCTCGCTTGCGCGCCAATCTTTACCCGCTCGACGAGCGGGAGTCGCATGGCGGCTACGATTGCGTGAGCGGCAGTCCGTGCATCTGCGAAATCGACCAGGAATCCGTTCACTCCCGAGTGGATAATCTCTCGGAACGCGATCATTGCATTCGCTACCACGAGTGCGCCGGCCGCCATCGCCTCCACGACGGAAATCCCAAAGCCCTCGTAGTCTGAGGGGGCGAGGACCAGATGCGCCCTCGCCACATACTCGCGTAGGGTCTCGTCGTCAACCGCACCGACAAAAAAGACGGACCTCCCCACCCCACGCGCTCTGGCCTGGGCCTCCAACGTTGCTCGCAACCCATCTGAATCTGGCCCTATAATCACGAGCTGCGATTCTGGGATCTCCCGCCGGATCAACGGGAGCAAGTCAATCAGTCTGTCGATGCGCTTATTCTCGGCGATCCGCCCGACAACGAGCAGGAGTCCGGGCTCCGCTGACTCATGAGAGCGGAAGAACATGTCATCAATGCCATTTCCAATGACAACTCGTTTTGCCGACGGCACTATTGAGGCAAAGAGGCGATCATCCTGTCTGCTGACGCAAATAACCCGGTTTACCTGGCCCAGTGCCAAACGGGTTACGGTGTGGAAGTAGGCCCATTTGGCACCAAGCGCCCAGGAGGTGTGGAAGAATCCTCCGTGCGTGGAGACGATCAACGGCCTACCGTGGTACCACTTGGTGATGGCGAGGTAGTCCACGAAGAAATCAATAGCATGTACATGCACCAAATTGTACTTCGTGACTCTTCCCAAAATGGTCGGGGCAAGGAAAAACCTGCGCCCCCCCGTGAACGGGAGCCTGAACACTTTCACGCCATCCACGACATCATTCGGAGGCAACACTTCGGAGGTCCGCCATAAACGTCTGAGTGTCGCAACATCGCAATCGTGCCCTCTTTGTTGTAGGTGATGACAGAGAGCCATTACCGCCTTCTCGATCCCACCCACGGAAGGATGGAACTGGCGGACGACGTGAAGAATCCTCAGCATATTCCTGTCCCCATTATCCCCCTTAAGTTCCCCGCCCCTCCCAATTGTGGACACTCTTACCCGACCCCCTTCTAAAGCAGCTCGAACATTCCACTTCTTGGCGCGCTGCACAACGGGCAAAGTTAGCTGGTTCGCGCAATACATCTCAACCGTAAGTTGGCAGGGCCGCGCGACCTCCCCGCAGATCTTGAAGTTTCGCCCGCCAAGGTTCGACAATAATTGGATCACAAAAAACACTCTATCCCACAAGAAAAAAGGGCCAGTCCCCTCCTTTACGCCCAAGGGCGTGGGCGCCGGTTCAACGGCTGCAAACCAAGCACAAGATCACGCGCCCCTTTCGGCCGCAGATCAACGAAAAAGCCGAGCGGTTCGTGCAAACGTTGCCGCACGAATCGGCGTACGCGTGGCTTTATTGCTTGAACCAGGAGCGCCGAATCACGTTTCCTAAATGGCTGGACTATTACAATCATTGTCACCTCTCGCACGGCGCTTGAAGGACGGGTACCAGCCATGTAAGTGTCAACAACGTGTAGGAAACACACCTCGGACCTGATCGCAATGCTTTCTCCGAACCCGCCGATCAAACGCTTTCTGCCGAAGGAACATTGTGGTGGACACTCACCCCGTTCCCCATGACTATCTCGATACTTCCCCCATTTTCCCGTTTGCGCTCATTAAAGCAGGCTCGTACGCAATGACCGCGCGGCCCACCAAAACCCAAGCACACGAGGTGCTCTCATAAAGAATCAGCGAGCATGGCTGCAAGTCCGACAGTCGCAAGGACCGCCGGGGGTCGGGTGGGGACGGGAAATTAATCCCCTAAGGCTAGCATGAAACCGCTAAACTCGGCCTTGAATTGGTAATAGGTATTGTGGAACCAATTGGTATGTTCGGGGAGAACATGATGGAAGGCATCGAGTGACATGAATGAGCTGGTGATCAAGGGAAACCGGCCCCCAGGGGTCCTCGACGGTTTGCGAGAGGTCTGGTTCTTCCGGGAGGTCGTTTGGGCTTTCGCTGAGCGCAACGTCCGGCTGAAGTACAAGCAGGCCACTCTCGGCGTCGCGTGGGCAATTATCCAGCCGCTTGCCTTTCTCGGCATTTTTACGGTCATCTTTGGGCGATTCGCTGAATTGTCAAAAGGGAACCACTCGTATGCCGCGTACGCCCTGTCCGTACTGGTGCCGTGGATATTCCTCCAAACCGCCGTTTCGATCGGTGCACAGATGCTCGTGTTAGATGGGACACTTGTGAAGAAAGTGTACTTTGCTCGCGAGGCACCAATTTTAGGCGCGGTGCTTGCAACAGGACTTGATTTCATCATTGGGCTTGCCTTAGTGCTCATCATGAACCGGTATCTCGGTGGGCGGCTGGCATGGACCGTGCTGCTCGCCGCGCCCCTTTGGTTATTGATGGCCATCCTGGCCGCGGGCTTAGCCATGACATTCGGGGCGCTAACAGTCTACTATCGCGACTTTCGATATGCACTGCCGATTCTCTTGCAGCTCTGGATGTTTGCCAGTCCAGTCGCTTATCCCCTAACAGCTGTGCCGGCGAAGTGGCGGGCACTGTATGTGTTGGCAAACCCTGCGGCCGGGATCCTTGACGCCTTTCGGCGGATCCTCGTTGAAGGAGTGGCCCCTGATGGGGGGCTCCTCTTCACCAGCACGATAATCACGTTGATCACGGCCTGGGTGGGCTATCTGATCTTCAAACGCATGGAGCCCGGGTTCGCCGATGCGATTTAGCTCATGACCTGGGCGGTCAGATTTGAGGAGGTCAGTAAGCGGTATCGTGGAGGAGGACCACGCCATGCCTCCTTACGAGAAGATCTAACACAATTGGGGGCAAGAGCCGTTGCCCTTCTTCGTCGCCGCGAAACCGTCGACCAAGGAAGAATAGCTCTCGATAAAGTCTCCTTCGAGGTGGAAGCTGGGGAGTCATTCGCCCTTATAGGGCCTAACGGAGCTGGCAAGACGACCGCCTTAAAGCTCCTGGCTCGGATTTCATACCCAACGCGTGGAAGCGTTCGTTTTCGTGGACGCGTGGGCGCGCTCATTGAAGTTAGCACGGGCATACATCCTGAGTTGTCCGGGCGTGAAAACATTTGGATGTACGGACGGATCATGGGAATGTCCGGGCGTGAGATCAAACGACGGTTCTTCAACATCGTAGATTTTGCTGAACTCGGCAGTGTATTGGATATGCCGACAAAAATGTATTCGAGCGGCATGCAGTTGCGCCTCGGATTTGCGATCGCCAGTCACATCGATCCAGACATCTTCGTTGTTGATGAGGCTCTGGCTGTTGGAGATGCGGGGTTTCAAGCGAAATGCGTGGAACGGATGACGGCGTTAGTGAATGAAGGCAGAACGCTTCTCTTTGTTTCGCACAATCTCTCCGCGGTCGAAACCATTTGCCGGCGAGGAATGTTCTTGCTCGATGGGCGTGTCGAGGTCATCGGCAAGAGCGACGAAGTTCTGCGTCGCTATCTGGACTGGGTAGATACACGCCAGCTTGAGCGGATCGGGCGCGAAGTACAATTCCGGCCCTCAGGTCTTCTCCGGATCGACCACGTTTCGTTCCACGATGGCACAGGCATAGAGAAAGGAGTCTTCCGCACCGGCGACGATGTGGAGATTCGCCTCGCGGTAACGGCTGAGGCGCGCATCGCCCGGCCATTTTTTTCCATTGGGATCACAGACGGGCGCCCGGGCAGCCTAATCCTTTGCTCGATGCTGGTCGATGGAAAAGTTCCGGACGAGATTGAGGGCATGTCCACTTTGGCCTGCCGCATCCGGCGGATTCCCCTCCTTCCCCGAGTCTATCAGGTCTGGTGCTCGGTCCGGAGCAACCATGGCTATGGGGAAATCTTTGACGGCCAGATCGTTGGCGCTTTTCGGGTCGCGGAGACCTCTCTGAAGTTTAATGGCCCCGGAGCGATTGCCCACACCACTGCCGACGCTCCCATTTTTACCGAATATGAGTGGCTCTGGTGACTCCGCCGGGCGACACCCAAGGACGCCATACCGTATTGACCTTTAGTGCGTCGGTAGGCATCTAGTTGCAGTTCCCATTTAGGTTGTTGACACTGGAACGCCTTCCAGCGTTTGTGTGGGGCGGAAGCAGTGAGCCCCAAGCTGGGAGGCGTTCATGGGTCATACACGGGGCAAGCT
>Ga0209580_10000147_pt1 | contig 50700 bp, 47 predicted proteins | sample Coa_R1_5_FD_187153 | JGI IMG/M metagenome (GOLD analysis project Ga0209580, IMG submission 187153) | Surface soil microbial communities from Centralia Pennsylvania, which are recovering from an underground coalmine fire - Coalmine... | ecosystem: Environmental > Terrestrial > Soil >... | reverse complement strand
ACCGCTTCGCCATTCCAGTGGACTTTCACCCGCGATGATCTTTGCAAATTGCTGGCCAAGCTTCAACCGCGAGCGGCCGCCGCCGCGGCCTGAAAATACGTCACCGTAATTCCGGTTTACAGCACTAAGCTAGTGCCGATGTCAAGGATCCGCAACCGCAAATGCACCACCCCGGGTGATCACGAATTTTCGCCCAGCGCCTCTGTTACCAAGCGTAAGCCGTTGATTTATTGAAGCTTTGTTCAATTCTGTAGGCGTGAGCCGCCTCGATGGATCAGCCACAAGAGCAGTCGGGGCCTGTGACGTCATACAAACTCTCGGACTCTGTGCGGGGAGCCGAATTTGCCGCTACTATGATGAAAGCATGGGCGACAGTCAGTACCCTCAAGGTCGTGTTTCCGAATCGCCAGCCTCAGCAAGCCAAAGCGGGCGCGACCTTGGCCATTCCCAGACTACGCCTCGGCAGAGAGTTTTCTTCCTGCTCGATTCGCTGGATGTCGGCGGAACCGAAGTGCAAGCGGTTGAGCTCGCGACCAGGCTTAATCCCGAACGTTACGACGTCACGCTGGGATGCCTCCGTGCGCGGGGACCTCTGCTTGAGAAATTGCGGGGATCTTCTGTCTCCGTGCGCGAGTTCTATCCAAAAGGTGGCTTCGATTCGGTTCACGGCATCTATCAGATGTTTCGGTTGGCAAGGTTCCTGCGGCGAGGCCGTTTTCAAATCGTTCATACCCACGATCTTTACGCGAATGTCCTGGGCATTCCCGCTGCCGCAATCGCGCGTGTTCCCGTCATCATTTCCAGCCAGCGCGACTTGGGCCATCTCGACCTATATAAGAGCGGGCGGCGTGTCTGGCTGCGACGCCTTCAGAAGCTTTCTACTGCAGTCCTGACGAACGCCAATGGCGTCAGGGAAGCGGTTCTAGCTGAGGACCACTTTGCTCCGGACAAAGTCCGGGTTATCCATAACGGTGTGGATCTGGAGCGTTTCAGCCAGAGGTCGAGCGAGAGAGCATGGCTGCTTCCCGACGCGGATCAGGAGAGATGGATCGTTCTCGTCGGGAATATGCACGGCGATGTGAAGGGACACGCGGTGATCATCGCGGCCGCCGAGACCGTGGTTCGTGAGTTTCCCAACGTCAGGTTTCTGTTTGCCGGTGATGGGGAGCGGAGAAGGGAATTCGAGGATCAGGTCGCAAGGCTTGGTCTCGGGAAGAATTTTTCCTTCTTGGGACGGCGCAATGATGTGCCGCGAATCCTCAGTTGCTCGGACATCGGAGTGCTTCCATCCCAGGCAGAGGGCCTTCCGAATGCTGTTCTGGAGTATCTCGCCGCCGGACTCCCCACGATTGCGAGCCGCGTCGGAGGCAACGTCGAAATCATTCAGGAGGACAAAACCGGATTGCTGGTGCCGCCGGATGAACCTTCCGCCTTGGCAGCTGCGCTTCTCCGACTCTTTCGCGATCCTGGCCTGGCGGCAGAATTAGGAAGAAATGGGCGGAGCTTTGTCTCCGCCGAATTCAGCTTCGAGCGCATGATCGAAAAAACGGATCAGATGTACACCGAATTGCTGCAATCGCGAGGTGCGGAAACGAACCTGGAGCCGAACCGTAGCTCGGCAGGTTGGAGACGCGTATATCGGCGCGTGCGCTCGATGGGGAGGGCGGAGGTCACGGACCGGCTACGGCAGCACGCGAGGGCGCGTCTGGATTGGGTACGTTACAAAGTCGGTTCCGATTTCTTTCCTGAGATCTCCACCGTCCCGCAAGGGCGGGCGCGATTCTTCTTCTCCCCTGACGATGTTCCACATCTCTGTTCCAGATTACGGGAGCTGTTTCCCGAAACCGCCGAGCAGATTGTCCGCCGGGCCGAGCGCATCTGCCAGCATCGCTTCGACCTTCTGGGCTACGAAGCTGTTGATTACGGAACTGAGATCGACTGGCACCGCGATCATATTCACGGCAAGCGCGCGCCACGGAAGCCATGGTTCAACCTGAAGTTTCTCGACTTCGACCAGGTCGGTGACAGCAAAGTTACGTGGGAACTGAACCGCCATCAGCACCTCGTCACGCTAGCCAAGGCCTTCCGGCTGACCGGCGACGCGAAATTCGCCTCGGAGTTGTTCGCCCAGTGGCATCACTGGCACTCGGAAAATCCGTATCCCATAGGCATCAATTGGTCCAGCAGCCTGGAAGTGGCCTTTCGCAGCTTGTCGTGGCTGTGGACTTACTTTCTGATGGCCGATGCTCCCGCAGTGCCAACAGGGTTTCGTCGCTCATGGCTGCGTTCGTTGGCGATTTCAGGGCGCCACATCGAGAGCTATCTCTCCACATACTTCTCGCCCAATACGCATCTTCTTGGTGAAGCTGTCGCTTTGTTCTTCATCGGCACCCTTTGCCCGGAGATTCCTGCCTCTCGTCGATGGCAACAGCGCGGATGGAAGATCGTGCAACAAGAGGCGATGCGGCAGGTTCGCAGCGACGGTCTGCACTTCGAACAATCGGCGTACTATCACGTCTACGCCCTGGACTTTTTCTTGCATTCTGCGATCCTGGCATCCGTCAATCACATTGATGTACCGAAAGAGTTCGATCGCACGCTGGAGAAAATGCTGGATGCGCTGGCCGTACTGACTGGCGGCGGAATCGTGTCCGGCTTTGGCGACGACGATGGCGGCCGGCTCTTCGACCCCGCCCGAAATCGAATGATCTACATGACGGATCCTTTGGCAACCGGAGCCGTGCTGTTTGGACGAGGCGACTTCAAAGACCTTGCCGGCGGACTGCGCGAAGAGACGCTTTGGCTGCTCGGCTACTCTGGTATTCATGAGTTCGAACGGATTCCACCAAAGGTGGTTCCGGATGCCTCCGCCGCATTCCGCGCCAGCGGCCTATATGTCATGTCGGGAAACAACCGGAAGTGGCAGCTAGTGATTGATGCCGGTCCACAGGGGGCCCACACCGCTGGACACGGGCATGCTGACGCGCTCAGCCTGACTCTCACCGCTTCCGGCGGCGAACTGCTCTCAGACGCTGGAACCTTTGAGTATGTCGGCCCGAACTCGGAACGCGACCGTTTCCGCGGAACGGGATCCCACAACACACTGATGGTCGGTGGCGTCGATCAGGCGCAACCGCGCGGCCCTTTCGGATGGGATCGGTTGCCTCACGTTCAGGCCGAGGGCTGGATCAGCGGCAAAGCGTTTGATCTGTTCGTCGGCAGCCACGACGGTTATTCTCGCTTGCCGAATCCGGCCATTCATCGTCGCTTCGTGCTCGCGTTGAGATCCGGCCCGATCCTGGTCCGCGATCTCGTTCTCGGATTCGGAGAGTACCCCGTCGACCTATTCTGGCATCTCGGTCACGGCTTGACGGAACAGTCCCCCGATCTCTTCTTCGGTGGGGGCGCCGGCCTTCGTTTCATGACTGTGGATGGGCACGGGTGGTCCCGCAGTGTCCAAGAGCACTTTCATTCGCCGGTGTACGGAGTGAAACAGACTCACAAAGCTCTCCACTTCGCCACCCGGGCAAAGCTTCCAATTGAGTTCGTGACCTTGCTCGTCCCGGTATCGACGGCGAAGAGCTCAGATGACAACTTTGTGAAAATTCCCGGGCAATCCGCTGTATCCGGCTCTTGCATTGGATATCGTTATAAGACGAGCAGTGATGAGCATTGCTTCTTCTTCGGGCAAGGGGCACCGTGGAAGATGGATTCCTGGAACACCGACGCAGAGGTTCTGTATTTCGGCCGATCCGGCGACGGATCCGAGGTCAGCCTTTTCTGTTGCAATGCGACGTCCGTGGAATGGGAAGGCAAGAAGATTGTAAGTGCCAAGAAGCCAGTTTTGCGCTGCGAAGTGATCGGAAATCCCGCGTCCGTTGTCAGCAGCGATCCCGATGCGGTGACCATCGACACCGAAGTGTGGAAGACTCTTTTAAACTCTTCCCAAGTGCCGGTGAAGGTGACCTAGGGCGAAAGAATTCCTATATGTGTGGAATCTGCGGAATCTTCTTCGCGAATCGCGAGTGGCGCGTCCAGGGCGATGTGCTCGCGCGCATGAACCGCCGGATCGTGCATCGCGGGCCCGATGATGAGGGATTCTTCGTTGAGGAAAATGTCGGCCTCGCCATGCGCCGGCTCAGCATCATCGACGTAAAGAGCGGCCATCAGCCTCTGGCGAATGAGAATCGCGATGTCTGGATTGTTTTCAATGGCGAGATCTATAACCATGCCGAACTAAGAGAAAATCTCGAAGCACGCGGCCATCAGTACCGCACCCGCAGCGACACCGAAACCATCGTCCACCTCTACGAGGAATATGGATCCGATTGCGTGACGCATTTGCGCGGCATGTTTGCATTCGTGATCTGGGACCGCCGCAAGCGCGTGCTTTTCGCGGCTCGCGATCGCCTCGGCATCAAACCCTTCTACTATCGCTGGGATGGAAAGTCGTTTCTCTTCGGCTCGGAAATCAAAACGATCCTGACGTATCCCGGCGTCGATGCTGAATTCGACCGGGGTCGACTCGCGGAATATCTGACCTTCGGATATATCACCGGGCCGCAGACTATGTACGCGGGTATTCGCAAGCTGATGCCCGGACACACTCTCGAGCTAAGCGAGCGCGGCGAGCCCAAGATCGCTCGCTACTGGGACCTCGTGGTGCCTGTGGATGAGTTGCCGCGCGAACACAGTTACTACGTGAAGAACTATCGCGAGAACCTCGAGTCCGCTGTCGGATCGCACCTCATGAGCGATGTGCCTTTAGGCGTCTTTCTCAGCGGCGGTCTGGATTCCAGCGCGGTTGCCGCCCTGACAGCGAAGATTCGCGGCGATAAAATTCAGACTTTTGCCGTCGGCTACGGGGAAGAAGAGTTCAGTGAACTTCCTTACGCCCGACAGGTTGCCGGGCACATCCATTCGGATCATCACGAAGTTCGTCTCAGCCGGGAGGAATTTTTCGACAGCCTGCCGCGTCTGATCTGGCACGAGGACGAACCCATCGTTTGGCCGTCGAGCGTCTCCCTTTATTACGTCGCACGTCTTGCGCGAGAGCGCGTGACGGTCGTGCTTACTGGCGAAGGCAGCGATGAGACCTTGGCCGGCTATACCCGCTATGCCTGGACGCTTTTGAATTCGAAGGTGGATCGCACTTATCGTGCGACGACGCCCGCATTCTTCCGCCGCTGGCTGCGGCAGGGAATTGCCTCGGCCCCGCTTTCCGCCAGCCTGCATCGAAAACTCGAGCACACCTTTCTCATGCGGGATGGCGCCTCGTGGCCTTCGTTTTACTTCGACAACTTCTACTCTGCATTTTCGGATGCTGAATTCGCGCGCCTCTTGACGCCGGAAGCCCTGCAATCCGCCGGTCATGCCTATGACGGATCGATGGAGCCTTGGGAGCGCTCCTCCGGCGATCTTCTGCACCGCTTGCTCTACACCGATATCAACAGCTATCTGATTGAGCTGCTGATGAAGCAGGACCAGATGAGCATGGCCGCCTCGATCGAAAGTCGAGTTCCATTCCTCGATCATCCGCTCGTGGAATTCACCGCACGCATTCCCGCGGCCCACCAGATCAGGGGGATGGCCGGCAAATTCATTCTGAAAGAAGCCGTGGAAGATCTTCTGCCCCCCGACATCATCTACCGCAAGAAGATGGGATTCCCCACGCCCTGGGCCTATTGGCTGGCTGGACCTCAACTGCAGCAGATCGAGACTTGGCTGACAGAAGCTCGAAGCGCTGCCCGCGGCCTGTTTCGCCCTGAGGCGATTTCCCGAATTTTTGCTGAGCATCGCGCCGGGCACCGCGATCATGGCAATCGCATCTGGCGGTTGCTGAATCTCGAGTTATGGCAGAGAGCCTGTCTGGAGGGAGATCTCGAAGCCGTTTCCACCGCAGTTCCGACGAACGCCGCTATCTGATCGTCCCATGCTATCGATTCCCTTCGACTCAAAATCACGATGCTGAGGGATCGGACTCAATCTCCAATCAGTGAATCTGCCGGGCACTATTGCTATCCGAGCGGGGTGTGCCGGCAAGTATTCGCCTCCTGGTTGGAGAAGCAAGGTGTGTTGTCGGCAGCAACCTGCGACCCGGGCCTGGTCAAGCAGGAGCCCTTGCCTGTTATCGAGATTTGTGGAGCACTGATCGCCTTCCGCAGGGCGGCAACGCAGAGCTACAGCTTGCCCGAGGACTAACGCGGCGAAGAGGCCGTCGGAAGGTACGTCTGCACCGCAGCTAGCAGTTCCTCGCGCAGGAAAGGTCCGCTGGCCAGAAGTCCGGTCAAGAGCGGATCCTTGCGATTGCATTGCAGAGGAGTGTTCTCGAGCGTGCTCACAAATCCGCCCGAACTCGCCACCAGCGCCGCGCCAGCAGCCACATCCCACTCGTTCTTCGGAGTAAGAGTGAAAGTGACATCGGCCAGTCCTGCTGAAACCAAGGCCAGCTTATACGCCACCGATCCCATCGGACGAATCTGATAATCGCCGCTCTGAAACTGCTGCCACTCGCCACGCTTCACCTCGCTACGGCTGGCAAGGATCAGCGAGCCTTTCAGGGTAGTCCTCTGACTCGGCCGGACGGGCTTGCCGTTATAAAGCACTCCCGCGTCGATCGCGCCGATAATTGTTTCATTTGTGGCCGGATTACAAATGCCGCCAGCCACCGCTCTTCCGTCTTCGACGAACCCGATTGAAACACAGAACTCGGGTATGCCCTGAACAAACTCGCGCGTGCCGTCAAGCGGATCCACCACCCAGACACGGCTCTTGGAAAGCCGAGAAACATCGTCAACACTCTCCTCTGAAAGCCACCCCTCGCCATCCCGCAGCAGGTTTTGGCGAAGCACGGCGTCAACGGCACGATCCGCCTCGGTCACAGGATCGTGACCGATCTTGTATTCCGTCTCAATGGCGCCCGGGGTAAACCGCGCAAATACAACTCGCGCCGCTTCAATCGCGGCTTCGATGCGGGTGAGAATGTCCGAATAAGCAGAGGTCATGAGGTCCTTAAAAATGGATTTTGTTTAAAACGTGGGCCACAACATGCGGGCTCCCGTGACCAGAAGCAACGCGCAGAGCAGACGACGGAGCCACAGCATAGGAACGCGAGTTGCCAGGTGCGAGCCCAATAGCCCGCCGGGGATCGAGCCAATCAGCAATGACACCACTAGCTTGGGATCCACGTTTCCCAGGCGGAAGTGCAGCAATCCCGTAACGCCAGTTAGCACCACCGCATGTACGATGTCGGTCCCGACGTTCACCTTGGGCGGAAAACTGTAGAACAAGAGCAATAGCATCATGATGATGCTGCCCGATCCTACCGAAGTCATTCCCACCAAAAAGCCCGCGATCACGCCGATCACAACCATGCCGGCGAATCCCTTCATCGTAGGCGGACGATTCGCAATGTGGTCTTCGATGCGCTTCTGGAACAGCAGCAGAAGCGGAATGATGATGAGAAGCACGCCAACGGCGGTCTTGATGAAATTGTTGACTCCGTCGCCGTAGAGGTGACGGATGTACATGAGCAGGTTCACTCCGCCGATCGAGCCCGGAATACTGCCCACCGCCAGGGCGATTACAACTTTCCTGCGAACCGTGCCTTTCTTCAGATGCATCAGGCTCGCAGGAATTTTTGTGAAGAAGTTGAATACCGCGTCCGAACCGACCGCAAGGATCGGTGGTACTCGCAGGCCAAAAATCAGCACAGGGAGCAGCAAGACGCCGCCCCCCACGCCGGTCATTCCGATCAGAACACCTACAACAAACCCGACCAGAATTTTGCCTGCCAGTAGCGTCATATTCGATCCGTCGTTGTGTTAAGCCGCCGCTCCATTCACTCCGATAAAGCCTTCGCGCTCGAGATGCAGAATGATTTCCTGCGCGGCTTCCTCCGGTGACAACTCACCTGTGTTGATTGTTACCTCGGCATCCGCGGGTGCCTCATAAGGATCTGAGATTCCGGTGAACTCCTTGAGAATGCCCGCTCGAGCCTTGGCGTACAGGCCCTTGCGATCGCGTTGCTCGCACACTTCCACGGAAGTCGCGATGTGCACCAGGATGAAGCCTCCATACGGTTCGACCATCTGCCGAACGTGCTTGCGGGTCGCGTCATAGGGAGCGATAGGCGCGCAAATCGCGATCCCGCCGTTCTTGGTGATTTCCGACGCCACATAGCCGATTCGGCGGATGTTGATGTCACGGTGTTCCTTTGAAAATCCCAGCTCAGACGAAAGATGCTTGCGCACCAGGTCTCCATCGAGCAAGGTTACCGGACGCCCGCCGACTTCCAGGAATTTGGTCAGCAGCACGTTGGCAATCGTCGACTTGCCGGAACCAGACAGGCCCGTGAAGAAGATGGTCACGCCCTGCCGGCTGCGAGGTGGAAAGCTGCGCCGTAATTCGTGAACTACCTCGGGATAAGTGAACCAACCCGGAATTTCACGCCCTTCATTCAACCGTTGACGAAGTTCCGTGCCCGAGATGTTCAGAACGCGATCGCCCTTCTTGACCTCGTCATCCGGGATATAACGATCCTCGCCTTCGAGATAGACCATCATGCTGAAGGGAACCATGGTTACGCCAATGTTCGACTCATTCTTCTTGAACACTTCCTGCGCTTCGTACGGTCCGTAGAACGGCTTGCCGTCGGTGTCCTTGCCCGGTCCGGCGTGATCGCGTCCAACGACCAAGTGCGTACAGCCATGATTCTTGCGGATGAGTGCGTGCCAGATTGCCTCGCGTGGCCCCCCCATGCGCATGGCAAGGGGCAAAAGAGAGAGCTTCTGCGTCCCCTGTGGATACTTCGAGCCAAGCAACTGATAACAACGCACCCGCGTGTAATAGTCCACGTCGCCTGGTTTCGTCATTCCGACGACAGGATGGATCAAAAGGTTGGCTTCGACTTGCTTGGCAGCGCGGAATGTCAGTTCGACGTGCGCACGGTGCATGGGATTCCGAGTCTGGAAAGCTACAACCCGGCGCCATCCCAGACGGGCAAACTCATTGCGAAGCTCGGCAGGTGTGAAGCGCAGAGTGCGGAAATCATAGTGCGAAGGCATCTGCAACCCTTCGACGCGTCCTCCCACGTACCAGGGATTGGCAATATTCATGGCGTAATTCGCGCCCGGATGAGCCTTGCTGGTGCTGTTAAACACAGCTTTGGCTTCGGCAGCGCGGTCGGGTTGCCAGACTTCTTCGACATGGAGAACAGCCAGCATGACCCCTTCTGGGTCACGCAGAGCCACTTTGCTGGTGCCCGGAGTCAACTTCTTGGCGAATTCTTCCGTCACGTCCAGCGTGATCGGCATCGGCCACAGGATTCCGCTGGCCAGCTTCATGTTGTGGCAGACCCCTTCATAGTCAGCCTTGGTCATGAAGCCGCGTAGCGGGGAAAATCCTCCGCTCATCAGGAGTTCGAGGTCACAGATTTGACGGGCGGTAAGATCCCACGACGGCCATTCGCGAGAATGGGCTTTCAGTTCTGCGGCTTTTTCCGGCAATGCCAGCAGATCAATCAGTTCACCACCGTGCGGAGCAATTAAATGACTAGTCGAAGCGGACAAGAGCGTGAGCCTCCCAGATTCGTTGATTTGGATTTATTGCATGTAGATTCAGCATTTCGCAGAAGGAATCAAATGATGATTTCCGGACTGCTATTGAGGGAATGCAAACCGGACTTCAATCTTTGCCGCGGGCCAAAGACCCTGACTCTTGCTTCAATTTGACACGAAAAGAAATGATGTTATTCCCCTTGCAAGTGTCATGCCGCTTGTGTACTGCTATTGTACTGTAAGTTGATAAGGATAAAAGCTTAAACTTGGTTTCTCAGGTGCCGAAACCGTTCAGACCTGTATTTGTGTGCAAATCCGTGCGCAGTTCTGTAAGCGAATTTCCCCGGAAAACGCACAGTCAGCACGTTCAGGTGGTCCTCAGTTCCCACTCGGTAGAGCGTTGCTCGGGATAACGGACCGGCCTGCAAATCGAATGCATGGCTTAGATTCCGCAGGCAGTACGTACGCGGATTGTTCGCGATCCTTTTCCGGCAGGGATGTCCGCTCGACTGCGGCAAGTGGCGCACAGGTCAGAAGGGCACGGACCGTGCGCGGTTCGTCCTTCTCCATCACGAAACCGGAGCGCAAGACGTGCCGGTTATGCACCAGTGGGGTCTCTTCTTCAAGTCGCCGAGCGTTCCAGTGCTTCGCGGGTTTTCACGCGGACGGGAATATGGTTTGCCGCGGGAGTATGTTCCAGTTGCTAGAGCACCCAGAACCGTCGCTCCTGGGCCGATTCCGAGAACGCTAGAGACTAACTTCGGAACTCTCGTTTCAGACATCCGTCGTTTCCGCTACTGCTACTGCCGCCACATAACCGGTACACATCGGCACGTCGCACACCGTCCACCGTGCAGCTTCAGTTGGATCGGGCAGGGTTGCTAGAAGCGCGTCGCGATCGTGTTCAGCGATAGAAACGTCGAATTGATCCAGCGCCAGCGAAAGGCCGTCGCCTTTCGCCTTAATGTAGGCTTCCTTCCTGGTCCAGCATCTGAAGAAAGCAGCTTGCAATTCATCCCCGCGAAGAGGCCGCAGGGCCTGACGCTCGCGTTCGGAGAAAAATCGTTCCGCCAACCGTTGCGCGTCGACTCCACGCACTAGGTTCTCCACGTCTATTCCGATTGTCCGTCGCATCACAAATGCCATAAGAGCGAGACCGTCTGTATGGGAGACGTTGAAGCACAATCCACTCTCGCCCTCAAGGGCGGGCTTGCCCCGGACCTCATAACGGAACTGCACCTCTTGCGGCGTAATGCCAAGGTATTGAGCCAGCAAAGTACGAAGCGTTCCGCGTGTCAGGACAAATTCCGTGCGCGGCCGTTCGACGCGGAATCGAAGTGCCCTCTCCTGTTCTTCACTCGATAGCAACCGATAACACGTACTCACTTCCTCGGCCGAGGCATCTAGCCGACGCTGCCACAAGTGCACAACTCCGGGATGCAATTCGGAAGGGCGGCCAGTAGTCCTCGCATCCCAAACCTCGCCGATCTGTACCTCCGTCTTTGATCGCATCAGCACACGGCTTGATCCATCTTTCTCTCTGAATCTTCCAGGGCGCTAACTTATTGTGTGGCAATAGGTTAAATGCTCTTCTTGGGGCAATAAAATTTGATGCTTACGTTGGTCGCGCTGTTGTTGGATGAGAGGCGTAGTAGGACCCGCGTTCGGCCTCAAGTCTGCGGCCCTGCTTGCTGAATCGTGGCAGGTGCAACAGGCCGACTTTCTGCCCGGCGAACTGCAATGTAGTAGCCAGCACCTCAAGCCCATACTTCACGCTACGGCGGAAATTGATCGACGACGCCTCCTCGAAATACTTGGTCGGACAGGAGACTTCTCCTATGCGAAAGCCGAAGTGTACGCATTGCGCCAGCATCTGGTTGTCGAAGACAAAGTCGTCGGAATTCTCCAGCAGGGGCAGCTCCGTCAGCACCTGGCGGCTGAAGGCGCGATACCCCGTGTGGTATTCGGAAAGCTTTACCCGCAGAAACAGGTTCTCAAATGCGGTGAGCAGACGATTGGATATGTATTTGTACACCGGCATGCCACCCATCAACGCGCGGCCTCCGATGATGCGTGAGCCCAGCACTACGTCATACACATCGTAGGCCACCATGCTGGCCATCGCTGTAATCAGCAGAGGCGTGTACTGGTAATCAGGGTGGAGCATGATGACAACGTCGGCGCCCGCTGCTAAGGCTTCGCGGTAACAGGTTTGTTGATTCCGTCCATAACCATAGTTGCGATCATGCTGGAAAACGAGCAACCCCAGTCGGCGGGCCAGTCCGACTGTGTCGTCGCGGCTGTGATCGTCGACCAGGATGCAGATGTCGACGAGATCCGGAATCTCTCCGACCGTGGCCTCAAGGGTCTTTTCCGCGTTGTAAGCGGGCATGACGACAGCGATGTGTTTGCCGTTGATCATCAGAATACTTCGCGGAGGTACCTCCGTAGTTTAGCCGAGAATTGGATTCGCCGCGACGCCTGCTGGTAATCGGGCTTCTGTAACAACCGAGGCACAAGAATCTGCCGGAATTCGGCTTGCATTTTTCGCCACCGTTTGGCTTTCACCATTCCCCACGCAGTGTGGTTAAATAGAGTTCCAGGCGTGAATTTTCTCGAGATTCTCCCTCGGCTTAAGGATCCGGCAATGCAAGATCGCTGGGAGGGATGCGTGTCGGTAATCGTGCCGGTCTACAACGAGGTGCTCCATCTCGAGGAACTGTTGCAGGCCGTTCTTGCATCTCCCGTCAAGAAAGACGTCGTTATCGTCGACGATGGCTCAACCGACGGCACTCGCGAAAAGTTGCTTGCCCTCCCGCAGCGCGAAGACGTCACCATCGTGTTCCACGAAAAGAACTGTGGCAAGGGAGCTTCGATTCGCACCGCTCTCGCCTACGCACGCGGCGAATACGTTTTGATCCAGGATTCAGACCTTGAGTATGATCCGAAGGACTATCCTGCCTTATTGGCGCCTTTGCAACAGGGATCAGCGAACGTGGTCTATGGTGTCAGGCCTGATCGGCCTGAGCGCGGTCTCCGGTTCTTCCTTGGAGCCAAACTGTTAACCCACCTCACGAACCTTCTCTACGGCACCAGAATTCACGACGAGGCTACTTGCTACAAAGTCTTTCGACGCGCGTTGCTTGCGCGATTGAGGCTCGAGTGTCGCCGCTTTGAATTTTGCCCGGAGGTCACGTCGAAGCTTTGCCGCATGGGAGAGAAAATCGCGGAAGTCGCTATCTCGTACCATCCTCGATCCGCGGAAGAAGGCAAGAAAATTCGCTTATCCGATGGCTGGCTGGCAATCTGGACTCTCATTCAATACCGATTCCTGCCGCGCCGCCGCTGGCTTCAGAGTACGCAGGAGCCTTCTTCTGCGCCGTTTGCGGTAAGTTTTTCGCGATTGCCAGCGGAATAGCAAAACACGGCTTCATCGCGAGGTGCGCTTTCGCAGGCCAAATTCACCGCTTCTTGCCATCCAACTGGTCCATTGGAATCTCGATGTCGTGAGGCAAAGTCAGCATTCGGATTCTCAAAGTGCCACCTTGGGGAGGCACCCAATTTTTCTTTTCATAAAGCAGCAGATTCTCGCCCCTCCAATCGGGTTCGTTCGTCGTGACCGGGCAACGACCCAATAACGAGAAATCGTCGCCTCGCAATTGTTCCCGGAGAATGCGCTGCGAATCGAAGCGTATCGCCAGCTTCTGCGACACCACTGCAAAGCGAACTCCGTACTGTCGGAGAGCGTCCGACACCTCCTTTTTGCTGTGGAGAAATTCCTCGCTGCCCGGGCCCGGCCGGATGTCATCCGCGTAAAGCACCTTGCGCAAGGTTACAAACCGCCTGGCTGGATCCAGGGCCCGAACGAAGAACACAAAATTCCCCGGCACTGGCCCGTCAAAAAGAATGATCCCCGAATCGTAACCTTTCACGATGCGCGCTGCGGCTTCCTTATACCCGCTGATATACGGCCTCTGGTAGCGCCATGCCGGAATCGCCAGAATCACAATCAACAAAGCCGCTGCAGCCCGCATCGCAACTCTCATCGGACCGACCCGGAAGATTCGAGTGATCAACCCAACCGCGAAGTACACCAATGGCGGAAACCAATAAACCGCAAAACGAGGTTCCCTTTGCCCAAACCAGCTGAATGTCAGGTAGCCCGAGAGCACCCAGCATCCCATGATCGTTGTCCGCCGAGGCGCATCCCAGCGGAATGCGAGCGCCGCTCCGATCAGGGCCAAAACCAACAGAGTAGGGGAAAAGGACCTGGGCAACCTCTGCCCGTAATACGTTATTAGTTCCCATCCACCCATCCGATGCGAACCGAGATCATTTGCGACAGCCCTCCCTTGCAGGAACAACATCAGAGTCAGAAATGGCCCGGCAAGAACCGCTACGATCGCCGTGAATAGGATGGCATCGCGTGAAATGATCCGCTTCCACTGGCCTGTGACCAGCAGGGTCAACACGCAGAACACCAACAGATAAACGCTGGTCTGTTTGCACAATAGGGCGGCACTCAGCCAAAGCGCCGCCAGATAGAGCGACTTTCTTTGATTCTGTTCCAGATATCCGATCCAGTGTCGGATCGCCGCAACGCCCAGCGCCAGCGATGGAATTTCCAGCATGACGCTCTTCTCGAACAGAAGAACCATCGGTAGAAGCCCCAGTGCGGCGGTGCAGATCCCGGCGGTATAGGAGTCCAGCGCTTCCTCGACCAGCCGAAACCACTGATACAACAGCAAAACACAAAAAAGCAGCACGGTGAGCCGGGCGGAAACTACGGAAGGCCCCAGCACCAGAAAACTCAATCCTTCAAAGATGTAGAAAAGTGGCGGCCAGTGCAAGATGGCGACCGCTGGATACTGCGCGTAATAGCGGTACGCATATTGCACTGGATGTCGAATCGGAAGATCGCGAAATGCGTCGGCGATAAATAAGCCCGTGACGGCGTGCTGCGCCTCGTCGACGTTGTAATCAAATTCGCCAATTCGAATATCGCGGGCGGCAATCACGCAAACCAGGGCAATGCTGCCCAACAGCCAAAGCCAACGCGTCCAGGTTCCGGACCGAGCATTGACGACGCTCTGCCCGGTATCTTTCCCTTGATCTTGCTGGTTCACGCCAGCATGCGTCACCGCTTCCATCTTCCTCTTCTCCCGATCAGAAAAGCCTCACCGTAATCACTCGTGTCCCACGGCAGACGCTGCAACGGTTCGCATACCCTGAGGTGCGACTGAACGCCATTCCCAATTCGTTTTCAGATGCTGGTTGTTGTGGCTCACATGTTAGCGATGGTGCACCACGAAGTTGAGGGACCGTCGTTTGCTACTCTCATGGGTCTCAAACGAGGATCGGCTTTAGATTGTTGCTAACATTGTCGCCGATGATCGGCGTCCTGACAACGCCGTTCTTCAGGATTTCTCGCTGGATCCCGCGTCCATCAACCGGTCTGGGCCCATGATTTCAAAGTATCTGTCATGAACTGCCGGAGAATATAAAGGCCGGTGGGACTAAGTCCCTTTCTTCAATTGCTGCTTCCACCCGAGCACCCTCGCTTTAGCTCCCTCGGCCTCGGCTTCGGGAATCATCCCTTTTTTCTGATAGAGCACTGACAGACTGGTGTGCGCGAGCACGTCGTCAGGATCTATTTCGGTGATTCTCGTGGCAACCTCAATCGCCTCATCGAAACGCTGCAAATCCTGCAGGGCCCGCGCCAGCCCATGCATGGCCTCAGTAAATTTCGGATCGGCAGTCAGTGACTCTTCGTAAGTCGCAACCGCCTTCTCCAGGTGACCCTCTGCCATGAGATCCAGGGCCGAATAATAGAGGTCCTCAGCTCTTTGGCGGGCGTTGGCGTCAGTCATGCGGAAGAGATCGAGGCAGAGCCTGGATTTTAGCACGGGCAGTTGTGGGGACAGCCGCCATCGGCTGTCCCGCCGTGCGAGCGGCGCTCTTCTCGGAACTGTCGCTTGGCATCCATTGTGGTTATTATTGGGGGCAGCATGCGCAACAAGATCCGATTCCTCTGGAACGCCACCCGTGGCCATCGCCTGGCTCCATGGCGTAGCCCGTACCTTCTCTGGCGCATCGAGACTTATACCGGCGTGAAGATGAAGCAGATCGGCTTCGTGGAGTTCTGGGAATTCATGTGGCGAGAGCGCCACGAACTCTGGCGCTTCCTCCGCTGGACCGGCGAGATGGAGCGCTACGCCCATCCCAAACCGAAGAGTTCGTAGCCGTTTGTGTTGGGAACCGTCTGTTCGTAGGCCTTGTGGAAGAGAGCTTTGTGGAAGAGCTTTAGTGGAAGAGCGGCGCTTTAGCGCCGCGTTCAGCGCGATCTGATGAAGGGCTTTAGCCCCGGTAGCCGCTTAAGCGCCCTTGCCCGCCGCTGTCGCTCCGCCGAGCTGTACGGTAACCTCTGCGCCCTTGCCCGCGCCCGTGAGCTGCGCCGCCGGCGCCCGGTTCGCAACGATCTCCAAATATCCCATGCTCCCGAGAATTCCAAAAACCTCTCCCGGGCCGCCCTCGGCATAAGCGCTGCGAATCTCCGTGATCTCTTTGCTTCCCACGATAACTTTGAACGCCGCCTTGCCAGAAAACAGTGCGGGAGCATCTTCCGGAGTAATGTTCGTGATCAGGTTTCCAAAGCGATCCACCTTCAGCACCACAGCCCTCAACTTGTTTTCCCCGGTAGGCTTGGGCTTGGGCGCGGCGAATTTCACGTAGTCCTCAATCTCGTCCCCGAACTTGCGCGAGTCCACGAGTTTCGCCAGATAAGCCGCCACCGGCGCAAACACGTCCCGCGCATGAAACGTATTGCTCACAGGCTGATGGAAATAGTGGTCGGAGGTGACGTGCCGCACATGAATGCGCTCTTCCTTCGCATACACCATCGACAGCACGCCGTTGTCAGGAGCGACAAAGTGATACCCGTCGCTCGACGCAATAATCGGCCGCCTCGTCGTTCCGACGCCCGGGTCCACCACAACCATGTGCACGGTTCCAGTTGGGAAATAGGAATACGTCTGCGAGATCGCGATCGCGCCGTCGAGCACATCAAAGGCCTGCACCGCGTGCGAGATGTCGACAATCGCCGCTTCCGGCACGATGTCCAGAATGACGCCTTTCACGGCGCCCACAAAATGATCATTGCTTCCAAAATCGGTAGTAAGAGTGATGATCGGACGATGCGCCAACTTGACCCTCGCTGGAAGACAAAATTATCCCTGTACCCGCGAAGTTAATTTGCTGGAGAGGCGGGAGTCAAGGCACTGTGGTAATGGGAAAATTGTGTATTGCCGTTGTTTTCACGCGCTTCTGCTATACTGATGTCGACGCTTTTTCCACGGTTTGCTTGTGACGCGGTGGTCCTGCTTTTTCTGACCAGCTTCATCTCCGCTTTTCCTGCCCGCCGTTTAGTTAGCGCAAATTCCAAAATAAGATGTGAGCGGCGTTGCGGCTCTTGACGTGTGTCAGAGTGTGCGTGACAAACGGCCCCTCCAGAAAGAAAAAAATTCGAATGACTACGTTTTCAGAACTGCGCTTGTCTCCTGCGTTGCAGCAGAAGCTGGCGGCAGCTCAATTCACCACCTTAACCCCCATCCAGCAAGACGCGATTCCTCCCGCTCTCGAAGGGCGAGATGTCATCGGCACCGCACAGACCGGTACCGGCAAGACCCTCGCATTTCTCATTCCGCTGATCGAAATGCTTCAGCGAGAGCCGGCGAATCACACCACGGCCCTGGTGCTGCTGCCAACCCGTGAGCTGGCCATGCAGGTTCACGAACAGTATGAACAACTACGCACCCACAAAATGCCCAAGGCTGCCCTCGTGATCGGAGGAGTTTCGGAGAAAGCCCAGATTCAAAGCCTGCGCGCCGGTTCGGAGCTGGTGATTGCCACTCCCGGACGTTTGCAGGACCTGATGAATCGTAAGTTCGCAGACCTGCGCCACGTGAAGGTCCTCGTGCTCGATGAAGCCGACCGCATGTTGGACATGGGATTCTTGCCCGCAATCCGCCGGATCTTGTCGGTGCTCCCTGCTAAGCGGCAGACCCTGTGCTTCTCGGCCACCATGGAGCAATCCGTCGCCGGCCTGGTAAACGACTACATGCGCGATCCGATACGGGTTGCTCTCGGTTCGGTGCTGAAACCGGCCGAAAGCGTACAACTGACAGCCTACGAAGTGCGGCCCGGCGAAAAGCTCGATATTCTCCGCCAGTTGCTGTACGCAGAAAAAGGCCAGACCCTCATCTTCACCCGCACGAAACGTGGCGCCGAAAGACTAGCCAAGGATTTGGTCCGCGACGGCTTCAACGCCGGCGTGATTCATGGCGATCGCTCGCAATCCCAGCGTAACGCAGCCCTGAGTGGATTTCAGGAGGGCCGTTATCAGGTGCTGGTTGCTACCGACGTCGCATCGCGCGGCCTGCACGTCGACGAGGTTGCCCACGTCATCAACTACGATCTGCCGAAGATGGCCGAAGACTTCATCCACCGCGTGGGACGTACCGGTAGAGCAGGACTGCAGGGACAAGCCTCGAGTCTGGTAGCAGGAGCTGAAGTCGTCGAACTCCGCCAGATCGAGCGTACTCTCAAGCTGAAGATTGAGCGCAAGCAGTTCGACAGTTCGGCGCCCGGTCGCCCGACGCGGGTCGTTCAAAACACCCTGGCATCCCGAACTTTGACCGCTTTGCCGGGCGAGGTATTTGCCTGAGAAACGCGCGGTTCTTCGATCAAGGGGTTCGTCTGTGAGCCTCCTGTCCTCTGTGGTCGAAGGTTTTCTCACCACAGAAGACACGGAGGAACCAGCCGTTTCAATCTTCCCGCAAGGCCTCGATCGGCTGAATGGACGCGGCCTTGCGTGCCGGCAAAAGCGCCGCAACCAGCCCGATGAGTGGCAGCATGAGCAGAACCGAGGCATAGGTCCAGGCGTCCAAAGGACGCACCTCGTACAAGAAGCTCCGAATCAGGCGTTCCGCCGGGAATGCCAGCAGTAGTCCCACGCCGAGTCCGATCCCGATTACGATCGAGCCTTGGCGGAAGACCATTTGCGCCACACTCTGCCGGCTCGCACCTAACGCCATGCGAACCCCGATCTCGCGGCGGCGATAACCCACGAGCTGCGATAACACTCCATAAAGTCCGGCGACCACCATCGCCACCGCAAGACCTGCGAACGAGCCGACCAAGTACAAGCCCAGCCGCTGGCTGAAGGTGTTCTGGTCGACAGCTTCCTGCATGGTTTGAAAGCTGTCGAGCGCGATGCTGGGTGCGACTTCATGAAATACCGACCGCATCTCAGCAGCAACCGGAATGTTGCTCCTGGTTTTAACGGCGAAGTGAACCATCGTCTTCAAGAGTGCCTGGTAGAAGAGCGATGTCGTTGGAACCTGTTGCTGCGGGAGCATGAGGAACGGTTGAACTTCAGCGCCCACGTTGTGGTCCGTCTGGTCGCCGAGAATCCCGACGATCGTAAACGGCTTGAGCATGCCGGTGTCCTTGCCCCCAAGCTCGATTTGCATTCCCAAAGGATCCTTCCCCTTGAAGTATTTTCGGTCGAAGGCTTCGTTGATTACTGTTACAAAAGGGGAAGAGGCAACATCATCGTCGTTGATCATGCGGCCGCGTATAACGGGCGTCCCGAAGGTTCGGGCGCAGTCGCCACTCACAGCCGTGACCCGCGTCGAACGCGGATTCGCCGGATCATCCGGTTGCCCGACGATCTTGAAGCTCGAACCTAAATCCCATCCCGAAAGGGGCGGCGCTGTGATGAGCGCGGCGCTCTCGATCCCCGGCACACGGCGCATGCGCTCGAGAACCGGTTGATAAGTGAGCGTGGCGACTGAGGCTGGCGCGTTCGCCGTGTCCTCCGAGACCGCCATCGCGGAAAACCCCGGAGCATCGGCAGGCATGGCGGTGAAGGTGGTAACGTTTGCGGTCTCAAAGCCCAGCCGCGCTTTTCCCAGATTCCAGAGCGTGTGGAAGAGCAATCCGGTTCCGACGAGCAGGAGCGTGGAGAGAGCGACTTCGGCGGCGACCAGGGCCCCGCTGAGCTTTCCCCCGACCGTTCGCGAGCCAACGCCTCGCGAAGCGGCTTGCAGCGCAGCCTGAGGATTCGCGCGCCCCGCCAAAAGAGCTGGCAGCAGTGACGAAAGCACCGTGGTGAGCGCGGCGATTGCGCCCAGCGCCAGCACGATTGTCCAGTGAATCGCGATCGAATCGGCGCGTGGGATGGTTCCGTCAGGTAGCTTTCGAATCCCGATCATGGCCAGTTTCGCGAGCAACAGGCCGGCTCCGCAACCCAACAGGCTCAGTGACAATCCCTCAGCTAGCATTTGACGGACAAGCCGTACTCGGCCAGCGCCAAGGGCGGTCCGAACCGCAAATTCCTGCTGGCGCGCCAGGCAACGGGCAATCAACAGATTCGAGACATTGGCGCAGGCGATCAGCAGAACCAGCGCCAGAGCACCGAAAAGAGCATAGAGAACGGGACGCACCGGCCCGGTGAGCAATTCCTGGTACGACGAGGCCCAAAACTTGATTTCTCCGTGGGAACCCTCGCGCGGGATGTGAGCGGCGATCGCATCGAGTTCGTGCTGAGCCTGCGCGATCGTGGCTCCGGAACGAAGCTCGCCCACCACGTTGAAGAAGTTGTAACCCCTGTCCTTCAACATCTCCGCTGTAGGTTGAAGCGGCACCCACACACCCTTTTGAAGATCCGCCCCCACTTGTTCGGGGAAGTGGAAGCTCTCTGGCATTACTCCAACCACAGTGTGCGTCTTGCCGCTGATTTTGATCCCTTGGCCGACGATGCCTGGATCCGCATGAAAGCTCTGACGCCACTGTCCCTCCGAGAGCACTGCCGCCAGCGGTCCCCCCGCTTGGCCCTCTGCTTCGACGAACGTGCGGCCTAGCAAGGGCCGTGCGCCGAGCATGGGAAACAGGTTTGCGGTTACGTGCGGTGCCAGAATACTTTGCGAACCGTCCCGAGTTTCAAGAACACTGACGTCTTCCGTGTACCCAGCGGCCTCCTGCAGTAGTGTGGACTGAGTATGAATGTCGCGATAGTTCAGCCACGAGGTGGTGGAAAACGATGCCTTATCGACGCCCGAACCGAAATAGACCAGGCGATCGGAATGCGTATAGGGCAACGGCCGCAGGAGAACGCTTTCGATGACCGTGAAGATTGCGGTGTTCGCGCCAATCCCTAGAGCCAGGGTCAAGACAGCCAGCACAGCCATTCCTGGTGTCTTCCGCAGCTGGCGCAACGCGTAGCGCAAATCGTGGAAAAGAGTCTGCACGGACACCTCCGGCGTTCGAGTCCGAGGGAAGTCCGGCACTTTCGTAGCCAAAGGAAGACAAAAAACATCCCGACTGTTATCAAGCAATTCCGCGGATGTGTGGGGATCGGACCTGCGTTTCGCCTGACCAAAAGCGGAGTGAGTGTCCGATAACGAACAGAGCGAGAACGGCGGCATCCGGATATTTCTACTCGTACCGCAGCGCCTCAATCGGATGCATCCGCGCCGCCTTCAGAGCAGGGAAGAACCCGGAGACGATCCCAACCATCGAGAGAATCGTGAACGAGATAATCATCACGCCCATTGATGCATGCAGGAAGATCGCGCCCTCATGGTCGGTAGTCTTGTAGAACTCGTCGTACAAAGGCATCGGCGGGATCACCCAGGTCAGAAACTGTGCCACCAGCATCCCGATCGCGCCACCGACAAATGTCAGCACCAGAGCTTCCAGTAGGAACTGAATCAGAATGTGCCGTGGCCGCGCCCCAATCGCCTTTCGTAGCCCAATCTCCCGCGTCCGCTCCGTGACGGACACCAGCATGATGTTCATCACGCCAATCCCGCCGACCGCCAGTGTGCAGACTCCAATCAGCCCGAGCACCGCCTGCAATCCGTAGGAGAATGCATTGATCATGCCGCGGTCTTCAATCGTGTCCCACTCCGGCGTGGCCTTGTCGTCCTTGGGATCGAAATGATGCCGCCGCGCGATCACCTCACGCGCCGCCATGAGCGCCTTCTTGTTCTGCTCCGGCGCCATCGGCTGAATAATGATTTCGTCGGGATCTCGCAGGTTCTTCAGATCGCGCATCAGCGCAAATGGAATGAACGCATTCTCGTTGTCGGGACCCTGATACATCGAGTCCTGAATCTTGTTGCGCATGGTCCCGATCACTTCGAAATCCAGCCCGCCAATTTCCACGTGCTGTCCTGCGCCTGGCGCTCCCTGAAAAACTTTCTTCGCTGCGTTGTATCCCAGGATTACCACTCGGCGGTGATCCGCGAAATCCGTCTCGTTGAAATAACGTCCGTCATCGAGATCGAGCTTGCGCATCTGCCCGTACGGCATATCGACGCCGCGCGTCATGATCGAAACCACGCGCGTACCGATCTTGAACCCGAAGTCGCGATCGATCTCTCCACTCACTGCCCGGATGATCGGAACTTCATCGCGGATCGCTTCCACATCTTCGAGTTCATACTTCACGGCCTTGCCGGCGCGCTGCCCTCCGGCCTGCATACTCGTCTGCCCAGGCCACATGACGATGACGTTGTTTCCCATGTTCAGGAATGCGCTGAGCACGCAACCGCCAAGCCCCTGCCCGTAGGCCAGCAACAGCACCACCGATACCAGGCCCCACCCGATGCCCAGCATGGTCAACGCTGAGCGCGTCCGGTCGCGCATCAGCGCTTGCCATCCCTGCAATACCAGTTCCTTCAGAAACATGGTGGACACGAAGGAGGCACGTTTCCTGGCGCGGGGTGCGCGGAGCGGGGCAGGCGCCGGCCATTCGTGGACTCTCGGCGTTTCTCGACTCTCCGTCGTGAGTGGTGGGACCGCGCTCATTTCCGTGCCTCCCTTATCACTTGCTACTCGATGTGAATATCGCCCGACCCGGTATGTACGCGGAGCAGTGGCCCGCCGCCGCGCACTTTGCCGTGAATCGATTTGTGCGAATCCCCGATGCGCCCCTGCACCGTCATCTCCACCGGGGCACCTACGTCGACGGAGCCGGAACTGGTCGAAATGTCCGCATCAAACGCGGCATTCGACGGCAATCGCAGACGCACGTTGCCGGACCCGGTGCGGGCATCCCAGGTACCGGTCTGCTTGCCCTCAGCGGTAATTTCACCGCTGCCGGTCTCTCCGTGGAAGCTGCCCTGCACGCCTCTCGCGGTGATGTTCCCCGAACCCGTATGCAGATCGATGTCGCCCGGCCCGGTTTCTTCAATCTCGACATCGCCGCTTCCGGTGCCCCCGCGCACGGGTCCCGCAACCTGCCGCGCCCGCACGTCACCCGATCCTGTTTGCACCCGGATCTCGCCGTTCAGATTTGTGAGTCTCACATCGCCCGACCCGGTCTGCACCTCCGCATTACCGCGCGTGCCCTCGATCGTCTGATTGCCTGAGCCACTCTTCGTGCGCACAGTCGTTTCCGCCGGCACAGTAATGTCGTAATCAATGGAGATGTTCCGGTAATCCACGTATTCGATGTGAATATTGTTGCCACTCTGCCGTATCGGGGGATTCTGTTCGATGGCGTGTACATCTTCCTCGCGCCGCCCTCCAAACCATCGGTCACCGACATAAATCTTGCCGTGAATCTGCACCGATCCCGACGAACCTGCATGCACCTTCACATCGCCCGAGTGCGTCAGCACTTCGAGATCGACCGGCCCGCTGACGGAGAGCGTTCTGTCGAATGTTCCCTGCGGCGTCGAGGCAAACGCCACCGCCGAGGTGAACAGCACGACCAGCGCGATCGTCACCAATAGTCCGAATTTTGATCCGCTGGACTCGAAAGCCGAGGGGAGAACTTGATTTTTTCTATTCATAACGTAGCGACTCCACAGGTTGCATATCCGCGGCGCGCTGGGCTGGATACATGCCCGCCGTCACGGTGATCAACGAAAGCGTCAAAATCGAAATCACAATCGAAATCGGCGACACAATCGGATGTGGCACAAAGTCTGGCAGGGGGATGACGACCATCGCAACGCAGATGCCGATTCCAACACTGAGCCCGAGAATTCCACTGACGATCGTCAGCATTGCCGACTCCGCAAAGAATTGCCGCAAGATGTCGCGTTTGGTCGCGCCCATGGCTTTGCGCGTTCCAATTTCACGGGTGCGCTCGGAAACCGAAACCAGCATGATGTTCATCACGCCGATTCCTCCGAGACATAGCGTCACCACCGCCACGCACCCGAAGAACAGAGTGACCACTCCAAAAATCTTCGCCAGCTGCTTGGCGCCATCCATCGTGTCCCATATGAAAAGCGCATCTTTATCGGTAGGATCGAAGTGCCGCACCCGCCCGATAGCGCGCCGGACCTGCAACACGGCCGCCTCGTGATTCTCCGGATCGCCTACTTCAAACACAATGTCATCCAGATATCCGCGCGTGATGCCGGCACCAGGTTTTTCCGGGGGAGGGAAGTCGCGCGACACCGCCGAATATGGTGCGAAAAGATAGTCGTTGTCCGGTCCGCTGTAGTTGGAATTCTGTTTCTTCTCTGCCAGCACTCCCACGACCGAGTAGGGAACGCTCTTGACCAGAACGGTCGCGCCAATCGCAGGCTGTCCTGGGAACAGCTGCCGGTAAGCCTTCGATCCGAGCACCAGAACTCGCCGCCCTTCGCGCTCGTCATCGTCGGTGACCAGCCGACCCTCAGAAACCTTGAGCGACCGGAAATCCTGATACGACGGCCACATTCCTACCACGCCGCGATTGGCCAGATTGAATTGGCTGACTTCGGGAATGGTTCTGCGTAATTCGGGGCTGACATTCTTGACCAGGTAGCATTCGTCGCGGATCAACTCAGCATCATCCACATTCAGCCGAATTTCCCGCCCGGCTGCCCGTCCTCCAACCTGCGTGCTCGTCCGCCCGCCCCACACGATCACCAGGTCCTTGCCCAGCGTCTCCATGTGTCTTTTCTGATCCACGACAAAGCCGCGCCCCAGCCCCACCAGAATGATCACCGACGCGATTCCCCACACTAGCCCAAACATCGTGAGAAAGGTCCGCAATTTGTGAGCCCGGAATGTAGCTACGGCTTGTCGGAAAATCTCGGAGAGAGTCATGGAACCGGACCTCTAGCATCAGACGGAACACTCAAAATCGTTCCTATACAACTCAGACCTCGGAGTTACAGGCTGGTTGGCCGAAGTCCGAGGTCTGAAGTCTGACGCCACGTTTTACTGCAGTACGACTTGATCCCCTTCTTTCAGCCCGCTCAGAACTTCTGTCTTCGCGCCGTTGGAGATCCCAATGTTGACCGCCACCTTATTCTTGCCTTCCTTACCCTTCGGATCAGGAATCTCGACGGACGCCTTCTTGTCCTTGTCGTAAAGAATCGCGCCTTCGGGAATCTGCAGCACGTTCTTGTGCTCGTCCAGGATGATCTCCGCATTCGCGGTCATCTCGGCTTTGAGTTCGCCGCCCGGATTCTGGATCGACACGCGCACTTCAAACGTCGTGACGTTATCCTTCTCCACGCCCATCGGAGAAATCTTGGTCACTTTGCCATCGAAAGTCTTGTCTTTGAAGGACTCAACTTTAATCCGCGCCCGCTGTCCCAGATAAACCTTGCCGATGTCGCTCTCGTCCACTTTTCCCTTCACGTAGACTTCGCTCGTATCGCCGAGAGTCATGACCAGCGTGGCCGACGATCCCAACACCAGGATGGAACTAACTGCATCGCCCATTTGCACATCGCGCGAGAGCACAATGCCGTCGATCGGCGAAATGATGTCGGTATAGCTGAGCTGTTCTTCCAACTGCTTCAGATTCGCCTGGTCCTGCGCGACATTGGCCTGCGATTGCGCGATCTTTGCCTTCAGTACCGTAACTTGCGCCTTCGAGACGTTCTGCTTGTTGAGCGCCATCTCGTAATTCTTCTGCGAGTCTTCCAGGGCGGACGTGGAAACCACGCCATCCTTCGCCATATTCTCGGCACGGTCATATGCCCGCTTCAAAAGCGGAACGTCCGGGCCTTCTGCATCCACTTTGGCGCGCTCGAAATCGGCCTGTGAGCTCTTCAGGTTTGCCTGCGCCGCTTCCAGCGCCGCCTTCGATTGCTCCACCTGCGCTTCAATCTCAATCTTGTCGAGCTGCGCCAGCAGTTGGCCTTTCTTCACCCGATCGCCGTAGTCCACCAGCAATTTCTTCACGATGCCGCTGGCCTTCGACTTCACCTCGACCTTGGTGATGGGCGTGACCTTGCCGGTCGCCACCACGCTCTTGGCCAAGTCTCCCTTTTCCACTTTGGCGAGCTTCGAAGGATCGATCTTGGTCCCGCCGCGGGTAGCCGCGAATACTCCGATCGCGATCAACAAGACGATTCCCAGTCCAACTCCGCCCCAAATCATCAATTTGCGGCGCTTCTTTTTGCCATTAGTGCCGTTACCGTTCACAGATCCTCCTCGATATACTGCTCGTTGAAGATTGGGAGCCATCTTGCCGCCCTTATCAGCTATTACGCGGCCCCGGCTGAATTAGTTCCGAAGAATTGCTGCCTGCGATGCGAAAAGAAAGCGTTACGTTGCCAAACCGCCCGCTTTCTGCGAATTAGACCTGCTTTCCATAAAAAGGATAGCGCAATGCCTCCCTGATTTTTGTGATGCCAAACACACCTGACGAGCCCGAATCCAGGGAAACAGCTCCGATTAATGAGAACTGAGAACTGGGTACTGAGAACTGACTACTGCCTCTAACCCCTAGCCCCTGCCCCCTGCTAAAATTACCCCTCAATGGTCGCCTATGTGCTGCTCCGGGTCTTCCTGATCCTCCTCCTGGTAGCAGCCAATGCGTTCTTCGCCGCCGCCGAATTTGCCCTCGTGAGCGTGCGCGACACCCGTATCCAGCAGCTCATTGACGCCGGACGCATCGGCGCCCGCATCGTCCAGCGTCTCCACCAGCACCTCGACGAAGTCGTCAACGGCGTCCAACTCGGTATCACCATGGTGAGCCTCACCCTCGGATGGATCGGCGAGCCCATGGTCGCCAGCCTGGTCGGCAGCCTGCCCATCGTCCAGCGCCTGCCCCACGTTGCTATCTACGCGCACACCATCGCGATCGCCATCGCCTTCACCCTGATCACTTACATGCACGTGATCCTCGGCGAACTCGTCCCCAAGACGCTCGCCCTGCAGCGATCCGAGCAGATCGCGCTGGCGGTCGCTGCGCCAATGGAAGCTTTCCTCACCCTGACCCGCCCCGTCCTCTTTTTTATGCGCAGATCTGGCGGATTGGTTTTAAGACTCTTCGGCGCGCAGCCCGCCCGCCGCGGAGGCGCCGTCCACTCCCCCGACGAACTCAAGCTGATCGTCACCGCCAGCCGCCAGTTCGGGCAAATCCCGGAATTCCAGGAAGAGATGATTCACAGCGCCATCGAACTCGACAGCATCACCGTCCGCGAAGTCATGGTCGCGCGCCCTGACATCTTTTCCTTGCCCTCTGATCTCATGCTCGACGACGCTCTGGCCAAGGTTGTCGAGGGTCAGCACTCCCGCATCCCGATTTACGATCCGCAGCGCGGCCCCGAGCACATTGTCGGAGTCCTTTACTACAAAGACCTCATGCGCTGGATGCGGCTCCGCCTCAGCAACCTCGGCCAGACCAGCGCCACCCGCATTTCCCGCATGCAAATCGGGCAGATCATGCATGACGTTGTCGTAGTTCCGGAGACCAAGGTGCTCGCCGAACTGTTAGCCGAATTCAAAGAGCGCCGCCGTCATCTCGCTGTGGTAGTCGATGAATTCGGATCCACCGCCGGAGTAATCACGGTGGAAGATATCCTCGAGCAACTAGTCGGCAACATCGAAGACGAATTCGATGTCTCGCCCAGTGAGCCAGCCTTGGAAGATGAATCGGTCATGGTGCTGGAAGGCTCCGTAAATATCCGCGACCTCGAAATGGAATACGGCCTGATGCTGCCGCGCGACGCGGGATTCGAGACCCTGGCCGGTTTTATGTTCGCCCGCCTGCAGCGCATCCCCAACGTCCGCGACCATTTCGAATACGAAGGCCGCCGCTACACGGTCGAGGAATTAGAAGGCCACCGCATCGCCCGGGTAAGAATAGAAAAGACCGGGAAAGTCGAAGGCGAGGCCGAAGCCGCCAAGGGAGCCGGAGATTGACGTGGCGGGTTTTTCAAGAAGTTAAGGCGATGACACTGTGGAACCGCATTCTGCTGCGGGCCACCTGCGCATTGATTGTCATCGGTGCCTCGCCACCGGCGTTGGAGATTCTGCTAAAGCCGTTGCTACCGCGATTCCCCGGTCCTGTGTTGTCCGCGATTCTGTTCTCGATTATTTTTGTATTCTCGATCTGGGGTTTCCTCGACTACGCTGTCGGCAAGGCGATCTGTGTGATCCTTGCAATTTGCGTGATTCTTGTCTTGGTCAGCCCCGGAATCAAATGGTGGATCAAGAGCTGTATAGCGGGATCGGCGGGGATTACTTTCTATGCCGTGCTCTGTTGGGTCCAACGGTTAAGCCATGGTTGGCAACGGATTGCTCCAGCCGAGAACTGAGCCCTGAGAACCGTCCTCCAACGCGTCCTCTATACCCTTCCGGTCATCTGGCTGGTGGTCAGTCTCGTCTTCCTTTTGATCCACTTGGTCCCGGGAGATCCCATCCAGCAGATGCTCGGTGAAGGCGCCCCACCCGCCGACATCGCCGCTACCCGGCATGCCTTCGGCCTCGACGCCCCACTTGGTGAGCAATACATCCGTTACTGGAAAGGCGTCCTCCACGGCGACCTTGGCCGCTCTATCCGCTACAACCAGACCGTGGCGAGACTCCTCGCGAAGCCCTACCTCTGCACGTTTGTTCTCACTATGGCAAGCCTCTTGGTCGCGATCGTCCTCTCCATTCCTTCCGGGGTCCGTTCCGCTCGCCGCCGCAACCGCTGGGACGATCGCCTGCTTTCCGTGGTGAGCCTCTTCGGCCTCTCGTTTCCGAACTTCGCGCTCGGACCAATCCTGATCCTGCTCTTCGCAATTAAAGCCGGGTGGCTCCCCGTTTCCGGCGCGGGATCATTCGCCAATTTGGTGCTGCCCGCCATCACCATGGGCAGCGCCCTGGCCGCCATCCTCACTCGCATGGTTCGCACCAGCATGCTCGAGGAACTAAGCCAGGACTACATCCGCACCGCCCGCGCCAAAGGCCTCCCCGAGCGGACAGTCGTCTATCGCCACGCCCTCCGCAACGCCATGATTCCTGTGCTCACGGTCCTGGGCCTGCAATTCGGAGCGTTACTGGCGGGCGCCATCGTAACGGAAACCATTTTCTCCTGGCCCGGCGTCGGACGCCTCACCATCCAAGCCATTTCCAACCGAGACTACTATCTGGTCCAAGGCTGCATCCTCGCCATCGGCCTCACCTATGTCGCCGTCAACTTCCTGACCGACGTGCTGTACTCGGTGGCGAACCCCAGAATCAGACAGTGAGCCCAACGTGATTCGCGTGAAGTGAGAACTGCCGTGCCCAGCCCAAAATTCAAAAGGCGGGACTCTGCGGTCCCGCCTTCTGTGCAGCCAACTTATGCTGCGTGCATTACTTTCTTCATCCGCTCTTCCAGTTCTTTCGGCGACACATCTTCCACGTGGGTAGCGACGCCCCACAGGTGTCCGAACGGATCCTGAAGGAAGCCGGAGCGGTCCCCGTAGAACTGGTTCTCCACCGGCTTCAGGATTTTTGCGCCTTCCGCCGCCGCGCGCTTCACCACGGTATCGACGTCGGGCAGGTAGACATAGAGGCTCACCGGGCTTTGGCCAATCGTCGTCGCACTGGTATGCCCCTGGCCCATGGCGGGATTCTCATCGGCCAGCATGATATGCGAGTTCCCGATCTTCAATTCGGCGTGACCGACCTTCCCGTCCGGGCCATTCATGCGAACGACTTCCGTCGCGCCGAAAACTTTCTTGTAATATTCAATCGCTTGGGCGGCGCCCTTAACGATCAGGTACGGTGTGATGGTGTTGTAATCTTTGGGAATATACGAGACTTTATTCATGATCTTCCTCCTTGGAATGTAAGGCTAGGGGTGGAGGTTTCGGCGCGCGCTTGCGGAAGGGATTTTACGATCCCGCTGTTTCTCTATGCTCTATAAGAACACAACTGAATTTCGATCTCAAGGCCGGGTTACGGAGATTTAGTATTCCTGATTTGACTACGCCGACTGCCCATCCTGCACCTTATTGGGGATCGAGACCTTCAAGGTGTGCCCGATCGCGACTTGGTCCGGTCCAGGAAGCTTGACTCGTATATACAGCGATAGTATTCTGTATATACATTCGTTTCGAAGCTGAGGACGACGTTATGGCCGTTACTCTCACCTCTATCCGCTTAGATACAAACCTTGCCGACGAGGCTGTGAAAGTCCTCGGTGTCAAGAGTCGCACTGAAGCCGTCCACGTAGCACTCCGCGAAATTGTTGCGCTCAAGCGTTTTAAGGATTTGATGAAAAAGAACGCGGGGAAACTTTCGTTCGCCGGACACCGTGAGTGACCTCATCGTTTTCGACACATCAGTGCTGGTCGACGACCTGCGCACCGCTCGCTATCAGGCAAAGATCCAATCCATTAGCGGTCTGATACGAACATCTTCGGTGGTTCTGGCCGAGTTATGGCGCGGCGCAACCAAAACTGCCGAACGCGAGTTCGTCCGAGCCCTCGGCAGGAACCATCCCATCTTTACTCCCAGCGAACGCATTTGGCTGGAGTCCGGACAGTTACTGGCAAAGATGCGTGCCGACAAGGGCTTCACCTCTGAAAAGCTGCGGGATTTGCATTTTGATGTGCTGATCGCTCTTACTGCGCGGTCTCATGGAGCTCGCCTGATCACCTCCAACCGCGCCGACTTCGAACTGATTCATCAATACCGCAAATTCCGCCTCGAAGTTTGGTAGGTTTGTATCGCTATGTCGACCGCCGCCATCTCGTTCCGCCGCCGCGTTCTCGGCAATGCACGCCACAATCCCCTGGCCGCCATTGGAGTCATCCTAATCCTCGTCTTCCTGATCTTCGCCTTATTTGCCCCATGGATCGCCCCGCACGATCCAGCCGCCATCGACCTCGCGGGACGACTCAATCTACCTTCACCCTCCCACTGGTTCGGCACCGACGAACTCGGACGCGATATCCTCTCCCGCATCATTTACGGCGCACGCATCTCCCTGCTCGTGGGCGCCAGCGTGGTTGCAACTTCGCTGATTCTCGGCCTGATCATCGGCTCGATCGCGGGCTACTACGGAGGCGGGATCGACCGCTTTTTCAACGTGGTCGTGATGAACGCTTTTCTTTCTTTCCCTGGAATTCTGCTGGCCATCGCCTTCGTCGCCTTCCGCGGCCCCGGCATCTTCAACCTCGTCCTCGCGCTGTCCCTCGGCGGATGGGTCGGCTACGCGCGCCTGGTCCGCGGACAAGTTCTCGCTGCGCGCGAGCGTGAATTTGTCGAAGCTGCCCGCGCCTTGGGCGCTAGCGACTTGCGCATCATCGTGCGTCACATTCTGCCCAACATCATTCAGCCGGTGGTGGTGCAATCCGCGATCGGTATGGCCGGAGCCATCCTCGCCGAGGCCACTATGAGTTTTCTCGGGCTCGGTGTTCCTCCCCCAACCGCGAGCTGGGGAACCATGCTCAACGACGGCCGCGCCCATCTCTTCGACGCGTCCCACCTCGTCCTGTTTCCGGCGCTCGCTGTCATGCTGGCCGTCCTGAGTTTCAACTTCATCGGCGACGCCCTCCGCGACTACCTTGACCCCCGCTCCCGGATCGAAGCCGGACTATAATTTCTGCTGGCTTGAGACAACGTTTACGGGCCCCCGACGTTCTATGTCTGGAAGGAGGTGTTTATGAACCGCGCCCGTCTCACCTCCCTAGCCCTCCTGGCTTTCTTCTCGGTGTCTTGTGGATCCACGCCGGCCAAAAAAATCGACGGCGTTTGGAACGCAAGCCTGCAAAATCCTGACGGCTCCGTAGCCTATACATTTATGGCTACTCTCACCCAAAGCACCGGATCAACGGTGATCGTCAGCAATTTCGGTTTCACCAGTCCTGCCACTTGCTTCACGGCTCCGTTAGGCCAGACCGCCACGTTCACGGCCTCCGGGCACTCCGGCGGGTTTGAGACCGGTCCATTCGGGATGAATATCGACACGGGGATGATGACTCCGGTGGAAAATGTTCTGAACCTCACCGGCAGTCGCAACAGCAGCGGCACGATTTCGGGCAACTGGACCCTTACAGGCCTCTCGGGATGCTCTGGCGTCGGTGGTACCTACAATATGAGTACCCCGCTTCCCATGTAGCTGGAGCGTGAGCTGCTGCGCGAGCAGTGCCCGCTCGCAATGGGCTTTTCCCCTCGTGCATCATCACTGGCGCTACTTGAAATCACCTCTAACTCACTGTTCCTGCACAACATAAAACTCCCGCAACATTTCTTGACACTCTGGGTTTCATCCGACGTGGCCACAATGCAGGTGAGAATTACGAACCAAAATCCAACGGAGAGAAATCCATGAACAGCACCCTCAAGATCTCGTTTCTTAGTACAGCGCTCGCAATTCTCGCGCTGCCAGTTGTGGCCCAGAATTCAGCACCCTCGACGCCGGTAACCGGCGAGAGCATTCAGGACCGAAAAGAGAGCCAGCAGGACCGCATCGCCAACGGCGTGAAGAGCGGAGAACTGACTGCCGGTGAAACCGCCAACCTGGAAAAGAAAGAAGCCACGGTCAACCAGGAAGAGCGTGACATGCGCAAGCTTGATAACGGCAAGCTGACCACTGCCGACAAGAAAACGCTGACCCAGCAGCAGAATCAAATGTCCAAGCAGATTTACCAGGACAAGCACAATTCAGCCGTCCAGGACACCGATCCCAAGAGCGAAGTCGGCAAGCGAGCCGAGAACCAGCAGGATCGCATCGGACAGGGCATCAAGAGCGGACAACTCACCGCTGGTGAGGCCGCGCACCTCGAAAACAATGAAGCCAAGATCAACAATGAGGTCCGCAACGACCGCGCTGCTAATGGTGGCAAACTAACGCCACAGGAGCGCGCCAAGGTGAACCGCCAGCAGAACCGCCAGTCGCGCCAAATCTATCGCGACAAACACAACGGTCGCCATCAGTAAGCGACTTTCCCACAGCAGAAAGAACGAAAGAGCAATGCAGTGGTGAGCCCCCGGGTGGCAGCCGGGGGCATTTTTCTTTTAGCTTGAGCCATGAGTGGTGAGCAATGAGCCAGTAGTGAGGTAAGTCGGGTTGCTCAACGCTCACTGCTCATTGCTCATTGCCAATCCATTCAGCTCGTATCTCATTGGTTTTGCTGCGACATACATTTCTTGACATAAATCGCAAATTGCAATATAAATATAGCGATTTGAGAAGTGGAACGGGGCGCACATGAAGCTGGGCGAAAAAATCCGTTACCTGCGTGAGGTTGAAGGGTCGCTCCGCGGTCTCGGCCGTCCTATGACGCAGCTCGAGTTGGTGCGCGCGATCCGCGATGAACTGGGCAAAGGGAAGAGCATCAGCCAGTCGTATCTCTCGCAGATCGAGAGCGGCTCGCGCCCGCACATGACGCAGTCTTCGCGCGCGCTGCTGGCGAAGTTCTTCAAGGTTCATCCTGGCTTTCTGGTGGATGACCCAGAGGGTTATCACACGGAACTGACTTCGGACTTGCGAACGGTGGAAGGCCAGATTGACGTCTGGTTGCTGCAGGGTTCGGAGCGATTCGCGAGCGACCCGGAGATCAGCCATGTGCTGATCAAGGCCGCACGCGAGAAAGATACGCGCCGCGCTTTGCTGCTCCTGGGAGCGATCCTCGACACGCCGGGATTGTCGGATCGTCTGTTGGAGGCGTTGCGTCCGGAGTTGGCGGCCGCCGGGAATCATCATCACCGCGCGGAAGGGAGGCGAATGCGATGACCTGGTCTGACTTTTATCTGATCTGTTTCGCAGTCGGTTTCTGCTTCAGCTTCTTTTCGTTTGTGTTTGGAAGTTCGCGCTTTGGGAAACTCCATCTGCCGCACTTCCATGGCCACGGAGTTGGACATCTGCCGACGGTGCATGGACCGGTCACTCACGGCCCGACCGCTGGCCATGGCGTCGCACATGGCCCGTCAGCGACTCATGCCCAGGGAGCCTCGCATGCTGCCCGCGGCGCAAGCGTTTCGCCGTTCAATCCACCATCCATCGCCGCGTTTCTGGCGTGGTTTGGCGGCACGGGATACCTGCTGGCGCGCTTCTCAGTTCTGTGGGTAGGACTGGCACTGGTGCTCGCGGTCATCGCTGGACTGATTGGCGGGTCAATCATCTTTTTGTTCCTAACTAAGGTTCTCATGTCTGACCAGGAGTTTCTCGATCCCGCGGACTTCGAAATGGTGGGTGTGCTCGGCAAGCTTTCGGTGCCGATCCGCGAAGGCGGCACCGGGGAATTGATCTACTCGCAGATGGGCACACGCCGTGTCTGCGGCGCGCGCAGCGACGACGGTTCAGCGCTCGCGAAAGGCTCGGAAGTGGTGGTTACCCGCTACGAACGAGGCATTGCCTACGTCCAGCTGTGGAGCGAACTGTCGGGCGAACTGGATGAGGCGAGCACCACCGGGAGATCCGAGTAACAGCGGCGAGGAGAGGAATATGAATCGCGTTTGGCACAAACCGGCGGTCTTGTTGATGTGGCTGGCGCTCCCCACCGCTGCCTGGATCTATTGGCGCGTCTGGGATCAACTGCCCGCGCGCATGGCGGTGCACTTCGACGCCAACTGGCAGCCCAACGGCTACACGTCGCGCGAAGGGGCAGCGCAACTGGGCCTCGAGATTCTGATGGTCATGCTGGTGCTGTTCACGGTGACGACACTGATCGTCGATGCGCTCAAGCCGGCCGCATTCTGGCCCGCCCTGTTGGTCTCGTACGCGGTGCTGGGTTTCTGCTGGTATGGCAATTACTCGATCGTCGACTTCAATTTGAAGGCACAGCAGGTGCATTCCGGATTAAAGGGACCGACGTACAAAAGCACTTCCCAGCTCTTAGTCGCAAATTGCCGGTTGCTACTGTTGGCAGGGCCCGTAACTCGGACAACTGAGAACTGAGAACTGGGAACTGCTTTTCTGGAGGAGGCGTTATGTTCGAAGGTCTTTCGCACTGGGCAGTGATCTGGATCATCGCTGGCCTGGCGGTATTCGTCATTCTGTTTCTCATCAGCACCATGGCCAGGCTATATCGCAAAGCGGGTCCGCACGAAGCGCTCATCGTTTACGGCATGGGCGGAACGCGTGTCGTCAAGGGACACGGCACAGTCGTGCTTCCGATGGTGCAAGTTTGCCGCGGTCTGTCGCTCGAACTCATGTCGTTCGACGTCGCACCCCAGCAGGATCTCTACACCAAGCAAGGCGTCGCCGTCACGGTCGAAGCCGTCGCTCAGATCAAGGTGAAATCCGACGACGAGTCGATTCGCACCGCGGCCGAGCAATTCCTCACCAAGACTGATCAGGAGCGCGAAGGTCTGATCCGCCTGGTGATGGAAGGCCATCTGCGCGGCATCATCGGCCAACTTACGGTCGAGGAAATCGTCAAGCAGCCCGAGATGGTTTCCGACCGCATGCGTTCCACTTGCGCCGACGACATGAACAAGATGGGTCTTGAAGTCATCTCGTTCACCATCAAAGAAGTCCGCGACAAGAATGAGTACATCACCAACATGGGACGCCCCGACGTCGCTCGTATCAAGCGCGACGCCGACGTGGCCGCTGCCGAAGCCGATCGCGACACTGCGATCAAGCGAGCTCTGGCGCAACGGGAATCGGCCGTAGCGAGAGCGCAAGCCGATCAGGAACGCGTGCAGGCTGAAACCGCGTCTCTCGCCAAGCAGGCGGAAGCGCAACGCGATCTGGAAGTGAAGAAGGCCCAATACCTGGAAGTCACGAAACGCCAGCAGGCGCAGGCTGATAAGGCCTACGACATCCAGACCAACATCATGCAACAGCAGGTTGTGGCTGAGCAGGTGAAGGTGCAGCAGATCGAGAAAGAGCAGCAAGTCAAGGTGCAGGAAGCCGAGATCAACCGCCGCGAGAAGGAGCTGATCGCAACCGTGCTGAAGCAGGCTGAGATCGAGCGTCAGCGGATTGAAACCTTGGCCGAAGCCGAAAAGTCGCGCCTGATGGCCGAGGCCGAAGGCCACGCTTCGTCGATTCGCCAGCAGGGCGAAGCTGAAGCCGAAATCATCTTCAAGAAAGGCGAAGCCGAAGCCAAGGCAATGAACGTGAAAGCCGAGGCTTTCCAGGAGTACAACCAGGCGGCCGTCATCGACAGGTTGTTTGCCAGCATGCCGGAAGTGGTCAAAGCGCTAGCCAGTCCGTTGGCCAACGTCGACAAGATCACGATCGTCTCAACCGGCAACGGCGATGCGTCGGGAATGAACAAGATCACCGGCGACATCACCAAAATGGCAGCGCAGATTCCGGCATTATTCGAGACACTCTCGGGCATGCCGCTGTCAGAGTTGCTGGGCAAGGTTAGGCAGATCGGCGACAAGGCCCCCAAGCCACCAGAGTTGCCGAAAGCCTAGCGAGGGGTCCGGGGAAGCTCGTGTGTTTTGTGTGGGGACGGGCGCTTTCGCCCGTCCCGACGAGCGAAGCGAGGAGCAGTGGAGTGAGTTATGAACCGCAAACCGAAGTACGCAGGACTTGGCATCGCGCTGGGACCCGCACTAGGCGCGGTCGCCGGAGTGATGGCGGGCAACATGGGCGTGTGGCTCGCCATCGGAGTCGCCATCGGCCTCACGATAGGACTCTCGTTCCGCCGCAGGTCTATTGAGTGTCCGCAGTGCGAAGAGATTCATCGCGCGCATGCAGCGGTCCTTGAGGCAAGAAGGCAGTTATGAGAACAGAGCCTTTTCGCGCTTCCGAACGGATCGAAATTCAACTGAGCTGCAGCCGGGGTCGGTTGGCTCATAGCTCACAGCTCATAGCTCACAGCTAGAAGGGAGTTCACCATGGCACTACTAGAGCGGGTCGCAACATTGGTTCGGGCAAATCTCAACGATCTCATCGACAAGGCCGAAGAGCCGGAGAAGATGATCAAGCAGGTAATCCTCGACATGCAGAACCAGCTTCTGCAGGTCAAGACGCAGGTCGCGATCGCCATCGCTGACCAGCACCTGCTCGAAAAAAAGCACCAGGAAAGCGCCGACAAGGTTGCCGAATGGATGCGCAAGGCCGAACTGGCCGTCGACAAGAAGGAAGACGACCTCGCGCGCGCCTCTCTGCTGCGCGTGGAGAGCTATCGCGAGCTGAGCGAGAACTTCACGCAGCAAGTCGCTGATCAGAAGGCGCAGGTCGAAAATCTCAAGACCGCGTTGCGCCAACTGGAGCAGAAACTGGCGGAAGCAGACGCCAAAGCCGACGTGCTGGTTGCCCAGCAGCGTCGCGCCCGCGCCGTCGGCAAAGCCAGCGATGCGCGCATGGCCTCGGGTGACGGCTCAAAAGCCGCCGCATTCGACCGCATGAAGCGCAAAGTCGCGCACTCGGAGGCACTGAGCCAGGCAAAATCCGAGATTGCCGCCGACAACATCGAAGACCGTCTCGCCGCCCTCGAAAAGCAGGACCGCATCGAGCAGTTGCTGGTCGAGCTAAAGACAAGACGGGGCGCGTAGCGGGGTCGTGTGGCGCGGGCGCTTCCGCCCGCGACTGCATCTCCCTTACAAGAGCGCACTTGGAGACACCCGTGCTCAAAAAAAATCTGGATCGCTTGTGTCCCGTTGGCACGCTAATGTTGTCGGGAGGTTTACTCCTCCACAATTTCCTGCACGCCCGCGCCACCGAGTTTACCGCCGGACTGCTGATCGGTATGTCGATCGTATTCCTGATTGCCGCGTCGGTGAAGAGGTTCAACCAGCCGGATTTGTAATGAAGAGAAGCACGAACAATGGCTCTACTTCGTCGCCATGAAGGTCTTCACCACGATCGCGTTCGGCTGCACGCCCACGGGAATCAACGTCAATAGCGAATACTCGCTGGGTTCAAGCTTGCGCGGCCTGCGCTTCTGGATCACGGTGACGTCGCCCGACTCGGTGCCGACCACGAGCAGATAGTTCTGATCCGGCGTCAGCGCCAGCCCGTCGGGGTGGCTGCCGACATTGAGCGTCGCGATGCGCCGACCCATGTCGATATCGAACACTGCGACGCTGTTTGATCCAAAATTCGAAACATAAAGCCGCGAATTATCCAGCGTAACCACGCCTCGCGCTGGATGCTGCCCGATTTCCGGGCTGCTGCCCACTTCGTCGTTTCCGGTCTCGATGATCGAGATGCTGTCCGCATCGAAGTTGCACACCATCATCTCGCCGCCATCCGGCTTGAGTGTGAGGCTGACCGGCGTACGCCCCACATCAAGCAACGCCAGCACGCGATCTTCTTTCTTTTGCTGGGCCTTGGAATCGGTGCTGGCGAGCTGAATCGATGCTACCTGCGACGATCCTGAGCACGAGACGAATGCCTTGCTCGAATCCGGCAAGATCGCAATATCCTCCGGCTGTTTGCACACGGGCAGTGTTGCCCGCACTCGAAGCAGATTGGCATCGATCAGCGATACCGTGTTGTCCCCGCGATTCGAAACTACGACGGTCGTCCCGTCGGGCGAAACCCGAGCCATTCCCGGCGAAGCACCCACGCGCACGTTGCCGACAACCGTCCGCTTTTCGAGATCGATCACGCTGACGTTCGCCGACCCCGAATTCGCCACATAGCCGCGCTTCCCGTCGCTCGACACGTCGATGTAATACGGATGCCCGTGCACACCGATCGTTGCCACCACCGCATTGCTCTCGGCATCGATCACGCTCACGTTGTTCGATCCGGTGTTGACCACGTAGATCTCATTCTTCTTGCTATTGGCCGCAATGCCGGTCGGGTCGCTGCCCACGTGAAGAGTCTTAGCCAGCCGGAAAAAGCGCAAGTCAATCACGCTGACGGTGTTGCTCTTGCCATTGCTGACGTAAGCGTATTCGCGGAAGGCGGGCCCGTAGTCGGGCATCTGCTGCTCGCGGAAATACCACCACCCCACTCCGCCGAGGATCGGAACCAGCACAGCGATGAACAGGAGTTTTCGCAAGGCAGATGCCGTGGAAAAGAAAGATTAGCAGACCTGGATTCGCTTCGCTATTCAGGTTAATGTGCAGCAGATGGGGCTTCGGGCCACACGACTTGAGTTCGGACGCGTTGACCCTCCGTGCGGAATTCAACGTTGATGCGTACCAGATCTTCTACTTTCTTTCCATCCCTCCTCGCTGCATCAAAACGCCACTGCTTGATCGCGCGGATTGCAGAGTCTGCGAGCCTCGCGTCACCCTCAATCGACTTCACGCTGTTTACTCGCCCGTTCGTCGCGACAGTGGCCTCCAGGCGGACGACGCCGTCTACCTTCGCGTCCAGGGCTGTCCTCGGATACTCCGGAACATGTGAGTCTGCCACTTTCTGTATCAAAACTGCGTGTTGGATCCGATCAGCAACTCTCGGCCAAGCGTAGTCGGTGAAATAGGTTTTGTCCGGGTTGTAGTAAAAGCGACACCGAAGGTCGAGATAGGGGCCATGAAACGCTTTAGGAAGCTCTGGGAAGGGATTCAGGCTACGGATACTACCCCAAGCAGGACGATCTAGCGCAACATCACCGGATGTCGCGACCAATCTCATCTCGGAAACCTGCCCATTCGGCTGCACCCGGAATTCGATTGCGAGGCGGCCTTTCTTGGTCTGAACGCTTTCGGGGATGAGAGCGTACCACTGCTGACGCACGCGTCCGAGTAGTTCGCTCAGATATGGGCCGAAATCCACTCCTTGGGTATCGGTAAGAATGTCTAGCGCGCCGAGTTTTCTAAGGTCGTGAGCCGCGGCTTGGGTGGCAGCGGTAATCGCCGCGCCCGGACTGGCAGGTTCAGACAACGGTTTCACATCTTGAGCCGCAACTGACCACTTGACTGTTAGAGCGGAGGCGATAATGAAAGTCTTTGTCGTGGATAGTCGAGAACAGGCTGACATGATCTCCGTCACGTAGAGCTTCCGTGCTACTTCGCCGCGACCGTCTCCCTGACCCCAATCTCCGGCACGCTGCGTCCCACGACGACCGCGATTTGCCGAACCTGCTTCATCAGTTCGTCGAACTGATCCGGAAACAGCGACTGCGGCCCATCGGACAGAGCCTGATCCGGCTGCGTATGCACTTCCACCATGAGGCCATCGGCACCCACCGCCACCGCTGCGCGTGATAGCGGCGTAACTTTATTTCGCTTGCCGGTCCCGTGGCTGGGATCGACCAGGATCGGCAGATGGCTCAGCCGCTGCACCGCCGGCACAACGCTGAGGTCCAACGTATTGCGCGTGTGGTCCGCGAACGTGCGCACGCCGCGCTCGCACAGCGCGACATTGTAATTGCCTTCACTCAGAATGTACTCAGCCGCCATCAGGAATTCTTCCAGTGTCGCCGACATGCCCCGCTTCAGCAGCACCGGCTTGCGCGCGCGCCCCGCGCGCTTCAGCAAAGAAAAATTCTGCATATTGCGCGCGCCGATCTGGATCATGTCTGCATACTCTTCGACCAGATCGAGCGATTCGTGATCGATGGCCTCGGTGATAATCCGCATACCGAACTTGTGGCGAATTTCCACCATGATCTGGAGAGCTTCCTCGCCGAGCCCCTGAAACGAATAGGGTGACGTTCGTGGCTTGTAAGCGCCACCGCGGAAAAATTGCGCCCCGGCACGGTGCACACGCTCGGCCACGGCGAACGCCTGTTCACGGCTCTCGATGGCACACGGCCCAGCGACAATCGCCAGCCCCGTCCCGCCGATCGTGGCTGTCGATCCCGGAAATCGGATGACCGTGTTTTCTTCCTTCACATCGCGGCTGACCAGTTTGTAGGGCTTCGAAACCTGTATGACTTCCTGCACTCCCGGCATTTCTTCGAGTGTGCCCTGTTCGATTTCGCCCTTGTTGCCGGTAATGCCGATGGCCGTGCGGGTCGCCCCCGGCATCGGATGGGCGCGGTAGCCCAGCTTCTCGATTTTTTCGCAAACGGCGCGGACGTTGTCTTCAGTGGCCTGCGCCTTCATGACGACCAGCATAGATTCACCCTGGAAATAACAATGTGGGGACAGCCGCTCCCGGCTGTCCGTCGAGCGAAGCTCGACTTGGCGGCCGCAGGAGAAGCCGCACCCGTAAGTGTACCGTTGCCCAGACCTGCCCCGCAAATGGAGCAAAAGCCTGTCGGATTTATGGGCATCTATACTGATTTAATGCCCCGATCGATGGCGCAGGAACAGGATATCCTCAAGCGGCCCGCTCCGAAGCGCCCGCCCCGCCTGACTTCCCGCCGCATCGGCATCCACACGTCGACCGCCGGAGGCGCCCAGAACGCCGCCGAACGCGCCTACCGGCTCGGTTGCAACACCCTGCAGATCTTTTCCTCCAGCCCGCGGCGTTGGGCTCCTTACGAACTAAGCGAGCCGCAGTGCGCCGAAATGAGTCGGTTGCGCGCGCATTATGATCTGAAGCCGCTGGTCATCCACACGAATTACCTGGTGAACCTCGCCAGTTCTAACGAACGTTTTCTCCAGATGTCGCTCGAGGCATTTCGTGGCGAAGTCGTCCGCGCGCTGTCTCTCTGCGCCGACTATCTCGTCTTGCATCCCGGATCCTTTCGTGGCGCCGACCGTGAGCAGGGATTGCTGCACACCGCCGCTGCGATCGCCGCCTCGACCCAAGGCTTCGATCTCGCGAAGGGAGGACTGACTATCCTGATCGAGAACACAGCCGGAGCCGAATTTTCGCTCGGTGGCAGTTTCGAACAGGTCGCGGAAGTTCTCGAGCGGCTGCAAGGAATCGTCCCCGTCGGCGCTTGCATCGACACCTGCCACACTCACGTCGCCGGATACGACATCGTCAGCAACGAAGGTCTCAATCAGACCATGCAGCATCTCGACGCAACAATCGGGCTTAACCGAGTGAAGGTCTGGCACTGCAATGACGCGAAAGCTCCCCGCGGATCAAAGCTCGACCGCCACCAGCACATCGGGAAGGGAATGATCGGCAAAGAACCGTTCCGCCATCTCCTTAACGATCTGCGCCTGGCGCACGCCGCGTTCATAGCCGAGACCCCGATCGACAAGCCAGGCGACGACCGCAGAAATGTTGACGCCCTCAAGAAACTAGTCGTAGAGACGTAGCTTGCTACGTCTCTGCCGCCACCCGTCCGTGCTGCCGGTTGGCGAGACAGACGTTGCCAGCAACGTCTCTACGGCCTGATACTCGTCCCCATGAAACTCTACCGTTGCCGCGACCGCTTCGTCGCTGAGCATGCCGACCAGTTCTACGAGATCCCCGCATCTTCCTTGGACGACGTCATTGCTCGTGAAGGTCTCTTCGACCATCTCAGCCACATGATGTCTCAACCGAGCCGAACGCAAGGCCCCGCTCCAAGCGACATCCTTCCCCCCATCGGCAGCCAGGAAGTCTGGGCCGCCGGTGTGACCTACTACCGCAGCCGCGACGCCCGCATGGAAGAGTCGAAGAGCGCCGGCGGCGGCGACTTCTACGACCGCGTCTACTCCGCCGCCCGCCCCGAACTGTTCTTCAAGGCGACCCCGCATCGCGTCGTCGGACCGGGCGCAAAGGTGGCGATCCGCAGCGACGCCTCCTGGTCCGTGCCCGAGCCCGAGCTGGTCTTATTTATTACGCCGGGCGGAAAGATCGCCGGCTACACCATCGGCAACGACATGAGCTCCCGCGACATCGAAGGCGAGAATCCTCTCTATCTTCCGCAAGCCAAAGTCTACGACCGTAGCTGTGCGATAGGGCCGTGCCTGCTCGTCTCGGATGAAGCTTTGCCAGCATCCACCGCCATCAACATTGAAATCCGGCGAGAAGGGAAGGTGTCATTCTCAGGCGCCACCACACTCCAAGAAATGAAACGGAAGCCGGAGGAGTTGGCGCGTTATCTCTACCACAGCAGCAGTTTTCCTTCGGGCTGCTTCCTGTTCACCGGCACTGGGATCGTGCCGCCGGACTCATTCACGCTGCACGCTGGCGATGAAATCAGGATCACGATTCCCCCGATCGGCACTCTGTCGAACGTAGTCGGATAGCGGTCCACAGAAAGAAAAACAAAAAGAAAAACAAACAATCACGAAAGTCTTCTTCTAGGGTTTTCCTTCGTGAACCTTCGTGTCCTTAGTGGTTCAAGGTTTATGCCCACCCCGCCATTTCCCCGTCCAAAGCCGCCACTCTGTATGCCACCGTGTAAAATGAAGGATTATTCCGTGGCGGTTACTCGCACTATGGCGATCGAAGAAAAATCTGCGAACGCTGTCACCAACGGCGCTGAAGCGGGCGCATCCACGTCTCGTCCAAACGACGAGCGTTATGACGCCCAGAGCGTCGAAAAGAAGTGGTTCGAACGCTGGCAGCAGGATGCGTCGCTCTACGCCGCCGAGCCCAACTCGACGAAGAAGAAGTACTACGTGCTCGAGATGTTGCCCTATCCCTCGGGCGCCTTGCACATGGGCCACGTGCGCAATTACTCGATCGGCGACGCGCTCGCACGCTACATGTGGATGAACGGTTACAACGTCCTCCATCCCATGGGATGGGACTCGTTCGGCTTGCCCGCCGAGAATGCCGCCATCTCGAACAACACGCCGCCACGCGAGTGGACGCTCCGCAACATCGCCAACATGAAGGCGCAGATGAAGCGGATCGGCTTCGCCTACGACTGGTCGCGCGAAGTCACCACCTGCCTTCCCGATTACTATCGCTGGAACCAGTGGTTCTTCCTTAAGCTCTACGAGCAGCGTTTGGTCTACCGCAAGAAGAGCAAGGTGAACTGGTGCCCGAAGTGCGCAACAGTGTTGGCGAACGAACAGGTCGTCAACGGATGCTGCTGGCGCCACGAAGACACGCTAGTCGAACAACGTGAGCTGGAGCAGTGGTTCGTTCGCACCACCAAGTACGCGGAAGAATTATTACGCGATCTCGACCGCCTCGCAGGCTGGCCGGAGAAGGTGCGTACCATGCAGCGCAACTGGATCGGCCGCAGTGAAGGCGCGCTCGTCGATTTTCAGCTTGAGGGCAACGCCGGTCCCGCGGGATCGAAGATCAGTGTCTTTACCACGCGCATCGATACGATTTACGGTGCGACCTCATTGCAACTTGCGCCCGAACATCCTCTCGTGGCCGACTTCACGCGCTACAACCAGCCGCTCGGCGCTGCTGTCCAACAGTTGATCGGCGAGCAGCGCAAAGCAAAAGAGGTCGGCGACATCGGCGAGATCGAAAAACACGGCGTGAACACACACCGCTACGCCATCAATCCGTTCAATGGCGAACGGCTTCCGATCTGGATTGCCAACTACATCCTGATGGACTATGGCACGGGCGCCATCATGAGCGTTCCCGCGCACGACGATCGCGATTACGATTTCGCCCAAAAATACAAGCTTGAAATTCGCCTGGTGATTCTTCCGGTCGGCAACGATCCCGAAGAGACCATGGCCGAGCCCAAGTTGCCTTTCACCACGCATGACGGCATGGTTATCAATTCCGGTCCGTACAGCGGTGTGAGTTGCGCCGAAGCCGTCAAGAAGATGACGGCCTACGCCGAGCAGAAAGGATTCGGCAAAGCGACCGTCACCTATCGTCTTAAAGATTGGGGCATCTCGCGCCAGCGCTACTGGGGAACGCCGATCCCCATGCTCTATTGCGAGAAAGACGGCATCGTCCCCGTGCCGGAGAAAGACTTACCGGTGATCTTGCCGGAGAAAGTCGACGTCACGCTCACCGGCGGGTCGCCTTTGGAGCGAGTGCCGGAATTCGTCAACGCCACGTGCCCGAAGTGCGGCGGACCCGCGCGCCGCGAAACTGACACGATGGATACATTCGTCGATTCCTCGTGGTATTTCTACCGCTACACCGATGCCCGCAACGACCGCGTGCCCTTCGACGGGAAGATCGCGCAGTACTGGTTCGGGGATCGCGGCATCGATCAATACATTGGCGGCGTCGAGCACGCCATTTTGCACTTGATCTACTCGCGCTTCTGGACGAAGTTCATGCGCGACCTTGGCATGATCACCAACGACGAGCCCGTCGAGCGCCTCTTCACCCAGGGCATGGTGATCAAAGAGGGCCGCAAGATGTCGAAGAACCTGGGCAATGTCGTTTCGCCCGACGAGATGGTCGCGCGCTACGGCGCGGATGCGGCACGATTGTACAGTCTCTTCGCTGCGCCGCCGGATCGCGATCTCGACTGGCAGGACACAGGCATTGAAGGCATCCAGCGATTTCTCGGACGCGTATATCGCTTCTTCATCCGAAATGCGCGCCCGGATCATCCCGACTGGCACAAGTCGATTCCGTCAGAGTTATCGCCGGAGGCCCGCGCCATCCAGCGAAAACTGCATCAGACGATTAAGCGCGTCAGCGACGACTTTCAGGGACGTTGGCATTTCAACACCTGCATCTCGGCCATTATGGAATTGGTGAACACGTTGTATGCCGCGGAAGAGGCGATTACGCGCAACGTTGTTCCAGTCCCATTTCTCGCGGAAGTACAACGAAGCCTCGTTCTTTTGCTCGCTCCCTTTGCTCCTTATCTTGCACATGAGCTTTGGGAGATGTTGGGCGAGAAGGGAAATCTGCTCAAGGCTCCCTGGCCAAAATACGACGCGGAGTTAGCCAAGGAAGAAGAAATCGAAATCCCCGTGCAGGTAAACGGCAAGCTGCGTAGCCGTGTCACGGTAGCGGCCGACGCCGACGAGGCCTACGTCCTCGGGCGCGCACTTGCCGATGAGAAGGTAAAGTCCGCCATTGCCGGCAAGCAGGTGGTGAAAAAGATCTACGTCCCCGGCAAGATGGTGAATCTAGTCGTCAAGTAAATCTCTCGGTCTTGTCATAACTGAGCGCAGTCGAAGGATCCCTACCAAACCGCACACGCTCTGGCCTTTCTGAATATTCTCTAAACGAATCCGCGGTATCCTTGGTGTGCACATGCCCATTTCTCCCACAGCCGAGAGTTTCCGCGCCGCGTTCCGTCGCCCGCTGCTGACTTTCGCCGAAATCACCTGGCGTTGGGTGGTCGGCGCCACGGCTACGGTGCTCTTCTTTTTCGGCCTCTTCGAATTCCTCGACACACTCCCGGTAACCAACGGCGAACTCCTTTTCCTGCGAACGCGCAACCCGTTTCTCGTGTCCCAGGCGATCGCTCACATCTTGCGCGGCCACTTGAGCCGCGGCTTGCGTTCGTTGATCCTCGCTGCAATCTTGCTGGCTGTCATCTGGATGGTCGCCGCTTCTCTGGGCCGGATCGCGACGGTCGAAGCTCTGCTTGAATACTTCCGCGCACGGTTCGCAGCCGACGCCACCCACGATGAGAACGACGCCGGCAACAACCCTGCGCGGGGACGCTTGACCGCGCTTCTACAGCTCAACTTCCTGCGCGTCGCGGTGGTCCTTGCAGGACTTGTTGGACTCGCAGGCGCCGCGGTTGTCGCCCGTTCCGCTTCAACCCGACCAGATCCTCAGACGGGTACGGCTTCTCTTTTGTTCATCGCGATCGCCGGAGTCGTCTGCCTGATCGGATATGAGCTGAACTGGCTGCTCTCGCTGGCTGCCGTGTTTGTAGTGCGTGACGCAGACGACGCTATCGGTGCGATCTCAAGCTCTGTAGCGCTCTGCCGCCGGCGCCCCGCCGCGCTCTTTGCAGTCAGCACCTGGACCGGCATGGCACACTTGATCGTCTTCACCGGTGCGAGCATGGTAGTCTCGGTCCCCTTGGCTCTGGCGGGAGTGCTTCCATGGCGGCTCGTCGCGTTGGGTGTGGTTTTGGTGACCCTCGCCTATCTCGCCGTCGCGGACTGGCTTTACGCGGCGCGCCTGGCGGGATTTGTTTGCATCGCGGAAATTCCCGATGCGCTGCTTGCTCCTCCTCCGCTCCCGGCGCCCACGATTCCTGCCGCAACCATCGACCGCGACGAACTGATCCTGAGCGATGTCCCCATCCCCCTGCCTGGAACGTAACCTCAGTTGCGATGGAATTATGAGAGAGCGGATTCTCGATTACTGTCTGATGAGCCGGCAAAGAAATGAACATAGCGATAAGAAATGTGGGGACAGCCGCCCCCGGCTGTCCGGCGGAGCAAAGCTCCGCAGCCACTGTGCCGTATGCGGTCCCACTCTCTTCGACTCTCCAAAAGACTGTTCTTCCGAGGAGTCCGGCTCTTGGCTTCCGAAAGAAACCTAGAACCCCTTCGCCTTCAAAATCGTATCCAGATCCTCCGGATGCAGCGCCCGCGTCATCGCCTCTTCTCGCAGCAAATCCTGCTGAAACACCAGTTGTGCCAGCGACTCCTCCAGCGTGAACGATCCCTGCTTGCGTGTGATCGTGATTTCCTGGTGCAGGTGCTGCAGCGCATTCTTGCGAATATGCTGCCGCGCCCCATAACCAAGGATTAGCAACTCCGCCGCCGGAACTCGTCCGCCATTGCGTTTCGGAATCAGCGTCTGCGTAAGCATCGCCGCCAATGCCATCGCCATCTCTGCCCGCACCGTATGCTGCCGCTCTTGTGGAAATGAATCCGCGATGCGCGACACCGTCGACGCCGCGTCAGTCGTATGCAGCGTTGTAAACACCAGGTGTCCCGTTTCTGCGGCCGATAATGCAATCCGGGCCGTTTCTGAATCTCGCATTTCTCCCACGACAATCACGTCCGGCGCCTGCCGCATCGCCGCGCGCAGCGCAGTAGGGAAGTCAGGCGCATCGACGCCGATCTCCACCTGCTCGATCACGCTCTTGTTGTGGGCATGCTCATACTCGATCGGATCTTCAATCGTCACGATGTGCCGGGCATCCCGCTGGTTGATTTCATTCACTAGCGCAGCCAGCGTTGTGGACTTTCCGGACCCCGTCGCACCGCCGATGATCACCAGGCCGCGTTGCAGTCCGGCAATCGCGCCGACCCCCGGGGGTAACCGAAGTTCGCTGAGAGCAGGCACCTTGGAAGGAAGCGCCCGCACCGTCGCGGCCGCCCGTCCGCGTTCTCGATGCAGATTGATTCGAAACCGCCCCACCCCTTCTAACCGGTACGACGAATCGGCGATCCCGTACTGCCGATACTCCTCACGTGCGTGCGCCGCCATAGCAGGGAACACTGCCGCTTCGATTTCCTCGCCACTCAGGTTCTTATCCTCAATGGCCGACAGAACTCCCTCCAAACGGATCGAGGCCGGAGCGTTCGGCACGAGCAACAGGTCACTGCCGTTGCGCAACACGAGTTCGCCCAGCCAACGTCGCAGCTCAGCCGACTCCGGCTGCCGGGTTTCCGAATGAATCACTTGAATGTGGGTAGAATTAATTTCGCCTGTCATGCTCTGTTTTGGATGCAGGAACCGGCCGCAAAGAACTATGCCACGGTCCGAAGGCGCCCTTTCGTAGAGACGTTGCTTGCAACGTCTGTTCTATCCAGGACCAGAGTAGCAAAAGTTTTGCATTCTCTGGCCTCCTTCCCTCCGTATAAGTAAAGTGAGGCACTCAGAGACCTTGGCCATGCCAGCGCGCCCCCTCGCAGACTCCGCCCCGGACATTGCCAGCGCTGACTTCGCCGATCTCGTTCGCCGCTATCAGTCCATGGTCTTCAGCATAGCCCAGCACTTTCTGACTGAGACCGCCGCGGCCGAAGAGTTGGCCCAGGACGTGTTCCTGCAACTGCACGCGACTCTGTCGACGCTGAAGTCCGAGGAGCACGTGAAATTCTGGCTGCGCAAAGTCACGGCTCATCGCTGCATCGATTACCAACGCCGCCGCAAGCTGCCCCAGGTGAGCCTCGACGAAGCGCCCGAACCCATGTCCCCCGCGCAATCGTCGGATCCTTTGGTAGCGAGAAGGCTCCAGCAATTCGTCGCCTCCCTGCCGGAAAAGCCGCGACTGATTGTGATTCTGCGTTACCAGGAAGACATGCTGCCCGAAGACATCGCCACTGTCCTCGCCATGCCTGTCGCGACAGTCAAAAGCCATTTGCAGCGTTCGCTCGCCCTGCTTCGCGACAAGGTCACCCGCACCATGGGAGAAGTCACCATATGACCGAAACCAACAAAAATCCGAATCTTCTCGAAGATGCGCTCCGCAAAGCGCTTCGCCCCGAGGAGGCACCCGAAGGCTTCGCTCTGAAAGTTCTCGCCCGTGCCCAGCAGCAGAACTCCGCCGCGCAGGAAGCACAAAGAACCTCCTGGTTGAGCATGTTCTCTCAACCCTTTGTGCGGTGGGCCGCCTTAGCAGCCGTCTCGATCTGCCTGGTCATCGGAGGCGTGCATTACCGCAACCTGCAACGCCAGCGCGCCGAAGGCGAGGCCGCCAAGCAGCAGCTCATGCTGGCGCTTCGCATTGCCGGCAGCAAACTGCAATTGGCTAAGGAAAAGGTAAACGAAATCAATACATCCCGGCCGGAACCCCAACCACAGAATCGGTCCCCAAGGAGTCGATCATGAGCACGATAACCCGCAAACTTGTCCCACTCATCTTGCTGCTCGCGTTCCCCGCGATTCTGCGCGCGCAGGAACTGAAGCTCCCTCCCGGCGTCGAGAAGCTCGCGTCCAAGGCCAAAGAAACGGTCGAAGTCAACATGGACGGTCCCATGCTCCACTGGGCCAGCAAGTTTCTCTCTGCCGAGGATCCCGAGGAAAGGAAAGCCGCCAAGCTGGTCGCGAACCTCAAAGGCATCTACGTACGCAGCTACGAGTTCTCGGACGAGGGAGCCTACACCGCCGCCGATGTCGCGGCCGTCCGCGCGCAGTTCCGCTCTCCCGAGTGGTCGCGCGTCGTAGGAGTACGGAGCGAGCGCGATGGCGACAATGTCGACATCTTCTTCAAGCTCGAGAACGAAAAGATGGCCGGCATCGTCATCATCTCAGCCGAAGCCAAGGAGCTCACGTTTGTGAACATCGTTGGTCCCCTGGAAGTCGAGCAACTGGCCGATCTGGGTGGTGAATTTGGGATTCCCAAGTTGAAGACCAAGCCGCAGTCATCGAAGCCCATGGCCAAGGCCGACAAAGGAGAACAGAAATGAAATCTCTTCGCGTACTGGTTCTCGTCCTCTGCGCATCCGCGTTCGCCCTCGGCGCCGACGCGGAGTTCAAAGGGATCGTGCACTCCATCGAACACACCTACGGCGTTCATCACACGCACGTCCCCTTCCTGGGTCTGGCCATGTTCTTCGCGCGACCCGCCGGAGTCCACGGATTCCAACTAGCTGTCTTCGAAGGATTCCAGCCGCCCACGGACTCCATGGACATCCGCCGAGTAGTCGAAAGTTCTCTCGGCCCCGGCTGGTATCCCTTCGTCCGCGTCCAGTCCAAAGGCAAGCATGACGGTGAGACCACTCTCATCTACGCCTATCCCTGCGGAAACAAATTGCGCATGATGATCGTCAACCTTGAGCCCTCGGAGGCTGTTGTTCTAAAGATGGAACTCAGCGAACACGCCATCGAGAAATGGCTGAAGGAACCAGGCGAACAAGCCGACGGCCACACGAGCCATCACCCGCGAGTAGAAGAAGAGTAAGAGAATGCGTAGGGGCGGACGCCTTCGTCCGCCCCGCGAGCACCGCGAGCGTCCAACAGCCGCAGTCCTTCCGCGACGCCGGCTTGCTTTTCATCTTCTCGAATCACTCGTATGCACGTAGCGCTCCCGCCAACGCCGCATGTGTCGGTCGCTAATGCCCAGGATCTCCGCCGCCTGCCACCACGTGATCCTCTTCGCCATCGCCTGTAACATCACGTCCTGTACTTTCATCGCCCGCTCCATCGCGGCCCTCGGAAAAGCTTCCATGCTCCGCATGGTCTCTTATCCTCACCGCCCGCAAAGCGGACATATCACGTGCTATCTCAACCGGACATATCATGTGCTACTGACATCCATCTTCTCGAATCACTCTGTCCGTAGCAACTTAAAATGTCCGGTTTTCGTAGCACACGATATGTCCGGTTTCATAGTTTAACCAGCAGCAGTCGGGGCTGTGGGAAAGTCCTATTAAAGGGGATGTCAAGCGAAAAACACTTCTCCCTGCCGGAATG